>Ga0209415_10003980_pt1 | contig 27292 bp, 24 predicted proteins | sample PeaSoiSIISIP2007_FD_187696 | JGI IMG/M metagenome (GOLD analysis project Ga0209415, IMG submission 187696) | Peat soil microbial communities from Weissenstadt, Germany - SII-SIP-2007 (SPAdes) (version 2) | ecosystem: Environmental > Terrestrial > Soil > Wetlands > Peat | place: Germany... | reverse complement strand
CTTGCCGACTTCCGAATGCACGCCGAGCGCGGTGCCAGGCACGGTCGTATCCATGGTCCTGCCTCTCACAACGGGCTGATGCTGCCGTTTCACATCAGGTAGGCGGCGGCGATCCCGGCCACGACCAGGCCAAGGGCAATCAGCCCCTCCACCGGATGGAACACCCTCTTCTTGGTCTCGCGACGGGCCATGACGTACAAGACGATGCCTGGCGCATAGAGCAGGGCGCACATGAACAGGTATTTCGGACCCGCCGCGTAGACCAGCCAGGCGCCGTAGATGGTCGCGATCAGCCCGACGAGGATGCCGCCCATGCGCGCCTCGCCGGCCTTGTAGCTCTCGCCGGTGAGCGCCAGTTTGAGGGCATAGCCGCCGGAGAAGACGTAGGGCACCAGGATCGCGGTGGAGGCGATGTAGAACAGGGCCTGGTATGTGCTGTTGGCGTAAAGCGTCACCAGCAGGAAGAGCTGCACCAGCCCGTTGGTGATCCATAGCGACGTCGAAGGTGCGCCGCCGGCATTCTCGGTGGCGAAGAGCTTCGGCATGATGCCGTCCTTGGCCGCCACATGGGGAATCTCGGCCGCGAAGATGGTCCAGCTCAGGAAGGCGCCGACGACGGAGACCACCAGCGCGATGTTGATCAGCTGCGCGCCCCAGGGCCCGACGATATGCTCAAGCACGCCGGCCATGGACGGGTTCTTGAGGGCGGCCAGTTCCGGCTGCTTCATCACGCCCAAGGCCAGCAGGGAGACCAGTGTGTAGAGGGCCAGGCAGACGAAGAAGCCGCCGATGGTAGCCTTGCCGATGTCGGCGCGCCTTTCGGCCCGGGCCGAAACGACGCTGGCACCCTCGATCCCGATGAAGACCCAGAGGGTCACCAGCATGGTGCTCTGCACCTGGTTAAACACCGAGCCGAGAGACGGGGTGGCGAGCCCGCTGAAGTCCAGGTTGAAGATGCCGATCTTGAAGGCGACGACCGCGGCGGCGATGAAGATGACGATGGGCGCCACCTTGGCGATGGTGGTGATCAGATTGACGAAGGCCGCCTGCCGGATGCCCGAAAGGATGAGGCCATGGATGACCCAGAGCAGGATGGAGGCGCCGAGCACCGCCTGCCAGGTGTTGCCGTCGCCGAAAGGAGCGTAGAAATAGGAGAGCGCGCTGAACACGATTACCGCATAGGACACGTTGCCGATCCAGGCGCTGAGCCAATATCCCCAGGCGCTGTTGAAGCCGATGAAGGGCCCGAAGCCGGCCCTCGCATAGGCATAGGGCCCGGCATCCAGCGCCGGCTGGCGCATGGAGAGGCCCTGATAGACGAAGGCCAGCGCCAGCATCCCCACCGCGGTGATGCCCCATCCGATGATGATGGCCAGAGGTGCCGCGCCGGCGGCCATGTTCTGGGGCAGGCTGAACACGCCTGAGCCGATCATGGAGCCGATGACGAGCGCAGTCAGCGCCCCCAGCGCCAACTTCCGCGGCGCTGCCGAGCTTGTCGGCGCATGGGGCGAAACTTCGGTGATCGTAGCCATAATTCTCTCCCACCCTACGGGAATCGGATGACGGCCAAGCTACGGGTACGCGGCGGGCCAATCATTGATCCTGGTCAATCGCCACGGTTGAAGCCGCAGTTTTTCGCCTCTCCGCGGTTCAAATTGCTTCAGATCAATGCCCCAAGCGGGGCATAACTGCGATGTGAAACGTCGACGCTTAGCCGGCCCAAGCTTGAACGAGGAAAATAGCGATGCAGGCACGCGACCTGATGACGACCGATGTGACCGTGGTGCCGCCGGATATGCCTGCGCGCAAGATCGCCATGATCCTGCTCGACGGCGGCATCAGCGCCGTGCCGGTGGTGGACGCCACCGGTGCGCCCATCGGCATGGTCAGCGAAGGCGACCTGATGGGCCGCCGAGAGGACGTAAGGGGCCAGCGCCGCGAATGGTGGCTGACCTTGCTCGCCGAGGGCGAATCCTTGAACCCCGAATTCCTCGCCCATCTCCGCTCCATGGAATTCACCGCGAAGGATGTGATGACCGCACCGGTCGTCACCGTCAGCGAATCGACCGAGGCAGCCGAGATCGCCGAGCTGCTGTCCAGCTATCGGATCAAGCGCGTGCCCGTGGTGCGCGACGGCAGGATCGTGGGCATCGTCAGTCGGGCCGACCTCGTGCGGGGACAGACCGGGCATCCCAGGCCGCCCAGAGCGCCCCAGCCGGCCTCGAAGCCGACTGAAGCTGCCGCATCTCTGCGCTCCGCCGCCAATGTCGCCGGTGACGAGGCGGCGGTCGTCGAATTCTCGGCCGAGGGCTTCCGCAATCTGACCCTGAGCTTTCGGCATGAACGGATCGAACGCCAACGGGCGCAAGCGCACCTGGCTGCTGAGGAGCGTAGCCGCCGGATGCGGGAGCTCATCGACCATCATGTCGGCGACAGCAATTGGCAGACCCTGCTGCACGGCGCACGTGTCGCCGCCGAACATGGCGAGAAGGAATTCCTCCTGCTGCGATTCCCTGCCAGCCTCTGCGCCGATGGCGGCCGGGCGATCAACGCGCCCGAGCCAGACTGGCCCCAGAGCCTGCGCGGCGAGGCGGCCGAAATTTATCTCCGCTGGGAACGAGAGCTGAAGCCCCGGGGATTCCACCTCTCCGCCAAGGTCCTCGACTTCCCCGCGGGCTTCCCGGGCGATATCGGGCTGATGTTGTCCTGGGGCTGAGAGCCAGGGCACCAGCACCGCGGCGCCGTTCGACGCTACCGTTGCCCGACCTTTGTCGCGGTCATTGACGCGTCCCACAGGGCGATGCGGTCCCGGCCGGATACCTTCGCCGCGTAGAGGGCCTTGTCGGCCCGGTCGATCGATTCCTCCACCGGGGCGTCCGGGTCAAGCAAAGTGAGGCCGATGGACACCGTCACGTGGAACGTGGGCCTCCCTTCCGCCTCATGAGGAATCGACGCCAGCTCTCCTCGAATGCGGTTGACGATGCTTCGACCCATTTCGAGATCGGCATCCGGGAGGCACAGAAGAAATTCCTCGCCGCCATAGCGGAAGATCTTGTCATAGGGCCTGAGATGCGCCGAAGCGTAGCGGGCGACCGCGGCCAGCGCCTTGTCGCCCACGACATGGCCGTAGGTATCGTTGACCGTCTTGAAGAGGTCGAGATCCATCATGGCAATGCAACAGCCGTGGACCTTGCGTTTGACGAACTCCCGTTGCTCGCGCAGCTTGGTCAGCATCCCGATGCGGCTGGCAGCCCCGGTGAGCGGATCCAGATTGTAAAGCGCGTCTTCCAGCTCGCGCTTCAAGGTCAGCGCCTCCAGCCGCAGGCGCTTCAGGGCCGTCCCGAAGCGCTCGTAGTCGGCCATGGTGATCGGCACCCGATTGCTGTCGGCCAACAGCATGGTCGCGGCGGATTGGTGCATCCGCTTGTGCTCGGCCTCGACTTCGGCGAAGCCGGGATGCCGAGCGAGGCTTGCGGTACCCCGACCGTAGAGCCACTGGCCGAACCGGCACTTGCGATGGGCTTTCGCATCGATATCCCGTTCGTCCGGGGGAAGCCGGCAAATCAACGTCGCGTGCAGTGCCTCGCACCACTGATCATGATTATAGAGAGCCTGGTCGAGCTCCCCGAGTGCGATGCGCATATCCTCCTGTGACATGCTGGGCATTAGCATCTGCCTCCTCCCCCAAAGTCTCAATCGCCCCGACGCTGTTCCGGCTTCGGTTTCCGATCTTGCGACCCTCGTCCGGCAGCGCCGTCCACCACGTCCTCGTGCTCGGCTTTCGTTCGCTCAGGGTACCAGCACCGCGGCGCCGCGCAGCTCACCATGCTTTAAGCGCGAAAGAGCCGCATTGGCATCAGCCAGGGCAAAAGCCTCGGTATAGGTGCGAATCGGCATCTCAGCGGCTAATGCCAGGAACTCCTCGGCGTCGGTGCGCGTAAGGTTGGCGACCGAGCGCAGGGTTCTTTCTTCCCACAGGATTCGGTAAGGAAAGCTCGGAATATCGCTCATATGGATGCCGGCGCAGATGACGCTGCCGCCCTTGTCCGTCGCCTGCAGGGCGGCGGGGATCAACGCGCCCACCGGTGCGAAGACGAGAGCCGCGTCCAGCAACGCGGGCGGCATTTCCGTCGAGCCGCCCGCCCAGTCGCAGCCGAGTTCGATGGCAAAACGTTGGGCCGCGACATCGGACGGCCGGGTGAACGCGAACACCCGCCTGCCCTGCTGCTTGGCGACCTGGGCGATGATGTGGGCGGCGGCGCCGAAGCCGTAGAGGCCCAGGGTCTTGGCTTCTTCTGCCATGCGCAAGGCCCGGTAGCCGATCAGGCCGGCGCAAAGCAGCGGGGCAGCCTCCACGTTGCCATAGCGTTCCGGCAGGGAGAAGCAATAGCGCTCATCGGCCATGGTCAGCTCCGCAAAACCGCCATCGATCTGGCAGCCGGTGAAGCGGGCGTCAGGACAGAGATTCTCATGGCCGGTGCGGCAATACCGGCAATGGCCGCAGGTCCAGCCGAGCCACGGAACGCCGACACGATCGCCGACATGCAGCCGCTCCACGCCCGGTCCAAGCTCGACGACTTGGCCCACGATCTCGTGGCCCGGCACGATGGGCAGCTTGCAGGCGGGGAGATCGCCTTCGGCCAGATGAAGGTCGGTACGGCACACTCCGCAGGCGTGAACCTTGATCAGAACCTGATGGGGACCCGGCTGCTCCTGAGGCCGGTCGACCGCCACCAGCGGACGGCCGACCTCCGTCAGCGTCATCGCCCGCAAGAGATCACCTGGGGTTCAGCCGTTGCCCTCGCTTTCGGCTTGCAACAGGTCGCGGCGCAGCACGACGACGCTATGGATGCTTGGCAGGTCGATAATGTGGCGATGCTTCAGATCGGTGAGGAGGCGGCAGACGGTCTCGATGCGCAGGCCCAGGTAGTCCGCCATGTCCGAACGATTCATGGGCAGCTCGAACCTGCGATCTTCCCCGCCGTCGTTGTCGGCCTTGCGGTCATTCAGGGTCAGCAGGAAGGTAGCCAAGCGTTCCGCGGCGGTCTTGCGCCCCAGCAGGAGAAGACGATCCTGGGCCGCCGCGAGCTCCTTGCGCATGACGTCGAACAATCGGCGTCCAGCGCCAGGATCCCGGTCCAGCGTGGATTCGAAGCTGGTCCGCGTGTAGCGCACGAGCCTGGCATCTGCAAGCGCTTCGACGCTGTGGCCATAGAACCCGTCGTCAGCCAGGCCGATGAACTCGCCGGGCAGGTGGAAGCTTGCCACGTGGCGGCGTCCATCCGGCAGGAATCGGACTGTCCTCAGCGCACCCGAGACGACTTTGAAAATATAGGCCGCGCGATGGCCTTCCTCGACCAGGGTCTGGCCTTTCCGGCAGGATACCACCGTGCCGGCACGGTCCAGTTCCGCCCCTCTGCGTTCGGCCGACGGAACCACCGGCAGAGCTCTGATGTGCCTCGGATATCCCAATGCCGTGCTCGCCACGGCCTTGCTCAATTTCGTTTCTTCCGCCGGTATCCTGACCGCGAGGGCGATTGCCATGTTCAGCTCCTGTCGCCTGATTTCCGTGGTTTGCAGGGCGAAGGCTATCGCCGTGGAAGGCCGCCAGAAACTTCGGGAATCTACCTAGGGAAAGCTGCATGGCGGCCGGCCCGGCTGTTCAATTCGCCTTGGCTCCGAGAGCTTGGCGAATGGCCGCCAGCAGGACCTTGTAAGTCACCGGCTTATCGAGCACCGCCGAAGCCCCTGCGGCCATGGCACGAGCTTCCAGGGTCGGGTCGTTGCGGCCCGTATACAGGACGACCGGCGTGGCGTCCCTCGCCGTCCGCAGCGCTTGCAGCAGCTCGAGCCCATTTATGTTGGGCATATGCATGTCGACCAGCAGGCAGCCGCTGAAAAGCCCGTCGCGGGCATCGAGGTAGCTCTGAGCGGAATCGAAATCGCGCACCTGAAAACGATGAGCCTCGAGCAAGGCTTTCAGCGAATCGCGCACCATTTCGTCGTCGTCGACGATGTAAACGGCTGGGCGTTTATCGCAATTCATGGAACGGCTCGAGTTCATTCTCAGCGCAAATCGCACTCTCCCGTTCGAGGCTGCAGCTCCGGGACCCGCGGCGCAACTTAGGGGAACTACTTAGGAATCCTCGCCGCCTGCACCGATTCCCGCAGCGAGAGCGAGGCGCACAAGATGGGATAAGCTGGCGGCCTGCATTTTCTTCATCAGGTTGGCGCGATGGATTTCGACGGTTCGCGGGCTGATCTTCAACTCATAGGCGATGATCTTGTTGGGCCGGCCGATCACCAGGTGTTGGAGCACTTCACGCTCGCGCGGTGTGAGCTGCGCCACGAGCTCGGCCGCCTTCACGGCCTCGGCGTCGGTCGTCGCTGCCGCTCCGGTCCTGGCCAACGCCTGGCGCACCGCATCGAGGATCGTCCGGTTGTTGTATGGCTTCTCGATGAAGTCGATCGCACCGGCCTTCATCGCCCTAACCGCAAGAGGCACGTCACCGTGGCCGGTGACGACAACGATGGGAAGCGTCGAGCCCTGGGTCTTCAGGCGCTCGATCACACCGAGGCCATCGATCCCCGGCATGCGCAGATCCACAATCGCGCAGCCAGTGAACTCCGGCCGGTAGGCAGCGAGGAACGCGCCGCCGGATGCGTAGGCCTCGACCGCATGGCCATTCGCCGCCAGAAGCCCCGCTAGGGAATCGCGGACGGCCTCGTCGTCGTCGACGATGAAGACGACGTTGGCCGAGATCATGGTTCATCCTCGCTGCGATCCTGGTCGGTGAGCAGCCGGAAGCGGAACACGGCGCCGCCCTCGGGGTTCGGCTCGTACCAGAGGCGCCCGCCATGAGCCTCGACGATGGTGCGGCTGACAGCAAGGCCGATACCCATGCCGTCCTTCTTCGAGGTCGCGAAGGGCTGGAACAGGCGTTCAGCCATCTCGGGCGCGATCCCGGGTCCGCTGTCCAGTATTGCGACTTCCTGTGCCGCCTCGCCGTCGGCGGCGGTGCGCACGATGATGATTCGCTTCTTGGCATCGTGCAGCGCATCCATGGCATTGCGCACCAGGTTGACCACGACCTGTTGGATCTGGGTCTTATCGACCCGGATGGGCGCAAGCGCGTCCGCCAATTCGAACTGGGCCTGGATGCCGTCCGCCCTGGCTCCGATGGCCGCCAAGGTGGCCGCCTCTTGCACGATGTCGTTCAAATTCTCCACCGAGCGTTCGATCTCGCGCCTTTCGACGAAGGCGCGCAGGCGCCGGATGATCTGTCCCGCCCGCTCCGCCTGGCCGGCAGCCTTCTCCGCGAATTCGGTCACTCGCGGCGGGACTTCGACGCCGGAATCTGCCAGGATCTGACGCGCCGCCTCGGAATAGTTTACCACCGCGGTCAGCGGCTGATTGAGTTCATGAGCCAGCGTCGTCGCCATTTCTCCCATGGCGGAGAGACGCGCCACATGCAGCAGCTCGCTTTGCAACTCGACCAGCCGCGCTTGGGTCTCCTGACGAGCAGTAACGTCGCGCACGAAGCCGGTGAACTGGCGATGGCCACGGACATTCGCCTCGCCCACCGCCAAGTCCATGGGGAAGATCGTGCCGTCCTTGCGCCGGCCCGTCACCGTCCGCCCGATGCCGATGATCCGCCGCTCACCGGTCCGGCCATAGCGCTCCAGATAGCCGTCGTGCCGGTCCCGCTCCGGCGCGGGCATCAGCATCCTTACGTTCCGTCCCAAGACTTCTGCCGCGCTGTAGCCGAAAATGCGCTCTGCGGCGGGGCTGAAGGAGCGGACAGACCCGTCGGGGTCGATGACGATCATGCCATCGGGCATCGCCTCCACGATGGAGTGGAGATGCGCCTCGCCTTCCTCCAGCGCCGCCCGCGCGTTCTTTGTGGCGGTCACGTCTTGGGCAATCCGGATCAAGCCCAGGATCTCGCCGGATTCGTCACGGATCGGTCGCACGGTAAGCGAAACCTGCAGGACGGCGCCGTTCTTGTGGCGCCGGACGGTCTCGTAGCGCCTTATCCGCTCACCCTGCATGGCCCGTTCCCGGACCGCCGCGGTGTCGTCGAGGTGGCCAGGAGCGGCCAGAAAGGACACGGGCCTGCCAAGAGCTTCCTCGGCGGTATAGCCGAAAACCCGCTCGGCTCCCCGATTCCAGCCGGTGACTATGCCCTCGGTGGATTCGGCGATGATCGCGTCCTCGCTTGCGGCCAGGACCGCTGCCAGAATCGCCGCCGTCTCGCCATTTCCGGGTTTGCGCATGCCAGCAGAATTTGCAGTCACAGTTGCCGCGTCTTTCTTTTGCTACTCCGAATCGCCCATAGGACGCAATCGCAACACGGACATGCAATCCAGCAGCGCGAGACCCGACTACCGCAACGCGTCCGGTCCAGAAACACTGGCCGGGCCAATGTCAAATCCGGGTTAACCGGACCACCTCACGGGTCAAGTATCTTGGCCCGGACAGGTTTTGATCTCTGTCAATGGAATATCACGCCCCTGGTCATATGATTCTCCGCCGGCACCGCGGCCGGCGTTGATTTGTCCAAGGGATGACCTGTGTTTGCAAGACCCATCAAAGCGCCATCTGTCAACGCCGAAAGGCTCGAGAGGTTGATAGCGCGGTGGCACGAATCCGCCAAACTCCACCCCTCGGGTGAGAGCGAGAAGGAGATCGACTGGGCCGAGCACCTCAAGCGGCTGGCCGCCGTCGATGAAAGCCGCGCGCGCGAAAGAGACGACCGAGACAAATGCACGCCCACTTCGCCAGCGCAGCGCGCGGCCTGATTTCCGCCTCCTGACATCAGCCCCGAGTGCTGGGGTAAAGGACTCAGTCTTGGCCGAGTGGATCGAGGCACGCTTCAGCAGGAAACCCGAATAGCATCATTAACTCTGCTACGTGTCATATCGACCCAGGTCAAAGGGCCTCGCCATGATCCTTTGGCGCACCTCTACGGCACGACGGTCAGCTGCCCGCGAAGGGCACCCTGAGGGTGCGCCGTCGTGTGAATTCTGATGAACCAATGACCGCCCAGCAGGTCCGCCTCCTGGTAGGGCGCAATGATCGTCCAATTGTGCAGCGGGCTTTGCACCGCCATGCCCGAGGCGATCCAGATCTGGATCGGGGCCGTGTGATCGCTAGGCAATGCCGGGCCGTGGAAATGGACCATGATGACCTGGCTCTCAAGCCCGCTGTACGAGATTGTCCAGGTTAGGGCCCTGGTCGTCTTGTCGTAGGTTATGTCGGCGTGCCCGGTGCCCGGCGAACCCGACGGCGGCACTTCGTTGGCGCCGGCGAGTTCCGCCTTCAGCTTCACGATCTCGTCGGCCGAAGCGAAGGGTGCAACGGCCAAAAGCACGACGGCCGCCAGCGCCGCGAGCCAAGTCCATTGCCGCGCGCGCCGCCCGCTCTCAATCAGTGCCATAGCTGTTTTCTCCCTTTCGCGCCATGTTCCGCGATCGTCAGAACGCAAGCCAGGTGAATAGATAGAGCGTATTCTCATCCGATGCGTTCGTACCGGCGCCATCGAAATTCTGGCTCGCCCCATCGAATTTCAGATAGGCCGTGTACTGGATGCCGAAGCGGACGTTGACCCAGGGCTGAAGCCAGGAATCGTCCTTGCCGAAGGGCGTGTAGTCGACCTCGAAGACGAAGCCGTCGCTGTTCGGGCTGCCGTTGGCGCTGCCATAGAGATTGGCGTCGCTCGAGCCCCAAACGTTGAAGTACGCGATCCGGCCCGTCACCATTTCCTGATAGGTGTAACTGCCGTTGATCCGGAATTCATTGAGGGTGTCTGAGCCGTTGCTGGAAAAGCCCAGCGGCAGACTGGCGTTCAGGTCCTGCTTCTCATAGATGTAGTTGGCGTCGGCAGTGAAGATATTGTCGTTCGTGGCCATGTACTGGTAGGAAGCATCGAAGCCGAGGTCCGTGACGTGGTCCGTGCCGTTCGTTTGCACGCGCTGGGGATAGATATTGGCGGCCATGCCGTAAGTTCCCAGAGAAACGTAATTGTAGCCCAACTGCTGCTGCACATCGACACGCCAGTAAGGCGCAAAACCGTCGATCTCCTGCTCGCCGCCCGGCATTTCGCCCAGGGTATTCTGGACCTTGTTCGGCATCTCCGAATAGCCGCCGAATTCCACATAGAGCAGGTTGTTCCACATCGTGTAGGCTTCGCCGCCGATGACCTGTCCCGCCAAGCCGCCGTCGAGCAGAGGTGCTGCGGTCGGCGAATTGGCGACCCCGGAACTTGTGAACGGATAGGCCCAGGCCGGCGTCGTGTTCCACAGATCCTCGACCGTCGGGTTGTTGTTGATGGTCGCGCCGTAGACGATGTCCTTGCCGAACAAGGTGCCCTGGTCGGCGAAGCGGATATCGGTGTTGTCGAGCAAGAGAGTGTTGCCAATGCCGTCATAGGTGCCCTGCACCCAGGCGCCGATCTTGTCGGTGATGCGGCCTGCATAGAACAAGCCTGCCTGATCGAGCGCGAAATTGTTGTTGCTCTTGAAGTTGGTGGGCGGCGGATTCTGACCCTTGGCCGTGTTGGTGAAGGAGCCGATGAGCATCAGATCGACGGCCGGCACCTTGTTCGGCACGTCGCCCCAGACATAGCCGTTGAGCTTGAATTGCCGACCGAAATCGGTCAGCTGCGGGCCGAACGCGCCGATATGACATTGCTCACAAGCGGCGCCCGTTTGCGCCGCGAAGCTTGGCAATGCCTCGGCGCTGCCCGTCAGCGCCATGATGGCACCGAGTCCTAAGAGCAACTCGCAGCAGACGGCTCTCAGTCTGGAAATTCCCCGCATAGCCCCATCCCCCTGGGTTTCCTCGAACTCTCCACCGCGCCGCGCCTTCCGTCAAGGCACTGCGCGCAATGACATCCTAGCTCCGCCGAGATACTTGGAACTTGATCCAAATCAAAGCATGCTATTAAACGTTAGGCGCTACTGTCCGCCGCCGACGAGCCATCGATTCCCTGGTTTTCCAACGCAGGAGACAATCCGTGAGACATGCCATCCTCATTGCGGCAATGCTGATGCTTTCCTTTGTCTGGGGAAGCCAGGCGAGCGCCGCCGGCGACGCCGCCAATGGCGCGACGCTTTTCAAGCAGAAATGTGGCCTTTGCCACAGCAGCCAGGCCGGCCAGAATCGGGTCGGGCCCTCTCTCTTCGGCGTCGCAGGGCGCAAGGCGGGATCGGTCGCGAGCTATAGTTACTCGGATGCCATGAAAAACTCCGGCTTGACCTGGGACGACGCGACTCTCGATTCCTACCTCGCGGGGCCGCGTGCCAAGGTTCCCGGAACCAAAATGACCTTCGCCGGGTTCCCGAACGAGTCGGATCGCGCCGATGTTATCGCCTACCTGAACACGCTCAAGTAGGTCTCGTTCCCTACTTCCGCTTGGCGATGTCGCGAGTTCGCAGTCAGGCGATTTGCGACGGTGCGGTTGATTCTAGCCCTTGGCAGCCAGTTTATCCTGCGTTCTCGTAGCGAAGTCGCTGGCCTCGTGGCGCTCATGGAGCTGGCTCGAGGGCTCTGCGAAATTGTTGTTGACCATGCGGCCCCGCTGCACAGCCGGCCGCTCGAGAAGCATGTCTGCCCAACGCTGAACATGCTTGTACTGCTGCACGTCCAAGAATTCGCCAGCGTCGTAGTGCCACCCCTTTGCAAGTTCGCCATACCAGGGGAAGATAGCCATGTCGGCAATCGTATAGGCATTGCCGGCAATGAATGCGGTCTCGGCTAAGCGGCGGTCGAGCACGTCAAGCTGGCGCTTCACTTCCATCGCGTAGCGATCAATCGCGTATTCAATCTTGGTCGGCGCATAGGCATAGAAATGCCCAAATCCGCCACCAAGATAGGGCGCGCTGCCCATTTGCCAGAAGAGCCACGACAAGCACTCCGCACGCTGGGCGCTCTCGGTCGGCACGAAAGTGCCAAATTTTTCGGCGAGATAGAGAAGGATTGCGCCGGACTCGAAGATGCGGATCGCTCTCGGGCCGCTACGGTCCAAAAGCGCGGGTATTTTGGAGTTGGGATTGACCGCCACAAAGCCACTACCGAACTGGTCGCCATCGCCGATTCTGATCAGCCAGGCATCGTATTCCGCGCCAGTGTGTCCAAGGGCCAGTAGCTCCTCGAGCATCACTGTTACTTTCACGCCATTCGGTGTGGCGAGCGAGTACAGCTGGAGCGGATGGCGGCCGACCGGCAGCTCCGAATCATGCGTAGGACCCGCGATTGGGCGGTTGATGTTAGCGAATGGACCGCCGCTCGGCTTGTTCCAACTCCAAACCTTGGGCGGCACATACTCGGACGAATCGACCATTGTTGCACTCCAGACATCTGGCGAGTGACGGACAAGAGCTCGGGTTCGTTTTCAGCGTGCCATGCCTTGGGACAGCCGCCTAGCCCTGCGAAATGGCCAGACGCGTATGCATGACGGCGCTGCCCTCGGGCGAGGCCTCGATGCGGAACCCGAGATGCCGGCAGAAGTCCAGCATGGTCGCGTTCTCCGTAAGCACCTCGCCGAAGATCTGCTTCAGGCCCCGCTTGCCGGCATAGGCGATGAGGCGACGCATGAGCAGGCGGCCGATGCCATGCCCGGCCATGGAATCCTCGACCACGATGGCGTATTCGGCCTGCTCCCCGTCGGGATCGGCGGCCAAACGAACGACCCCATGAATGTCCGAAGGCCCGGCTGGGCCCGGCTCGGCCAGCACGAAGGCCATCTGGCGATCATAGTCGATCTGGGTCAGCTGGGCCGCCAAAGCGTGGGACATCTGCTTCATCGCGGTGAAGAACCGCATGCGCACGGTTTCCGGCGACAGACGGCCGAAGAGGCGAATCAGGGCCGGCTCGTCCTCCGGCCGGATGGGACGCAAGCGCAGCACCGGCCCGTTTTCGATTCGGACGTCCTCTTCGAGTTCCGCCGGGTAGGGACGAATCGCCAGCCTTTCGAGGCCTCGCTTTTCCGCCGTGAGCTTGACCCTTGCATCGAGGGCGAGAACGCCCGCGGGCCCGGCCAGCAGCGGATTGATATCGACCTCGACGAGCTCGGGAATTTCGCAGACGAGTTGGGACAGCTTGACCAGGCTGAGGGCGATGGCGTCGAGATCGGCCGGCGGCCGGTCGCGATAGCCGCGCAGCAGGCGATAGATCCGGGTCCCGGCGATCATCTCCCGGGCCAGCGCCAGGTTCAGCGGCGGGAGCGCCAGGGCCCGGTCGGCGAACTGCTCCACCGCGATGCCGCCCTGGCCGAACAGCATCACCGGGCCGAATTGAAAATCCTCGCTCGCCCCCAGGATCAGCTCGATGCCGCCCGGCATGTCGGCCATCGGCTCGACCGTGAAGCCCTCGATCCGCGCGTCGGGCTTGGCGGCCCTCACTCGGGCGAGCATGCGTTCGGCAGCGGCCACAACGCCCGCCGCGCCGACGAGGCCGAGCGCGACGCCGCCGAAATCCGATTTGTGGCTGATGTCGGGCGATTGGATCTTGAGGGCAACCGGCCCGCCGAGCTCGGCGGCGGCGGCGCCCGCTGCGGCCGGATCGGCTGCCTTGCGCTGGGCAAGCGCCGGAATGCCATAAGCCGCGATGACGGCGCGGGATTCGAATCCGGTCAGCAGCGTTCTGCCCTGGCCCAGCGCGGCGGCGATCGTCCGCCGGGCCGCGGCGCGGTCGGGCTTGAAGCTTTCCGGGATCGAAGGCGGCGTTTCGGCGAGCTGGATCCGGCTTCGGCGCCAGCGGACGAGATGCATGAACCCCCTGACCGCCTCTTCCGGCGTGTCGTAGGTGGGCACGCCGGCGGCCTCGAAGAGGGACCGGGCGCGCAGTGCGGTTGCCTCGCCGAGCCAGCTCGTCAGCATGCAGCGGCCGCTGCGGCGATGGGCGGCCAGGGTGGCTTCGGCGACGGCCACGCCATCGGCGACGGCGGTGGGGCAATTGAGAACCAAGACCGCGTCGATGGCGGGATCGGCGAAGAGGGCGTCGAGGGCCGTCCCGTAGCGCCGAGCGTCGGCGTCTCCGACGATGTCCACCGGATTCGCTCGCGACCACATCGTCGGCAAATGGGCATCCAGCCTGGCCAGCGTCTCGGGCGAGATTTCCGCCAGATGCCCGCCCGCGTCGACCAGCGCGTCGGCGGCGAGAATTCCGATCCCCCCGCCATTGGTGAGGATGGCCAGGCGCTCGCCTTTGGTGGGGCCAGCGCTGCCCAGGGTTTCGACGGCGTCGAACAGCTCGATCAGGTCATAGACCCGCAGCACGCCCGCCCGACGGAAGGCGGCATCATAGACCGCGTCGGCGCCGGCAAGCGCGCCGGTGTGGGAGATCACGGCTCTCGCCCCTTCCTCGTGCCGGCCGGCCTTGATGGCGATCACCGGCTTGCTGCGCGCCGCCACACGCGCCGCCGACATGAATTTGCGCGCGTTGCCGATGCTCTCGATGTAAAGCAGAACCGCATCGTTTTCCGGGTCGCGGGCGAGATAGTCCAGCATGTCGGCGAAATCCACGTCCAGCATCTCGCCCATGGACACCAGATGGGAGAAGCCGAGCCCGCGGGCGGCGGCCCAATCGATCACCGAGGTGACGATGGCGCCGGACTGGGCGAGAAAGGCGATGCGGCCAGCCGGCGGCGAGAGATGGGCAAAGCCGGCGTTGAGGCCGATCGGGGGCACCAGCACGCCGACGCAATTGGGCCCGAGAAGACGCAGCAGATGGGGCCTTGCAGCATCCAGCATCGCCTGCTTGAGGGCGCGTCCTTCGGATCCGCCAAAACCCGCGGAGATGACCACGGCCGCCTTGCAGCCCCGCGCGCCCAGCTCGGCGACCAGGCCGGGCAAGGTCGGTGCCGGCGTTGCGATCACGGCCAGGTCCGGCGCGTCCGGCAGGCTCGCGACATCGGGAAAACAGGTCAGGCCTTCGAGCTCGCGATGCTTCGGATTGACCAGCATCACCCGGCCGCGAAAGCCTTCCGGCGCATCGCGGTTCCCCAGCATGTTGCGGACCATGGTGTGGCCGATACTGCCCGGCCGGTCGCTGGCGCCGATGAGCGCCACCGATTTCGGTGCCAGCAGCCGGTCCAGGTTCCGAACGGTCATGGCCCGGGTTGTGCCCGCTGCCAGGAGCGTCCGCAAGCTACATCTCGGCGACAGGTTTGATTTGGATCAATGCCCCTTTCCCTGTCGAAAACCAGGACCAGGCATATCGATCCAGTAGGCGAAGCAGGCCAACACCAATCTCAAAGATCGGGGTTGACGTGGATCAACGCGCCTTCTTGCCGGATCTTTATTGTGCCCAGCGGCAATGCCCTCTCGACAAGGAGACGAACCGCGACCAAGCTAAGGACGCTGGAGGTCGGGCTTGGCATTGCCGGATCGGGGGACTACGGCGCGGCCCGGATCGAGGGTGCCCGATGCGTGCGATGATACCCGACGAAGCTCACAAGCCGTTGTGATTGGACCAGCGAATGGTGCGTTCCGTCGGCAATCTGACACGCCGGGATGGCGGCGAATTCCTGGCAATCGCTGCGAAAGTTCCGGTGCGGACGAGGACTGCGCCGGGTTTGCAGCCATGACGCAAAACTCCGTGGACATCGGCGAGATCGTCAATTCGTTCGGGGCCGATCGCAGCCGACTCATGGATATCGTCCAGGCGGCTCAATATCGTCTTGGGCACCTATCCCACGAAACCATCCACGCTGTCGCAGCAGGCCTGGGCATCCACGCGGTGGAGGTCGAGGACATGGTGTCCTTCTATGCGTTCCTCAATCGGGAGCCAAAGGGCCGCTTCCATATCCGACTGTCCAAGACACCGATTTCGATGATGAAGGGCGCGGCCGAGGTCGCGAAGGCCTTTTCCGAGGCGGCGGGAACCGCGCTAGGCAAAACATCGCCCGACGGCGAATTCACGATCGACTGGATCGGCGACATCGGCATGGCCGACCAGGAGCCATCGGCTCTGATCGACGGCTCGGTTGTCACGGCGCTCACTCCCGCCGACGCCCGCAGCCTTGTCGCGGCGCTTCGCAAGAACGCGTCGATGCCGCAGGTCCGCGTGGGTCCAAGCCTCATTGAATCCGGTCCGATCGTCTTCCGGGACGGGGAACCGGGAGATGGCGTGCGCGCCGCCCTTGCCCTCTCGCCCGAGGCCGTCATCCAGGAGATGACGAAGGCCAGATTGCGCGGCCGTGGCGGCGCCGGCTTTCCGACCGGCCTCAAATGGAAACTATGCCGCCAATCGATCAGCGAGGCGCATCATGTCGTCTGCAATGCCGACGAGGGAGAGCCGGGCACCTTCAAGGACCGGGTACTGCTCACCGAAAATCCCGATCTGGTGTTCGATGGCATGGTCATCGCCGGCTATGCGCTCGGCGCGAAACACGGTCTGGTCTATCTCCGCGGCGAATATGCCTATCTGTGGGACGCGTTGCAGAATGTGCTGCGCAACCGACGCCAGCGCGATCTGCTGGGCAACAACATCTGCGGACGTGAGGGTTTCGATTTCGACATCCGCATTCAGCTCGGCGCCGGCGCCTATATCTGCGGGGAAGAATCGTCCCTGATCGAATCGCTTGAGGGCAAGCGCGGTGCCCCGCGCGACCGGCCGCCGTTCCCGACCGATCGCGGCTATATGCAGCAGCCGACCGCAATCGACAATGTCGAAACCTTCGCCTGCGCCGCTCGGATCATGGAGCAAGACGCAGTCTGGTTCGCGGGTTACGGCACGCGCGAATCGACCGGCACGAAATTGCTGAGCGTTTCCGGCGATTGCCCACGGCCGGGCGTCTACGAGGTTCCATTCGGCATCACCTTGAACGAATTCCTGGATAAGGTGGGTGCGCCGGAAGCAGCCTTCGTGCAGGTCGGCGGTCCGTCCGGACAATGCGTCGCGCCCAAGGACTACGGGAGGGCCATCGCGTACGAGGATCTGTCCACCGGCGGCTCCGTCATGGTGTTCGGCCCCGGCCGGGATGTGCTCGACGTCGCGCTCCAGTTCAGCGAGTTTTTCGTCGAGGAATCCTGCGGCTGGTGCACGCCGTGCCGAGTCGGAACCACGCTTCTCAAACGGAACCTGGAAAAAATCCTCGGCCATCATGGCACGCTCGCGGACGTCGCGGCGATCGAGTCGCTGGCCGGCACGGTGACGCGGATGAGCCGCTGCGGTCTCGGCCAGACCGCGGCGAATCCGATCCTTACCACCATGCGGAACTTTCCCGAAGCCTACGAGGCCAAGCTGCAACCGGATTCGTTCCTGCCGCGCGTGACGCTTCGCGAGGCCCTGGCCGAAGCGGTCATCGTTCAGGGGCGAGAGCCGGTGGCCGAGAAGGACGAGCCATGACCGAGGGCAAATTCACCTTCACCATCGATGGAATCGAAATCGAGGCCAGCCCGGGCCAGACCATCATCGAGGCCTGCGACGCGGCGGGAGTCTACATCCCCAGACTGTGCCACCATCCGGACTTGGAGCCGGCTGGGCATTGTCGTGTCTGCACATGCAAGATCGACGGTCGGCGCTCGAGCAGCTGCACCATGCCCGCCGCGCAAGGGATGGTGGTCGAGAGCAACACTCCGGAGCTGAATGCGGATCGCCGCACCCTCATCGAGATGCTGTTCGTCGAGGGCAATCATTTCTGTCCGTCCTGCGAAATGAGCGGCCATTGCGAGCTGCAGGCACTCGGCTATCGCCTCGGCATGGCCGCGCCGACGCTGCCCTATCAATGGCCCGAGCGCGAACTCGACGCGACCCATCCGGACATCTTCATCGACCGCAACCGCTGCATCCTTTGCTCCCGCTGCATCCGCGCGTCGCGGATGGAGGATGGAAAAACCGTGTTCGGATTCGAGGGCCGCGGCATTCGGATGCGCTTGAACCTCAACGCCAAGTCCCTCGACGAAACGGCAATAGAAGCCGCCGACAAGGCGGTTCACGTCTGCCCGGTCGGCTGCATCGTCATCAAGCGCACCGGCTACCGGACCCCCTATGGCAAGCGGCGTTACGACCAGGCGCCGATCGGCGCCGACATCGAGGCCAGACGCAAGGGCCGCAAGCAATGACAGGTCATCCCGCCATGCCGAAACCGAAGCTGGCCACCTGCTCGCTTGCCGGCTGCTTCGGCTGCCACATGTCGCTCCTCGACATCGACGAGCGGATCATCGAGCTGATCAATCTTGTCGATCTCGACAAATCGCCGCTCGACGACAAGAAGGCCTTCGATTGCGTCATCGATATCGGTCTGGTGGAGGGCGGCTGCGCCAACGAGCATAATGTCCGCGTTCTCAAGCAGTTCCGCGAGCATTGCCGCATCCTCGTCTCGGTCGGCGCCTGCGCCATCAATGGCGGCATTCCGGCGATGCGCAATCTCGTTGGGCTGCGCGAGTGCCTGGAGGAAGCCTATCTCAAGGGACCGACGATCGAGGATGGCGGCATGATTCCAAACGACGAAGACCTGCCGCTCCTGCTCGACCGGGTTTATCCCTCGCATGAGATCGTGAAGATTGACTATTTCCTGCCCGGCTGTCCGCCATCGGCGGATGCGATCTGGGAAGCGCTGAAAGCCTTGCTGACGGGCAAGGAGCCCAGCCTTCCCTATCGCCTGTTCAAATACGAGTGACGGGCGAAGACGCGTCATGACCAGCGTTCAGGCGAGCCAGGGACCGCGCAAGATCGTGATCGATCCGGTCACGCGCGTCGAAGGTCATGGCAAGGTCACCATCCGCTTGAACGAAGCCGGCGAGGTGGAAGAAGCACGGTTCCACATCGTCGAGTTCCGGGGATTCGAACGGTTCATTCGCGGCCGTCCGTTCTGGGAGGTTCCGCTCATCATCCAACGCCTGTGCGGCATCTGCCCGGTGAGCCACCATCTGGCGGCGGCGAAGGCGATGGATCAGGTGATCGGCGTCGATGAGGTCACGCCCACCGCCGAGAAGATGCGCCGGCTGATGCATTACGGACAGGTCCTGCAATCGAACGCACTCCACATCTTCCATTTGGCATCGCCCGATCTGCTGTTCGGCTTCGACGCGCCGCCCGAACAGCGCAATATCGTCAATGTGCTGAACCGGTTTCCCGAGATCGGAAAATGGGCGATCTTCATTCGCAAATTCGGCCAGGAGGTCATCAAGGCCACCGGCGGGCGGAAGATTCATCCGACCAGCGCCGTCCCCGGCGGAGTGAACCAGAATCTCTCAATCGAACTCCGCGACGCGCTGCGCAAAGAGATCGATCAGATCACCACCTGGTGCTGCGCCGCACTTGAGCATCACAAGGCGTATGTCGATGCGAACCAGGCGCTCTATCGCGATTTCGCCAGCTGTGCATCCAACTATCTTAGCCTTGTCGGCGCGGACGGGGTGATGGACCTTTACGATGGCCGACTGCGCGCCATCGATTCCGGCGGAAAGACGATCTTCGACGGCGTGCGCCCCGCCGATTACCAAGAGCATTTCATCGAAGAGGTCCGCCCCTGGACCTATCTGAAATTTCCGCATATCCGATCGCTCGGCCGGCAGGATGGCTGGTATCGCGTCGGGCCGCTGGCCCAGATCAATTGCTGCGCGTCGATCGACACGCCGCTGGCCGAAGCCGCCCGGCGCGACTTCATCGCCGAATTTCGGGGCGGTCCGGTCCATGCCACGCTGGCCTATCACTGGGCGCGGCTGATCTGCCTTGTTCACTGCGCCGAGAAGATCAAGGAACTTCTGTTCGACGACGATCTGCAGGGTACCGACCTTCTGGTGACGGGCGAGCGGCGGCCGGAAGGGATCGCCTGCATCGAGGCGCCGCGCGGCACGCTTTTCCATCACTACGCCGTCGACAAGAACGACCAGGTCACCAGCGCCAATCTCATCGTCTCCACCACCAGCAACAACGAGGCGATGAATCGCGCGGTGAAAAAAGTGGCGATGGATGATCTGTCCGGCCGCGACATCACCGAAGGGCTTCTGAACCATATCGAGGTCGCGATCCGCGCCTTCGATCCTTGCCTGTCCTGCGCCACCCATGCCTTGGGTCAGATGCCGCTGATCGTGACGCTGGAGGATGCCGACGGATCGATCATCGCGACGAGGACCAAGGAATGAACAGGCCGGCGTCGCCCCGGGTCCTCGTGCTGGGCTATGGCAATCCGGGCCGGCAGGATGACGGGCTGGGCCCTGCGGCGGCGGCCGAAATCGAAAAGCTGGGATTGCCGGGTGTGATCTCCTGCGACAATTACCAGCTCGTCATCGAGGATTCGGTGGAGATCGCCGCCCACGATGTCGTCTGGTTCGTGGATGCGGCCAGGACCGGCGCCGAGCCATATGAGGTGCACAGCCTTTCGCCCGCACTCGACATCGCCTTTACCAGCCATCTGGTCAAGCCCGAGGTACTGCTGGCGATCGCCAATCAATATTACGGCAAGTCGCCCGAAGCCTATCTGCTGGGCATCCGCGGCTACGAATTCGAGTTTCTGGAAGGACTGACCGATCGGGCCCGCGACAATCTGGCCCAGGCCATGGTCCTGTTACGCGACCGGCTCGGCGCCGTCCTGGAGCCGGTCCGATGAATATCGGTCTCGGCACCAAGCGCAAGACGATCCTGCTGGTCGATGCCGATGCGCATGCGCGCGCGGTCCTGCGCAACGCCCTTGAGGCGGCGGGTTTTACCGTTGGCGAAGCGGCAAGCGCAAGGGAAGGAGAACGCACCGCCATCCGCATCAAGCCGGACGCGATTCTCGCCGATTTGATGATGGATACCATCGACGCAGGCGGCGTGATCGCCGACAGGCTGAAGCAGCTGGGCAGCCAGATTCCGGTCTATATCGTGAGCAACGCCACCGACGCCCTGATCGGAGCCGTCGGCCTGCGCGAGCTGGGCATTTCCGGCGTGTTTCTCAAGCCCGGGGATCCGGCGGTCATCATCCAGACGCTCAACACTCGCCTGGGCGTGGCCTGAACGGATGGATGGCGGACCGATGCATGAGATGTCGATCGCCGAAAGTCTGGTTGACCTGATCGAGGACGAGGCGCGCAGCCGGGGCTTCCAGCGGGTGAAACAGATCGGCGTGAAGATCGGCGCGCTGGGCCATGTCGAACCGGACGCGCTTCGTTTCTGCTTCGATGCGGTGAGCCACGGCACCATCGCCGAAGGTGCCCACCTCCATCTCGAGATCGTGGCCGGCAAAGGCTGGTGTTCGAGATGCGCCCAGGCAGTGCCGATCGCGGAACGCTACGATCTTTGCCCCCAATGCGGACAGACCCACGTGAAGCTGATAGCCGGCGACGAACTTCGCCTGGCGGACTTGGAGGTGGAGTAATGTGCGCGATCTGCGGCTGCGGCACGGCGTCCGGCGAAACAAACCAGCCCCATTCTCATGGTCACGAGCATCATGAGCATGAGCACGACCACCATCACCCTCACGGCTCGATCGATTCCGGCGCCCGCCTCGCCGGAGTCCATCTGCCGGGCATAAGTGAGGAGCGGATCGTCCGGGTCGAAAGGGACATCCTGTCCAAGAACAACTCGTTCGCCGGCGCCAACCGGTCCCGGCTGACGAAGGCCGGCGTTTTGGCGCTGAACCTTGTTTCGAGCCCGGGTTCCGGCAAGACATCGCTGCTGGTGCAGACGATCGCCGATCTGCAGTCCCGCTTCCCGATCGCGGTGATCGAGGGCGATCAGCAGACATCGAACGACGCGGACAGGATTCGGGCGACCGGCGCTCCCGCCGTCCAGATCAATACCGGCAGGGGCTGCCACCTCGACGCGCATATGGTGGGCCACGCGCTCGACCAGCTGCCGCTCGCCGCCGGCGGCCTGCTCTTCATCGAGAATGTCGGCAACCTTGTCTGCCCTGCCGCGTTCGATCTCGGGGAGGCGCACAAGGTGGTGGTGCTGTCGGTGACCGAGGGCGAGGACAAGCCGCTGAAATATCCGGACATGTTCGCCGCTTCCGATCTCATGCTGCTGAACAAGACGGATTTGCTGCCCTATCTCGATTTCGACGTGGATGCATGTGTCGGGTTCGCGCGCCGCGTCAATCCGACGATCGACATCCTGACCGTGTCCGCCCGGACCGGCCAAGGAATGCCCGCCGTCTATCGCTGGATCGAAGACCGTGCTTTGGGTGCCGATCGGTGAGAGAAACCGGCGGCGACCTCGACAACGCCGAAGCGATCCGATTCTTCGAAGACACGGCACGGCATTTGCTCGATGTCCTGGACGTCGTGCCGGAAATGGCTGCGTGCGATCACCACCCGGATTTCCATTCGACGCGCTTCGCCGAAGCCGTGGGCTTGCCGATCCTCCCGGTGCAGCATCATGCGGCGCATCTCGCCTCGGTTGCGGCCGAACATCGCCTGACCGGACCGATCCTGGGTGGAACTGAAGATGCTCCTCAGGCGCCGGTAGCCGCAGGGCCGCTGACGACCGACGACAGCTGGCGCCACAAGCCGGCTAGCGAATGTTTGGTCAGGTCTTTCGGAACTTCGTTCCGCAAGGAGGCTTTCACCCCTTCGGAGAGGAGGCCCCTCAACTCGCCCAGGCTGCGTCGGGGCGCCACCAGCACCAGCGCTTCGAACTGGCGCTTGCGGCGCGCGCGTTCCAGGAACTCAGCGAGTTCCGCCGAGAACTTGTGCTTCTCGCTCTTATGGAAGTCGTGGCGAGGTTCTAGGGCATGCCTGACACCGCTGCGGGCGGAGCTGAAGCTGCGGCCCGGGCGGTCGCTTTTCAGGTCGCGCCCAAATCCGTGGACTTCGGCCGAGACGAGATCGGGGATACCCGCCGTGGCGAGCCCGGGGCGCTCATCGTCAAGGGTGAAAAAGCGCGCCCGCGCCCCATCGGCGACCACGATCCATAGGGTCTTTTTCCTTGGCATTGGCTGATTCCCGAAGATGTTCCGTTAAAATGTGGACCAAGTTGCGCCGTTCAAGTCACGACCTTCTCCTTGACCGCGCCATTGGGGGCTAGGCCAAGGCGTTCAGCAACCCGCCAAGGGCGACCGCGACCTGTGCGGAACGCACTTTGCCAGCGGCGGCACGGCGCGACATTGATCCAAGTCAGTAAGGCATCATTTTTTTGACGCCAGTGCGACGCTTGATATGGGTCAATGCCGATGGAAGCGACGACGCAGATTGTTTCCCCCATGATGCGGCCAAGGGCCGCCATAGTGCCATGGAGGAGAGACGCCATGATTCCCAGGGAGATGTCGGAGATCGTTCGCAACCAGAATCCGCTGACCTTCCCGGAAACCGCCACGGTGCAGCAGGCCTGCCGCTCCATGCGCGACCGGCGGGTGGGGGCGGTCCTAGTAACGGGCGCCTCGGGGGAACTCGTTGGAATATTCACCGGCCGCGATGCCGTCTGCCGGGTGCTCGCAGAGGGGCTGAACGCGAGTTTGACCACGCTGGGCAACGTTATGACGCCCAAACCCGATGCGATACCGCCCGGCAGGACGGCCATCGACGCCCTCAGGATGATGCGGGATGGCGGCTATCGGCATCTGCCGGTGGTCGAGGGCCGCAAGATCGTCGGCATCGTATCGCACGGCGATTTCCGCGGCCTGGAGCAGGCGCGCATGGACGAGGAAACGGGCCTGTGGGAACGCGTCTGAACGCCGCTCCCGCAGCGCCGGCCAATACCGATTCAGGCAAGGTCCCGCCTGAACTGCCCAGGACCGGCAAGATCGTACCGGACGTCCGCGCGCCGGCCGGGCGTCCGGTTTCCGCCTCCGCGTCGACGGTTGTCGAGCCGAGACTGGCGCCCCGCAGCGTCGACCGGCTTTTGCAGTCCATTCTGGGGCGCTTCACTCTGGGCGTATCGCCGGCGAGCGTCGGCCTCGCCTATTTCGATTGGGCGCTGCACATGGCGCTCTCTCCGGGCAAGGGGCAGGAACTGGCCGAAAAGGCGATGCGAAAGACCGTGCGTCTTCTGGTTCACGCTGCCCAGTTGGCACGCGAAGGCGAGAGCGTGCCCCCTTGCATCGAGCCGCTGCCCCAAGACCGGCGCTTCCTCGATCCGGAATGGCGCCAGCCTCCCTTCAGCCTCATCTATCAGTGGTTCCTGCTCGGGCAGCAGTGGTTGCACAACGCCACCAGCGAAGTGAGCGGCGTATCGCATCATCACGAGCAGGTCGTCTCATTCATAGGTCGCCAGCTGCTCGATGCCGTCTCGCCGTCGAATTTCATTGCCACCAATCCCGTACTCCTGCGCCGCACCCTGGAATCCGGCGGCGGCAATCTGGTCCAGGGCTATCTCAATTGGCTGCAGGACTGGGAACGAGCCATTGCCGGCCGGCCGCCGGCCGGCAGCGAGGCCTATCGGCCGGGCCAGGAAGTCGCGATCACGCCGGGGGAAGTGGTCTATCGCAACCCGCTCATGGAGCTGATCCAGTACAGGCCCACCACCGACCAGGTCCAAGCCGAGCCGATCCTGATCCTGCCGGCCTGGATCATGAAGTACTACATCCTGGACCTCTCGCCGCACAATTCCCTGGTCAAGTTCTTGGTCGATCGCGGGCACACCGTGTTCATGATTTCCTGGCACAATCCAGGCGTCGACGACCGGGACCTGGCGATCGCCGACTACGTCCAGCTCGGACCCCTCGAGGCGATGCGCGTCATTTCCGCCATCGTCCCAGGGAAGAAGATCGATTGCGTCGGCTATTGCCTGGGCGGGACGCTGCTGGCCATTGCGGCCGCGCTCCTGTCGCGCAATGGCGACAGCGCGTTGGGCAGCCTGACCCTGCTCGCTGCCCAGACCGATTTCACCGAGGCCGGCGAGCTCACGCTCTTCATCGACGAGAGTCAGCTCACATATCTCGAGAACCTGATGTGGGACCAGGGTTATCTGGATACCAGGCAGATGGCCGGCGCGTTCCAGCTCCTGCGCTCGAACGATCTTATTTGGTCGCGCCTCGTGCGCGGCTACCTGATGGGTGAGCGCGAGACCATGAACGACCTCATGGCCTGGAACGCCGACGCCACACGCATGCCCTATCGGATGCACAGCGAATATCTACGGCGCCTCTTCCTCGATAATGATCTCGTCGAAGGCCGATACGAGATCCTCGGGCATAAGCTCGCGCTATCCGACATTCGCCTTCCGATCTTCGCCGTGGGCGCCGAGACCGATCACGTGGCGCCCTGGCGCTCGGTCTACAAGATCCACCTTCAGGTTGACGCCGATGTGGCCTTCCTGCTGACGAGCGGCGGGCATAATGCCGGCATCGTCAGCGAGCCCGGACACCACGGCAGGCACTATCGATATGCCCGGCGGGCGCCGGGTGGCATGTATGTCGACCCCGACAGTTGGCTCGCCATGACTCCGGCGGTCGAGGGCTCATGGTGGCCCGCCTGGGCTGAGTGGCTGGAGGCGAACGGATCGGGCAAAGCGGCTCCGCCGCCCATGGGAGCGCCTGCGAAGGGTTTCCCGCCGTTGGAGCCGGCGCCCGGTCGCTACGTCTTGCAGCCGTGAGCCGCCTTCAAGCGAGATCGAAGCGATCGGCGTTCATCACCTTGACCCAGGCCGCCACGAAGTCTGCCACGAACTTCGGTTGCGAGTCGCCAGAGCCGTAAACTTCGGCAAGGGCGCGCAGCTCGGCGTTCGAACCGAAGACGAGATCGACGCGGGTTGCGGTCCACTTCAGCTTGCCACTCTTGCGGTCGTGCCCCTCGAACAGGTTTTCATCCGGGGTCGCTTTCCACTCGGTGCCCATGTCCAAGAGGTTCACGAAAAAGTCGTTGGTCAGCGTCCCCGGTCGCTTGGTGAAGACGCCGCGCCGCGACTTGCCGTGGTTCGCGTCCAGGACGCGCAAGCCCCCGACGAGAACCGTCATCTCCGGCGCGCTCAGCGTCAGGAGTTGCGCCTTGTCGATGAGGAGCTCCTCCGCCGACACGGCGTATCTGGCCTTGAGGTAGTTACGGAAGCCGTCCGCGACCGGCTCGAGATGGGCAAAGGACTCCGCGTCGGTTTGCTCCTGCGAGGCGTCCGTGCGGCCGGGCGCGAAGGGAACGGTCACGTTCTGTCCGGCCTTTTTTGCGGCCTGCTCGATTGCCGCCGAGCCGCCGAGCACGATCAGATCGGCGAGAGAGACTTTCTTGCCGCCTCTTGCCGCGCCATTGAACGCCTTATGGATGCCCGCAAGGGCCTTCAGCACCTTTGCCAATCGGGCAGGCTGGTTGACTTCCCAATCCTTCTGGGGGCTGAGGCGGATGCGCGCCCCGTTCGCCCCGCCGCGCTTGTCGGAGCCGCGGAAGGTTGCCGCCGAAGCCCAAGCAGTCCCGACCAGATCGGAGATCGAGAGCCCCGAGGCGAGAATCTTGGCCTTGAGGTCCGCGACGTCCTTCGCGCCGATCAGCTTGTGATCGACAGCGGGGACGGGATCTTGCCAGATCAGCTCTTCCGCCGGGACTTCCGGGCCGAGATAGCGTGGGCGCGGACCCATGTCGCGGTGGGTAAGCTTGAACCACGCCCGGGCGAATGCGTCGGCGAACTCATCAGGATGCTCATAGAACCGCCGCGAGATCTTTTCGTAGATCGGATCGACCCGCAAGGACAGGTCCGTGACCAGCATGGTCGGCACGTGCCGCTTCGACGGATCGTAGGCGTCCGGAATCGTGGCAGTGCCGCCTTTTGCCGTCCACTGATAGGCGCCGGCCGGGCTCTTCGTCAGCTCCCATTCGTTCTTGAACAAGTTCTCGAAGAAGTCGTTGCTCCACTTCGTCGGCGTCCTGGTCCAGGTGACTTCCGGTCCGCCCGTGATTGCGTCTTTGCCCTTGCCTGTGCCGAACCTGCTCTTCCAGCCAAGCCCCATCTCCTCCATAGGAGCGGCCTCCGGCTCCGGGCCGACCAGCTTCGCATCGCCGGCGCCGTGGGTCTTGCCGAAGCTGTGTCCGCCGGCGATGAGCGCGACCGTCTCCTCGTCGTTCATCGCCATGCGCGCGAAGGTCTCGCGAATATCCCTGGCGGCGGCGAGCGGATCCGGCTTGCCGTTCGGCCCTTCCGGATTCACGTAGATGAGACCCATCTGCACGGCGGCGAGGGGATTTTCGAGCTCGCGGTCGCCGGTGTAGCGCTTGTCGTCGAGCCAGGTCCCCTCCCTGCCCCAGTAGACGGCTTCGTCAGGTTCCCACACATCGGCGCGGCCGCCGCCGAAGCCGAAGGTCTTGAAGCCCATCGTTTCGAGCGCGACGTTGCCGGCGAGGATCAGGAGGTCGGCCCAGGAGAGCTTCCGGCCGTATTTCTGCTTGATCGGCCACAAGAGCCGGCGCGCCTTGTCGAGGTTCGCATTGTCCGGCCAGGAGT
>Ga0209415_10003978_pt1 | contig 27301 bp, 25 predicted proteins | sample PeaSoiSIISIP2007_FD_187696 | JGI IMG/M metagenome (GOLD analysis project Ga0209415, IMG submission 187696) | Peat soil microbial communities from Weissenstadt, Germany - SII-SIP-2007 (SPAdes) (version 2) | ecosystem: Environmental > Terrestrial > Soil > Wetlands > Peat | place: Germany... | reverse complement strand
CCCGCCGCTACGCCGTGAGCAGCATGGCCGTCGCACCAACCGGACCCAGATCGACCGCCGCCTCGCACCCCGCCTGGATCGGCATCGGCGTGACGCACGTGCCCGTCGTCACCACCTCGCCCGCTGCCAGCGGAATGCCGAGCCCGCGCAGTTCGTTCGCCAGCCACGCCAGCGCGACGCGCGGATCGCCCAGCGCGTTGGCGCCGCGTCCATGCGCGGGCGGGGCGCCGGTGACGGTGCCGGTCACGGGGTGGGTGGCGAGGTCGAGCGCGCGCCAGTCGGCGATCGTCGCCGGTCCGAGCACGAACAGATGCGCGCAGGCATTGTCGGCAATAAGCTGCGGGCCACCGGCGTGAACAAAATCCTCGTAGCGGGAATCGGGGATCTCGATCGCCGGATGCAGGCTCGCCACCGCGTCGAGCACCTCGTCCACCGTGTAGGGCGCCGCGCGCGGCGGCAGCGTTCGGCCCATGCGGAAGGCGAATTCCGCCTCGGCGACGCGCATCCGGTTGGCACCCATCGGCACCGTGGCACCGCTCTCCACCACACGCTCGGCGAACAGGCGGCCGGCCAGCGGGCCGTCGACGCCGATATGGGCCTGGCCGGCGGCGCTGGTGGCGGCGATCTTCCAGCCAAATAATGTCGAGCCGCTCGCCCGTTGCAGCTCCGCCTGGATCGCATAGCCCTCCTCGCGCGTCGCCGGCCGTTCCGCCTCCGGCAGCGCCGGGATCACCGTTCCGGCCCGCCAGCAGCCGAGCAGGCGCTCGGCGGCGGCGCGGGCTTGCGTTGCGTCCATCGCTGGGCGCTCAGCGATGCGCGGCGATGAAGTGCTTGATGCGCGGGGCGATCTCCTCGCGGAAGCGGCGGCCGTTGAACAGACCGTAATGGCCGACGCCCTGCTGCTCGATGTGCTCGTGCATCGAGGCCGGCATCCGGTGGCAGAGCGCGTGCGCCGCGTGCGTCTGGCCGAGGCCGGAGATGTCGTCGCGCTCGCCCTCGATCGTCAGCAGCGCGGTGCCTTCGATCGCGCCCGGATCGACCGGGCGGCCGCGCGAGACCATCTGTCCCTGCGGCAGCAGATGGCGCTGGAACACAAGGTCGATCGTCTGCAGGTAGAACGGCGCCGGGAGATCCATCACGGCGCGGTATTCGCGGTAGAAGGCGCGCTTGGAGGCCAGCGTTTCGCCGTCGCCCTCGACCAGATGCAGGAACATCTGCCAGTGCGCGTGGACGTGGCGGTCGAGGTTCATCGCCATGAAGCCGGCGAGTTGCAGGAAGCCGGGGTAGACATCCCGCATGAAGCCGGGATAGCCGAACGGCACGCTGTGGATCACGCGCGAGCGGAACCAGTCGAGGCTGTGCTGCTTGGCGAAGCGGTTGACCTGGGTCTCCCCGGCCCGTGTGTCGATCGGCCCGCCGATCAGCGTCATCGAGCGCGGCGCCGCGGGATCGCCGGCGGCACTCATCAGCGCGACGGCGGCGAGCACCGGCACGGCGGGCTGGCAGACGGCGATGACGTGCGTGTCGGGCCCGAGCAGGCGCAGATAGGCGATGACGTGATCGATATATTCGTCGAGATCGAACTCGCCGCTGGCCAGCGGCACCCCGCGCGCATCCCGCCAGTCGGTGATGTGGACGTCGTGGTCGGGCACGAACGCCTCGACCGTGCCGCGCAGCAATGTCGCGTGGTGGCCCGACATCGGGGCGACGAGCAGCAGGCGCGGATCGTGCGGCCGCGGCGTCGCGCGGCGGAAGCGGCGGAGTTCGCACCAGGTGTTGGCGGCGATGATCTCCTCGGTGATCTCCCCGGTCGCTTCGGTTGGCGGCAGGTCGAAGCCGGCCTTGCCGGGGCGGTTCGCGAGATCCTCGAAGCTGTCGAGCGCGGCGGCGGCGATGCGGCCGAGGCTGGTGGGACGGAACAGGTTGAACGGCATATCGAGCAGTTGCAGCGCCCCGCTGGCGGCGATCCGCATCGGCTCGAGGCCGAGCCGCTGAAGCTCGTAGACCTGGTAGAGCATGCGATGTCCTCAAGAGACCGCCCGGGTCGGGCCGTCGGAGAAAAGGGGAACGGAAGATACCGACGGTCAGGTTTCGCGCAATCTCCCCACGGTTGCGCGAGGACGGTTCCGGCCGCCGCGCAACGCCACCTCGCAATCGCGGCACCGGTGGACTACTTACCCGCCGAGCGCCGAAAATCCGGAGGGACGCACGCATGAACAAGCTCTTTGGCGGTCGCGCCGCGACATCGGACGAAAGCTTTCCGGTGGCGCATTCCGAGGAAGAATGGCGCCGGCGGCTGAGCCCGGAGCAGTTCCGCGTGCTGCGCGGCCACGGCACCGAGCGCGCCGGCGCCAGTCCCCTGAACGCCGAGCACCGGCCCGGCACCTTCGTCTGCGCCGGCTGCTTGCGCCCGCTGTTCGCCTCCGATCAGAAGTTCGAGAGCGGCACCGGCTGGCCCAGCTTCACCGCCCCGCTGCCGGATGCGGTGGAGACCTCGGAGGACCGCAGCCTCTGGATGACCCGCACCGAGGTGCATTGCGGCGCCTGCGGCGGCCATCTCGGCCATGTCTTTCCCGACGGTCCGGCGCCCACCGGGCAGCGCTACTGCATGAACGGCGTGGCGATGCAATTCCAGCCCCGCGAGGGCTGAGGTATCGATCCGGGCGCGCGGCATTCCCGCTGCGCCGAACCGATGGTCGGAGGCCGTTGCGATGAAGGGCGACACCATCACCACGCCGCGCATCGAGACCAAGCCGGAGGTCGAGCGGCCGCGCCTGCATAAGGTCATTCTGCTGAACGACGACTACACGCCGCGCGAGTTCGTCGTCACGGTGCTGAAGGCGGAGTTCCGCATGAGCGAGGAACAGGCCTACCGGGTGATGATGACCGCCCACCGCCGCGGTTCCTGCGTCGTCGCCGTCTATACCAAGGATGTCGCGGAGACGAAGGCGACGCGCGCCACCGACGCCGCCCGCAGCAAGGGCCACCCGCTCACGTTCACGACCGAGCCGGAGGAGTAGCGCCCGGCTCTACCCCCCGCCGCCGTCATTCCGCTGCCTGCGCCAGCGGCGCAGGCGCGCCGGCAAGCATGCCGCGCAAGCGGGCTTCCTCGGCGCGGGCCTCGGCGATGTGGCGGTCCTTGACGTAGCCGTAGCCGCGAATCCTCTCCGGCAACCGAGCAAGATCGATCGCGACGGGCAGCGTCCGCGTGTCGAATTTCGCCAGGATCTCGGCGATCGTCGCCTCGTAGTCGGCGATGAGTTGCCGCTCGGCGCGGCGTTCGGCGGTGCGGCCGAAGATGTCCCAGCGTGTGCCGCGCAGGCCTTTCAGCCGCGCCAGCACGCGGAACAGCGGCCACACCCAGGGGCCGAATTCCCGCTTGCGCGGCAGCCCCGTCGCCTTGTCGCGCGGCGACAGCAGGGGCGGGGCGAGATGCACCGACAGCCGCCCGCCGCCCGCAAACTGCGCGTGCAGCCCGGCGAGGAAGGCCGGATCGGTGTGCAGCCGGGCGACCTCATACTCGTCCTTGTAGGCCAGCAGCTTGGCGTAATACCGAGCGACCGCCTCGGTCAGTGCCGTCGAGCTGGGCGCGACGCGCTGCTCGGTCGAGCGCACGCGCTCGACCAGGGCGCGGTAGCGCGCGGCGTAGGCGGCGTCCTGGTAGTCGGTGAGCAGGCGTTCGCGCCGCGCGATTACCTCGTCGAGCGACGTCGAAAGGTGCTCCGCCTTGGGCGCCGGGCTAGCGGCGTCGGCGGCGGCTTCGACCGCGGCGCGGTCCACGGCGGCGATGCGGCCCCAGCGGAAGGCGGCCTGGTTCATCGCGACGGCGGCGCCGTTCAGCGCGATCGCCTGCTCGATCGCGGCCGCGCCGAGCGGGATCAGCCCGCCTTGGTAGGCGAGGCCCAGCAGGAACAGGTTGCCGGCGATGCTGTCGCCGAACAGGGCGGTCGCGAGGCGCGTCGCGTCGATGAACTCGACCCGGTCGGCGCCGACCGCCTTCTCGATGCGGCGGCGCAGCGGATTGGCCGGGAACACGAGGTCGGGACGGCGCGTGAACTCGCCCGGCATCGTCTCGTGCGTGTTGATCACCGCGCGCGTGACGCCGGCGCGCGCCTTGTGCAGCGCCTCGACGCCGCCGGTGACGAGAATGTCGCAGCCGATGATCGCGTCCGCCCCGCCGGTGCCGAGGCGCACCGCCTTGATGTCCTCCGGCCGCGCCGCGAGCCGTAAATGGCTCATCACGGCGCCGCCCTTCTGCGCAAGGCCGGTCATGTCGAGCCCGGAGACCCCTCGGCCCTCGATATGCGCCGCCATGCCGAGCACCTGCCCGATCGTGACGACGCCGGTGCCGCCGACGCCGGTAATCATGATGCCGTAAGGATGTGCGCCGAGCGCAGGGCGCTGCGCCGGTTCGGCGGGGGCGACCGGCAGGTTGTTGACGGATGGCGCGGCAGGTTGCGCTGTCTTGGCGTGGAACGCGCCGCGCACGCTGACGAAGCTCGGGCAGAAGCCCTCGGCGCAGGAATAATCCTTGTTGCACGATGATTGGTCGATCGCACGCTTGCGGCCGAACTCGGTCTCGACCGGCACGACGGACACGCAGTTCGATTTGACGCCGCAATCGCCGCAGCCTTCGCAGACCATCTCGTTGATGAACACGCGCCGCGCGGGATCGGCCATCGTGCCCCGCTTGCGGCGCCGACGTTTCTCGGCCGCGCAGGTCTGGTCGTAGATCAGCACCGTGGTGCCGGCGATCTCGCGCAGTTCCGTCTGCACCTGTTCGAGATCGGAGCGGTGATAAACCCTGACGCCGGGCGGGAAGTCGGCGTTCGCGGGGTATTTCTCCGGCTCATCGGTGACGACGACGACCCGCTTGACCCCTTCGGCCTGCACCTGCCAGGCGATCATCGGCACCGTCATCGGCCCGTCGACGTGCTGGCCGCCGGTCATCGCGACTGCGTCATTGAACAGGATTTTATACGTAATGTTCACGCCGGCCGCGATCGCCTGCCGGATCGCGAGGAGGCCGGAATGATAATATGTTCCGTCGCCGATATTCTGGAACACGTGCCCGCGCGTGCTGAACGGCGCCTCGCCGACCCAGTTGGCGCCTTCGCCGCCCATCTGGGTGTAGCCCTCGGTGCGGCGGTCCATCTTCTGCGCCATCCAGTGGCAGCCGATGCCGGCATAGGCGCGGCTGCCCTCGGGCACGCGGGTCGAAGAATTGTGCGGGCAGCCGGAACAGAAATAATAGGTTCGCGCTACGTCGAGCGGCGGTTCCTCGGGCTCGCGCGCCAACGCATCGAGCTCCGCCAACCGCGCGCGCAGCGCTTCGCCGCCCCCCCAGCTCAACAGCCGCGATCCGACGACGCGGGCCACCATCAGCGAATCGAGCGCGCCGTGGGAGGGGAACAGCGGCGTGCCCCACTCGTCGAGCTTGCCGATCACGCGCGGCGCGCCCGGCCGGCCGTACAGCAGGTCCTTCACCTGCGGCTCGATCAGCCCGCGCTTCTCCTCGACGATGATCAGCAGGTCGAGCCCCTGCGCGAACGCGCGCAGTCCGGCGGGCTCGAGCGGCCAGGGCATGCCGACCTTGTAGAGCCTGAGGCTGAAGTCGCGGCTCCCGGCGCCGCCGAAGCCGAGGTCGTCGAGCGCCTGGAGCGTATCGAGGTAGGACTTGCCCGTACTGACGATGCCCACGCGCGCGCTCGGATTGTCGATCATCACCCGGTCGATGCCGTTGGCGCGGGCGAAGGCGCGCACGGCGTCGAGCTTCTGGGTGTGCAGGCGCCTTTCCTGCGCCAGCGGCGTATCGCCGCGGCGGATGTTCAGCCCGCCCGGCGGCAACTCGTAATCGGTGGGCAGCCGGATCTGGACCCGCGCTCCGTCCGCCTTGACCGAGGCGGCGCTGCTCACGTTGTCATGGACGCATTTCAGCCCGACCCAGCAGCCGGAGTAGCGCGACAACGCCCAGCCGAAGAGGCCGTAGTCGATGATCTCCTGCACGCCCGACGGGTTGAGCACCGGGATCATCGCGTCGACCAGCGCGAACTCGCTCTGATGCGCGGTGGTGGAGCTTTCGCAGGTGTGGTCGTCGCCCATCAGCACCAGCACGCCGCCATGCGGCGAGGTGCCGGCGAGGTTGGCGTGGCGGAACGCATCGCCGGAACGGTCGACGCCCGGACCCTTGCCGTACCACATCGCGAACACGCCGTCGAAGCGGCCCTCGCCGTGCAGCTCCGCCTGCTGGCTGCCCCAGGCGGCGGTGGCGGCCAGATCCTCGTTGACGCCCGGTACCAGGCGGATGTTGCGCGGCTCCAGGATGCGGCGGGCCATCGCGAATTGCTGGTCGACGCCACCGAGCGGCGAGCCGCGATAGCCGGAGACGAAGCAGGCGGTGTTGAATCCGGCCTCCTTGTCGCGCTGCTGCTGCATCAGCGGCAGGCGCACGAGCGCCTGCGTGCCGGTGAGATACACGCGGCTGACGCCGAGATCGTATTTGTCGTCGAGGCTCACAGGGGCGTTCATGGCCTTGCGTCCGTTTCCCGCTGGGGCTGGCGAACCGCCCGTGGGTTGCTCAGCCGCAGCCGACTGTTGATCTGGTGCGACACAACGGCCTGCACCAGCTTACTGCCTATAACGTCGAATCGCCCAGCGCGGATGTCACTAACGATCCTGCGATTATAGGCACTTAGCCGTTCTTTTGCGTCGCCCGAGACCGCCGGCGTGGAATCATTGCCGTAAAGCGCTTCAAACAGCGCCAGTTCCTGCGCCGCGTCGGCGCCGTTATCGGCGGCCTCGCGCCCGGCGATCGCCATCGCATTGGCGATCATCGCTGCCGTGTAGCGGCTTTCAGGCGGCAGATGGGGCACGATCTCGCGCTGGAACGTCTCCTGTGCGATGGCGAGCAGCACGGCGGCATCGGGTTCATCGCGCATCTGCGGTCTCGGCGAGCGGGGCGAGGGCGTCGACCTGTTCGAGCGCGTCGAGGACGAGTTGCGGCGCAAGACGCCCGGTCATCGCCGGTTCCAGCGTGGGCGTCGCGTCGGCGCGGTAGCGCTCGCCCTGCTGCAGGGCGATGATCGCCCACCGCAATGTCGCCATCGCCTCCCAGAACGGCACCGCTGCGGCGGGGATCGTGCGCCCGGCCTCGCGTTCGTAACCGCGATAGAAGGCGGCGCGCGAGGCGAGGCCGCCGCCTTCGCGATCGGGGCGGGCGAAGCGCCAGCAGCGGGCGCAGAACCAGCCAATGTCCTCCACCGGATCGCCCCAGGCCGCGAACTCCCAGTCGAGCACGGCGGTCAGCCGGCCGGCGTCGATCATCAGGTTGCCGGTGCGGTAGTCGCCATGCACCAGCGTCACGATCTCGGCCGCGGGCGCGCGCAGTTCGAGCCGCCGCAGCGCCCACTCGATCGCCGGCTGCGGATGGGCCAGGGCGTCGAGCCAGCCGCGGTACAGCGCGATCCGCGCCAGAGCGGGCACGCCGGCGGGGCGGGGCAGGACATCGAGGTCGGCGACCGGCGGGCGGATGGCGTGGATGCGCGCCAACTCGGCGCCGAGCGCCTCGCCGAGCGCCTCATGGTCGGGGATCAGCGCCTCCTCGCGCGTCAGTCGGCGGGCATCGGCGACGCCGTGGATGCGGCGGGCAACCGAGAACGGCCGGCCGATCACGCTGCGGTCCGCGCAGAACCCGATCGGCTCGGGCACCGTGATGCCGGCGCGATAGGCGTGGGCCAGAACGCGAAACTCCTCCTCCCGCCCCGCGCTCGCCGCCACGACGGAAGCGGCATCGGTGCGGAGCACGAGTTCGCTCGCTGCGCCACCGACATCGAGGTGCAGCCTCCAGTTCTCCTGGATGGCGCCGCCGCTCATCCGCGCCATTGCGCCGATCGTCACCGGCGCCCCGAGCCGCGCGCTCAGCCACGCGGCCAGCCGGGCGCGCTGATCCGGGCCGTCGATCGGCGGCTCAGCCATCCCAGGACCAGAAATCCAGCCCACGCTTGAGGTATTGTTGCGACAGCACCATCTTGTGCACTTCCGAGGCACCGTCAACCAACCGCGCCTGCCGCGCGTAGCGGTAGATCCATTCCAGCGGCGTGTCCTTGGAATAGCCGCGCGCTCCGCAAAGCTGGATCGCCGTGTCCACGGCCTTGTGCAGCGTGTCGGCCACCGCGACCTTGGCCATCGAGACCTCGGCGCGGGCGAGATCGCCCTGATCGATCTTCCAGGCCGCGCGCATCGTCAGCAGCCGCCCGATCTCGATCGCCATCGCCGCCTCGCCCAGCATCCACTGCACGCCCTCATGCGCGGCAAGCGCATGGCCGAAACTCTGGCGCTCGCGCACATAGCCGGCGGCGATTTCGAGCGACCGCTTGGCAAGGCCGAGCCAGCGCATGCAGTGCGTGAGCCGCGCGGGGCCGAGGCGGATCTGCGTCACCCTGAGCCCGTCGCCCACCTCCATCAGCCGGTTCTCGTCGGGAATTTCCAGCCCGTCGAAGATCAGCTCGCAGTGCCCGCCGTGCTCCTCGGGTCCCATGATCCCGATGCGCCGGGCGATGCGCCAGCCCGGGTCGTTGCGGTCGAACAGGAAGGCGGTCAGGCCGCGGCGCGGATCGTCGGAGGTGCGGGCGACGAGGATAAAATGCTGCGCCGTTTCGGCGCCGGTAATGAACCATTTGCGCCCCTCGATCACCCAGTGATCGCCGCGCTGCGTCGCTGTCGTCAGCATCGCCCCCGGGTCGGAGCCGGCGCCCGGCATCGGCTCGGTCATGACGAAGGCCGAGCGGACACGGCTGTCGACGATCGGGGCGAGCCATCGCGCCCGCTGATCCGGCCGCGCCACCTTGGCCAGCAGCATCATGTTGCCGTCGTCGGGCGCGGCGCAGTTGAAACAGACGGGGCCGAACAGCGAGCGGTTCATCTCCTCGTAGCAGACCGCCATCCCGACCATGCCGACGCCGAGGCCGCCGTGCTCGCGCGGCAATTGCAGGCACCACAGCCCTTCCGACCGCGCCTTGGCGCGCATCGCCGCCAGCGGCGCCTCGACGATGTTCTCGTGCGCGTCCCAAGCCGCCGGATCGGCCTCCAGCGGCAGGATATGCGCCTCGACGAAGGCCCGGATGCGCCGGCGCAGCGCGTCGATCTCGGGGCTGAGCGTGAAGTCCATGCGCGGTCCTTCGGCTAAAGGCTGCTGACGGAATGGCCGCCATCGACGACCAGAACGCTGCCCGTCATGTGCCGCCCGGCGGGCGAGGCCAGCAGCAGCAGCGGCCCGTCGAGGTCGTCGGGGTTGCCCAGCCGCCGCTGCGGGATACGCTTGATCATGGTCTGGCCAGCCGCGCTCTCGAAGAAGGCGCGGTTGAAGTCGGTCAGGACATAGCCCGGTGCCAGCGCGTTGACCCGGATGCGATGGCGGGCGAGTTCCAGCGCCATCGCCTTGGTGAGCTGGATGAGTGCCGCCTTCGATGACGCGTACGCCGACATCTCACCCGCGACCCGCAGGCCCGCGATCGAAGCGACGTTGATGATCACCGCGTCTGGCGCACCCTCGCGCCCCGCCGCGATCAGCCGCCGCGCCATCTCGCGCGCGCAGAGCCAGGCGCCCTTCAGGTTGGTGTCGAGCACCCGGTCCCAATCGGCCTCCTCGAGCGCGATTGCCGCGCCGGGCGCGGTGACGCCGGAATTGTTGACCAGAAGGTTCACCGGGCCGAGCCGCTCGGCCACCTCGGCGAAGGCGGAAGCGACCGAGGCAGCATCGGTCACGTCCAGCGCGATCGGGATCGCCGCGAACCCGTTCGCCACCAGTTCGGCCGCCGCGCGTTCGGTCTCGGTCCGCCGCCGCGCCGCGAGCGCCACGCGGGCGCCGGCCCGCGCCAGCACGCCGGCGAAATGCCGCCCGAGGCCGCCCGACGCGCCGGTGACCAGCGCCGTTTCACCTGTGAGGTCGAATGTCATCCGGCATCCCGTTTCCGCGGCGGCAGTGTGACCGCGGGGGTGCGTCCGTCAAGCGATGACGCCCTGCCCGCCGCGTAGGAACGCACGGCCCGTCGCGGCGGGCTTGCAGGCGCCGAACCGCTGCCGCCAGAGTGCCGCGGCGCGGCAACCGAGGACGACCGGATGATGTGGCAATCCGTCCTGACCGACTGGATCGAACTGATCGTGCGCTGGACGCACGTCGTCACCGGCATCGCCTGGATCGGCGCCTCGTTCTACTTCATCGCGCTCGATGCGGGTCTGCAACCGAACCCGCGCCTCGATCCGCGCGTGAAAGGCGAGGCCTGGCAGGTGCACGGCGGCGGCTTCTACCACATCCAGAAATTCACCGCCGCGCCCGAATATCTGCCGCAGAACCTGACCTGGTTCAAATGGGAGGCCTATTCCACCTGGATCTTCGGCTTCGCCCTCCTGGTGCTGATCTACTATCTGCATCCCGACATCTATCTGATCGACCGAAGCGTCGCCGATCTTTCGCCGGCGGCCGCGGTGGCGATCGGTGCCGGATCGCTGGTGGCCGGCTGGCTCGGCTATGACATGCTGTGCCGCTCGCGCATCGGCCAGGACGGGCGGCTGCTCGCGATCGTGGGGCTGGTGCTGCTGCTCGGCGTCTGCTTCCTGTATTCTCGTATCTTCAGCGGTCGCGGCGCCTTCATCCAGGTCGGCGCGCTGGTCGGCACGATCATGGTGGCGAACGTGCTGTTCGTCATCATCCCGAACCAGCGCCTGATCGTCGCCGACCTGATCGCCGGCCGCGTACCCGACCCGGCGCTCGGCGCCGCCGGCAAGCACCGCTCGGTGCACAACAATTACCTCACGCTGCCCGTCGTGTTCACGATGATCAGCAACCATTACGCGTTCACCTATGCAACGCAGTGGAACTGGCTGATCCTGGCGGCAGTGTTCGTCACCAGCTTCCTCGTGCGCCACTGGTTCAACCTGTATCACGCCGGCCGCCATCCGGGCTGGTGGCTGTGGCCCGCGGCGGCGGTGCCGGTGCTCGCGCTGGCCGGCCTCACGGTCATGCAACAGGCCCGGTCGGTAGCGGGCGCCAGCCACGTCTCGTTCTCCGACGTGCGCGGCATCATCGACACGCGCTGTCACGCCTGCCACGCCGCGAACCCGCGATTCCCCGGCATCGACGACGCACCGAAAGGGGTCTTGTTCGACACGCCCGACCAGATCAGGCTCAATGCCGAACGCATCTACGCCCAGGCGGTGACGACTGAAGCCATGCCGCTCAACAATCTGACCGAGATCACGCCCGCCGAGCGCGCCGCGCTCGGCGCCTGGTACGCGGCGGGAGCGTGCACGGAATGAGCCGCAAGGTGCCCGTGGCCGAACTGAACGGCCTCGACGAGGAGGCGTTTGTCGCACTGCTCGGCGGGATATTCGAGCATGCTCCCTGGATTGCCCGCGCCGCCTGGTCGTCGCGCCCGTTTGCCTCGGTGGCGGCGCTGCATGCGGCGATGGTCGCGGCGCTGCACGACGCCGGGCCGGACCGCCACCGGGCGCTGCTCGCCGCGCACCCCGAACTGGCCCGCCCCGGCCCGCTGACGCCCGCCTCGGCGGCGGAGCAGGCGAGTCACGGCCTCGATCTGCTGGAGGCGTCGGAGGCGGCGCATTGGGCGGAGCAGAACGCGATCTATCGCGGCAGGTTCGGCTTTCCCTTCGTCGTCGCGGTGCGCGGCCAGCGCGATCGAGCGGCGATCCTGGCCACCCTCGGCGCGCGGCTGGAGCATGACGAATCGAGCGAACTCGGCATCGCGCTCGCCGAGGTGGCCAAGATCGCCCGCTTCCGCCTCGACGATCTGCTCGCCGATGTTCCGGCCGGGCGGCTGACGGTGCATGTGCTCGACACCGCGACGGGCCGGCCGGGAGAGGGGATGGCGCTCGAACTGTACCGTGTCGAACCGAACGGACGGGTCGCGCTGGGCGCCTGGCGCACCAACGCCGAAGGCCGGTGCGACGTGCCGCTGCTCGCCGGCGAGGCGATGGTGTCGGGCCTCTACGAACTGGTCTTCGCTGTCGGCGCCTGGCGCGCCGGGCGCGGCGACGCGGATGGCGGCTTCTACGACGAAGTGCCGATCCGCTTCCGCATCACCGATCCGGCGGCTGCCCATCACGTGCCGCTGATCCTTGCGCCCTATGGGTACGCGACCTACCGCGGAAGTTGACCGAGCCGCCGCTGTCATCGCGAGAAGCAGGCGAAGCGGTCTCGACTGTGGCACAAAACGCGATGGGATTGCTTCGTCGCTCATGCTCCTCGCAATGACTGCAAAGTTCATCGTACCTCGGCGGCGATGTCATGAAACAGCCGCGCCGGCAGGCCGCCGCCGAGCACGTGCTGCATCGGCCTGTTGTCGTCGTTGCCCATCCACACGCCGATGATCGTTGCCCCGGCGGATGGCCCGGCGACGGCGCCGATGAACCAGGCGTCGCGGTAATCCTGCGTCGTTCCGGTCTTGCCGAACACCGACCGCCCCGGCAACGCGGCGGCGCGGCCGGTGCCGCGCGTGACCACGGCGGTCAGCATCCGCCGCATCATGTCCGCCTGTTCCGCATCGATCACCCGCGGGGCCGCGGCGTGCGGCACGGATGCGGCCTTGCCGTCGAGCGCCATCGTTTCTATCGCGGTCGGCGCCGTCAGCGTGCCGCCGTCGGCGAACGGAGCATAGGCGGCGGCGAGTTCCAGCAGCCCGACCTCGCCCGTGCCGAGCGCGAGGCTCGCCGTTTCCGGTAGCGCGTCGGCGATGCCGAGCCTGTGCGCCGCCGCGGCGACGGCGCGCGGGCCGCCGGCCTGCTGCATCAATCGCACCGCGGCCGTGTTCGCCGATTGCGCCAGCGCGTCTTCCAAGGTGATCTCGCCGGCGTAGTGGTTGTCGTAATCGGCCGGGCTCCAGTTGCCGATGCGGATCGGCGCGTCGAGCACGGTGTCGGAGGGCGACATGCCCGTCTCCAGCGCCGCCAGCCAGACGAACGGCTTGAACGCCGATCCGGGCTGGCGCCGGGCCACCACCGCGCGGTTGAACGAGCCCTGCCGGTAGTCGCGCCCGCCCGCCATCGCGCGCACCGCGCCGGTGCCGGCATCGAGCACGACGGCCGCGCCCTGCGACACGCCGGCCGCCGCCCCGGGGCCGTCCAGGATCGCCGCCAGATGGCCCTCCACGGCCGCTTGCATCCGGCTGTCGAGCGTCGTGCGCACGACGGCGTCGACATTGGCCGGCAGCACCGACTGCACCTGCTCCGCCGCCCAGTCGGCGAACCAGCCGGCTGAGGCCGCTTGTCGTGGGGCGAAACTCATCTGCGCCGCCGCCGCCTGCGCCGTTGCCCCGTCGATCGAGCCGTTCTCGACCATCGCCGACAGCACCTCGCGCCCGCGCGCGCCGGCGGCGGAAGGGTCGCTGCGCGGATTGAAGCGCGACGGCGCGCGCGGCAGCCCGGCCAATACCGCCGCCTGCCACAGCGCGAGCTTGCGCGCCGAGACGCCGAAGAACTGCCGTGACGCCGCATCGACGCCCCACGTTCCTGAGCCAAAATAGACGCGGTTGAGCCAGATCTCCAGGATCTCCTGCTTGGTGAAGCTGCGCTCCAGCCATAGCGTCAGAAGCAGTTCCTGGATCTTCCTGTGCAGCGTGCGGGCGTTGCTGAGAAACAACGTCTTCGCCACCTGCTGGGTGATGGTCGAACCGCCCTGCACGACGCGCCCGGCGGTGACGTCGACGACCAGCGCGCGCGCCATGCCGACAAGGTCGATGCCCGGATGCCACCAGAACCGCCGGTCCTCGACGGCGACGACGGCGGCGGGAAGGTAGGCGGGCAGTTCGGACAGGCGCAGTGATTCGCCGACGACGTCGCCGAAGGTCGCGAACGGGCGGCCGCTGCGGTCCTCGAGCGCCAGGCTGGGGCGACGCGCCGCGTCCAGCGCCGCCTCCGGGCGCGGCAGGTCGCGGGTGAACCAGACGATCAGCACCGCGAGCACGAGCGCCGCCCAGACGCCGGCGATGATCGTCCAGCGCACCAGCCGCCACAGCAGGCGCCGCCGCCGCGCCGGGCGGGCCGGTTCCGGCACGGGCCAGCCCGCGGCGACGGGGCCGCGGGTCGGGCGAGGTTCGGCGCGGGACACGCGGGCCATCGGGTCAGGCAGCTAACGCTGCCGTCAGCGGTAGCATTGCAGGAACACGGTCGAGGGCCGGGCGATCGCGCCGAGGTCGGAGGGCTTCTCGTCAGGCCCGGTGCTCGCCGCGGTCCGCACCGGTACCCCGCGCAGGCGCAGGAAGTCGAGTGCTCGCGTGCCCTTGATGGCGAAATTGACATTCTGCGGAATGTCGCCGCCGGTCATTTCGGCGATTCGGGCCGCATTCAGCTTGGCCACGACGACGCCGGCGACGTGGCCCTGGCTGTCGAGCAGCGGACCGCCTGAATTGCCCGGCTGCACCGGGGCGCTGATCTGGAAGTGCAGCGGATTGTCGCGCAGGCCGGCGAGCGCGCTGACCTCGCCCGCGGTCAGCGAAGGACCCGACGACAGCACGCCCGACAGCGGGAAACCCATGGTGATGACGCGCTCCCCAAGGCTGACCGGCGGGGCGTCGCGGAAGGTGAGCGGCGGGGCGAAATCGCGCCGGACCGCGAGCAGCGCCAGGTCGCTCGCCGCGTCCATCGCATCGACGCGGGCCACCTCGCGCTCGCCGCCGGCGTTGCGGGCCACGACGCGGCGGCAGCCGGCGACGACGTGGGCGTTGGTCAGCAAGGCCCCATCGGCCACCGCGAAGCCGGAGCCGCTGGCCGCAGCACCGCTGTCGGGCGATGGTGGGCGAGCCGATGGCGGTGGTGGGAGCGGTAACGGCGGCAGCACCCCGGGCAACGTTCCGGCGGCCGGGCCGTCCTCACCCAACGGCGGCGGCTTCGCCGCCTCGACCGCTACGGTCGGCGTCTGCGCCGTGCATAACACAATGGCGCAGACCAGCGCGCGACCGAACGGCAGCATGATGCGACGACGATGCGTCGGGGCGCGACAGCGCGTCAATCGCCTGAAGTCATTCAAATCCCTACATCCCGTAACGGTGAACGCGTCGCTTCGCCTTGCAACATGGGGCCGGGGGCGCTAGGCGGTAATTGATGAACGATTCGTCTGACGGCGATCCGCCTCCGCGCTTCGCGCCGGCCGTCTTGCCCGATGATCTGGCGGCTGCGGTGCGGCGTTTGGGGCGCGCCAACGCCCTCGTCGTCGGCGACGCGATGCTGGATCGCTACGTCTATGGCGACGTCCGCCGCATCAGCCCGGAGGCGCCGGTCCCCGTTCTCACCGCGACCCGCGAAGTGGTGATGCCGGGCGGCGCGGGCAACGTGGTGCGCAATCTCACCGCCCTCGGCGCCGCTGTCGCCTTCGTCTCCGTTGTCGGCGACGATCAGGCCGGATCGGATCTCACCGCGCTCATCGGCGGCCAGCCCGGCGTCGAGCCCTGGCTGCTCGTTCAGGGCGGCCGGACGACGACCGTCAAGACCCGCTATTTCGCTCAGGGCCAGCAATTGCTGCGCGCCGATCAGGAGGAGGACGGGCCGATCCAACCCAAGCTCGCCGAGCGGCTGCTGCGGATCTGCGGCGACGCCATGCTGGCGACCAGCGTTACGGTGTTGTCGGACTACGGCAAGGGCCTGTTCGCGGGTGACGTCGCGCGCCGGCTGATCGACGCGGCGAAGCACGCCGGCCGGCGTGTCATCGTCGATCCGAAGGGCACCGATTATAGCCGCTACGCCGGCGCCGACATCGTCACGCCGAATCGCCGGGAACTGGCGCTGGCCACCGGCATGTCGGTCGACACCGAGGCGGAGATCGTCGCGGCGGCGACCGCGCTGCGCGTCGCGCACGGCTTCGGCGCCGTGATGGTCACGCGCTCCGAGGATGGGATCACGCTGCTCGACGACAGCGGCGTGCACCATTTCCCCGCCGAGGCCGCCGAGGTGTTTGACGTCTCGGGCGCCGGCGACACGGTTGTCGCAACCCTCGCCGCGGCGCTCGCGTCCGGGTGCTCCGTGCCGCTGGCCGCGCGCCTCGCCAACGTCGCGGGCGGCGTGGTCGTGGGCAAGGTCGGCACCGCGATCGCGCGCGAGAGCGATCTGCTGGCGGCGATCTCTACCCAGGGCGGTGTGCTGCGAAAGGTGGTCAGCCGCGAGGCGGCCGCCGAACAGGTCGAGCGCTGGCGCCGCAAGGGCTGGCGCACCGGCTTCACGAATGGCTGCTTCGATCTGCTGCATCCCGGCCACGTGCATTTGCTGGACCAGGCGCGCGCCGCCTGCGACCGCCTGGTCGTCGGACTCAACAGCGATGCCTCGGTTCGCCGCCTCAAAGGAGCGACCCGGCCGGTGCAGCAGGAAGCCGCGCGGGCCGCGGTGCTGGCCAGCCTGGCCGCCGTCGATCTGGTGTGCATCTTCGACGAGGACACGCCGATCGAACTGATCCGCGCGCTGCGGCCCGAATTGCTCGTCAAGGGCGCCGATTACTCGGTGGATCGCGTAGTCGGCGGCGATCTGGTGCAGAAATGGGGCGGGCGCGTGATGCTCGCCGATCTGCTCCCCGGCCATTCGACGACCGCGACGGTGGCGCGGCTGCGCGGCTGAGCGGCTACTCGGCGTTGGTGGCGACGCGCAGCGCCGCCGCCCAGCCCGGATCTTCCAGCGCCGCGAGGCGGTCGGCGGCCAGCATCGCGAAGCGGTGCAGCAGGGCGCGTCGTCGCGCCGGCGCGAGCGGGTGCGACGGCGCCTCGCGCAGCATGTCCGCCGCCGGCTCGGCGGCGACGATCAGCCCGACATCCTGCGGCAGCAGCGCGAGCGGGAAGTCGGCATCGACGGCGAAATACAGCCCATCGCAGAACGCGCGATAATCCGGCCATTTCGTATCGACCAGAAAATCCCGCGGCCCGGATTTGACCTCGATGCAGAAAAACGTCCCGTCCGGGCGCAGGCCGAGCAGGTCCGCCCGCCGGCCGTTGGGCAGCGCTACCTCGTGCAGCGTCGCCCAGGCGAGCTGGCGGCACAGCCGGGCCGTGGCGCGGCGGATCAGGCGGGCGCGATCGGGAAGGCTGACGTCGTCCATCAGCTTCGCCGCGGCTTGACCGGGTCGGCGGCGGCGCGGGAGATGTCGGCATGCACGATCCTTCCGCGCCCGCCCGCGCCCCGCGCGATTTCGGTCCGCCGCCGTCGACCGAGGACATCATCGGCCTCGCCGAAAGCGCACTCGCCACCATTCCGGCGCGGCTGTCGCGCCATGTCCAGGCCATCAGCATCGTCGTCGAGGACGTCGGCGACGACGAGACGCTGGCCGAGATGGGTATCGAAAGCGCCTGGGATCTGACCGGGCTCTATCGGGGGACGCCGCTGATCCATCGCAGCGTCAGCGATATCCAGCGCCAGCCCGACATGATCTTCCTGTTCCGCGAGCCGATCCTGCTCGAATGGATCGAGACCGGCGAGGACCTCTATCGGCTGGTGCGCAACGTGCTCATTCACGAGGTGGCTCATCATTTCGGGTTCAGCGATGACGAGATCGAGGCGCTGGAAGCGGAAATGGATGAAGAGTGAGGGTGACGAGCCGGCGCAGCTCGGGTAGCAGGTCCTCCGCGAACCAGGGGTTGCGACGCTCCCAGCCGATCGTCCGCCAGGACGGGTGCGGCAACGGCAGGTGTTCCGGCAGGTGCTCGCGCCACGATGCGACGCGCGCGGCGACGTTGCCCGGCCCCAGCGCCAGGGTCTGCGCCGATCCGCCGACGAGCAGCGTCAGCCGGATGTCCGGCATCAGCCCCCGCAGCCGCGGATGCCAGGTCGGCGCGCAGCCGGGCCGCGGCTTGGCGTCGCCGCCGGTCGCTGCCCGGCCGGGATAGCACAATCCGACGGGCAGGATGGCGAGATGCGGCGAGCCGTAGAACGCCTCGTCGGTCAGGCCGAGCCAGAAGCGCAACCGATCGCCCGAGGCGTCGGTCCAGGGGATGCCGCTGGCGTGCGCCTTCGTGCCCGGCGCCTGGCCGACGATGAGCAGCCGGGCCTGCGGCGTCACCTGGAAGATCGGCCGCGGCCCCAGTGGCAGGTCGTGACAGAGCGTGCAGGTCCGCGCCAGCGCGATCGTCGTCGCGAAGTCCTCCTCCATCTGTCCAGCGCATCACGGCGCGGCCCCGAGGTCCAGCCGTGGCGGCGTCGGCGGCAAAGTCCGTGCAACGTTGACGCTCTCGGCCGGCGGATGCTCAAACCGCTCACCCGGCCCAGCCCGCCTGCTTCTCGGAACAACAATCTGGAGGATGCGCCCATGATCCACTTGCTCGCCATCATCACGGCCAAACCGGGGATGCGCGACGCGATCCTCAGGGAGTTTCGCGCCAACATACCGGCGGTCCATGCCGAAGCGGGCTGCATCGAATACGCGCCGGCGATCGACGCCGAAGGCATCGGCAGCATCCAGACCGCGCTGGGCTCGGACGCCTTCGTGGTGATCGAAAAATGGGCGAGCCCGGACGCCTTGAAGGCGCATGCGGCGGCGCCGCATATGGCCGCGTATGCCGCCAAGACCCGTGACATGATCGCCAGCCGCGTCATCCACGTGCTGTCGCCGACCTGACGCCGCGCCGCAACCTGTGGCCGCAGCGATCTGGGAAACGCCTGTTATGATGCGACATAACCCATTGACGGAGCGCGGGTTTCGGGGCCGATTGACGGGCAACTGGCGGGCGCGGAAGCGGCACCGCCGCCCTAGCAGAGCAAGGGGAGGGACGGATGAGCGCAACTCCGCTTGAGCCGGTTGCGGTGGTGGGCTCCGGCCTGATCGGGCGGGCCTGGGCCATCGCCTTCGCCCGTGCCGGACACAAAGTGCGGCTGTTCGACCAGGCCGCCGGCGCGGCGGCCGCATCGGTGGCCTACATCGAGAGCGTGCTCGACGATCTTGCCGGCAACGACCTGCTGCGCGGCGCGACGCCGGCCGCCGTTCTGGCGCGCATCACCATCGCCGACCGCCTCGCCGACGCGGTCGCCGGGGTGATCCACGTGCAGGAAAACACGCCCGAGGTGCTGGCCACCAAGCAGACGGTGTTCGCCGAGCTTGACCGGGTGACGCCGGAGAACGCCGTCATTGCCAGTTCGTCCTCGGCGCTGGTGCCGTCGTCCTTCACCGGCGATTTGCGCGGCCGGGCGCGCTGTCTCGTCATCCATCCGATCAACCCGCCCTATCTCATTCCGGCGGTCGAGATCCTTCCCGCCTCGTGGACCTCACCCGACATCGTCGCCCGGGCGAAAGCCTTCATGGAGGCGGTCGGACAGGCGCCGATCATGATGCGGAAGGAGATCGACGGCTTCGTGATGAACCGGATGCAGGCGGCGTTGATGGAGGAGGCGATGCGGCTTGTCGAGGACGGCATCTGCTCCGTCGACGACGTCGATGTCGGCATCCGCGAAGGGCTGGCGCTGCGCTGGGCTTTCATCGGGCCGTTTGAAACGATTGACCTGAACGCGCCCGGCGGCGCGAGGGACTACGTCACCCGCTACCACGATCTATTCAAGAAGCTCTACGACTCGATGCAGCGGCGGGCCAACTGGCTGGGCCCCGTGCTCGATACGGTGGAGCGCGAGCGGCGGGCGAAACTGCCGGCCGACAAGCTCGGCGAGCGCACCCGCTGGCGCGACCGGCGGCTGATGGCGCTGCTGCGTCACAAGCACGCGGCGGCACGCGAGATCGGCGATTGACCTCCGCCGACAGCGGCAGGCATGGCGCCCCGCCCGCGCTGATCGCCGAGATCGAGGCCGAATTCCGCGCCACCGCGCGCAAGACCGGTCGCGATCGTCTTTCGGACCAGGTGCGGGCGGCGCTGATGGCGGTGCCCCGGGAGGCGTTCGTGCCGCGGGCGGAGGCCGAGCACGCCGGCGAAAACCGTCCGCTGCCGATCGGATATGGCCAGACCATTTCCCAGCCGTTCATCGTGGCGCTGATGACCGATCTGCTGGACCTGCGCCGTGATCAGCGGGTGCTGGAGATCGGCACCGGTTCGGGCTATCAGGCCGCGATCCTCGCCCGGCTCGCCGGCCATGTCTACTCTATCGAAACGGTCGCCGCCCTGTCGGACCGGGCGGCGGCGGCGCTGGCCGCCGAGGGCGTCGGCAATGTCAGCCTGCTGGTGGGCGACGGCGCCGCCGGCTGGGCCGAGGCCGGCCCGTTCGACGCCATCATCGTCACCGCCGCCGCGCCGGAAATTCCACCGAAGCTGATCGGGCAACTGGCGCCCGGCGGCCGCATGATCGTTCCGGTCGGGCGGCAGTTCGAGACTCAGCGGTTGATGCTCGTCCATAAGGATCAGGCGGGGAAGATCACTTCGCGCCACGTGCTCGACGTTGCGTTCGTGCCGCTGGTCGGCGGCGGAAGGGAGAGAGGATGAACCTCCATCGGTTGCTGCAGCGGCGCATCGGCGAGGGACGGCCGGTGCGGGTGGGTCTGATCGGTGCCGGCAAATTCGGCACCATGTTCCTGGCCCAGCTGCCGACGACGCCGGGGATCGCCATGAGCGTCATCGCCGATCTTTCCCCCGACCGCGCCCGCGCCGCCTGCCGCCGCGCCGGCTGGACCGACGAGCGCATCGCCGGCGTGCGCTTCGTCGAGGACGCCGCGCTGCTGGTCGCCGCCGCCGACGTCGAGGTCGTTGTGGAGGCTACCGGCGATCCGATCGCCGGCCTCGGCCACGCCCGCGAGGCGATCGCCAACGGCAAGCACATCGTCATGGTCAACGTCGAGGCCGACGTGCTCGCCGGGCCGCTGCTCGCGCGCGAGGCCGCCTCGGCGGGCGTCGTCTATTCGCTGGCCTACGGCGACCAGCCGGCCCTGATCTGCGAACTCGTGGACTGGGCGCGCGCCTGCGGCTTCGTCGTCCGCGCGGCGGGGAAGGGGACGAAATACCTGCCGCATTTCCATGCCTCGACCCCGGCGACGGTATGGGACCATTACGGTCTCACGCCGGAGCAGGCGAAGGCCGGCGGGATGAATCCGCAGATGTTCAACTCGTTTCTCGACGGCACGAAATCCTCGATCGAGATGGCCGCCGTCGCCAACGCCACCGGCCTCGCCCCGCCCGACGAGGGGCTCGGCTTCCCACCTTGCGGCATCGGCGAACTGGCCGAACTGCGCCCCGCCGGCCAGGTCGAGGTCATTTCCAGCCTGCACCGCGACGGCAGCCCGGTGACGCGCGACCTGCGCTGGGGCGTGTATGTCGTGTTCGAGGGCGTCTCGGACTACACCGCCGCCTGCTTCCGCGAATACGGCGTCGTCACCGACCAGACCGGGCACGTCTCGGCCCTCTACCGGCCGTTCCACCTGATCGGCTTGGAACTGAGCATCTCCGTCCTTTCGGCTGCGCTGCGCGGCGAACCGACCGGCGCGGCCGAAGCGTTCCGCGCCGACGTGGTCGCCACTGCCAAGCGCGAGCTGCGCGCGGGCGAGATGCTGGACGGCGAGGGCGGCGCCTGTGTCTGGGGCAAGCTGCTCCCCGCCGCCACCAGCATCGCCGCCAGCGGCCTGCCGATCGGGCTCGCCAAAGGCGTCAAGGTGATACGCGACGTGCCCGAGGGGGCGTGCCTCGCCTGGGACGACGTGCAGGTGGACACGACCGACGCCGCCTACCGCTTCCGCCGGGCGATGGAAGCCGGATGCGCGGTGTGACCTTGCGCTCGCGGCCGGGCGGCTATATCAAAGATTGACATCGGAGGCTTCATGGGAACGAACGTCAGTCTGACGCCGGAGCTGGAGCGCTTTGCCCAATCCTGCGTCGAGAACGGTCGCTACAACAACGTCAGCGAAGTCGTGCGCTCGGCCCTGCGGATGTTGCAGGAGGCCGAGGACCGAAGGGCGGCGTTTGTCGCATCCCTCGAGGCTGCCTACGAGGAAGGACTGCGGGAGGGTTTTCTGACAGCCGATGAGGTCGACGAAAGCATTCGAGCGGCGATTGAGCAGGCGAGCGCGCAGCGCGGGTGATTCGGTCCCGGTTCACGCGGCGTGCCGAGCGTGAACTGCGGGAGGCCGCGATTTGGATCGCCCAGGACGATCGATCCGCAGCCGAGGCTTTGCGGAGCGCCGCGCTTCGCGCCGCCGACCTGATCTGCGAAAAGCCAACGCTTGCCCGCGTGCGTACTGAGCTTGCTCCGCCGCGCTTTCGCTTCTGGTCGTTGCGCGGGTTTCCGTATCTGCTGGTATGCGACACGCGGGCGACGCCGGCCGTGATCGTCCGCTTCGTCCATCAGTCGCGGGATTTACCCAGAGCACTCGACGAGTGACGATCAAAGAGGTGTCTCCGCCTCGATGTCGTCCCGGTGCGTCTCCGGTCCCCACCAGACCGCCAGAGTCGTGATCAGCGACAGCACGATCACATAGGCCGCGACCCCCCATGGCGCGCCGCCGAACCAGGCGACCAGCAGCGCGGCCAGGAACGGCGCCGGGCCGCCGGCTAGCACCGAGCCCAGTTCGCGCGCGAAGGCGAAGCCGGAGAAGCGCATGCGCGGTCCGAACAACTCGGCGAAATAGGCGGCCTGCGGGCCGAACATGGCGCCGCCGCCGATCCCCATGACGAGGATGAAGGCGAGCGCGATCAGCGTCGGGTCGCGGGTGTCGACCAGCATGAAGAACGGCACCGCGAACAGCGCCGAGAAGATCGCGCCGCCCATGTAGACCGGCCGCCGCCCGACCCGGTCCGACAGCACCGAAAAGACGAACACGCCGATCAGCTCGGCGACATTGCCCAGGATCACGCCTGTGAACCCGACGCTGCGCGGCAAATGCAGGGTGTTGACGATGTAGCCGAGGCCGAACACCGGAAACAGGTACCCGAGCCCGTTCTCCGCCATGCGGGCGCCGACCACGACCAGGAAATTGCGCGGATGCCGGCGCACCGCCTCCAGCGCCGGGGCGCGCAGCGGTGGGCGTTCGGCGCTGACCTCGGCGAACACCGGGGTTTCGGAGACTTTCCAGCGGATCACGAGGCCGACGCCGAGCAGTACGATCGAGACCAGGAACGGAATGCGCCAGCCCCAGGCGAGCAGCGCCTCCTTGGGCAGGAAGGCGACGAGGCTGAACACCGCGCTCGCGATCAGGAATCCCATCATCACGCCCATCGGGGCGAAACTGCCGTAGAGGCCGCGGCGGCCGGGCGGTGCATACTCCACGGCGAGGATCACCGCGCCACCATATTCCGCGCCGGCGCCGAACCCCTGCGCCAGCCGCAGGAGCAGCAGCAGGATCGGCGCCCAGACGCCGATGCTGTCGTAGCCGGGCAGCAGCCCGATCAGGAACGTGCCGCCGCCGACGAGGAAGATGGTCGCGAGCAGCACCGGCTTGCGCCCCAGCCGGTCGCCGAAATGGCCGAAGAACAGGCCGCCGAACGGGCGGGCGATGAAACCGACGCCGAAGGTCGCATAGGCCGCCAGCGTGCCGACAGTCGGGTCGAATTTCGGGAAGAATAGGTCGCCGAACACCAGCGCCGCGGCGAGGCCGTAGATGAAGAAATCGTACCACTCGAGCGCCGAGCCGACCGCCGAGGCGAGCAGCACATGCACCAGCCGCATGCGCGGCGGCGCACCGGCCTGACCCGCCCCGGCGACCCCAGGTCCCTCCGGCATGGCGTTTCCCTCCTCTCGGCGGCCTTGTTCCCGGCCGCCGTTGCTTCGCGCGCCGCTAGTCGGCCGCCATCTCGACCGTCTTGACCTCGAAGTAGCGGCTCCTGGTGCTGGTTTGGTTCTCGTAGATCGAGCCCTGGTGGCGCGCCGGCGGCAGCGGCATCCGCACAGGCACGTCGGCCAGGCGCGGCTCGATGGTCGGCTTGCCCACGATCAGGCGCGAATCGAACTCGGCAAGATCCTTGATCCCCATCAGCGGGAAGGCGTCGGCGGCGGTGTATTCGTAGAGCAGCAATTGCCGCGGCCTGTCCGAGCGGTTCTGCGCCGAGCCGTGCACCGTGCGCGCATGGTGGAAGCTGACCGCGCCGGCCTTGGCCACCAGCGGCACCGCCGCCGCAAGGTCGAGCCCGTCGCGCTCCGGGTCCATGGCGCCACAGAAGAAACCGTCGGCGTGGTGATCGTAGATCGGGCCGGTGTGCGTGCCCGGCAGCACGAGCAGCGCGCCGTTCTCAATCGTCGCGTCGTCGAGCAGCACGCCGACGGCCAGCACGTCATCGTTGGTGTGCGGGTAGAAGGCCCAGTCCTGGTGCCACTCCACCGGCGAGCCGTAGCGGGGCGACTTCAGGTTGATCTTCGATCCGTGCAGCCGCACCCCGGAAGGGCCGAGAAGCTGCTTCAGCGCCTCAACGAGCCGAGGCGCCCGCATCATCTCGGCGAACAGGTTATGCTGCTTGTGCGGCGTCTTGATCCGCCGCACCCGCGGATCCTGCGCGCTGTGGCCCGGCTCCAGGTCGAAAACGTCGGTATGGCCGGTGACGTCGACCGAGCGGGCGACGAACTCGCCGATCACCCGCCGCGCCTCGGCGATCATCGCCGGATCGATCAGCCCGTCCTTCAGTAGGTAGCCGTGGGTCCGATACTGCGAAACGTCCTGTTCGGTCAGCATTGCCGTTCTCCCTTGCGCGTTCCCGGCTTGGCCGATGATCCGCCCGAACGCGCCGGCGTCCGGCCGCCAAGCCCTGAATATTGAACCGAGTATGGCCGGTTTCTTGGCTGCCATCCACTGGTCGCGCGTGCCGAGACCCATCACCTGTAGTACACTCAGCCCTGAAAATTCGGCGAGGTGGCCATGCCGCTCGACTCATCGGCGATGCTCCGGCGCGAGACCCGGCCCTCGGTCTGCCCGCACGACTGCCCCTCGACCTGCGCGCTCGAAGTCGAGGTGCTGGACGGCAGCCGCATCGGCGCGGTGCGCGGCGCCGAGGACAACGGCTACACGGCCGGCGTCATCTGCGCCAAGGTCGCGCGGTACGCCGAGCGCATCCACCACCCCGACCGGCTGACTCAGCCGCTGCTGCGCACCGGGCCGAAAGGCTCCGGTCAGTTCCGCGAAATCGGCTGGGACGAGGCGCTCGACCGGATTGCCGGCGCCTTCGCCGACGCGACCGCCCGGCACGGGGCGGAGTCCGTGTGGCCGTACTACTTCGCCGGCACGATGGGGCTGGTGCAGCGGGACGGGATCAACCGGCTGCGCCACGTCATGCGATATTCGCGCCAGCTCAACACGATCTGCTCGATCATCGCCGATGTCGGCTGGGTCGCGGGCGTCGGGTGCATCCTTGGCCCCGACCCGCGCGAGATGGCGGAGGCCGACCTGATCGTGATCTGGGGCACCAACCCGGTGAACACCCAGGTCAACGTGATGACCCACGTGACCCGGGCCAAGAAGGCCCGCGGCGCCAAGGTCTATGTCGTCGATCCCTATCGCACCGGCACCGCGGCCGCTGGCGACGTGCATCTGGCGCTCCGCCCTGGCACCGACGGTGCGCTCGCCTGCGCCGTGATGCACATCGCCTTCCGCGACGGCTACGCCGACCGCGACTACATGCGCCAATACGCCGACTGCCCCGAGGCGCTGGAGGCGCACCTGGCGTCGCGCGGGCCGGAGTGGGCAGCGGCGATCACCGGCCTGTCGGCCGAGGAGATCGAGGAATTCGCCCGTGCCTACTGCACCACGCCGCGCAGCTTCATCCGCGTCGGCTACGGCTTCACCCGCTCGCGCAACGGCGCCACCAACCTGCACGCCGTCACCTGCCTGCCGACCGTACTCGGCCACTGGCGCCACAAGGGCGGCGGCGCGCACTGGAACAGCCGCGCCATCTACCACTGGGACAAGACGCTGATCGACGGGCTCGACGCGGTCGATCCGGCCGTGCGTGTGCTCGACATGAGCCGCATCGGTGCCGTGCTGACCGGCGAGCGCGAAGCGCTGAAGGGCGGGGCGGGCGTGTACGCCACGCTGATCCAGAGCACCAACCCGGTCGTTGTCGCGCCAGACAGCCTGAAGGTGCGGCAGGGGTTTCTGCGCGAGGATCTGTTCGTCGCCGTGCATGAGCAGTTCATGACCGAGACGGCGAAGATGGCCGACATCGTGCTGCCGGCGACGATGTTCCTCGAGCACGATGACGTCTACCAGGGCGGCGGCCACACCTTCATCCAGATCGGCGCCAAGCTGATCGAGGCGCCGGGCGCCTGCCGATCGAACCACGAGGTGGTCGTCGGCCTGGCGCACCGGCTCGGTGCACGGCACCCCGGCTTCGAGATGACCGCGATGGAAATGATCGACGCGACCTTGCGCGCCTCCGGCTGGCCGGGCGCCGAGGAGGTGCTGGCGCGGCGCTGGGTCGATGCGGTGCCATCGTTCGAGGACACGCATTTTCTGTCGGGCTTCGGCCATCCGGACAAGAAATTCCATTTCTCCGCCGACTGGAGCAGGCTCGGCCCCGACCATGCGCGGATGCCGAAGCTGCCCGATCATTTTGCGATCATCGACAGCGTCACGCCGGAGCATCCGTTCCGGCTCGTCGCCGCCCCGGCGCGGCAGTTCCTCAACACGAGCTTCACGGAAACCCCGACAGCGCGCCGTCGCGAGGGCCGCCCGACGGCGCTCATCCATCCCGAGGACGCGGCGCGTCTCGGCATCGTCGAGGGCGGCCGCGTCCGGCTCGGCAATGCGCGCGGCGCCGTGACGGTCCATGCCCGTCTGTTCGATGGCCTGCAGCCGGGCGTCGTGGTCGTCGAAAGCATCTGGCCGAACGCCGATTTCGCAGAGCAGGTCGGCATCAACGCCCTGATCAGCGACGACCCCGCGCCGCCCGTCGGCGGCGCGGTGTTCCACGATACGGCGGTTTGGATGGAGGCGGCGACCGAGCCGACGGAGCTGCCGGTCGGCGATGCCGTCGCGGTGGCGGCGGAGTGACCGAGACAGGCCGGAATCCGACCGGTTCAAGCTGCGGCCTTAGTTGCAGACTAGCAACGTGCGGATGCTCTCCCATTCGCCCCAGAACTCGAACACGTAGGCGCCGGGAAAGTCGAACGGCGTCTGTTTTAGGTCGAGCGAGCGAAAGCCGCCGAGATCGATGTCGGTGTTCACCGGCGTATCGAGCTTGCGCCAGGAATTCGTGATGAGGCAAAAGGGGAACTTCTTGAGCGGTTCCCGCCAGCGCATGATGTCCTCGGTCGGCAGGTGCTGGAGCACGTCCTTGATCAGGACCAGATCGGCGCCCGGCAACGCGGTCAGGTCGCCCGGCATCATCCTGAAGGCGACGTTGTCGCGGGCGAACATCTCGTCGTTGCGGGCGATGATCTCGGGCACGATGTCGAGGCCGAGATAGTGCGC
>Ga0209415_10003975_pt1 | contig 27310 bp, 19 predicted proteins | sample PeaSoiSIISIP2007_FD_187696 | JGI IMG/M metagenome (GOLD analysis project Ga0209415, IMG submission 187696) | Peat soil microbial communities from Weissenstadt, Germany - SII-SIP-2007 (SPAdes) (version 2) | ecosystem: Environmental > Terrestrial > Soil > Wetlands > Peat | place: Germany... | reverse complement strand
CTTCAGCGCGAGTGCAGTCACCGAGTGCCCGCTGTAGCCATCGATGGCCCGCATCAGCTCGCCGACGCGCACGGGGTCTGTCACGGATGCGAAGTTCTGGGATTTCACCGGCGCCAATGCGTCCTTCAAATCCGCGGCCACATCGTGCTGGGCGCGCCCGGTCGCCACCGCGAATCGCAGCACCCGCCCCGCGAGGGCTCGGACACGATGCGCGGTCTCGTGCCGGCCGCGGGCCTCGATGCGACGCAGCGCCGCGAGCAGTTCTTGTGCGGTGATGGCGCCCACCGGGCGCTTGCCTATGTACAAATAGAGAAAGTTGTTCAGCCGCGCGCCGAGCATGGACATCGTTTCGGGCGCGAGGACTTTGCTCTGAAGCGCTAGCCATTCGATGGCGACGGCTTCGAAAGTGTCGGCCGATGCTTCCCGCAGCGCCTTGCGCTGGACGTTGGGATCGATGCCATCGGCGATGAGCTTGCGGGCTTCCTCGCGCTTCTCTCGGGCCCGCTTGAGTGGTACGTCCGGATACGCCCCCAAGGTCAGGAGTTTCTCGCGCCCGCCTAGCCAGTAACGCAGGCGCCACAAGCGGCCTCCCTGCGGGGTCACGAGCATATGCAGGCCACGCTCATCGAACAGCTTGTAGGGCTTGTCGCTGGCTTTGGCAGCACGAATTCGAGTCTCGGAGAGGTAGGCCATAAATACTGGGGTATGTGAAATCCTGCTTTCAACATACCCCAGGGATCTACCCCAGGTCTAGCCGACGCTCGCCAAGGTCGGGGCGGGACACCGAATGACGCGGTTGCCCACTAGTTCATTTGAATATCAATGAGTTACGGGACAATATAGACCACGGCAGGACTGTCGGGTACACGGCAGGACACGTCGGATGGAGGCTAGGGTCGGAATCGAACCGGCGTACGCGGCTTTGCAGGCCGCTGCATGACCATTCTGCCACCTAGCCGCTCTCGGGAGACCACAAGCCCCGGGCGCCGGGGATTATGCCTAAAATGGAGCGGGAAACGAGACTCGAACTCGCGACCTCAACCTTGGCAAGGTTGCGCTCTACCAACTGAGCTATTCCCGCCCGTTGCAGAGGCGCAATTGTAGGGCCGAACCGGCGGTAGTCAAGAAAAACCCATGGGCGGTTGAGGCTAAGGCCTTGAACTGCCCCGCAATTCCGGCCACGCGAGGCGCAGATACAGAATCATCGACCAGAGCGTGAGGACCGCCGCGATCGCGGTCAGGACCAGCCCAATCGTGTAAGTGGGCAGGAACAGCAGATCGCGGCGAAACAGCAGACACGATAGCCCCACGATTTGTAAGATCGTCTTGTATTTGCCCCAAACCGAGACTGCGAGGCGCCCGCGCGCGCCGATTTCGGCCATCCATTCGCGCAGCGCGGAGACCGCGATTTCGCGTCCGATGATGATGATGGCGACGATGACGACAAACCAGCGCGGGTCCTTGCTGACGATCAACACCAAGGCGCTCGCGACGATGAGCTTATCCGCCACCGGATCGAGGAAAGCGCCGAGGCGCGTGATTTGTCCGTACTTGCGCGCGTAATAGCCGTCGAGTGAGTCGGTGATGCCGGCCAATGCGAACGCCGCGCAGGCCGCCGGGTCCGCCCACCAATACGGCAAATAGAACAGCCCGATGATCGCGGGAATCATCAGAATGCGCAGCCATGTCAGCGTGTTCGGTAGATTCCAATACGACTGCGTATCAGTGTCCGGGGTGGAGATGTTCATAGATTACCTCGGCCAAGCTCCGGCCGAGACCGCGGATTTGCACGAAATCGTCGATGCCCGCACGCAATATTCCCTGCAAGCCACCGAATTGCTTCAGCAGTTCGCGTCGTTTCACCGGCCCCAAGCCCGGTATGGTTTCGAGGATCGACTCGCTATGACGCTTGGCGCGTTTGCGCCGATGGCCGGCAATCGCAAACCGGTGCGCTTCATCGCGAACGCGCTGAATCAGGTGCAAAGCACTTGAGTCCGGGGGCAGTATAATCGGCGTCTCCTGGCCCAACAAGAATAGCTGCTCCTGGCCGGGACGCCGATTGGCGCCCTTGGCGACGCCGACCAACGCAACCCCCTTGACTTGCAGCTCCTCGAGCACCCTCGCCGCTTCGGCGAGCTGACCCTTGCCGCCGTCGATCAGCAGAATATCCGGCGCCGTGAATTCGCCGTCGCGCACGCGCTTGTAGCGCCGGGTGAGCGCCTGATACATCGCCGCATAATCGTCGCCGGGCTCAATGCCGGCGATGTTGAATCGCCGGTACTCGCTCTTCAATGCGCCTTCGACGCCGAACACGACGCAGGAGGCGATCGTGTCGGTGCCGCCGGTGTGGCTGATATCGAAGCATTCGATGCGCGTCGGCGCTGCGTCGAGATCGAACACTTCGCGCAGTTCCTCGAGGTTCGCTTCGATGCTCGCGCGCGCGAGCCCGCGCATCTTCAGAGCCTGTTCGGCGTTGCTTTGCATCATTTCGCGCCAGCGCGCGCGAATGCCGCGCACCGAACTCGTGATCCGCACTCGATGCCCGGATCGTTCGGCGAGCGTGGCCTCGAGCATCGCCATCTCTTCGAAGTCCTGCGCGACGATGATCTCCGCGGGCGAGTCGCGCTCCAGGTAGTATTGCGCGACGAACGCGGCCAGCACCTCGTGCGGGTCGGCAAACGGCGCCTTCGGAAAAAATGTCGTGCATCCTAAGCTGCGCCCGGCACGCACGAACATCAGGGCGACGCAATACTCGCCGTTACCCGCCGCCACGGCGATGACGTCGGCGTCATGGTGCAAATCCGCGGTGACGATCTGCTGTGCTTGAACGGTCTTCAAGTTCGCGATCTGGTCGCGCAATTTCGCGGCTTCCTCGAACTCCAGGTGCTGGGCCGCCTCCTCCATGCGCCGCGCGAGTTCCTGATTGACCTCGTCGTTGCGGCCCTCCAGCACCTTGATTGCCGCATCGATATCGCGCGCGTAGCGCTCCTTCGTGATCAAGCCGACACAGGGCGCCGTGCAGCGCTGAATTTGATACTGCAGGCACGGCCGCGAGCGGTTCGCGAAATACGAATCGTCGCAATTGCGCAGGCGGAACAGCTTCTGCAGCTGCTGCAACGTTTCACGCACGGCCCCGGCCGACGGGTACGGGCCGAAGAAGCGGCCCGGTTCCTTGCGGGAACCGCGATATAAATTCAACGCCGGAAACTCGTGCGCGGTCGTGAAATGCAGAAATGGAAAGCTTTTGTCGTCGCGCAGGATGATATTGAATCGCGGCCGGTGCTTCTTGATCAGATTCAACTCGAGCAGCAGCGCTTCCGTGTCCGAGTTGGTGATCGTGACTTCCATATTCACGGTCTTGCCGATCAACGCGACGACCTTGGGATGCACATTGCTCGGCTGGAAGTACGAGCCGACGCGGCTCTTGAGGTTGCGGGCCTTGCCGACATACAAAATCTCGCCGTCCGCGCCCAGCATGCGATAGACGCCGGGGCGGCCCGGCAGGCTATCGACGAAGGACTTGGCGTCGAACTGGATCGGGTTCGACTGCAGCGCGTCGACGCTCATTGCGCGAGTTCGATCGCGCGCGCGACGATCGCCTCGAACATTGCCGTGGTCAAGCGCCGTGTCTGGGTGTTATAGCGGCTGCAATGATAAGAATCCAGCAATACCCGCCGCGCGTCGATCCGATGAACGGCGCCATGTGCAAATCGAACGCGCGCGGCTGCGAGGTCGCAGGCCTTGAGCACCGCGGCGTGGGCGATCGTCCCCAAGGCAAGAATGACGCGGGCACTCCGATCTTGCGCGAGTTCGGCGCGCAAGTACGCATTGCAAGTGTTGATCTCGACGGGCAAGGGCTTGTTGTCCGGAGGCAAGCACTTCACCGCATTGGTGATGCGTGCGCCGCGCAAGCTCAGCCCGTCGTCGACCGACAACGAGACCGGCGCAGTCGAGAGCCCAAACTTGTGCAAGCTTGCATAAAGCAGTATCCCGGCATGATCTCCGGTGAAAGGACGTCCGCTGCGGTTCGCGCCATGCTTGCCGGGCGCCAGGCCCACGATCACGATTTTAGCCTTGGGGTCGCCGAATGCCGGTACGGGCTTGCAGAAGTAGTCGGCCCGCTCTTGTTTGACCTCGTCCAAGAATTCGGCAAGACGGGAACAGCGACGGCAGCCGGAATCGTAGACGCTGATCATTACTTAAGAGCTTCACCAAGGCCAAGGACGTCGAAAAAGTCAAAAAACGGGCTACGCGGAGTTCCGCGTAGCCCGCCGTAGATCGCGCTTGGCTTTGGACTAACCCGAACGCAATCCAACCTGCGGCTCAAGCGATCGGTTTGAGCCTATTGACCGGTTTTGGGCGACCCCCAAGCCCTTAAAACAGGGGGCTTGGCGTCAAAAATTCAGTCTAATCAAACGGGCGGGAAGAAGGCGTGAGGCAGAATAACACCTGCACGCATCGAGGCAAGCCGGGTTTTCAAAATTGCGGTCCAAATTTTATATGAACTCGAAGGAAGATTTGTAACATATTGATTTTAAAATGATTACATGGGGGTTACAAAATAGCTGCGGCTCACAATTTCATTCGCTTTGTTCGCCTGCTGGCGCCGGCCCGTTCGGCGATGCGCATCGCTAGTTCGAGGGCCTGCTCGCCGTTCAAGCGCGGATCGACAGGCGACTTATAGGCGCGTGCAAGATCGGCCTCCGCCAGACCGCGGGCGCCGCCGATGCACTCGGTAACGTCCTCTTCGGTGAGTTCGATGTGCACGCCGCCCATGATCGAACCGCACTCGGCGTGAATCCGGAACGAGGTTTCGACCTCGGCGAGAATATTTTCGAAGCGCCGCGTCTTGACGCCGGCCGCCGTCGTCTCGGTGTTGCCATGCATCGGGTCGCAGACCCACAGCACTTGAGAGCCCGTCGCGCGCACCGCGCGTATCATCTCGGGCAAGCGCTGCTCGATGTCCTTGACGCCAAAACGGTGGATCAAGGTCAAGCGGCCTGGCAGGTTCTGGGGATTGAGCACCTGCACGAGTTCCTGCAGCCGCTCGGTGCTCATCGCGGCACCGACTTTGACGCCGATCGGGTTGGCGATGCCGCGGAAATATTCCACATGCGCGCCATCGAGATCGGCGGTGCGCATGCCGACCCACGGCATGTGAGTCGATAGGTTATACCAACGCTTTTGCCGTTCGATGTAGCGGGTTTGCGCCTGCTCCGAAAATAAATGCAAGCCTTCATGGCTAGTATAAAAATCCACGCGGCTCGCAGAGTGCACGCGCTGACCGCTCATCGATTCGAAGAAATCCAGCGACTCGGCGATCGAATCGACGATTTTCTGATAGGCGTCGCCGAGCGGCGAGTGGCGCAAGAACCCGAGATCCCAGTACTCCGGATGATGCAGATCGGCAAAGCCGCCGTCGATGAGCGCGCGAACGAAATTGAGCGTCAGCGCCGCGCGTTCGTAGCCGCGCAGCAGCAGTTCAGGATCCGGCTCGCGTTCAGCGCGCGAAAAGCCGGGACGATTGACGTTATCGCCGCGATAGCACGGCAAGCTGACCCCATCCCGGGTTTCCGTTTCGGTCGAGCGGGGTTTGGCGTATTGCCCGGCGAAGCGACCGACCCGTATCACCGGTTTTTTGAGGCCCTGCAGCAGTACCAAGCTCATTTGCAGCAAGATTTTGAGCCGCTTGGCAATCTTGTCGGATTCGCAATCCTCGAAACTCTCTGCGCAATCGCCGCCTTGCAGCAGAAATTGCTCGCCCCGCTGAGCTGCCGCGAGCTTCGCCCTCAGCGCTTCGATTTCCCAGGAAACCACCAATGGCGGCAATTTGCCCAAAGAAGCGATCGCGCGTTCCAACGCGATTTTGTCGGCGTAACGCGGCTGCTGGGCCGCGGGCCGGCTTTGCCAGCTCGCCGGGTGCCAATTCGTCAATGCAGAACTCTTGGACATGAGCGGAACCGTCAGGAAAGAGGCCGCGGATGGTAGCCTTGTGGACGATCCCGAGTCAAAATGCGCGCCCGTCAATCTCATCCCGAGAATTCGCATGCCGCAACAAAGTTCACCGCCGAAAAACCCACCCGCGCCGAGTTCGCATGCGCAAACTTCGCCTGCGCACCCGAGCGAGGCCCCGCGGCCGCAGGAATGCCTGTCTGCGCTCGGCATCGACGCCGTCAACCCGGGCGCCTGGTCCGGCAGCGGCGGCTGGAGTTCGGCCGAGACCGGGCCGCTCTTCGATTCGACCAATCCCTCGACCGGCCGGAGGCTCGCGCAGGTTCGCGGCGCCACCGCGGCGGACTACGAGCGTGTGATGGCCGACGCGGTGGCGGCCGCCAATCAGTGGCGCCGGGTACCGGCGCCCAAGCGCGGCGAAGTCGTGCGCCTGCTGGGTGAGGAACTGCGCGCGCACAAGGCGGCGCTCGGCAGCCTTGTGTCCTTGGAGAACGGCAAGATCAAAGCCGAGGGCGACGGCGAAGTGCAGGAGATGATCGATATCGCCGACTTTGCGGTCGGGCAGTCGCGCATGCTCTACGGTTTGACGATGCACTCGGAGCGCAGCGAGCACCGCATGTACGAACAATGGCATCCGCTCGGCGTGGTCGGCGTGATTTCCGCGTTCAACTTTCCGGTTGCGGTATGGTCATGGAACGCGTGCCTCGCGGCGATCGCGGGCAATGCGACCGTATGGAAACCGTCGCCCAAAACCGCGCTGTGCGCGCTCGCCGTGCAGCGCATCTGCAATCGCGTGCTCGCGCGCCATTCGCTGTCGCCGATTTTTCAATTGTTCATCGACAGTGGAACGGAGCTCGCGACCCGCTTCGTGGCCGACAAACGCGTCGCACTCGTCTCGTTTACCGGCTCGACGCAGGTCGGCCGCCAGGTCGGAATGCGGGTCGCCGAGCGGCTCGGCAAGAGCTTGTTGGAACTCGGCGGCAACAACGCGATCATCGTCGATGCGAGCGCCAATCTCGACCTCGCGGTCCCGGCGCTGGTGTTCGGCGCCGTCGGCACCGCGGGCCAGCGCTGCACGACGACGCGGCGCGTGCTCGTGCATCGTTCGCGCCTTGCGGAGCTCGAGAAGCGCCTGGTCGCGGCCTACGGCCAGATCCGCATCGGCGATCCCTTGGATCCGCAGACGCTCATGGGGCCTCTGATCGATGCGGGCGCGGTTGCGCGCTTTCTCGAGGTCGTTGACGCAGCGCAGGGCGAAGGCGGTACGCTGCTGTGCGGCGGCCGGCGCTTGGACCGCGCCGGCAATTTCGTCGAACCCGCTATCGTGCGCGCGGCGCCGAATCTCAAGGTCGTGCAGAACGAAACCTTCGCGCCGATCTTGTATCTGATGGCCTATGACACGCTCGAGGAGGCCATCGAGATTCAGAACTCCGTGGCCTACGGATTGTCCTCGGCCGTGTTCACCGATCGCCTGCAGGTCGCGGAGCGCTTCTTGTCGGCGGAGGGCAGCGACTGCGGCATCGCGAACGTCAACCTCGGCACCTCGGGCGCGGAGATCGGCGGCGCGTTCGGCGGCGAGAAGGATACCGGCGGCGGCCGCGAAGCCGGATCGGACTCGTGGAAAGCCTATATGCGGCGCCAGACGACGACGATCAACTGGAGTGCCGAGCTGCCCTTGGCGCAAGGCATTAAATTCAACGTCTGAGCCAGGCCTCGATGGCGGCGGCGCGTTCCTGTAGGCGCGCCGCCGATACGGGGCGCAGCGTCTTGAGTTCTTGCGCGTACAAGGACACGCGGTATTCCTCGATCCACCAGAAAAGGTCCTCGAGCTGCGGCAGCCAGCGCAGTTCGGCGTGCACCTGCTGCTCGAGCGACTCGCAGCGCGCGGACCAGGCCAGGAGTTCGCGTGCAATCGCGGGCGCCTCGCTGCCGCGCGCGAGCACGCGCTGCCAACGCCGCTCCTCGGCGCGCAAATAGCGCGGCATCTGGCCCAGCTGCTCGAGCGGCATGGAGACGAGCGCGCGTGCATCGAGGATCTTGCGCAGATGCGCGTGACTGTCAGCCGCCAACTGCGGCATCGCCTTGGCGCGCGCGTCGTCGAGCAGCCGGCGCACGGCACGCGCTTCCGTAAACCACGCCGATGCCTGGGTGCAGACCGACGAGAGCGTATCGAACAGCGATTCGCGCGCGCGCTCTAGTGCCTGTTCGAATGCGCCGCGCGTGCGCGGCGGCGGCGCATCCCCGAAGCAGGCGCGGCGAAACGTCAAGTGCAGCAGCGTGTCGATGAGCGCCTCGCCGCGCAGGTACGGGCTCGCCGCCAGCAGCAGCGGCGCGTTTTCGGCAATGCGTTTGCCGAGATCGCGTGCTTGCCGCTCGAGCATTCTGCGCGCGAGATCGACCGCGCCTTGGCGCATGCGTCGATCCGCTTCGGCGCGCGTCCAGTGCAGACCGACCTGCAGCAGATCGCCGTTGCGCTCGAGCGCGGGAAACACCTCGATCGACCCTCCGGGGACCGCCACGGCCACAGATGATGCGAGCTCCTGTGGCGCAAATCGCTGCCATGCGTCCGGATACTCGGCGCGCGCCAGGCGATCGAGCGCGGCGCGCGCACGTGCCGCGCTCGCGCGGCGCAACGCGGCGAGATTGCTGCCGCACGCGATTTGCCGGCCGTCCTCGACGACCGCCAATTGCGGCGTCAAATAGGCGTCGATCGCCGCGGCATCGAATCGCACGAGCGGCGCCGGCACGCCTTCTGTGGCAGTGAGCCATTCTCCGAGGCCCTGCGCGTCCATGGCGGCCTGCGCGCTCGATTGCACGAATCGATCCGCGGTCTGCGCGATCGGAATCAATCGGCGCCGCGCCTCCTTTGGCAAGGTGCGCAGCAGCGCCTCGATGCGTGGTTTGGCGAGCCCAGGGACGGCCGCGTCGACCGCGATCCGCGTCAGGCGCGGCAGTGCGAGCAGCGGCAGCACGAGTGTCGCACCGTCTTGCGCTTCGCCGGGCGCGAAGCGGTATTCGACGTCGACCGCGAGCGTATCGAGCGTCGAGCCGCAATCCATGGGCAGATCGACGCGCTCGGGAAACTGTGCGAGTGCCACCGGGTCCGGCGTGCGCACAAACAAGTTTGCGGGCTCGAGCGTGAGCGTTTGCTGTTCGGCCGAGCTCATGTGACGGCTGAAATACTCGAGTGTGGCGGCGCTCGAAACCTGCCGCGGCAGCGCCTTATCGTAAAAATCGACGAGCGTCTCGGCGTCGACGACCAGATCGCGCGTGCGCAGCCGCTCCTCGATGCGCTGCGCAGCGGCGAGCGCCGCATCGTTGGCAAGCAGCCATGGGGGTCTGCGCGTGAGACGCTGATACACCAGGGCCTCGCGCGCAAAAATGTGGCGCGACTCCTCCGGCGCAATGGGCCCGTAGTTGACGGTCCGATCGGCGCTGAGCACCAGACCCAGAAATACCGTGCGCTCGTGCGCGATGACTTCTTCGCGCGTCTCGCTCCAGTCGGGCTCCAAATACTCGCGCTTCAACAGCTGCTCGGCGGCCGATTCGATCCACGTCGGCTGGATCTCGGCGACGCGCCGCGCGTAGACACGCGAAGTTTCGACGATGTTCGCGGCCATGACCCAGGGCGGTTTGCGGCGTTTGAGCGGCGAGCCTGGGAAAATGTGAAACTTCACGCCACGCGTGCCGAGATAGACGCCCTCCTCGCCGCGTGCTCCGACCATCGTGCAAAAGCCGGCCAGCAAGGATCGGTGCACCGCGGAATAGGTCGCGCCGTGGCGGCCGGCGACGATGCCGAGTTCGGCCGCTTCGGTCTGCACCTGGCCATAGACGTTGTCCCACTCGGACAGCCGCAGCAGCGACAGCCGGCGCTCCTTGCACCAGCGCCGCAATTCGCGCCGCGAGCCCTCGCGCGCCTTGCGGTACGCACGCCACAATTTTACGAGCGCGCTGAATTCGGATTTGGCGTCGTCGAATGCGGCGGCCTCGGCGGACTCCTCGGCGTCCGCGCCCTGCGCCGCCAGGCGCACATCGGGCACGCTCAAACCCGCGACGATCGCCAATAGCTCGGCTTCGGCACGAAATCGCTTGCTCTCCAGCAAGGCGCGCGCGAGTCGCGGATCCAGCGGCAGGCGCGCCATCGCGCGGCCGCGGCGCGTGATGCGCCGCAGCTCATCGAGCGCGCCCAGCTCTTGCAGCAAACGATAGCCGTCGTTGAGCGCGCGCCCGTCGGGCGCATCGATGAACGGAAAATCCTCGGCCGCGCCGAGACCGTCGGCCGCCAAGCGCAGCAGCAGCGCGGCGAGATTCGTGCGTAGCACTTCCGGCTCGGTGAATGCGGGACGCGCGGCGAAGTCCGTTTCGCCGTACAGCCGTATGCACAATCCCGGACCCAAGCGGCCGCAGCGGCCCTTGCGTTGATCGGCGCTCGCGCGCGATACGGGTTCGATCGGCAGCCGCTGCAGCCGATTGCGCGAACTGTAGCGGCTCACGCGCGCGAGTCCCGAATCGACGACCGCGCGGATACCCGGCACCGTGATCGAGGTCTCCGCGACGTTCGTCGCGAGCACGACGCGGCGCCGCGCGCCGCGCTGAAATACCCTGCTCTGTTGATCCCAGGCGAGCCGCGAATACAGGGGAATCACGTCCGCGTCGGCCTGAAGCTCGCGCTCCAACAGTTCCCCGACGTCGGCGATTTCGCGCTCGCCCGGCAGAAATACGAGAACGTCGCCGCGCCCGATATCGCCCGGTTCGGCGCCGATTTCCCGGCAGGCTTGCAGCACCGCGGCCGGCAGATCCGGCTCCTCGTCGAGACCCGCCGTATCCGTATAGCGCACTTCGATCGGATGGCTGCGGCCGCTGACGGTCACGATCGGCGCGGTCCCGAAGAACTCCGACATGCGTTCGACGTCGAGCGTCGCGGAAGTCACGACGACCTTCAACTCGGGCCGACGCGCGATCGAGCGCTTGAGCACGCCGAGCAGCAGGTCGACGTTCAAACTTCGTTCATGGGCTTCGTCGACGATCACGGTAACGTAACGGCGCAGCCAGGGATCCGCATTGAGTTCGGCAAGCAGCAATCCGTCGGTCATGAGCACGAGGCGCGTTCGTTCGGATATCTGATCGGCGAATCGCACGCGGAATCCCACCGCATCCCCGACCGTCTGTGAGAGTTCCTCGGCGATGCGCGCAGCGAGAGCCCGGGCCGCGATGCGGCGCGGCTGTGTGTGGGCGATCAAGCCGTCGATGCCGCGTCCGATTTCCAGGCAATACTGCGGCAGCTGCGTGCTCTTGCCGGATCCGGTTTCTCCGGCGACTATCAGCACCTGGTGGGCGCGCAGCGCTTCGAGTATTTCGGCGCGGCGCGCGGTTATCGGCAGCGCAGCGTCGAATTTGAACGTCAAGGGCGCCGCGCGGCGCGCGCTGAGTCGGGCGGCGGCGGCGCTCCGATCCACGGTCATTTTTCTGGGGTCACTCGCGCTGTTTCATTTCTTGCCACAAGCGCTCCTGGTCGGACAGGCTCAAGGATTCGAAAACGAGCCCGCGCGCGGCCGCCGTCGTCTCCATGCCGCGAAAGCGCCGCTCGAATTTCGCGTTCGCCTCGCGCAACGCTTCTTCGGCATCCACACCCAGTTTGCGCGCCAAATTGGTTGCCGCAAACAGCAGATCGCCGACTTCCTCGAAGACCTCACGCGAGGGCGTCGCGTCGGCATTCGCACGCGCCGCCGCGCTGACTTCCTCGAGTTCCTCGTGGACCTTGGCGGCCGCTTGATCCGCCAGATCGAAATCAAAGCCGACGCGCGCCGCACGCTTGCTGAGTTTGTCGGCTCGCATGAGTGCCGGCAGCGAGCGTGGTACGTCGTCCAATTGGCTCACGGGGTCGCCCGCTGCGCTCCTTGAGACGCGCGCGCTGCTGCGCTCCTCGGCCTTGATGTTTTCCCAGGAGACCAACTGCTCGGCCGCCGTGGCGACAGCGCCGGTGCCGGCGGAGGCGAGTTGGGCATCGGCGAACAGATGCGGGTGCCGGCGCTTCAACTTCCCGGCAATGCCCGCGGCGACCGCATCAAAATCGAAATGGCCGGTTTCGCTCGCGATCTGGCTGTGGAATACGACTTGCAGCAGCAAATCGCCGAGTTCGTCGCGCAAATGCGGCAAATCGCCGCGTTCGATCGCATCCACGAGTTCATAGGCCTCCTCGATCGTATAGCGCGCGAGCGTCGCAAAGGTTTGCTCGCGATCCCATGGGCAGCCGTCGGGCGCACGCAGACGTGCCATGATGGCGAGCAGCTCCTGCAGAGAGGAACTCATTGCGCCTGCAGCTGCGCGCTGTGTTTCAGCACCAGGCGCCGCAACGTCATCAGCATGCCGGCCGTTGCTCCCCAAATATTGCGCGAACCGTACGGTATGTCGAAGGTATCCAGCGTAAGTTCGCCGATACGCCGCTGGCGCGGCCGATGATTCGCCGCGTCGAACAAAAACGTCAATGGAACTTCGAATGCGTCGCGCACCTCGGCGGCATCGAGTTTGAGGTCATAATTCGGATCGATAAAGCCGACGACCGGCGTCACGCGAAAGCCCGTAATGATCAAATGATCAGGCAGATATCCGGCAAATTCGATTTTATCCGCCGGCAAGCCGATCTCCTCCTCGGCTTCGCGCAGCGCCGCGGCCCAAGCATCCGCATCGTCCGGCTCGATGCGTCCGCCCGGAAAGCTGATTTGCCCGGCATGATCTCTAAGCGCGACCGAGCGCTGCGTCAACAGGACCGTCCAACCGGCCTCTCGCTCGACCAGCGGTACGAGCACCGCGGCCGGTACGCCCTGCGCCGGCAACATGGCGCGCACCCGCTCCCTGAACTCCGGCGTCGCGCCGGCCAGCCACAGCATGTCGTCTTCCGGCAAGGAGCGATGTGCCGACAACGATGCGCGGATCATGGCTTTGCTGAACGGATTCAGGGAACGCGTGCCCGAGGGATCCGGATTTTCAGTGCCCGTGGAACTCATCAACCGCCGCTCAGCCGCTCTTGTCCGAGCCGGCACCGACGCCCCCTTTGGTCAACTGCAGCGGATCGAGCAGGCGACGCAATTCCGCGAGATCGAGGGTGGTCATCTCGGCAGCGACCTCCAGGATCGAGCGGCCTTCCATATAGGCCTTCTTTGCGATCGCGGATCCGCGCTCATAACCGATAACCGGGTTCAAGGCGGTAATCAAAATCGGGTTGCGCGCGAGCTGAGCCTCGAGCGCCGCTTCGTTGACGTGAAAATCGGCAATCGCATGATCGGCCAAATTGCGGCTCGCGATGCTCAGCAATTCGATGCTCTGCAGTAAATTGTAGGCGATCACCGGCAGCATGACGTTCAACTGAAAGTTGCCAGACTGCCCGCCGATCGTGATCGTCGCATCATTGCCGATCACTTGCGCGGCCATCATCGCGACCGCCTCGGGAACGACCGGATTGACCTTGCCCGGCATGATACTGCTGCCGGGCTGCAACGCGGGCAGCGACACTTCGCCGAGTCCGGCCAACGGCCCGCTGTTCATCCAGCGTAAATCGTTCGCGATCTTCATCAAGCTGACGGCAACGACCTTCAATTGTCCGGATAGTTCGACTGCGGTATCTTGGCTCGATATTGCCTCGAAGTAATTGCCGCTGGGTGCGAATGCGATGCCGGTGCGCGCCGTCAACTGCGCGGCGAACAAGCCGCCGAATTGCGGCGGGGTGTTGATGCCGGTACCGACGGCCGTACCGCCCTGCGCAAGCGCGCACAGGCGCGGCAGCACGCCGCGCAGGCGCGCGCCGCCATGATCGACTTGCGCGCGCCAGCCCGAGAGTTCCTGCGCCAAGGTCAGGGGCATCGCATCCATCAGATGCGTGCGCCCGGTCTTGACCGTCGCGCCCAGGGACGCGATCCTGCGCTGCAGAACCGCGCTCAGGTGCTCGAGCGCGGGCAGCAGCCGTTCGGTCAGCCCCAAGGCCGCGGCGACGTGAATCGCGGTCGGAATGACGTCATTGCTGCTTTGACCGCGATTCACATCATCGTTCGGGTGCACGCGAGTGCCGATGATGCGCGTCGCCAGGTTCGCAATGACCTCGTTGGCATTCATGTTGCTGCTGGTGCCGGAGCCGGTTTGAAACACATCGACGGGAAAATCGCCGTCGTGTCGACCTTGAGCCACGGCGTTCGCAGCGGCCTCGATCGCCGCGGCGAGCGGCGGCGGCAACGCACCGAGTTCGGCGTTCGCCGCCGCGGCAGAAGCCTTGATGAGTCCGAGCGCACGCAGGAACGCGCGCGGCAGACGCAAGCCGCTGGAGGGAAAATTCTGGATCGCCCGCTGTGTCTCGGCACCCCACAGCGCTTCGCTCGGCACCTCGACGACGCCAAGGCTGTCGGACTCAAGGCGAAAGCTCGCGGTCGTCATGGCCACTCTGCAAGTCGATTACGGTAATATCGGCTTATTCTAACACCTGGCGCGGCCTCACCCCATGTCCACCGCTTCTATCGATGCTCTGTCTCCCCTCGACGGCCGGTACGCGGGCAAACTTGGTCCATTACGCGTTCTGTTCAGCGAGGCAGGCCTCATGCGCGAGCGCGCACGCGTTGAGTGCGCGTGGCTCTTGGCCTTGGCCGAAGGTCCCGCACGCGCGCCGCTCGCCGGCTTGCCGTTGGCGGCGCGCGACTGGCTGCAGAGCGTCGCGGCGGATCCGCGCGCAATCGACGTGGCGGCGATCAAAACCATCGAGAGCCGCACCAATCACGATGTCAAAGCTGTCGAGTACTGGCTGCGCGCCGAATTGCAATCACGCGGTGCCGCGCCGCCGCACCTGGAATGGGCGCATTTCGGCTGTACGTCCGAGGACATCAACAATCTCGCCTACGCGCTGATGCTGAAGGCCGCGCGCGCGCAAATCGCGTTGCCGATGCTCGCTGAGCTCGGCACGCAGCTCGACGCGCTGGCCGAGCGGCACGCGGCCGTCGGCATGTTGGGCCGCACCCATGGACAGACCGCGACGCCGACAACGGTCGGCAAGGAACTCGCCAATTTCGCCGCGCGCCTCCAAACGCAGCGTGCCGGCATTGCGAACGTGGCAATCCTCGGCAAAATGAACGGCGCTGTCGGCAATTTCAACGCGCATGTCGCGGCTCTACCGCAGGTCGATTGGCCGGCATTCAGCGACAAGTTCGTCACCTCGCTGGGACTTCAGCCGAACCCGTACACCACTCAAATCGAACCGCACGATTGGATCGCCGAGTATTGCCATGCGCTGATGCGCGCCAATACCGTTCTGATCGATCTGGCGCGCGATCTGTGGAGCTATATCTCGCTCGGCTATTTCAAGCAGCGCTTGATCGAAGGCGAGGTGGGCTCGTCGACGATGCCCCACAAGGTCAATCCTATCGATTTCGAGAACGCCGAAGGCAATTTTGGGCTCGCAAACGCGCTTTTCGCGCATTTCGCCGACAAGCTGCCGATATCGCGGTGGCAGCGCGACCTCACGGACTCGACGGTGCTGCGCAATCTCGGGGTTGCGATCGGCCACGCCGTGCTCGCCTATCAGTCGCTTGGTGTCGGGCTGCAGAAAATCGAGCTCGATGCGTCACGCGTGCGCGAGGATTTGGATCGAGCTTGGGAGGTCCTGGCCGAAGCGGTGCAAACCGTGATGCGCGCACATGGGCTGCCGGACGCGTATGACCAATTGAAGACATTCACGCGTGGCCGGGCCATAGACAAGGCCGCGATGCACGAATTCATCGCGACGCTGAACCTGCCGCCGGAGGAGAAAGCCCGCCTGCTGCAGTTGGAGCCGGCCACTTACCTGGGCTTGGCGCCCGCATTGGTGCGGCGTCGAACCTAAACCGTGACGCAGTTGGCACGAGCATTCGCGCCTCAAACGGTAGGATGGACTCCAAAGCAGTCGAGTCAGGGCGAACGCCCATGCATCTCTTTGAGAGGCTCTAACGATATGGCGGGAAGTGCGGATGAACCAAGAAAGCCGGTCATGGACAATGGCCCAGCTGCGGGCGGCGATCTATCCACGGGTACGCGCACGATTTTGAGCACCATGCCGGAAGTGCGCGACGCGAGCCTCAAAGTAGCCAAATCGGCACAGCGTCTACTGTCGATTTTCACGCCCGATCTCGAACCCCTGATCTACGGTGAGGAGCCGTTCCTCGAAGCCATAAAGCGGCTCGTGCTGGCGCGCTCCTATGCGAAGGTGCGGGTGCTGCTCGCCGACCCGTCGCGCGCGATGGTCGACAACAACCGCTTCCTTGCCTTGGCGCGCCGCCTGACGAGCTGCATCGACTTGCGGGCGATGAGCCCCGAATACCCGGCGAGCGCGGGCGCCTTCATCATTGCCGACGACAAGGCGCTGGTTTATCGCCTGCAAATCGACCGCTGGGACGGTATTTCCGACATGAACGATCCGGCCGTCGTCAGGCGCTATCTGAACTTCTTTGACGAAGTCTGGAATACCAGCATGCAAGAATCGCAATTGCGCCAAATGCTGATGTGAATGCCGCCGATCTGGCCGGCGCCGCTATAATCGGCGCATGTCCGATCCTGATGACAATTCCCGTGGCCACCCTAGCGGCGCATCCGCCGGCACCGTCATTGTGGGCATCTCCGGCGGCGTCGATTCCGCGGTCGCGGCGCTACTGCTGCTCGAGGCAGGCTACACGGTGCAGGGACTGTTCATGTCCAACTGGGAAGACGATGACGATTCCTACTGCACGACCGCCGAGGATTTCCAAGACGCCCGCAAAGTCTGCGACAAGCTCGGGATCCCGCTGCATCGGGTCAGCTTTGCGGCCGAATATCGCGAGCGCGTATTCGCACATTTCCTGCGCGAATATGCGGCCGGACGCACGCCGAATCCCGATGTTCTGTGCAACCGGGAAATCAAGTTCGGCGTCTGTCTGGACTATATGCGGCGACTGGGCGCCACTTGGATCGCCACCGGCCATTATGCCCGCGTAGTGCACCGGTCGGGTGCAAGCGCTTTACTGAAAGGCGCCGACGAGGCCAAGGATCAAAGCTACTTTTTGCATGGCGTTGCGCCGCAGGCGCTCTCGCAGACCTTGTTCCCGATCGGCGACCTGCGCAAAGACGAGGTGCGAAAGCGCGCTCATGCCGCGGGGCTGCCGGTGTTCGACAAGCCCGACAGCACCGGCATCTGCTTCATCGGCGAGCGACCGTTTGCCGACTTCTTGGCGCGTTACCTGCACGCAGCGCCGGGGCCCATCGAAACCGATACCGGCGAAGTCCTCGGCGAGCACCGCGGTCTGGCATTTTTCACGCTCGGACAGCGCGCGGGCTTAAGGCTAGGTGGTCGCGCCGGCGCGGCGGCCGCGCCATGGTATGTGGCCGATAAGAACCTCGCACGCAATGCGCTGATCGTAGTTCAGGATCAGGACCACCCACTACTTCTGTCGTCGGCGTTCGAGGTCGCCGACATGCGTTGGCTCGAGCTCCCGCGACCGGAGGCGACCTTTGAATGCTGTGTCAAAACGCGCTATCGGCAGCGGGACCTCGCCTGTCGCCTGCAATTCGGCGTCGGGGAAAGTCTGCAGGTTGCATTGGCGGAGCCGGCGCGAGCCGTGACTCCAGGCCAATACGCGGTGTTCTACAGCGGCGAGCGATGCCTCGGCGGGGGCGTCATCGCGCGGCGCTTCGCAGCATCGCACGCAGCGAGCGCGCCGAATGCGCGGGCTATCGCATATACTTGACCAATTTCCGCGGAGAGATTCATGTCGAATAGCTACCACGCACGATCAACGCTCGCGGTCGGTGCTCACAAGTATGAAATCTTGAGTCTGGCGGCGCTCGCCGACCCGCGAGTCGACCGCCTGCCTTACTCGCTCAAGATCTTGTTGGAGAACTTGCTGCGGTTCGAGGACGGCATCAACGTCACGCGCAACGATATCGAGGCGCTGCTCAATTGGGATCCGCGAGCCGCTCCGCAGCATGAAATCGCCTTCACGCCGGCGCGCGTGATCATGCAGGACTTCACCGGAGTTCCATGCATCGTCGATCTGGCTGCGATGCGCGAAGCGATCGTGCGCCTCGGCGGCGATCCGCAGCGCGTAAATCCGCTCGCGCCGGCCGAGCTCGTGATCGACCACTCCGTACAGGTCGACGAATATGGCACCGCGGAGTCGCTCAAACACAACAACGAGATCGAGTTCAACCGCAACGGCGAGCGCTACATGTTCTTGCGTTGGGGCCAGACCGCGTTCAGCAATTTCAAAGTCGTGCCGCCCAACACCGGAATAGTCCATCAGGTCAATATCGAGCGCCTCGCGCGCGTCGTCTTCGCCGATCCCGGCAAGGGCACATCGGTGGCTTATCCGGACACGCTCGTCGGTACCGACTCTCACACCACGATGGTCAACGCTCTCGGCGTCCTCGGCTGGGGCGTCGGCGGCATCGAAGCGGAAGCGGCGATGCTCGGACAGCCGGTGACGATGCTGATCCCGCAAGTCATCGGCTTCAAACTCACTGGCAGTTTGCCCGAAGGCGCGACCGCCACCGACCTCGTGCTCACGGTGACCGAGATCCTGCGCAAACAGGGCGTCGTCGATAAGTTCGTCGAGTTCTTCGGCGACGGCCTCAAGGGCTTGCCGCTCGCGGATCGCGCGACGATCGCGAACATGTCGCCGGAGTTCGGCTCGACCTGCGCGATTTTCCCGATCGATGAGGAGACCATTCGTTATCTCGAACTGACCGGCCGGCCGGCCGAGCAGATCGCGCTCGTCGAGGCTTATGCGCGCGCTCAAGGACTATGGCGCCATGATGGCGCGACGGCTGCGCAATACACCCAGGTCGTGAGCCTGGACTTGGCGACCGTCGAGCCGTCGCTCGCGGGGCCGAAGCGTCCGCAAGACCGCGTCGCGCTGCGTTCGGCGAAAGCCACGTATCGCAGCAGCGTCAAGAAAATGGCCGAGGAGCGTGCGCAAAAGAATCCGCAGGCCACCGGCAAAGCGACGGTCACCAGCGGCGGCAAGAGCTACGAAGTCGAAGACGGCGCAGTGTTGATCGCCGCCATCACGAGCTGCACGAATACCTCGAACCCCGCCGTGCTCGTGGCCGCGGGTTTATTGGCGCGCAACGCCCGTACGTTAGGATTGACGACCAAGCCTTGGGTCAAGACATCGCTCGCGCCGGGCTCGCGCGTCGTCACCGATTACTTGCAGAAGGCCGGATTGCTGCAGGACCTGGAAGCCTTGGGGTTTTTCACGGTCGGCTATGGCTGCACGACCTGCATAGGCAATTCGGGGCCCTTGAGGCCTGAAATTTCCGACGCCGTCAAAGCCGGCGACATAGTCGCCTGCTCGGTGCTTTCGGGCAATCGCAATTTCGAAGGACGCGTGCATCCCGAAATAAAGATGAACTTCTTGGCCTCGCCGCCGCTGGTGGTCGCCTATGCATTGGCCGGCAGCCTCGACGTCGACATCACGACCGAGGCGCTCGGTACCGGCGCCGATGGCAAACCGGTTTACTTGCGAGACGTCTGGCCGAGCGGGCAGGACGTTGCCGAAGCGGTCGGCGCATCGGTCGATTCGGCGATGTTCATCAAGGGATATGCGAACGTGTTCAAGGGAGATCCGAACTGGAGCGAAATCAAGACTCCCGCCGGCAAAATTTACGCCTGGGACGGCAAATCGACCTATGTGAAAAACCCGCCTTATTTCGACGGCATGACGATGACTCCGGCGGCCATCAGCGACATCCACGGCGCCAGGGCGCTCGCCGTGCTCGGCGATTCGGTGACCACGGATCATATTTCGCCGGCAGGCAATATCTCGAAATCGAGCCCGGCGGCAAAATACTTGGTCTCGCAGGGCGTGCAGGCCGCGGATTTCAACTCCTACGGAGCGCGGCGCGGCAATCATGAGGTCATGATGCGCGGCACGTTCGCGAACATCCGCTTGCGCAATCTATTGCTTCCGGGCACGGAAGGCGGCGTGACTCTGCACATTCCGAGCGGCGAGCAGCTGTCGATTTTCGACGCCTCGGTGAAATACAGAGCCGCGGGAACGCCGCTCGTCATTCTCGCCGGCAAGGAATATGGCACCGGTAGTTCGCGCGACTGGGCCGCGAAAGGCACGATGCTGCTCGGCGTCAAAGCCGTCATCGCCGAAAGCTTCGAGCGCATTCATCGCTCCAACTTGATCGGCATGGGCGTACTGCCGCTGCAGTACCAGCACGGCGAAAGCGCGCAAAGCCTGGGGCTCACGGGCAAGGAGACCTTCGCAATCGTTGGCCTCGATCGGGGCGCAGCGAAGTTCGTCACGATCATCGCCAAGAGCGACGACGGCAAGAGCCGCGAATTCAAGGTGCGCCTGCGCATCGATACGCCGAAGGAACTCGACTACTACCAGCACGGCGGCATACTGCATTACGTGCTGCGGCAACTCGCCCAGGCGGGCAAGGCGGCTTGAAGCGACTGCGCTATCGGGCGGCCGGAATGCTGCCGGCCTCCACGAGTACCATCGTCGCGGGATTCAAGTGGGTTTTGATTGCACCATTGACCTCGCTCAAGCTCAGTGCGTTCACGGCCTTCGTGTATCCGTCCAGCCACGTGAGGTCGTAGCCGCGCTGGATCGCGGTCAGGACCGTGCTCGCCACCCCAGTGGTCGTCGACAGACCGACCAGATAGCCGCCGATCATGCCTTGTTTACGCAGGCTGAGCTCCCGCTCGGTGACGCCGTCTTTCCACCACGTCTGCACTTCCCGGCGGCTCGACTCGATGCCCTTGTCGAGCAGCTTGGGCGCAAAGCTCGCCGTGAGCTCCCAGGCTCCGCCCGTGAGCGTGTCTTCGGTGACGCCGGCGCCGATGTCGTAGGTCAAGCCCTCTTTATCGCGCACAGTCGACATCAAGCGGCCCGTGAAGCCCCTGCCCAACGCCGCCGTGCCGACGCGCAAGGCAAGCGCGTCGGGGTCCTTGTAGCGCAGCCCCGTCGCCTGTCCGATGATCACCGAAACACTGGTTTTATCCTCGAGAGGCACCTTGAAATCACGTGCACCCGCCGCCGGTTCGGCCGCCGTCCCCGCCGCCGCCAAATAATCGCGGCCGCCGCTCCAACCCGAAAACGCCTTTGCGACCTCCTCAGCGGCCTTCACGCTCGACACGTCGCCGGCCAGCACCAACGTGAAATGCGCGGGACCGTAGTACTTGGCGTGAAAAGCCTTGACGTCATCGAGCGTCGCGGCCTTGGCCGCAGCCAAGAGCTCCTCGAGCGTATGCGGACGGTTCGGATGGCCCGGCGGAAACACGGCGCGCGCAAAGGCTTCGTGCGAACGCGCCTCGGTGCTCTGCAGCGACGAGTCCAGCATTCCGATGAACTGTTGTTTGGCTTTCGCGAATTCCACGGCCGACAGGGCCGGAGTGCGCAGTTCCGAGGCGATGATTCCGATGACGAGCGGTAGATCCTTCTTGAGGCACTTCGCGCGAATTTCCAAGGATTGCATGCCGACGCCGAAGGAGATTTCGGCACCGACGTTCTCGAGCTGCTGCGCGATCGCGAATTGATCCAAAGTGCGCGTGCCGCGGTCGAGCATCATGCCCGTCAAGGTCGGAACCGCGGCATTGCCCGCGCCCGAGAACGCATCTCCCGCCGGCAGCGCTCCGACGATGATCACGACATCTTTGACGCCCGTGACATAGGTGATCAGGTCGATGCCGTCGACCTGCGATCTTTGCGCGTGCTCCGCCATGTCGGCCGAAGCGGACATCGCCGCGAATAGCAAACCGATCAATACGTTTATTCTGGTCACGAGCCGTGCTCCGCCTGGGGTGGGACCGGGATGAACCAACCGGTCGTGCTCTGATCCTCCTCGAAATACTTCTTGGCGACGCGCTGTACGTCGGCCGGAGTCACGCGCTCGACCTGCTCCGGAAAGCTCGAGTACAGCGTCCAATCGCCGACCGCTATCCACTCATTGATCTCGTTGGCCACGGCCGCCGTGCCGTCGCGCCGGTATGCGTCGGCAGCGAGATACTGCTGTTTGACGCGATCGATCTCGGCCGCCGAAACACCGTCGGTCTTGATCTTGGTCAATTCCCCCAACAAGGCCTTTTCGACCTGATCGTGCGTCGCGCCCGGCGCGAGCTGCGCATATAAGGTGTGCAGCGAGAGATCCCGATGCAGGTCCGTACCGGAGCCGGCATTCAAAGCGAGGCCTTGATCGACGAGCGCGCGGTACAATCGCGCGCTCTTGCCCGAGCTCAAGATCGCATCGAGCATTTCGAGTGCCGGCTGATCGGCATCGCGCCCATTCGGCACTTTGTGCGCTATCACGACTGCGCCCAGTTCGCCCGGCCGTTTGATGATGACGCGACGCGCTCCGCGCTGCGCAGGCTCCTCGGTGTATATGTCGGGAATCGCGGCCGGGGAATGCGGATACACGCCGTAATATTTGCGGATCATCTGCAAGGTCGCCGCCGGGTCGATGTCCCCGACCACGGTCACCGTGGCATTGTTCGGCCAATAGAAGGTGTCGTAGAAGCTGCGCAGCTTCTCGATCGGCACATGCTCGATGTCGCTGAGCCAGCCGATCGTCGGGTGATGGTAAGGCAGAGCGACATAGGCGGCGGCATTGACCGCTTCCAAGAGCACCTCGTCAGGATCGTTCTTGCCGCGCTCATACTCGTTGCGCACGACCGTCATTTCCGCCTGCCGATCGCTCTCGCGCAGCAGCAGGCGCCGCATCCGATCCGCTTCGATCGCAACGTAGCCGTCGAGGTACTCGCGGCCGACCGTCGCGAAATAAGTCGTGCGATCAACCGAGGTGTTCGCGTTGTACTGGCCGCCGATGCGCTCGAGATATTGTTTGACGCTGTTGCCCTTGCTGTCGTTGTAGCCTTCGCTGCCCTTGAACATCATGTGTTCGAGGATGTGGGTCGCACCCGTGGTGCCGGTAATCTCGTTGCGGGACCCGACGCGATAGGTCACTTGGAACGTCACGACCGGCGCCGAATGATCGGGCACGAGCAGGATCGTCAGATCATTGTCGGCGAGACGGTATTCGTCGGTACCGCCGTACGACTTCACGAATTTCACGCCGGCGACGACCGCGGGGGCCTGTGCGGGCGCGGTTGCCTGTGCGGGCGCGGTCGCCTGCGCACTCGCCTGTGCGGGCGCGGTGGCCTGCGCGCCCGCAGCGCCAGCGCCAATCACCAGCAGGCTCATCGCGGCGCAATGCATGCGCGGCGAGAAGACCAATCGGCCTTTCAACAGCATAAATACTCCTAGGAACTCAGCGGCCAAACCTAACATAGCGCCGCTCAAATCGCAGCCTTTTCCACCTCGTCGGCCCAGACCTTGAATCCCCGCAGCAGATTGGGACCGAAGGTCATGGTCATCGCCACGTCGACCGCATCGCGGCCGCGGGCGATCAAGATGCGGCCGATGCGCCGCTGGTTATTGCGCGGGTCGAAGACGTGCCATCCACCGCCGAGGTACGCCTCGAACCAGCCTGCGAAGTCCATTGGTGCGTCCGTCGCGGGCACACCGATATCGCCGAGATAGCCGGTGCAATAGCGCGCCGGAATATTGAGGCAGCGGCACAAGCTTATCGCCAGATGCGCATAATCGCGGCAGACGCCGCGCCGCTCATTGTAGACCTCCCACGCGGTCTTCGTGGGCCGCGCCGCGAGATAGTCGAACGCAATGTGCTCGTGCACGTAGTCGCATATCGCCTGAACGCGCGTCCAACCCGGCATCCCATTGCCGAATAGGCTCCAGGCAATCGGCGTGAGATGCTCGGTTTCGCAATACCGGCTCGCCAATAAGTATGCCAAGGTCTCATCCGGCAAGGACTCGACCGGATGTTCGCAAAGGTTCGGAAAAACGGGTTCGGCGAGACCGCTGTCTTTGATCAATCCGTCGGCCGAAATGCGGAACGAGCCCTGCGGAGCCACCAATCGCGTACACCAATTGCCGGTGCCGTCACGGTACATCGAGGTGGCGACGACGGGCGCGGTGACGATGTTATCCGGCCGCACGAGATCGGCGCTGCGCGAATAGTGCACGTTCAGATTGAGGATCATCGGCGTGGGCTGCGGCAGCTCGTAGAGCAGCTCGTAGCCGATGCGAATGAGCATTTAAGTCCGCGCCCCGGCCGAACCGCGCGCCGCGCGCAAGCGCGTCAGTCCCAAAATCGCACGGCAAAACGGCGCTGCGACACCGAGCCGGCCCGCGATCTCGACGACCGCGCCGAGCTGCGGTTCGACCTCGAGCGGACGCCCGGCCTCGAGGTCCGCGAGCATCGAGGGCTTGAAATCCCCGAGGCGCTGCGTGACGGTGATGCGCTCCGGCGCGCTCATCGCGCCCGCGAGACCCAGCAGCTCGCCGCACTCGCGCATCTCCTGCATCATCTTCAAGCACAGCTCACGGATGTCGGGATCTCCGAGCATTCCCGCGGTGCCGGAACCGGTCAGCGCGCTCAAGGGATTCATGTTCATGTTGCCCCAAAGCTTCGCCCAAATTTCTTGGCGGATGCCCTCGGAGACGACCGCATTGATACCCCCCAGACGCAGCCCAGAGGCGACCTCGGCCACACGGCTGCTCGAGCGCCCGTCGGGAGCACCAATGACGATGCGATCGGCGGCCACGAGCTGCACGTGTGCGGGCGCGAGAACGCGAGCCGTGGCGTGCACCACGGAGCCCAAGATGCGCCCGCGCGGAAAGCTGCGCGCCTGCGATCCGGTCGGATCGACCGATTGCAGCGGCTGATCGCACAAGGGACCTGCGAAATCATCGAAGAACCACCACGGTATGCCGTTGGTGGCGCTGATCACCGTGGTCTGGGGGCCGATCAGCGGCTGCAATGATTCCGCGAGCGCCGGCAGTGCCTGCGCCTTGACCGCGAGAAACACATAATCCTGGCGCCCAAGTTCCGTTGCCGAGCCGGCGGCCGGCTCGGACCGGCGTGATTCGCCGCCGCGCTCGACCCGCAGGCCGGCGGAGCGCAGCGCGGCCAAAGTCGTGCCGCGCGCGAGCATCGAAACGCGCCAACCGGCCCGATCGAGTGCATCGGCGAGCCAAGCCCCGATTGCGCCCGCGCCAACGATCGCCGCTGAAACCATGGTTTATGTCTCCAAACTAAGCGCCGGCCTTTGGTACGCTGTGGAAATATGACCGATTCCGACCCGCCCGCTATCGCTGTCTTCGATCTCGACGGCACCTTGACCTGGCGAGATACATTATTGCCGTTCCTAGCCGGTTACGTCGCCCGCAATCCGTCCAAACTGCTGCGATTATGGCGCCTCCCCGGAGCCCTGCTCAGCTACATTTTCGGCGGCCGCGACCGGGGGCTGTTGAAATCGCAGCTTATCAAAATCGCGATGGGCGGCGATTCAAGGAGCGCGATCGACGCCTGGGCGGATGCCTTCGTCCAGTCGCTGAATCCGAAACACGTGTTCCGCCAGGCGGCACTCACCATTTTGGAGGCCCATCGTCGCAGCGGCGATCGTCTCGTGCTGTTGTCCGCCAGCCCCGATTTATATGTACCGCGCATCGGGCAGCTGCTCGGCTTCGATCTCACCATCTGCACCGAGGTCGAGTGGCGCGGTGAGCATCTCGACGGCGCGCTCATAACCCCTAACCGCCGCGGCGCGGAGAAGCTGCGCTGCCTGCAATGGCTGCGTAGCCAGTGCCCCGAATATAGCATCTACGCCTACGGCAACAGCGCCTCGGACCTCGTGCATCTGAAGAGCGTGGAATGGCCCATGCTCGTCAACGGCAATTACTTGGCCCGGCGCCGGGCGGCGCGCCTTCGGGTTCCGGTCGGAGGATGGTTGTAGGCCCCGAGCAGCAGCTCGAATTGAGGCCGGCTTGCAACAAAAGCCGCGCTCGCGCGGTCTAGTCATCAGGAGTATCGCGCATGAAGCAACCAGCATCGAATCGGTCCCGCATCACACCGTCGGAAATTACCCCGCCCGAGCGCTACTTGTCGCGGCGCGCGATATTGGCCGCCGGCGTCGGTCTCGGTCTGGCCCAAGGCATCCGCGGTATCGTACCGGACGCCCTCGGGCAGGCCGCGGGCGCAACTGGAGCGGCCCTCGCCTATACGCGCAACGCCAAATACAGCACGCTCGAAGCGCCGAACAGCTATGAGGATATTTCCACTTACAATAATTACTACGAATTCGGCACCGACAAGCAGGACCCGGCGCAGGAAGCGCGGTCGTTTCGGACCAGTCCTTGGAATGTGACGATCGGCGGCGAAGCCGAGATCACCGGGACCTTTTCGCTCGAGGATATTTTAAGGCCGCACGCCCTCGAGGAGCGGATCTATCGCCTGCGCTGCGTCGAAGCGTGGTCGATGGTCGTCCCCTGGATCGGGTTTCCTCTCGGCGATCTATTGCAGCGCTTCAAACCGACCTCGAAGGCGAAGTTCGTGGAATTCAAGACGCTATATGATCCCAAGCAAATGCCGGGAGAGCGCACGAGCGTGCTCGATTGGCCCTATGTGGAAGGCTTGCGCATCGACGAGGCGATGCACCCCTTGGCCATCCTGGCCGTCGGCCTCTACGGCAAGGTCATTCCAAACCAAAACGGTGCGCCATTGCGGCTCATCGTGCCGTGGAAATACGGCTTTAAAGGGATCAAGGCGATCGTCGCCATCAAATTCGTCGAACGCGCCCCGCGCACGACCTGGGCGCTTTCGGCGCCAAGTGAGTACGGTTTCTTTGCGAACGTGAATCCTGCGGTCGATCACCCGCGATGGAGCCAAGCCAGCGAACGCCACATCGGCGCGGGCCTGTTCGCCGCGCGGCGCCCGACGCTTCCGTTCAACGGCTATGCCGATGAGGTTGCGGGCCTGTACGCGGGGCTGGATCTGCGGAAATATTTTTGATGCGGACCCAAGTCTAATGTGGGCGACGCGATGGCTCGCGAAACCGGCGGTATTCGTCGCTTGCCTGCTGCCGGCGATGCGTCTGACGGCCGGCGCGTTCGGGATATTGGGCGTCTCGCTCGGCGCCGATCCGGTCGCCGCGCTGCTGCACGGCTGCGGCCGCTGGACCTTGAATTTTCTGATGATCACGCTCTGCATGACGCCGCTGCGCGACCTCACGGGTTCCGTTTGGCCGCTGCGTTTTCGGCGCATGTTCGGCCTTTTCGCGTTTTTCTATGCGCTGCTGCACCTTTCGGTCTACGTATTCCTCGACCTGAAGGGCAAGAGCAATACCGTTTGGCAAGAAATTGCCAAGCGCCCGTACATCACGATCGGCGTGCTCGCGCTCACACTGTTGCTGCCGCTGGCCGCGACGTCGACGACGCGCATGATGCGGCGTCTCGGCAAGCGTTGGACGCAACTGCACCGGCTCATTTACCCGATCGCGATGCTC
>Ga0209415_10003974_pt1 | contig 27310 bp, 19 predicted proteins | sample PeaSoiSIISIP2007_FD_187696 | JGI IMG/M metagenome (GOLD analysis project Ga0209415, IMG submission 187696) | Peat soil microbial communities from Weissenstadt, Germany - SII-SIP-2007 (SPAdes) (version 2) | ecosystem: Environmental > Terrestrial > Soil > Wetlands > Peat | place: Germany... | reverse complement strand
GAGTTGATATCGCCGCGCGTCTTCGCGGCCACCGTCCCAGCCAATTGGGACATTGCCAACCAGAAGAATTACCAGAAGTGGGTGCTCACCTCCGCGCCCGTCTCCACCGGCACCTCGGGCTTGCGCCAGCAATTCGAGAGGCCGCTGCAAATCCTGATGGGAGTGGTCGGAATCGTGCTGCTCATAGCCTGCGCCAATATCGCCGGCCTCATGCTGGCGCGCGCCGCGACCCGGCAGCGGGAGATGGCCGTGCGGCGGGCGGTGGGCGCCTCGCGCCTGCGCTTGATTCGCCAATTGCTCACCGAATGTCTTCTGCTGTCTACGGCCGGCGCGCTGCTCGGAATCCTGTTCGCGCGTTGGGGCAGCGTGCTTCTGGTCCACTTCATTTCGACCGCCCGGGATCAGGTTTATCTCGACTTGTCGTTCGACTGGCGTGTCCTGGCTTTCACCGCTGCAATTTCCATCCTTACCGCCGTCCTTTTCGGAGTCCTTCCGGCGTTCCGGTCCACTCGTGTCTCGCTGACCTCCGCCATGAAGGGCAGCCCAGCGATCGATCCTGAGCGCCACGCGCGTTTCCGCCCCCGGCGCTGGATCGTCGCCTCGCAAGTGGCGCTGTCACTCGTCTTGTTGGTAGGCGCGGGATTATTTCTGCGCAGCTTCGTGAAACTCATGACGCTCGACCTCGGCTTTGATCGCGAGAACGTCCTGATGATGCACACTGAAGCGAGGACGGCCGGCATCCCGCCTGAAAAGTGGATGGCCACCTGGGATGAGATTGAACGCCGCCTGAACTCGCTTCCCGCCGTGGTCTCGGTTGGCCGCAGTCTCATCACGCCGGTGAGCGGAGGTGAATGGGATCAGTATGTTCAAGCCGACTCGCCGAACCCTCCGTCGGGCACGACCTCCGATGTATATCTGAACGGCATCTCGCCCGGATACTTCCAATCACTGCGCATCGCGCTTCTCGCAGGGCGCGATTTTACCCGCCAGGACACCGCCACCTCGCCAAAAATCGCCGTGATCAACCAGACCATGGCTCGCAAGTTTTATCCGAACCTGAACCCCGTCGGCAGAACCTTTCGTCTCTCGGGAGACCAGGGGAAGTACGGCGACCCCATCCAGATCGTGGGCGTGGTGCGGGATTCCAAGTACGCATCGCTCCGCGAGGACGGTTTTTCCTGCGCATACTTCCCTATCACTCAGGAGCCCGGCTTCGGCGGCGGCCCCAACTTCCTGATCAGAACTTCGGTACGGCCCTCCGCCCTGCTCTCACTGATTCAGTCCACGGTCGCCGGCGTGGACAAGTCGCTTTCGCTCCAGTTCGACACGCTCGCTCGGCAAGTGGATGACTCCCTCGTGCAGGAGCGGGTGCTGGCAACGCTCTCCGCGTTCTTCGCCGGCTTGGCTTTGTTGCTGGCCACGGTGGGGCTCTATGGGGCGATCAGTTACACGGTGACTTTGCGGCAATCGGAGCTGGGCGTTCGCATGGCGCTGGGCGCAGATCCTGGTTCGATCCTGCGTCTAGTGCTTCGTGATGTAGTCATTATCCTGGTCGCCGGCATGGCGGTAGGAACGGGCATCACGCTTCTAAGTGTTCAGGTGCTTCAGAGCCTGCTCTTCGGGCTGCCGGCCCGGGATGTGCTGACGCTGGCGTTGGCGGCCGGCGTCATTTCGCTCGTGGCCTTCATCGCCGGCTATCTGCCCGCCCGCCGGGCCGCGAAAGTGGACCCAATGATTGCCCTGAGATACGAATAGTCGACGCCGTTCGTTCGCAGTCAGGCCTGCGCCCTGGTTGTAGGGGTACGGCTTGCCGTACCCTCTTCATCCTTATCGCGCGACCAAGCCAAAAGGGTACGGCTTGCCGTACCCTCTTCATCTTTATCGCGCGACCGAGCCAAAAGGGTACGGCAAGCCGTACCCCTACAACCAGCCGATGCCAGATGACCCTCCCCGAGCCTACCCGGTTCCCGCTATTGCCTCAAGGGCGGAGATGGCTTCCTTCGCTGATCGGCACGCGATGCGAATGAGCTTCTTGCGAGACTTTTGCCCCGAGACAATCGTCACATACGACTGCGGCAACCGCAAGGCTCGCGCCAGGAATTGGACACAGGCCTGGTTGGCCTCGCCTTCGCTGGGAGGAGCATGTACGTCAAGGCGCAACTCTCCAGTTGAATCGTAAGCCAAGCGTTCGCGGGCAGAGCGAGGCCTCACTTTCAACCAGAATGAAACGGTGTCGCCTTCGACTTTATAGTTGTCAGGCATCGGTTGTCAGTTGTCCGTGGTCCGTTGTCAAAACGAGGCAAGTAGTGGGTGGTTCTGCCTTCTGGCTACACCCCGCCCCTTGCTCCGAAGATGGCGGTTCCCACGCGGACGACGGTTGAACCCTCCTCGATAGCGACCTCGAAATCGTGGCTCATGCCCATTGAGAGTTCCCGCATGGAGACGTTGGGTATGTTCCTTCCGTCAATCTCGCGCGCCAATTCGCGCAGCCGCCGGAAATAGGGCCGCACGCGCTCGGAATCGTCAAAAAAGGGAGGGATGACCATGAGGCCTCGAAATTCCAGTGTGGCGAGCCTGCTCACCTGCTCGGCGAGCGGGAGTATTTCCTTCTCTCCAACCCCTGCCTTACTTTCCTCGCCGCCCAAGTTGACTTCGAGCAGCACCGGCAACCGGCCGGCCCCAGGGGACGCAGCCTGATCAAGCTTCTGGGCAAGCCGGAACGAATCCACGGAGTGCACCCACTGGAACAGCTCCCTTGCAGCTCTTGCCTTGTTGGTCTGAAGGTGGCCCACCAAATGCCACGTGATACTCATGTCTGAAAGCGCCGGGCGCTTGGCTTGGGCTTCTTGCACGCGATTCTCGCCAAAATCGCGCAGCCCCGCTTCGTACGCGGCGCGGATGCACTCCGGCGGAAAGGTTTTCGAGATGGCGAGAAGCTTTACGTCCTCCGGCCGGCGCCCGCAGCGCCCACAAGCGGAGGCGATGCGCTCCCGCACTCCTGCCACGTTCTCCTTGATGTCAGGCATGACGAACCTCAGCGATTGATCTCCCAGGTCGAGAGTATAGCAGTCCTGCCGGCTTTTCGGCTCTCAACCCACCCCTCACCCGTCCCGCTCCGGCTGATGAAAGCGCCGGCAGAGGGACACCCTCTCCCCAAGGGAGCATAGGCGCTAGGTTAAGCGTTGCGACGGGTCCCGAAGGGACCCAACATCATTAGCCGTAGGTGAAACCTACGGTAAACGCCGTTCCAAAGTATTCAATTCAACCCCGGAGGGGTTGAATTCGACCCCTTCGGGGTCGCTGAGACACTGAATGTACGCCTTCTCGTCCGTAGGTTTCACCTACGGCTAATGACCTTCATGCCCTTCGGGCATGTTTGGCGGCCCCTACGGGACCTTAATCTAGCGCCTATGCCCCAAGGGAGAGGGCTGCAAATTCAAGGCGTTTGGTTCTGTGGCCACAGGGCTCCCTTGTACGGAGGTAACTGCGAATGGTACGATGCCATTCGCGTCGATGGTTCGCGTGCCAGAGACAAACCAAAATGAGACACGGCCTATTCATTACGCTGGAAGGAATAGACGGGACGGGAAAGAGCACGCAACTTCGTCTCCTCGTTCAATACCTGAAGAAGCGCGGGCTGCCAGTGCGCGTGACGCGCGAGCCAGGAGGCACGAGGCTGGGCGAGCGCATTCGCAAGATTCTCCTGGATTCAAAGAACACTCATCTTTCTCCCCTTGCGGAGCTGGCCCTCATGTACGCAGCGCGCGCCCAACACCTCGAGGAGGTCATCCGGCCGGCCTTGGCAAAAGGCCAAATCGTGGTCAGCGATCGCTACAATGATGCGTCGCTCGCATACCAGGGACATGGGCGCAAGTTGGGCGTCGCGACTGTCCGGGCCTTCGATCGCATCGTGAGTGGCCGCACCCAACCCGACTTGACCATTCTGCTCGATCTCGCTCCACGTCTTTCGCTCGGGCGGGCCGTAGGCCGCCAGTCACGGCGGAATTCAAACCAGGGACGGTTCGAATTACAGGGATTGAACTTTCACCGGAGAGTGCGGCGCGGCTACCTGGCCATCGCCCGAAAGGACCCACGCCGGGTGAAGGTTGTTCCGGCAGAGGGACCGGTGGCGGAAGTTCATGCCCGAATTCTAAACCTCATTGACGGTTTTCTGGCGCAGCGGCTCACCGGCTATGCCCCTGATTCAACGTGGCGCAAAACGGAGTAGTCGATTTTAGATTTTGGATTTTAGATTTTGGATTAATATTCTAATTGGATCATGCGGTGGGAGGCCGCAATCCAAAATCTTAAATCCGAAATCCAAAATGCCCTTCGATTCATTCATCGGGAACCCCAGAGCTCTGGCTTGCGTGCGTGAGATGGCAGCGGGCGGACGTGTGCCCGGCAGTCTGCTGTTCGCGGGTCCGGAAGGAGTAGGCAAAAAAACTCTGGCGCGGATGCTGGCCAAAGCGTTGGTGTGTGAACGCGATCGAAACGATTTCTGTGACGGCTGTGCGCATTGCCGTAAGGCTGAGGAGATGTTTACCTCGGCAGAAGAAGATGTGCACCGCAGGCGAGACATGAAAGAGGCGGCAAGGCGTGTGGAAGGGCTGGTTTATTTCGACTTCCAGATCATCGCGCCTCTCACACGGTTTATCCTGACGGACCAGATTCGGCAACTACGCCATGTAGCATATACCCGGCCCTTCGAGTTCCCGCATCGGGTATTTATCATCGATGACGCACAGACGATTCACTGGCAGGCTGCGGACTTGCTGCTCAAAGTGCTCGAAGAACCGCCCGATACGACTTCTTTCATTCTGATCTGCTCCAACCCTTACGAGTTGCGCTCCACCATCCGCTCCCGTTGTCTGCAAATTCTCTTTCAACCGGTGGCCGAGGCTGCGATCAGGGAACTGCTGGCCCGGCAGGGCGGCTTAAGCAATCCACAACTGGCCGTCGCGTCCCGCGTGTGCGCGGGCAGTGTGGCCAAAGCCAGGAACTTCGATCTTGCAGCCTATGAGGAGCGCCGTAAGCCCTGGCTGGAATTCCTGTCAGCGGTGTCACGCCGCCCCGTCTCACCGTCCGCCGGTACAGACTGGCGGCCGCTTTTCGATTCCGCCAAAGCGCTGGCCGAAAGGCGGGACGATTTCGAGGCCACACTCGACATCGGATATTCCCTTCTGCGCGACCTGCTTCTGATGCTTCTGCACGGACCCGAAAACGAAGTGACCAACGTGGATATCCTCCCCCGCCTACAGGCTTGGGCGGCCGGCCTGGGACTAAAAGGAATCGAACTCTTGAAGTCGGGCCTCGACCAGGCATACCGGCTGCGGGTTCGCAACATCAACCAACAACTTGGCTTCGAGACGTTGGGCCTGGAGGTTAGCTCCGGAGTGCGGTAGGCGCTGGCTGTGTGGTGCCGGGTGCCCGGCGCCGGATCAACTGCACGGATCCTTCGTGATGCCCAAAAGCGGGACTCCTCAGAATGACGAACCCAGCGGAGCCTCGAGGGTTACCGGGGAACGATGACCTCCCAACTCGGCGAAATCACGGCCAGTCGACTTCAGGATTTTCCAACTCTCGACCTTCAACTTTTGACTTTTGAATTCACTCCATTGCCACTCCTGAGGCTTTGTGATAGCATCTAATATATTCACGGCTTTCTCCCTCGAATGGCTTTTAACGACCGGGAAGAAACCCGGGTGCCGGAGCGAGCGTCTACCAGAAAGGCGTGTAGCGGCAATTCTGAACATGCCTCCTGGGACCAGGCCGAAGGAGTAATAGATCATGAACCGAAGACTGATCCGCCCAACATTGTCAGAAGTCCAGGACCAAATGGGCGCACGGATGCAGCGCAAGAAGCCTGCTCCCCCTGAACAAACCAGCGCAGAGAGCTTTTATTACCTGAAACAAATGCAATCACGCACGCCCATGGTGGTCGTGCTCACCAGTGATGAAGTCATCCGCGGCGTCATCGAATGGTACGACAAGAATTGCATCAAGGTCCACCGGCCGAATGAACCCAATCTTCTCGTCATGAAGTCCGCCATCCGCTATATCTACAAGGAGAATGAAAACAAGCACGCGGGCGGGGGGGACGGCAATCGCGTTCCCGATAACGGCCAGGACGAGTACTTACAAAGTTAGTGGCACCTGAAGGCCGGCACCACAGGTTCACGCTGCTCACCTCAACGGGCTACGAAGAAACACTCGAACGCTGGCATCCTGAGCGAAACGAAGAATCTCGTCTGTTCTAATCTTGACAATCCACGGAGATCCTTCCGCCGTTTCGCTCTCAACCGCCGGTGGCTCCCCGGCATAACATGCGACAGGGTTTTTCCGCTGCCAGCCAAGGCCTGCGCATGCCGAACGAAAGGTTGGCGCGACGTGCCAACGACGCTGATTTGCCATCCGGCTTGACAGTGTAAGCTTCACCGCATAGGATAGTCGTGCGCATCAAATACGGATCGCGAGCCTAAACAGTGATTCACCCAGAAACCACAGACCACCAGCCAGCCGCAAGCCCAACGGCAAACTTTTCCGCCCCCTGCTTTCCACCGGAACGCTCCCTGCGGACAGCGGTGCGGGGGAGGTTTCTGTTCCTTCTTTTTCTGGCCGTGGCCCTGCTGGGGTGGCCTCTCCGCTCCGGACTCCGGGCCCAGGAAGAGCACAAGAAGGTGCCCGTCATCGACAAGATAACTTCCGGCGCCCCGACGCAGCAGGAGTTCGTGGGCATCGTGAAGTCCGTTGATTTCGAGAGCGAAGTTCTCAACGTCGACAGCATCAACGGAAAGTCGACCGAGATCTTCCCCCTTAAGAAGAAAGTCCATGTGGTTACCGCCGATGGCGACAAGCTGAAGCTGGCAACCTTGAAACCGGGCACCAACGTACTCGTTTGCTTCGACCAGAAGGGCGACCACAGAACCATCACCCGCGTTGTGGTTCTCTCCGGCGGCCCTCCGAAGAAGAAGACTCCCCCCTCTTAGCGCACAAGGAGCACAGGCACTGTTGCCTGTGCGCTTTGACCCGCTGCTTCAGGTTTGGGGCACAGGCAGAAGTGCCTGTGCTACAAGAGAAGGCTCATGAAGATCGGCATAACCTGTTATCCCACTTATGGCGGAAGTGGAGTCGTGGCCACGGAATTAGGTCTGGAGTTGGCCGCGCGCGGGCATGACATCCACTTCATCAGCTACGCCGTTCCGGTCCGCATGACGGAGCCATCGGAGCGCCTCCACTTCCACGAAGTGGAGATGCTCAACTACCCGTTGTTCAACCATCCCCCATACACGCTGGCGTTGGCCACCCAGATGGCGAACGTGGCGTTGAACGAATCGCTCGACCTCTTGCACGTCCACTATGCGATCCCCCACTCCGTGAGCGCCTATCTGGCCCGCGCCATGCGCCACCCCCACCGCCTTCCGTTCGTCACCACACTACACGGAACGGACATCACCCTGGTCGGCGTGGATCGCTCGTACTTGCCCATCACCCGGTTCTCGATTGAGCAGAGCGATGCGGTGACCGCCATCTCCGAGTACCTGCGCGCGATAACCCAGCGGGAACTCGGTGTTCAACGACCGATCGAAGTGATTCCGAACTTCGTCAATTGCGACGTCTTCCAGCCGGGCGCCGACCATCGCCGGCGCGAAGAATTCGCCCCCAAGGGCGAGCCGATTCTCGTGCATCTGTCCAACTTTCGCCCCGTCAAACGAATTCCGGATGTGGTTGAAATCTTCGCCGCTGTCCGGGCGGAGGTTCCCGCCAAGCTTCTCATGATCGGTGACGGCCCGGAACGCACCATCGGCGAATGGATGGTCCGCGAAAAGGGCCTGACTGAGGACGTATTCTTCCTGGGCAAACAGAATCAGGTGCAAGAACTTCTCAATTGCGCCGACGTGCTCCTGCTGCCGAGCGAAATCGAGTCATTCGGCCTCGCGGCGCTCGAGGCTATGGCCTGCGGTGTCCCTGCCGTCTGTTCGGAAGTAGGGGGCTTGCCGGAAGTTATCAGGAATGGCGTGGAAGGCTTTCTGGTGCCCGGTCACGACACCAAAGCCATGGCCGCGCGCGCCCTCGAAATCGTCACCGACCCGCATCGGCGCGAGCAGATGGGCATCGCGGCGCGTCAACGCGCCTCCACGACTTTCTGTAGCCAGAAGATCATTCCCCTTTACGAAGACCTCTACCGGCGCGTCCTGTCGAACCCATAGCCCATTTCACAGCACGAATACGCGGAGGGCTCCATGGCATGCCCGGACGGCTCGATTCGAAACGCGGAAGCGCCTGCCTGCGCGTTCCCGCGCCCCCTTCGGTACTTGTTAAGCCTCTAAAGATCGTATAGCTCCAATAAAAAAAATTGCTGCACAAATGGACCACCTGCCAAACGACCCGGGCATCAGAGGATTCATAAGGACCCAAATTAGAGGTCCGCGCTGCCTGCTCTTACGAATGCGTCGGGTTGGTCTTGCAGAGACCGCAGGGAAAGGCATTAGCGGTTCTCCTGGGCAGCAGGGCGCAAATCAGGGCAACACCAAAAAACTTATGGAGGTAAGCCATGGCCACTCGCAAGGCAGCCGTGTACTCTCTTTTTCTATACCTGGGGACATTCTCGTTCCTCGGGTTATTATTGGCCCCTTCCCACGTTTCCGCCCAAGTCGTCAAAGGCGCGATTGAAGGTTCAATCGTAGACTCCTCGGGTGCGGCGGTACCGGGGGCACAGGTCGATGTGCTCGATCCCGCTACCAGCTCTTCAGGCCATACCGTCTCCGAGATCACGGGCGCTTTCCGAATCCCGCTGCTTGCCGTAGGGACTTACGAACTCACGGTCAACAAGCAAGGCTTCCACAAGCTCTCCGTGCAGGGCGTGCAGGTCAATTCTGCCGCCACCACAAAGGTGGGAACCCTGACCTTGGAACTCGGTGCGGTCTCAACTACGGTCGAAGTCTCCGGCCATCCCGCCATGGTCGAGGCTACTGAAGCCCAGATTACGAACACCATCTCCAACAGTACGATGTCCCTTCTTCCGATCGTCGGACAGAACGAAGGGCTGGATATGCTCGCCGTGCTGCTTCCCGGAGTCAACGACACTCGCGACAATTCCTTTTCAAATACCAATGGCGTGGGCTTCAGCTCGAATGGGATTCGAGGGCGGAACAACGATCAGCAAATCGACGGAGCAAACAACAACGACAACTCCGTTACCGGCCCCTCGGTCTTCATCGGCAACACGGATTGGGTGCAAGAGTATCAAGTGACCACGAGCAACTTTGGGGTCGAATACAGCCGCAACTCCGGCTCGGTGGTTAATATCATCACCAAGTCCGGCACCAACAACTGGCACGGGGACGCTTTTGGCACGGAAAGCAACTGGAAACTGACGACCCTCACGAACACACAGAAGGCCTTTGAAGGCCTGACCCAGGTGCCCAAGTTCAATGACGAGTTCAGCGGCGTCACCATGGGCGGCCCGATAATCAAAGATCGGGTTTTCGCCTTTGCCGGTTTTGACAACGAGATTCAGCCGGGAAGTACTGTGTATTCCACGGGGAACCTCGAACCCACTCCCACCGGCTTGCAGACGCTCGACGCCTGCCTTCCGAACAGTCCAACACTGCAAGCGCTGAACAAATACGGGCCCTATGCAGTCACCGCGGGCAACCCACAGCCACAGGCGAGTTCTCTCACTACGCAAACCGTTCCAGGCGTTACCTGCTCGAACGGAAGTGCTCTTGGACCCGTTCAATTTGCGGGGGTTGAGCGCACGCTGCCCACGCCCTTTACGGAATACGACGTGTTGGGCCGCTTGGACTACCAGGCGTCCAAGGATCGCATTTACGCGCGTTACCTTCGCCAGACACAGATCTTCGCGAACACTGACCAGGGCGGCGCTGCGCTAGGCTACCCGACCAGTGTCCCGAGCGCTACCCTCCAAGCCGGTTTGGACTGGACGCGGACTTTCACCCCCAACCTGGTGAACGAAGCTCGCCTTAACTACTCCCGTTTGGTCCTTCAGTTCGGCGGAAACACCATCGGGAATACGGTTCCGACCGAAAACGAATTGGCCACGGCGTTGGCGAGTGTCAGCTTACCCACGGGTTATGCCGGCTTCGGTTATTCAAACATCATTCCCGACGGACGCGATACGAATAGCTATCAGTTGCAGGATAACCTCTCCTGGACGCACGGTCGGCACACGTTTAAGGCGGGGACGAACCTCACCTATCAACGCTCGCCCAACATCTGGCTCCCCAACTACAACGGATCGTATAGTTTCCTCACTATGGCTCACTACTTTGAGGACACCCCGGACTCGGTCAGCATCACCCTGGGAAATCCCAACATTGATTTCCGCGAGCACGACAATTTCCTATATGTGGGCGACGACATCAAGGCTACAAAGAATCTGACTTTGAACTTAGGCCTTTCCTACGCCTATTTTGGCCAGCCTGCCAACCTGTTTCACAAAGAAGACCTTGCCAATGAGACCGGCTCGGCGCCTTTCTTTGATCCCTCACTCCCTCTCTCGGTGCGGGTTTTCCCGGCGCTTACTTCTCACAAGACGGACTTCGGTCCGAGCGCCGGCTTTGCCTATGCGCCGCACGGCGGCAAGACGGTCCTCCGTGGCGGCTACCGACTAACCTACGATCCCGCCTACTACAACATCTACATCAACACGGCGGTCTCCGCGCCTCAGGTGCTAGCCCAAACGCTCAACGGCACGACTGCGGCGGCCAATCCAATGCCCGCCAACCCGGAAGGCGCCATCGTGAGGAGCCAACTCGCCAGTTACCTGACCCTCGGGGTTTCAGATCCGCGCAATTTCGATATCACAGCCGTTCCGCCCAGTTTCGGCCCCGACCACGTGCAAGGCTGGTCGTTCGGGATTCAGCGTGAACTTGGTGGCCATGCCGTCGTCGAGTCACGCTATGTGGGCAACCACGCGGGAGGCCTCTTCCAGGCCGTTAACGCCAATCCATTCGCCGCTGGGCTCGCCATGTCCTTCCCCAGCTTGCTCCCGTCGGGAGTAACACCTTGCTCGACGGCCAACGCCGTGGTTCCGAATGCGGTCGGCCGCGCGAACTGCAACGAGGGGATCGTATACCAAGTCGGCAATACCGCCGTCTCGGACTATAACGGTTGGCAGAACGAACTGCGCACGAACGATTTGTGGAACCAGTTAACCCTGCGAACTTCTTTCACTTGGAGTAAGACGACGGATAACACGAGCGAGATTTTCTCTACGTTCGCGGGGGCCAACAGTTCCTGGGCAGCACAGAATCCCTTCGACACTTTGCACGGCGAACACGCCTTGTCAGGGCTGGACTTCCCGGAACAGTGGTCACTGAGCTTTGTTGAGATGCTTCCCTTCTATCGAAACCAAAATGGCCTGGTTGGCCACTTGCTCGGAGGTTGGTCGCTGTCGGGCACATACATCATCTCCAGCGGCCAGACCTACACACCCATTCAGTATTTTATGAATGTTCTTACGGGCGGCAACGTCTACGACACAAACTTCGACCAGGCAGACGTGGGTACCTATGAAACCGCCCGCCCCTTCCTCTTGACGCCGTCGGCGCCAGCCTCGCAAGTTGCGATTTATGGCGGCGACCTGTGCGCCTACAGCACTGCCCTGGGCGCACCAGCCGGTTGTAGCGGTTCCCCCAGCCAACTGTATAGCTGGAATGCATTCAACGCCAACGGCACCTTACAAACCATCTCTGCCAATCAGGCTCGTTTGCTAGTGAACGGCGCCTATGCGGATTCCCTTTACGGGACGCCATGGGGTAATGCCGCGCGGAACTCGCTCCGGGATGCGATCACCAACCGCGGTAACTTCGGCATCGCCAAGGACACAAATCTTACCGAGCGCGTGAAGATGCGCGTCGACGCTTCGTTCCTGAATGTCTTCAACCACCCCAATTTCAGCTCCGTCGATCCCTTCATCGAAGATGCGGGCTACACTGGAGAGGCGCACGGATTTGCCCTCCCGTCGCTGACAAACGGAGGAGACCGGCTGATTAAATTCGGAGTGAAGGTTTTGTTTTAGAGGATACACCGTGGGGCGGTTCGCGAACCGCCCCTACGCACCCTCGCAATCCGACTGCAGGGACTACCCTTTTGGTTGCCCTCCCGGGCTCCCGCTGTGCCTGCGCACATGTGTGCCTCCGGCGGTCGCGGGGGGCGCCCAGAGTCGAAAACCGGACCGGCCATTGCGCTCAGAGGCGGTCAACAGCATGCTGAAGGCAGACAGGAAATTGAAGGGAATTCCGGACCAGGCCATACGATTCCGCAATGCGCGAGCGATTGACTCTTTTCATGCTGTGCGTAATCTCCTTGGCCGGGTGCCAGGGGCAGCGGGACGCCAGATCCTTCACGTTCAAGTTGCGCAAGCCGCAGAATGATAATCAGTACTCGACCCTGCATACGATGCCCGATGGCGCCTTGCTGATGGTCTCCGAGCGGTTCAACCAACCCAAGCAAATCTGGAATCTGCTGCGCATCACGGGCTGGGACACTGCGCAACCTCGTGAAGACAAGCTGGATGTTGACGTGGGGCCAAACGATGAAGATTACGGTGGCCTCAATGGGGGAGCTGGATATGATCGGAACGATCAGCTTTTGATGGACCCTGGAGGGAAGTGTCTCGTGGTCCGCTTGAGCGAGGACGCAGATTCATGGAACAACAGCACCGATGAATCTCGAAAGCTGCCGCGGACTGTCCTGAACATTATCGATCTCCACGGGTTCAAGCTTCTCCGTCGCGTCGCGATCACCGATCCTCTGGTGGGAGCGGGCGAGATGGGTTTTACCCCCAAGGGAGCCTTCCTGGTGCGCGGCCTTCAGGAAAAGAGCAGCGCAACGATCGGCGGCAAAGTGGTCCATACCCGCCAGTATGCGGTGGAAACCTTAACTCTTCCCGGCCTGGAGCCTGAAACGGTGTGTCGTTATACGACTGTCATCAGGCCCTTCTCCACCCAAACCCCTTCGACGCCCAAAGAATTCAAACGGAGGGAGGAGGAAAATCGGGAGGAGGTTGAGCGGCAGCAGAATCAGGACCAGGCGGCCGAAAAGGCATGTGGGCCCAAACTCGCTCCGCTGGGTTTCTCCTCGTTAGACGATGTGCGTGAGAACTTCACCCTCCTGGGTCGGCTGGGAAAAGATTGGGACTACGCGCGGCGTGTCCCACCCCAGTCGCCCTGGGGTTGCAGTTTCGAGGACCAGTCCGCGAATCTGCAATATGAGCTGTTCGATTGCGAAGAGGGCCGCGTTGTGGTGTTCGGCCGGTATCGTGCGTTCAGGGTTTTCCGCCTCGAAGACGGAAAGCAGATCATGGATTTGAGGGTGCCGCGCAGCACGCTGTTCGGCGAGCGCCGTGTGCTGTTTTCCGGCGTGCTTGCCACAAGCCGCGGCGTCACCTACGCGGTTCTGTTGCGTGATGGCGCCGAACTGGAAGGCTACCGCGTGCCTTAGGATCTCCAAGCCGCAAGAAGAGCACTGTCGGATCCCTATTTCCTATCCCCTATTCCCTGTTCCCTTCACTGGTTCGCCGGTGTAAACTTGCCCCTTGCCGGGATTCCAGCACAGGACTCCCGGCTGGCACCACATTTCGTTGCAGAAGAGAGGAACAAATGATCAGAAGTCTCAGCCACGGACGAGTCTGGATCTTACTGACTCTTTCCGCATGGGCCTTACTCAGCATCTCTGTTTCCCTGGCGGACGAGGGGATGTGGACGTTCGACAATCCGCCGCTCAAACAACTCAAGGAGCGCTACGGCTTTGAGCCCACTCGCGCGTGGCTTGATCACGTGCGCCTTGCCAGTGCTCGATTCAATGACGGCGGCTCCGGCTCCTTCGTGAGCCCCCATGGACTCGTTCTGACCAACCATCACGTGGCGCTCGGCCAATTGCAGAAGGTCTCCTCCCCCTCCAAGGACTACGTCAAAGACGGGTTCTATGCGCGCACCGAGGCGGAAGAACTGAAGTGTCCCGACCTGGAGATCAACATCCTGGTCAATATGGAGGACGTCACCGCGCGGGTCCGCGGAGCCGTCAAGCCGGGCATGAGCGACGAAGACGCACTGAAGGCCCGCAAAGCCGAAATCGCCAGCATCGAGAAGGAGAGCTTAGAGAAAACCGGCTTGCGCTCCGACGTGATTTCCCTATATCAAGGCGGCGAATACTGGCTCTACCAGTACAAGAAATACACAGACATGCGTCTGGTTTTCGCTCCCGAGCAGCAGACCGCCTTCTTCGGAGGCGATCCCGACAACTTCACTTATCCGCGCTACGACATCGACTTCGCCCTGTTCCGTGTCTACGAAAACGACAAGCCCGTAGAGAACCATGATTACCTGAAATGGAATGCGAAGGGCGCGGGCGACGGCGAACTGGTCTTTGTTTCCGGGAACCCGGGTTCCACCTCTCGGGACGAGACCATGGCCCAGATCGAAACTGAAAAGGACTTTAACCTGCCCGTGATGCTCAAACTTTACAACCGCTCGCTGGACGCCGCCAAGCAGTATGCTTCCCAGGGGCCCGAGCAAGGCCGACAGGCCACCAACACCCTTTTTGGCATCTCGAATTCTCTGAAGGCGTTCGAGGGTCGCGCTGAGGGCTTGGCAGACAAGAACCTGACAGCCAAGATGCAGAAAGACGAGACGAGCTTTCGTGCCAAGGTGGCAAGCATCCCGGAGTGGCAGCGGACGTATGGGGAGGCCTGGGATACTATTGCCCAAGCCGAGATAAAGCATCGAGAGATGGCGAAGCTCAGGGTAGTTCCGAGCTCGTTAGCGGGGGCATTGGCTGGCGGGATTTACGGGTTCCGCGGGTCCCGCCTATTGATGGTTGCAGTGAGTATTGTACAGTATGTGGCCGAGGTGAAGAAGCCGGATGGAGTAAGGCTTGAAGGCTACCACGACTCCCAGCTTGAATCCCTTCGGTTTCGCCTCTTCTCGCCAGCGCCGGTGTATCCCGCATTTGAAGAAGCAATGTTGCGAGCAGGGTTTCAACTTTCGGTTGAGGAACTGGGCGCTAACGAGCCCTACGTGAAGGCTGTGCTGGGGGGCCGCACGCCTGCCGAGGTCGCGCAGGAGGCGTTCGCGGGGACCGGATTGGCCGACCCGGCGTTTCGCAAGTCGCTGGTCGAAGGAGGCGAGGCGGCCGTCCAGGCTTCGACCGACCCCATGATTGTGCTCGCGCGCAAGGTCGATCCTTTCGATCGCCAGCGAACAAAGGCTCTCGAGGACAACGTGGAAAGCGTGGAAACTCCCGCAGGAGAGAAAATCGGCCAGGCTCGCTTCGCAGTTTACGGGAAGTCGCTCTATCCCGACGCGACTTTTACCCTCCGGCTTGGCTACGGAGCGGTCAAAGGCTATCCGATGAATGGAACCGAAGCCCCTCCCATAACGACCTTCTACGGTCTTTACGACCGGGCCTATAGCTTCGGCCTCAAGTTCCCCTTCAATCTTCCGTCACGCTACCTGGAACGGCGCTCGCGTTTGGACCTCTCCGGGCCGGTGGATTTCGTCAGCACCTGCGACATCATTGGCGGAAACTCGGGCTCGCCCGTCATCAATAAAGCGGGCGAGCTGGTAGGCCTGATTTTCGATGGAAACATCGAAGGCTTAGTGGGAGACTTCGTCTACTACGAGGTGAACAACCGCGCCGTGGCCGTCCACAGCGGCGCCATCATCCAGGTGCTGCGCCAGATGTACGACGCATCGCCCCTGGCCGACGAATTAGAAGGAAAGCAAACCGACCCTCAGTAGCGCCACTGTCTCGCCGGTGAACATCCGACGTGGTGGCGACACATGAAGACTATGTCGCCACCACCCGCCAACCTGCCGCCGCTCCGAACATAGACTGTCATTCCATGGTTTCTGGTTCCCGCCAGCCGACGGGCATGGGCCACTATTTTCCCAATCACCTCGACCTCGTTCAAATCCAAGGTAGTGGTACAGTTTGATGTAGAGGCGGCTTTACGCCGCCATTTGGCGAGCTAAACTCGCCGCTACCACATCAAACTGTACCACTACCAAATCCAATAATTGCTTGCATTTCAAGGGGATTAGTGGATATGCTGTTGATGCCGGACTTGGGCCCGGTCAAATCGAAAATCTCGAACAACTTTATTCCACGTGAGGGGATCATGCAGCAGCGTACAATCACGCCGAATCCTTCCCAAGAGACCATCCGGGTTGGTCCTATAGGCATCCGGTTCCTCCTCACTGGGGATGATTCCAACGGAAACATGTCTGTATTTGAGTTTTCTGTCCCCGCCGGCCATAAACTGCCGGCACCGGCCCACAAGAACAATGGCTACGAGGAGATGCTCTACGGTCTCCAGGGAGTCCTTACCTGGACGGTGGACGGCACACCCATCGAGGTTGGTCCCGGGCAAGCGCTCTGTATTCCCAGAGGAGCGGTACACCGCTTTGACAATCTCGGCACCGAGGATGTGAAGCAACTGGTCGTCATAAGCCCGGCAATAATGGGTCCCGCGTACTTCCGCGAAGCTGCCGAAGTGATTGGCGCCGCGGCCGGCGGTCCGCCCGACCGCGCGAAGATGGCAGAGGTTTTCCAGCGACACGGCATGACAGTGGCCGCGCCACCAACCGCAAAGTAGCACCGATCGAATTGCGCGTTCAGCAACTACTCTGAGTACAAGGGGTGACGATGACGAAGCTTCTAAAGATTGTTGCATACGTAGTCGTGGGTCTTGTTGTTGTACTGTCAGTTGCCATCAGCCTGACCATCGGCTGGCGGCCATTCATCGGCCCCCGCGCTCGTCCGCTGACTGATCGCACCTTCGAAAGCACGTCGCAGCGGCTGGCCCGTGGCCAGTACCTGTCTAACAATCTCCTCGGATGCTTTGAGTGCCACGGCGAACACGAGTGGACGAGGCATGACGCGCCGTTGAACGAAAGCACCCGGGGCGCCGGCTACAGCGATTTCCCAATGGCAGGACTTCCCGGCCACGTCGTTGCGCCCAATATCACGCCGGACCCGGAAACCGGAGCCGGCCGTTGGACGGATGACATGCTGGCAAGAGCCATCCGCGAGGGGATCGGCCACGACGGCCACACCTTATTCCCTTTCATGGCCTATCCCGACTTCCGTTATATGTCTGACGAAGACCTCGCCTCGGTTATCGTCTATCTACGCTCCATCCCGCCAATCCGAAAAGCGTTACCACGAACTGAGATTATCTTTCCGGTGAATTACCTTATTCGAAGCGCGCCGCAACCCGTCACCGAGCCTGTACCCCAACCGGACCTCTCGACGCCGGTCAAGCGGGGCGCCTACTTGGTGACCGTCGCAGGATGCACGGATTGCCACACGCCGCAGAAAAATGGCCAGCCGATTCCCGACCTGGAATTTGCCGGGGGTTTCATTCTCGAAGGCCCGTGGGGCCGACTGGCGAGCGCCAATATCACTCCGGATGCTTCCGGCATCTCGTACTATGACGAAGCGCTTTTCCTGGAGATGATTCACACGGGCTACGTCAAAGCGCGGAAGATTAACCAGATCATGCCCTGGGAAGACTTCCGGGGACTTACCGATGAAGATCTGAAAGGTATCTTCGCCTATCTTCGCACGCTCAAACCCGTGAAGCATCGCGTTGACAACACCGAGCCGCCGACCTATTGCAAGCTCTGCGGCTCAAGTCACGGGGCAGGAAACCAGAACTAAGCAGGTTCCTCGACCCTCCCAAACCATGCGTGTCATCCTGAGGAGTCCCGCACTTTGGGACGACGAAGGATCCCAGCAGTTTGCCGGGAGCGTTCGCTCGCCGATCGCACAGACAAACTGCGGCGATTCCTTGGCCCCAAAGAACGGGGGCCTCAGAATGACAACTGGATTCAGCGTGCCCGTCTGTTGTTAAACCTTGACGCGGTCGTAATCGAAGGGTTCGTTGACCAGGTGGTAGACCGGTTCACCCGGCATCTGAAGGTAGTAGGTTCTTAAGGGAGTGCGCTTGAAGTCTGAGAGCCTGCGACGTATGGCGGCCCCATTCTCCCATTCATAGATAGGGATCTCCCAGGGGTTGAAAGTGTCGGTCAGCCCGCGTTCCTTGGCGATGCGGAACAGATTGATGTTGCCCGGCTCGTGCCCGCCCAAATACATTGCGACCATATCTAATCGGAACTTGTCCTTGCTGAACATCACAAGATTTGTTAGATAGTCCTGCCCTTCGCCGAAGCCGTCGCCATCCCGGCCGGTGATCCCTTCGATCATGGCCAAGCCCGTCTTCATTACGCTCATGTGGTCGCAGGTCTTGTGAGCCCAAATCTCCTCATGTATGGGGCTCAATTGGTGCGGGCTATGGTAACGGTCGTAACGCAGGCTGACGTGGCGATCGAAGAATTGCTTCACCACGCGTTCCACGTTGGGATGAACGTCGGGTTTCATGAAGTCGGGCACACCGGTTACCATCCTCCATCCCGAACAGAAGCGAACGTAAGGCAGCACGACTAATCCCTGCTCGTTCTTGACGGAAAGGCTCATGCACATGCCGTGAGCCTTCCACTTCGCCATGTTGAGCAGCCAGGTGTCCGGTGCGTTCACCGGGGCGTAGTGAGGAATACGCGTGTAGACCACCGCGTCAGACACCTTGCTCCAGTTCATTTCCCAACCTTCCCGGAACTGCCGGACATGGCGCTCGGGCTCATTCATCTCTACCCCGAGGCGCTCGTTGATGTCCACGAACCCTCGCACGTTCCAGGAGGGGTAGTTGTTGGCCTCCACAAAATGAAACTTGCTGAGCCCGACCTCTTTCAGGCCCATCACCATTCCTTCGTAGAACTGCGGGTCCGTACCCGTGCCCCAGTTCTCTTCGTCCGGCCGATCGGGGTCGTGCACGCTGGTGAAATTCGGCTTCAGGATAATGCGGTGGGTCAGGGGAATCCCCGGGCGGTCCATGGGCAGGAAGATCTCGCGCGCCAGCGTCAATCCCTCTTGAAGCTTGGTTTTTTGGTCAGCCTTGTGGACGAGGTGCGTGCGTCGGATAAAAACCGCTTTAGGATTAGTCTCAATGAGAGGGTGCAGCCCGAAGTAAGCCGGGGGGAGAGCGAACGCGGATGCCAGCCTAACCCCTGGGATAGCTCCGGCGGCAGCCAGCGCGCCGGTTCGTAGAAAATCTCGACGAGTAATCATCTGCACTCCTTGCGGCGGCGACTTCAGCTTGCCTCTTAAGGCAATCGTGTCATTCCGAACGGGGCGAGGAATCTTGCCCTGATCTTTCCCTCCATATCCACTTTGAAGCAGAGCGAGACTCCTCGCTCCGCTCGGAATAACAGCCCTGTGACCTCGGAATTATACCAAACTACTCCAGAACCAGTGTGCCGATCCGTTCTAACTCCGGGAGCGTGACCTCCGTGGCCGTCTCCCGCTTGGCTGTTGGCAGCGACTGGGCCGCGCCCTCAGGCCGCAGCAACGTAGCCCGCGAATACGAACCCTGCACGGCGACCAACACTTCACCCTCCAGTCGAGAACCGTAGTTAATCAGATGCAGCAACGCCCGTCCGCGGTTCGCTCCCGGCGGCGAATAAGTGGCCAAGGCAATTGCGGTTGGCGCGTTCCACAGCCGCGCGGCGCGCCGCTTCTGCGTCACAATATCGATCATGTCGAAGGCGAATTCGTAGGGGTCCGAAATCGCCTCCCGGTACGCGACCACTTGGCCCTGTCCCAGCGAATAGAGTTCGCGATCTTCCTGTCGCTTAACCAGCTTCAGTTGGGGGCCTCGCCACCAGGCATTGTCACCCGGCGCGTCGACGATCAGTGTGGTTCCCGCTTCCGCGTGGCTCAGAATGCGCCGCTGGATATCCGGCCCCGGCGCTTGAATGCCCACCGCCACCAACGCTAGCAGGCGCGAAGGGTCCGGCTTGGGGGGATCCGCCGCGGGCGCCAGCGACGGCGAGGCATTCTGCCGAAAAAGCAGATTGGTGATTTCGGCCAACCCGTCATTCGCCTCAACCAATACCGTGATGGCTGGAAAAGTGGGCTGGCCGAACAATCGACCCTGCTCGACTAACCAGTGCGCCGTGCGGCCCAGACGGCGCCAGGCCTTTACCGCCTTCGCGTCACCGCGCAGCAATCGGGCGTGATAGAGTGGCTCGAGCGAAAGCAGGTAATTCCCTCCATTCACCCACGCTTCAATCAGGGCTAACTCCAGCGAATCGTAAGGCAATAGGGACTCCGGCTTCACCCCGGCCTTTTCGTCCGGAAGATACCCAAGCAGTGCAGGCCGGTCCGGATAGAGCGCGCGCAGCATCCCGTAGAAGTAACCGTTCGCATTTACCCACGGCAATGCGCTCGCGCCCGCCGTGAACTCATCTTCGTCCGTTCTTGGGCCACGGCTCACTCCCGGCCATGTCCCATTGGTCAGAGCCACCCTGGCATTCGGCGCGGCGTGACCGGCGGAGTCGAGCGGAAGGAATTGGATATCAGCCAGGGCCTCGACCTTCAAGCCGGCTTTCCGGCAGGCAGCCTCAAAAGCCTGATCTGGATTTTGAAGCAGGACTGTCGTGATCCCGCCTTCCTTCAGAAGAGGCACGAGTTTCGGGTCGCAATCACGCCAGCGCACAGCGATTTCGGTGGACAAATCGAGGGGCATAGATTTTAGTATCGGCGCGTTTTCTTGACCGGCTAACTCCGCGCTTCCAAAGCTCCAAAAGAGTATATATTATCTTTGCCGTCGACGAAGCGGAAAGGGCTCACTTCTACTGCACATGCCCGCCCGCTAACGGGCTGCTCTGTGTACTCTGTGCCTTCGAAGCCTCAACACAGAGACCACGGAGGGACTCTGCGACCTCTGTGTTTGTTCTTTTCGTCGCCACAGAGGGCACGAGATACTTGAACTGTTACTATTTCAGAGGGCGTTATGTCAAACCTTACAAACCTTACTCGGCGCGACTTTTTGGAGGCGACTATGAGGAACGGCGCTAGTCTCGCCGCTTTGAGCGGCGTCAGCTTCTTGACGCAGCCTGAGAAAGTGAGAGGGGCCAACGACCGCGTGCGGATTGGCGTTGTCGGCGTTCGAGGCCAGGGATTCGTCCACGTCGAGGGATTCTCCGCCGTAGCCAACACAGAGGTCGCCGCCATTTGCGACGTGGATGAAGACGTCATCGCCCAACGCCTCGCCGACATCGAGAAGCGGAACTTGCCAAAACCCAAGGTCTACATCGATTATCGCAAGCTGCTCGAAGACAAATCGCTCGATGCGGTTTCCATTGCCGCTCCCAACCACTGGCATTCGCTGATGGGCATTTGGGGCTGCCAGGCAGGCAAGGACGTGTATGTCGAAAAGCCCTGTTCACACACCTGGTGGGAAGGTCACCAGCTCGTCCAGGCCGCCCGCAAATACGACCGGATTGTGATGCACGGTACGCAAGGACGGTCCGCGGAGGGTTACCGCGAGGGCGTGCGGAAGCTGCGCGAAGGCGTGATCGGAGAGGTTTACTTGGCGCGCGGCCTTTGCTTTAAGTGGCGCGGAACCATCGGCAAGGCTCCGATCGAGCCCGTTCCGGCAGGCGTTCACTACGATTTGTGGACCGGCCCCGCCCCCATGAAGCCCTTCACGCGCAACCGCTTTCACTACAATTGGCATTGGATCTGGGACACCGGCAACGGCGATCTGGGCAATCAAGGCGTTCACGAGGTCGATTTGGCGCGCTGGGGGCTGGGCGTGAAACTCCCCAACAAAGTTTCCGCACTGGGCGCCCACTTCATGTTCGATGACGATCAGGAGACTCCCAACACCTTGAACTGCGCCTTCGAATTCCATATGCCGAACGGCAAGAAGCGCTTGCTGGAGTTCGAAGTTCGCCACTGGATCACCAACACTGAAGCCGAGATCGGCTTGCCGGGGTTCGGAGCAGGTGCGGCCGCAGTGCCCCAGGCTGCGGGGGCCGCGGCCGCTGCCGGCCCTTCGTTTAATCAGATCAAGGCCATGTGCGGCAATCTCTTCTACGGCTCGAAGGGGTATATGGCCATGACGGGATACGAATCGTATCGGACCTGGCTTGGTGAAGAACAGGAACCCGGCCCCAGCGCCACCCGCGGCGGAGACCGTTGGGCCAACTTCATCCAGTGCGTCCGCAGCCGCAAGAAGGAAGACGTCCTGGCGCCCATCGAGGAGGCACACCTCTCCGCCACGCTCGTTCATCTTGCCAACGTGTCGTACCGGCTGGGACGAACTCTGAATTTCGATCCCGAGAGTGAACGAGTGAAGGGAGATGAGGAGGCCAACCGCCTGCTGCGCGGCGAAGACCGCGGCTACCGTGCGCCATTCACAATTCCGGAACAAGTGTAACCGTCGCTCAGTGGGCGATCAGATCGTGGGTTGATCTCGACTGTGATGTGGTTGGAAGAGGTTAGAAGAAACCGATAAGCGGGAACCCTCTCTGCGGCCCTTCACGGGGGTGAATAGGGATTTGCCAAATAGCGGTCAAGTGGCAACGCCTGCAAATTCCTGGACTCCAACCTGCACTCCGGAGTGGGCGGCGTGTTCGGCGGAGGCCAGAATTTGCCTGGTGACTTCTTCCGCTACATAAGCCTCGCCGCAATTATCGCACACTTCTGCGGGGACGGCCTTGAAGACAAGCGTGGTGCCTTCCCGCTCGATTGTGACGCTCGTTCGGCCAGGCCGGGTATTTCCGATCTTGCAGACAACGCACTTCATGGCCTTCTCCTCCTGTAATCAGCCTCCCAAAGTTCGGGGTCCGGCTCGTAGACGGTAATCACAACTATTTCATTGTCGCTCAGATTGTGAGCCACGACAACGTGTAAAGGGCGCGAACCCCTCCAGCCGAGGACAAGCCGGCTGGGGTAAGGCGTGTCCTCCGAGTAGTCTTAGATTGTCTCACCACTCCCCACGACGATCTTGACATCCTCAACGCTGACGCGCCTTTCGAACATTCGCTGGAGAGCGTGAACGCGAAAAATCAGTTGATCCGCCATAGTCTGGAGCCGTCGCATTCCTGAGGATTACCAACAAACTACCACGGTTCCTTATTCTAACACTTGGCCCTTGTTCATTCTCACACCCCGTGCGACTATATCCGGTCTGGATCTGCCCTCACCTTTGGCGCCAGGTGGTGCATGAAACCTATTCTTCGCGAAGCGTTTTGGGGGCGAACTTGCGGTTGCCCAGGGCGGTCGCAACGGCCGCCTCTCCGTCGTGAACGATCATGGCGACTATGACTGAGAGGCCCACGCAGAAAGCAGCGCCTGACCGTGCTCAGGGCCCGAGCGCAGCCAGCGCTTTCGAATTGCCTCGAACCTCGATCGAAATCGGCCAAGTCGAGAAGCAGAGCCTGGAGCTTTTCTTTCTCACCCTGGGAATTGTTCTCATCCTCACTTTGGGCCTGGCCATATTGATGGTTCCGGTAGTTTTCTGGCAACGGCCTACGGAGATTCTTCAGGATGTCTGGCGAAAGGGCTTCTATGGCTTCCTGGTCCTCTCGCTCTTGTTTGATGCCTATCTCATTCAACGGCAGCTCAGACTACGCCAGCTTCGCCGTCTGCTAGCTCAGCAGCGCTCCGACCGGGAACTCCTCCTGGCGGCCAAGAAGATGGACGAGGCGTTGCTCCACAGCATCGGCGAGGGAGTCTTTGCGGTGGACAGCGAAGGCCGCCTGATTCTGTTGAACCGGCGCGCGCAAGAATGGACGGGGACCGGGGCCCGCGATGCGATCTCCAAACCTTTTGCCGAGGTCCTGCACTTCGAAGGTCAGACGCCGGAAAAATTCGTTGAGCACGTTGTGCATACCGGTCTGGGACTGCAGGTGGAGGGAGAAGCGATGCTGGTTCGGCCCGGCGGAAGCAGAATGCCGGTATCGATCCTGGCCGCGCCCGTGCTCCAAGACGACCAAGTGCGGGGCTGCATCATAATCTTCCGCGACACCAGCGAGCAGCGCGCGCTCGACCGGATGAAAGACGAGTTCATTGCTATCGCCTCGCACCAACTGCGGACGCCCCTGGCGGGGTTGCGCTGGTATATATCAACCCTGGCGGAGGGGATCGCGGGCGCACTCAGCCCGCAGCAAAATGAATTAGTCAAAGAGATGGAAAACTGTGTGGGCCAGATGGCGACCTTGGTCAACGACCTTCTCGATGTGGCGCGCCTTGACCAGGGCACGCTGACGCTGAACCAAGTCGAATTACAACCCCGTGAACTTCTGGAAGAAGTGGTCAACACTTTGGAGTCGAAAGCCAAGAGGTTGCAGGTTTCTTTGCTGATGAACGAAGAAGGATCTTTGTGCCCATCATTCCATGCCGATAAGGCTCTAATTACGGAAGTGTTGCGGAACCTCGTGGACAATGCCCTCAAGTACACTCCCGAAAACGGCGTGGTGAAGTTAAGCGCGCAACAGGAAGGCCAGAGCCTGATCTTTTCCGTCTCGGATACGGGGGTGGGAATCCCGGAAGAATCCATCGATAAGCTGTTCAGAAAATTCTCCCGAGTCGAGAACCCCATGAGCAAGCGCGAGCGAGGCTCAGGCTTGGGCCTCTATTTCGCCAAAGGAATCGTCGAGAAGCACGGCGGGACAATCTGGGTACGCAGCACCCCAAGCCAAGGGAGCACCTTTTACGTTCGTTTGCCCTTGTAGGGGCGGCCCTTGTGGCCGCCCTGAGCAGGGGAAGAGCGTAAGCACTCCGGCGGGCGGCCACAAGGGCCGCCCCTGCGACGCATTTTCCTCGAAAGGTCGTTACATCATGGAGGACCCAAGTTTGCGCGAGGCCGGTTACCGGATTCTACTCGTTGAGGACGAGGACTTCTTGCGCCGCATCTTCAAGTTGCGGTTGACCACCGAGGGCTACGAGGTGACGGACGTCGACTCCGGAGAAGCCGCTTGGGAAGCGCTCAAAGTTAGCGTGCCCCACCTGATCATCCTGGACCTTTACCTGCCTCAGATGAACGGTTTCGAGCTTCTCCAACGCCTCAAAGCCCATGCGGCGCTCAGCCAGGTGGCGGTCCTCATTCTCTCCGGCCTGGGCCAGGACGCCGACATTCGTAAAGGGCTCGAACTCGGTGCCAATGAATATGTGATCAAAACCAAGCTTAAGCCCACCGAGTTTCTCGAGAAAGTCAGCAGGCTGCTGAAGGAAACCGTTCCCCGCGTGTGACCTTGTCATTCCGAGCAAGAGGTGCAGAATCCCCCAGCTCCGCGCTGCAGCTTGAATGCCCATGCTCCCGACGCCTCCTCGACCGGGGAGGGGAGTAAGTCTACTGCGCCACGGCCCGGTCGCGCAGCACCTTGCGCACTCGCGCCTTCAATTCGGGCAGGCGGAAGGGTTTGATGAGGTAATCAGCAGCCCCCAAGTCAATGGCCCGGATCAAATGCTCTTCGTCATCCTTCGCGGATACCATCATCACCGGGATGGTGGCGAGTTCAGGGTCGACCTTGAGCGCGGCGAGGATTTTGAGCCCGTCCGGGTCAGGCATGAGCACGTCTAACATTACCAAGTCCGGACTGTTCCGACGAATGCACTCCAGCGCCCGCTGACTGGCCGATTCGAGTATTGCTCTGAATCCCAGTTCCGCAAGGTGGCTCTCCAGGTAGTTCAGAAACTCCACGTTGTCGTCTACAATCACAATCTTCAGGGGGCGCAGGTCTTCAGTCTCTCCTGAGCACACACCCGCCGCACTCGTTCGGGCGCCCCTCTGAACCGCTTGGTCCAATTGGGCCTTGATAGCCGCCATAAGGTCAGGGCTCGTCGAGCCGTGCGTGGGACACTCCGCCAGACCCACACGGCATTCCACGCGGAAATCGCTCATCAGACTGCCGGCCAGCATCTCGAACCCACGCTGCGCGGTAGCGAGAGACTTGTTGGGCTGCAACACGATCAAATATCCCGCGCCGGGCGAGCAAAAGACATCTCCGCGGTGGAGTTGCTCGAGTAGGAACATCGAACCTGCCGCTCGCTGCCTCTCGTCCGCTCCGGCGCCCTTCAAGCTCAGCAAGGCCACCACGAATGCTCCCTGCCCCGAAATGGCCGTATTGACCCGTTTATCCACTTCTTTGAGAAAGGAGTCGTAGGATATTCCCACCTGCTTTTGCTGCTTCAGCTTCGCGCTGTTGCGCTCCACCAGAAACTCCACCCGCAGCAGCAGGTCCAGCGGGTCAACCGGCTTGACAATAAAATCCTCGGCGCCCACTTGCCAGCCGTAGAACCTTGACTCCAACTCACCTGTAACACTGATAAAAACAATGGGGACGTGGCAACTGGAGGCGTCCGCTTTGAAGCGTTTGCAGATCGAGTAGCCGTCTTCATCCGGCAGGTGGAGGTCCAGAATCACGGCGTCAACCTTTTGCTTTGCCAGGAAATCCGGCCGCAGGTCGACTCCCCGGTCCAGGGCGACCACTTTCATGCCCAATTTCTCGAACACGCTCCGCAAAAGCTTCCGGACGATCGGGTCATCATCCACAACCAGAATGTTGAGCGGCTTTAGCCGCTTCAAAGCCGACGGCGTCAGCAGCGCTTGGGAGGCTTCGTTCCAAGCGACGTCCGGGGCCTGATCCGCGGACGGTTGCGGCTCCGCACGAGGGGCGTGAAGGGCTTCAATCGCCCTCTTCAGTGCTGCGTTCACCTCCTCTCTTAGTTGCGTCTCGGTATATTTATCGGCTTGGCTAAACTTCTTTTCCAATCCCTCTAGAATTGCAGCGACCACGCTGTGGCCAGTCATCCCCGCGCTGCCGCGCAAATTGTGAACCATGCGCACCACCGTGCCCCAGGCCGCGGTATTGACCCAATTCAACGTGCCGATGGTTTCCTGCACCTTCTTGATTTGCTCGTCGGCGTAGGACAGGAATTCCTCTTCGCCTACCCAACTCTCTTCCGGATGATCTGTTGTCATTAAGTTGGTTTGACCTCAGGGGTGCAGCTTCAGGTCCTCTGCCGGGCTAAACATTTTCGCCTGGAAAATCGTTGGAAATCAAGTCTTGTATGGGTGCTGACTCGTATAATACCTTCGATGGGTATAACTCCGTCGAGTTACCCCAGTACCCGGGTGGAGCGTTGCCGCCCCCGCTCGGTCCTTTTGTCCTCTTGACAACGGAACTAAAATAGGCTATGGTTGTACGTTGGCGCCCGGCGGGGCTGCGCGGCGTGCCGGCAACGAGTATGGCACAAGGATGAGGTCAAGAAAGTTGAGAAGTCGAGAAGTTGAGGAGTCGAAGAGTCGAGCGGCCGAATCGAGACAAAGTCTCAGCCGCAGTCCGAGAAATGCGGGTTGGCTTCTCAACTCTTCAACTTCTCGACTCTTGGACTGCACTATCGAGCGAACAAAGCGAGAATGTCTATGCAA
>Ga0209415_10003973_pt1 | contig 27320 bp, 19 predicted proteins | sample PeaSoiSIISIP2007_FD_187696 | JGI IMG/M metagenome (GOLD analysis project Ga0209415, IMG submission 187696) | Peat soil microbial communities from Weissenstadt, Germany - SII-SIP-2007 (SPAdes) (version 2) | ecosystem: Environmental > Terrestrial > Soil > Wetlands > Peat | place: Germany... | reverse complement strand
GCCCTGTCAAGGCGGAGATCACGGGTTCGAATCCCGTTGGCCCCGCCAGCTCTGACCGAAGCCGCGAAATAAAAGACCGCCTCGATCTCGAGGCGGTCTTTTATTTTCGAGGTCCGCGTCGCGTCTACGCGCCGCGGCGCGCGAAGTCGAGCGCGAACAGTAGCGGCGCCTTCGGCCCGCCCGGCAGGCGCAGGTACGCGAAGCCGAGGTAGACGTCGGGGGCGGCGAGGCGGATCTCGTCGCGGACGGGGCGGCACAGGAGCGAGACGCCCTTGTAGTCGATGATCACCGCCGGGCGTCCGTCGAACCAGCTCTCGCCGACGAAGACCTTCGCCGGCACCGCGCGCGCGACGCCGAGGATCTTGTTGAGCAGGCGGCCGGCCGCGCGGTCGAACACCTTGCCCTGCCAGCACAGGCCGAAGAAGGCCTGCGAGGCGCGTCCCGCGGGCGTGCCCGGCGCGGCGCTGGCCAGGCCGTACGACTCGCCGTCGGGGATCGGACCCGGCGCGAGCGTCTTGTAGAGCGTCTCCAGCTCCGCGCGGCTCATGCTCATGAGCGCGGCGGTGGTGAGCGCGGGCGCGGCTTCGGTCGCGGTCGTCATGTCAGTTCCCCGGGGCCGCGGCTTTCTTGTGCGCGTTGAAGTCCAGCGCGAAGACGATGTCCGCGCGCGGCGCGCCGCCGTCCGGCTGGCGCGCGTAGGCGAAGCCGTAGTACACGCCGGGCGAGACCTCGCGGATCTCGTCGCGGATGAAGCCGGCGATGCGCGAGGTCTGCTGGTAGTCGATGATGATCGCGGGCTTGCCGTCGAGCCAGCTCGGGCCGTAGAAGACCTTGGCCGTGACGAGGCGATGGCCGAGGATGCGGTTGATCAGCTCGCCGCGCGCGCGGTCGAAGATCTTGCCTTTCCAGAGCAGTCCGAAAATCCCCTCGGAGATGTCGCCGACCGCGGTCCCCGGGTCGTTCGAGGCGAGGCCGTCGGACTCGCCGTCGGGAATCTCGCCCGGCGCCAGCGTCTTGTAGAGCGTCTCCAGCTCGGCGCGGTGCATCTTGAGGAGAGACGAGGTCGTGTAGACGGCGGGCGCCGGCGTCGGCGCCGCCGCGGCTTCCGCCTTGACCGCCGCGATCCCGTTCGTTACGGCCTGGACCTGCGCGGGATTCGTCCAAGCTCCTTCCTTCGCTTCCTGCGCCGACGCCGTCCGGGCGAGGGCCGCGAGGGCCAGCGCCGCGATGATCGATGTTCGCATGATTGTCTCCGTTACTTCGGCGCGCCGGGCTCTTCGGCCACGTACGCGCGCGACAGGTCCTCGACGATGCGCTTGTTCACCGTCGCGGCGTTGTCCGGGTCGTTCGCGTCGCGCTGGCGCGCCATGTCGTACTGCAGCCCGCCCGAGAAGAAGTACAGCAGCTGCGCCTTGCTGACCGCCTTCTCCGGCTTTCCGTCCCGGTACACCACGCGGTCCGGGAAGATCGCGAACAGGTTGTCCATGCGCTGGCCGAACGACAGCCGCCCGAACGCGACGCCCAGCCGCGCGCCGAGGTTCCACCACGGGATGTCCAGGCGCGCGACGCCCGCCTCGAAGAACCCGTTCATGTCGGCGCGGGTCACGTAGTCGCGGTCGGCCGTGAACCAGGAGTCGATCACGTCCCGGTCGACGTCGCCGCGCGCGATCGTCGTCCCGTCCTTCAGGGTCTTCGCCTCCCGCGCGTAGACGCCGGTGCCGTGCGAGTTGTACGCGTCGATGATGCGCGGCAGGAACATCCCGAGGAACGGGGCGCCGTAGTCCGCCTTCTCGCCGACGGTCATGTTCTTCCTCGTCTTGCCCGAGAAGAGCAGGTGCGAGCTCAGCGTCGTCTTGAGCGCCGACCCCGCGCCGTAGCCCAGCGCCTTCAGCCGCGCGAAGGTCGTCAGCGGCGTCATCGTCGCCTCGCCGTTCGCGAAATATCGATAGTGCTTCTCGATGCCGGAATCGCCGGGCAGGTTCGCCGGCGCCTGCTTGACGACCTTCTCGTTGAGCTCGCCGTAGACGCTCGTCTTCAGCACGTCGATCGACGCGAGGAAGCCCTTGCTCGCCCCCCTCGTCGAGAGCCAGGTCGCGACGCCGACCGCCGCGATCGCCGCCGCGACGAGCGGGTGCGCCGCGAACGCGCGCCACGCGACGATCAGCGCGGCCTCCATGACGCCGAGTCCCGCGAAGCGGTCCCAGAACGCGGCCTTCTTCGCGCTCGCCTCGGCCTCGAACGTCCGGTGGATGAGGTTCGCCGTGGTCTTGCGCGCCGTCGGCGCGTTGCGCGACGCGTACTCCAGCCCGAGCGTCGCCTGCCGCCGGTTCGCCCAAGACAGGCTCGCCGTGACGAGCGGAACGATCAGCGCCGCGGCCGCGACGGGCCACGACAAGGCGCCGAGGAGCAGCCAGCCCGTCAGCGCGACGACGGTGTTGGCCAGGACGTAGTTCCGGCCCGCCGTGCCGACGGCGAACGAAGCGGTCCGCTCGTCGTCCATGAGCTTCGCCGTCGCGGGCGCCGGAGAGTACTCGACCGCGAAGTCCGCGACATGGGTCCGCAGGCCCGGGAGGCCGAAGTACGAGCGGCCGACGTACACCGACGGGCCGACCTGCCGAATCTCGTCGACGAACAGCGCGTCCAGCCACGAGCCGGTGCGCCGGTTCACGACGAGCGCGTCCTTCTTGTCGTAAGCGCTCGAGCCGAGGCCGGTGTAGAAGGTCCTGATCCCGCTCTCGCGGCTGAAGGACCGGCCCTGCCAGGACTTGGAGATGCGGCCCGACAGCAGCTGGCCCAGCCGGCCGACCGGCTGGACGATCGCCCGCCCTTCGGCGGTCGCGCTCGGCAGCTCGCCGACCGTGCTGTTGCCGAAGAGCGTCCGGCGCGCCAGCGGCCCGAACACCCCGAGCCGCTCCAGGCTGTGCGTGACGATGCCGAGCTCCACCTCCTCGTCGTGGACCTGCTGCAGAGTCTTCACGACCGCGCCGGTCTTCGCGTCGAGCACGGGCGCTTCCGGGTGGATGCGGTTCATCGGGTTGAAGGCGCTGCGCGGCCCGTCCAGCGCCGGCGCCATCTCGGGGTAGAAGCGCAGGTACATCTTCTTCAGGCTCGCGCCGAGCACTTCCTGCACGCCGATCGGCGTGTAGATCGCGGGGCCGAAGTCGGCGGACAGGAGCCGGTACGCGAGCTGCCGCCACGGCGCGTACTTGCCGAAGATGTGGAACTGGTCGACGGACAGCACGCTGCCCCAAGGCCGCGGGTGCGCGCGCTTGCCGACGTGCGCGTGCACCTCGTCCACGGTCTTATAGAGGCTGGCCAGGCGCTCCGCGAGCTCCTCGTTGCCGCCGGTCAATTCGAGGAAGTCGGCCGGCTCCGAGAGGCGCAGGCCCTTGCGGTAGTTCTTGTACAGAGGCTCGCCGCGCTCGTCCTCGCGCAGGATGTCCATCATGCGCATGTCGCTGTGGCCGAGGCCGTCCATGCGGTCCAGGTTCTCGAAGAAGTGCGCGACGTTGTTGAGCACGCCCGAGTCCCCGGGGAAGGCGAGGCCGTGCGAGTAGTGCTGGTCGACCATCTTGAAGGCCGACAGCACGGCCTGCGTCTGCACGCCCTGCGCCTTGCCCATCTCCAGGTCGCTCACCGCTTTGCCGGTGCGCAGCTCGTAGATCCGGATCATGTCGCGGACCAGCTCGCGGATGCGGTACGCGTTGACGAAGGTCTCGTCGAGCTCGTAGGTGGACGAGAAGCGCTGGACCTTCGAGCCGGGGATGCCGCTCAGCAAGTCGGTGCTGATCGCCCAGCCGAAGGCCTTGTGCGCCCACTGCTTGTCGAACCAGGCGTACTTGAACTTCGCTCCGAGCAGCCCGGAGTACTCGACGTGCATCGCGTAGAACGTGACCGGGTTCGGCAGGAGCTCCGGCGTCCAGTCGACGGTGTGGATCGCGATGATCGTGGCCGCGTTGATGAGCCAGGCCTTGTGGAAAAGGAAGTCGTCCTTCTCCGTCCGGTTCATCCGGTCGAACGCCGCCTTCTCGACCAGGTACTGCTTGCGGTCGAAGAGGTACCACATGCCGCGCGCGAAAAAGCCCCAGTGCAGCTCCTCGAAATTCGGACCCTCGGTGTAGTAGCGGAACAGGCGGTCCGCCACGTAGTTGTGGTTGTGGCCCAGGAAGAGATTGTCGTGCAGCCCGCGGCCGATCCACATGTTGCGCGGCTGGCCGACCTGGTGGACGCCGCCCTTGAAGTTCGGGTCGGGCGGCAGCTGGCCGTCCGGGCCTTCCTCCACTTTCACGCGGCCGAAGCCGTCGAACGCGCGGAGCTTGTCCTGATCTTCCTTGGTCTTGCCGTAGAGATGGCGCGCCATCCACTGCGTGGACTCGACCATCGTGAACACTTTTTCTTGGACGCCGGCCTTCTTGTTGGCGGCTTCCTTCGTGCTCGGAACCGCCATCTCCGGCCCCTGCCACTTGTAGCCGGGCGGCACCGCGATCTTGATCGGATTGGCGTTGTCGAGCTCCGAGCCGATCCAGCCCTCGACCATCGCCTGGATCCACGCGCCGAAGTGCTGGTTCAGGAAATTCGCGTAGACGAACTTGGTGCGGGTGAACAGCGCGACGCCGATCTCGATGAGCCTCGGCCGGTTGATCGGCCGCGGCTTGATCAACTCGGGCGGGAAGAGCGAGCCGCGCGCGAGCCCGGCGCCGCCGGTGCGGCCGTTCGCCATGTCCGTCCAATCGCCGTTCGGGGAAGGCTGCGTGTCGTACTTCTTGTCCCACGGGATCGGCGGAGCCTCGTCGGTCAGGTGACGCCGCGAGAAGCCGTTGATGGTGCGCAGCGAGAGGATCATCGAGTAGATGACCCAGACCCCGAGGTACTTGGGCAGCGTCCAATAGCCGGTCTCGCCTTCCATGTGCGTCTTGTAGATGAGCCACTGGCCGAGCTTGTGCCGGAGATTGGTGACGCGGCCGAGCGAATACGGGATCTTCGCGCTGGTCGGCGCGGCGTAGCCCGCCGCGGCCGGGGCGCCGGGGCCGTCGTTCGGCTTGGCGGAGCGGTTCAGCAGGGCGTGGAACGGGCAGCGGGCCGGAGGCGCGCAGGCCGCGGCCTCCTCGGGAGCCGGCGCGCGCTCGGCGTCATCGGCGGCGGCGGACCGCGCGTAGAACTGGCCGAGGACGCCGGCCTGCGCGGCCGTTCCTTGGTCGGCGCTGCGATCGATCTGCCGTTCGAGCTCGCGGCCGGCGCCGATGGCGGACGCGCCGCCGTCGGCGCGGACAGCCGCGCGGGACGCCGCGGGAGCCTGCTCCGCGTCGGGCTTCACGACGGCCGCCGGAGCGGCGGGAGCGCCGGACTCGGCGGCCGGAGCCGCGGCCGAAGCGGGGACCGACGCGGCGGCGGGGCCGGCGGCGGAAACCGCGACGGGAGCGGCCGAGACGGCCGCCAGGGCGGCGGGAGCGGCGGCCGCGACGCGCGCGGAAGGGACGGCCGAGACGACCGCGGAGAGGCCGTTGAGGGACGCGCTCGGCGCGCCGAGCGCGGCGGACGGCAGCGAGAGGTTGGCGCGCGCCGAGGCGGCGGAGGCGGCGCTCGCGCCGACGGTCGCGCCCGCCACGGGATGGATCGCGCCCAGGGCCAGGCTTTGCGCGGCCGCGTCGTAGGCCAGCGGTCCCGGCGCGAGGATGAAGACGGCCGCCGCGAGCGACGAGGCCAGCACTTTGTTCGCGGCTTTGCGGGTCGAGATATCCATGGATCCCCTTTGTTCCAAATCTGAGCGCCGCCAAGGCTAACATGTTGCGTAAGCGCGCACCTGATTCATAGGTCCCAAAAAAAGGACGCCAAGGGACCTAATCCCGTTTGGGCCGCGAGCGCACGCCCCGGCTCATGCCGGCGGACCCTGAAAGAGAAGCCTCGGCATCCCTCTCGGAAAAAAACCGGCGGCGCAGGAGCGCCGCCGGTTCTTCTTTTTTGGCCGCCAGGGCCGGGATTCTCAGCTGATCAGATAGGCCGTCTCGCCGTGCACGGACTCATCGAGGCCCAGCTTCTCCTCCTCGGTCGAGGTCCGAACCGGCGTGATCAGGTTGATCAGGAACAGCATGATGTAGGTGAAGACGAAGGCGTAGACCGCGGTGCCGACCACTGCGATGGTCTGCTTCAGAAAGAAGTTCACGCCCCCGTGGACCAGTCCGTCCGCGCCGCCGGCGTTGACGAACTTGTTGCCGAGGGCTCCCAGAGAGATCACCCCGAGCACGCCGCCCACGCCGTGAACGCCCCAGACGTCGAGGGCATCGTCCCACTGAAGCTTGTTCTTGATGTTGACCGCGATGTAGCAGACCACGCTGGCGGCGATGCCGATGAGGACGGCGCTCCGCGTCGTCACGTACCCGGCCGCCGGAGTGATGGTGGCCAGCCCCGCGATGGAGCCCGTCAGCAGACCCACGAACTTCGGCTTCTTCTCGATGACCCAGGCCAGGATGAGCCACGTGATGGCCGCGAATGAAGCGGCCACGTCGGTGTTGACGAAGGCGAGAGCGGTCACGGAGTCGACCTTGAGCTCGCTGCCGGCGTTGAAGCCGTACCAGCCGAACCAGAGCAGGCCCGTGCCCAACGCGACCAGCGGGATGCTGTGCGCGGCGGGGTCCGCGACCCTTCGCTTGCCGACGAAAAAGACCGACGCCAAAGCCGCGAAGCCCGCGGAGGCGTGGACCACGATGCCGCCGGCGAAGTCGAGAACCCCATGCTTGGCCAACAGGCCGTTGCCCCAGACCATGTGCGCCAGCGGGAAGTACACGAACAGCAGCCAACCCACCAGGAAGATCAAATAGGCTTTGAATTCGACCCGGTTCGTGAAGGCCCCCGTGACCAGCGCCGGAGTGATCTGGGCGAACATCATCTGATAGGCGAAGAACACCAGCAAAGGGATGGTGCTGGAACCGGAGTAAGCGGCGCCCACGTCCATGTTGCGCATGAACGCATTGTGCAGATTGCCGATGACGGCCCCTTCCCCGCCGCTGAAGCAGAGGGAGTAGCCGCAGATGTACCAAAGCACGGTGGTCACGCCCATCGAAACGAAGCTCTGGATCATGATCGCCAGCACGTTCTTTCTGCCGACGAGTCCGCCGTAGAAGAACGCCAGGCCTGGAGTCATGAGCATGACGAGGCTGGTGGCCACGAGCATGAATCCGGTATTGCCGGTGTCGAACATAAATTTTCCCCTCCCGAACATCAGCGACGGCTTCGTTATCCAATCGGGACCTTATCCAATTGGGACCTCGTCGCGCAACGATCCCGCCAAGTCTCATGTCCGAGCCGCGCGGCAAGAACCGATTTGCCGGCCGTTCGTGTCAATCGAACGGCCGTCGCATCCGCGACTTGACCCTGCGGCGGTTTTCAATTACGATGGCCGCACGCATGAACCAGCGCGGCGCTCCGGCGCGTCGAATCCTCCTCGGCGTTTTGATCGCGGGCGGCGCCGTCGCCGCGAGCTCGGCGGCCCCGGCCGCGGAGCACGCCGCGGCGCACGCGGCGGCTCCCCCCGCGATCGACGCGAAGGCCGCCGAGTTCGTCGCGGTCGAGAAGGCCGACGACTTCGAGAAGGGCGGCGTCACCGTCATGACCCAGGCCGTGGCCGTCAAGGAGACCGGGCCGAAGGAGACGGTCGCCCGGTTCGGCGAGGTCTACGCGTTCTCGCCGTCGTTCATCGCCGCGCGCCGCGAGCGCCCCCTCGTCGTGCGCTTCTGGAATCTCCAGCCCGACGACGAGCACGACTTCGCCCTGCTCGGCCCCAAAGGGCAGGTGCTGGCGTTCTTCAAGCTGCCGCCGCTCAGCGAGACCGTCTACGCGTTCACCTTCCACAAGGACGGCCCGTACGATTTCAAATGCACGATCCACCAGCCCGGGATGAGCGGTCAGATCCTGGTGCTGCCGAAGGCCCCGGAAAACTAGGAACGACGACGATGGCTCGGCGCCCGTGACGATCGCTGTCCTCTTCCTCGCTCTCTGCTCCGCGCAGGCCCAGTCGCGCTTCGATCCGCCCTTCGTCTTCGGCCTGGCGACGGCGCCCGGCCACTCGGAGGACCATCTCGAGGACGTCTGGATGGACTGGGGCCGCCAGGGCGGGATCGCGGCCTTCAAGAACCAGGCCCAGCCCGAGCGACGGCTCGACTTCTGGTCGCATCCGGAGGTGGAGCTCGATCTCGCCGCGGGAACCGGCATCGACGTGTACCGCCTCGGGATCGACTGGGGCCGCGTCGAGCCGCGGCCGCACCAGTTCGACGCGAAGGCGCTCGCGCGCTACCGCCGCCTCCTCGGCCTCGTGAAGGCGCGCCGGATGCGCGTGATGCTGACGCTCATGCATCACTCGGTGCCGAAGTGGGCGCAGCAGCGCGGCGGCTGGCTCTCGGACGAGGTGAAGGCCGACTTCGAGGAGTTCGCCCGCCGCGCGATCGACGAGCTCGGGCCCGACGTCGACTACTGGATCACGTTCAACGAGGCGAACGTCTTCGCGCCGCTCGCGTACGCGAACGGGCTTTGGCCGCCGGGCGAGAAGCGCTCGATCGCCTCGCTCGCCGCGCTGGGGCCGCTGCGCGGCGAGGTCCTGCGCGCCGAGGACCGCATGAGCGACGCGCACAACGACGTCTACGACTGGGCGCATCGCGCGCATCCGGGCATCAAGATCGGGATCGCGCACAACATGGCGCACTACACCGGGCGCGCAGCGCTCGATCGCCTGCTCGCCCGCGCGACCGCCGCGCTGATGAATTGGCGTTTCCCGGAGCGCGTGCGCGGGCGCACCGACTTCTTCGGCATGAACTACTACGGCGCGGAGTGGATCAAGAACGGGCGTCTCGACATCGATCCCGCCGAGGAGTACTCGGAGGCGGGCCGCGCGATCGATCCCGCGGGCCTGTACTCCCTATTGAAAGAAGCGCACGCGCGCTTCCCCGGCCAGCCGATCCTGATCACCGAGAACGGCATCGCCGACTCGACGGACGTCCTGCGGCCCGCGTACCTGCTCGAGCACCTGGCCGCGGTCGCGAAGGCCCGCGCCGAGGGCGTCCCGGTCGCCGGCTACTTCTTCTGGACGCTGTCGGACAACATGGAGTGGTCCGACGGCTACTGCCCGAAGTTCGGCCTCGTCGCGGTGGACCGCAAGAACGGCCTGCGCCGGACCCCGCGCGGGAGCTATTCCCTCTACAAGAAGATCATCGCGACCCGCGAGGTCACGCCGGAGATGCGCCGCGACGCGTGGGCCGCGGTCGCCGCGCACGCCGGCCGGCCGCGCCCGTTCTGCCGCGCCGCCGACGCGGTCACGGCGCTCGACGCGCCGGCCGAGCGTTCGTTCTCCTCCAAGGACTGGCGCTTCCGGTAGGCGCCGGCTCGGACACGCGAAGCTGACGCCTCCGTCACCCCGGATTCACGCACGAAAGCGACGATGTCCCGCCGCGCGAAGATTCCGCTTGACGCGCGCCCGTCCATATGTATAATTATTCATAGTGATGAATAAATATTCACATCGCGAAGGCAAGGCGGCCCGTCAGGCGGCGATCCTCGAGGCCGTTTCTCAAGAGGAGATCGGGACGCAGAACGACCTCGTGCGCGCGCTGAAGAAGCGCGGCATCGAGGCCACGCAGGTCTCGATCTCGCGCGACGTGGCCGAGCTCGGGCTCGTGAAGGCCGGCGGGGCCTACAAGCCGGCGACGGCCGACGGCGGCGCGCACGATCCGGAGATGCCCTTGAGGACGTTCGTGAAGAAGGTCTCGGCGGCGGGCCCGAACCTCACCGTCGTGCGCTGCGACGCGGGAGCCGCGCCGCGCGTCGGGCTCGTGCTGGACGGCCTCACGATCGCTGGGCTCGTCGGGACGCTCGCCGGAGACGACACGGTCTTCGTCGCGTCGGAGTCCGGCGCGGCGCAGAAGAAGCTCATCGAATTCCTCGAAACAAGGATGGCCTCAGCCTCATGAAGAAGCCCAAGATCGTCCTCGCCTTCAGCGGCGGCCTGGACACGACGTTCTGCGTGCTGTGGCTCCAAAAGGAGCTGAACGCCGACGTGCTCACCGTGACCGTCGACACCGGCGGCTTCGCGCCGCAGGAGATCGCGGCGATCGAGGCCCGCGCGGAGTCGCTGGGCGCGGTCTCGCACCGCACCATCGACGGCCGCGCCGAGGTCTTCTCGCGCTTCGCGGTTCCGCTGATCCAGGGCAACGTCCTGCGCGGGCGCGTCTATCCGCTCTCGGTCTCCGCCGAGCGCGTCCTGCAGGCCGAGGTCGTCGCGCGCGTCGCGCGCGAGGTCGGCGCCGACGGCGTCGCCCACGGCTCCACCGGCGCGGGCAACGACCAGGTCCGCTTCGATGCCGTTTTCCAAGTCCTGCTTCCCGATATAAAAGTCCACACGCCGATCCGCGACCTCGGCTGGTCGCGCCAGCAGGAGACCGACTATCTCGCGAAGGCCGGCGTGGCCGTGCCCGCGAAGACGGTCTCGTACTCCGTCAACGCGGGGCTCTGGGGCACGACGGTCGGCGGCGGCGCCACGCACGACCCGTGGACCGAGGTCCCCGACTCGGCCTTCCCCTCCGCGACCGAGGCCGCGCCCGCGCGGGGCCAGGACGTCGTCGTGGGTTTCGACCACGGCGTGCCCTGCTCGCTCGACGGGAAGAAAATGGACGGCGTCGCGCTCGTGCAGAAGCTGCACGCGCTGGGCCGGGTCTACGGCGTCGGCCGCGGCGTCCACATGGGCGACACCATCCTCGGCATCAAGGGCCGCATCGCCTTCGAGGCGCCGGCGCCGCTGATGCTGATCGCCGCGCACCAGGAGCTCGAGAAGCTCGTGCTCACGCGCTGGCAGGTCTTTTGGAAGAGCCAACTCGGCGAGTTCTACGGGCAGATGCTGCACGAGGGGCTCTACTACGATCCTGTGATGCGCGACATCGAGGCGCTGATCGCCTCCAGCCAGGCGGCGGTCGTCGGCGAGGCGCGCCTGCGCCTGCGCGCCGGCCGCTTCGACGTCACGGGCGTCAAGAGCCCGTTCAGCATGGTGGCCGGCGCGGCCACGTACGGAGAGACCACGAAGCTGTGGAGCGGCGCCGAGGCCGCGGGCTTCGCGAAGCTCCACGCCCTGCCGATGACGCTCGCCGCGCGCGCCCGGGCGCCGAAGCCGCCGGCGAAGAAAAAGCTGCCGGCGCGGAGCGCCGCATGAAAGTCACGCTCGACAAGATCGCCTCGGTCACGCGCAACGCGCGCGTGCCGCGCGAGGTCCTGCTCGCCGACGAGATCCCCGCGCAGGAGGGCATGGTGCTGGCCGTGCGCATCCACGGCACCAAGTCCGTCTACAACCAGCTCGAGGACGTGCACGGCCGCATGATCGGCCTCAACGACGGCGACGTGATCGCCGGCGTGCTCGGCTCGCGCCGCGCCCTGCGCGGCTACGCGGGCGTGGTGCCCGAGCGCGTGAAGGTCGGCGACCGGCTCGACGTGCTGAACCTCGGCGGCGTCATCGGCCGCTGCACGTCGGTCAACATCGAGCTCGGCAAGCCCCTGCAGGCCGAGGTGCTCGGCCAAGTCCTGCACTTCCCCCACTTGGGCGAGCGCGTCGGCGTGCCCGCGTCCATCAAGACCGGCGCCGTCCCGTGGGCCGACTCGCTGGACACGTCGGCGCCGATCGTCTACGTGGCCGGCACCTGCATGAACGCGGGCAAGACCTTCGCCTGCGGCGAGATCATCCGCTTCCTGTCGCGCAAGGGCTGGCGCGTCTGCGGCGCGAAGCTGACCGGCGTCAGCCTCCTGCGCGACACGCTGAGCATGGTCGACCGCGGCGCGGTCAGCAGCCTGTCGTTCAACAACGCCGGCGTCGTGTCCACGAGCGGCGCGGTGTCGGTGCCCGTCGCCAAAGGGCTCATCAACGCGCTCAACAAGGCCGAGCCGGACGCCCTCGTCATCGAGCTCGGCGACGGCATCCTCGGCGAGTACGGCGTGCAGGAGATCCTCCACGACGACGAGCTCATGAACGCGGGCTCGGTCCACGTGCTCGCGGCCAACGACCCGGTCGCCGCCTGGGGCGCCGTCGAGCTGTTCAAGAACCGCTTCAAGCGCAAGGTCGACCTCATCACCGGCCCCGCGACCGACAACGCGGTCGGCTCCGAGTTCATCGAGGGACAGATGGGCGTCGCCGCGATCAACGCGCGCATCGGCTACGAGCGCCTCGGCGCGTTCGTCGAGGGCAAGCTCTTCGGAGGACGCACGCCATGAAGAAGCTGCGCGTCGGCATCGAGGGCGGGGCCGGGTTCGCCGGCGGGGAGCTGATCCGCCTCCTTCTCGGCCACCCCAAGGTCGAGATCTCGGCCGCGACCTCGTCGACGTACCCCGGCCAGCCCGTGTTCATGGCCCATCCGAACCTGCGCGGGCGCACGGACCTGGCCTTCACGCGCAAGCTCGACTACGCGAAGCTCGACTGCGTGTTCCTGGCCGGCGGCCACGGCGACGCGATGAGCAACGTCCCGGCGATCCTGGCCGAGACCGGCCCGCGCCTGCGCCTGATCGACCTGTCCGGCGACTTCCGCCTCAAGGACGCGGGCCTGTACCCGCGCTGGTACACGCGCGTGCACAAAGCGCCGGCCCTCCTGAAGAGCTTCGCCTACGGCCTCGTCGAGCTCAACCGCGCCGAGATCGCGAAGGCGCGCTGGGTCGCCAACCCCGGCTGCTTCGCGACGGCCACCGCTCTCGCGCTCGGGCCGCTGGCGAAGGGCGGCGCTCACGGCGTCGTGTCCGTCACGGCCGTCACCGGCTCCTCGGGCTCCGGCGCCTCGCCGTCGGTCATCACGCACCACCCGACGCGGCACGCGAACCTGCGCGCCTACAAGCCGTTCGTCCACCAGCACGTTCCCGAGGTCGAGCAGATCCTCGACCGCCTCGCGGGCGGGAAAAAGCTCAAGCTGTCGCTGATACCGATCTCGGGGCCGTTCTCGCGCGGCATTTACGCCGTCGCCCAGCTCGAGCTGCCGAAGGGCTGGACCGCGAAGAAGGTCCACGCGCTGTACGAGGACGCTTATAAAGGAAGCTCGTTCGTCCGCCTCGTGCCCGAGCCGCCGTCGCTGAACGCCGTCAACGGCAGCAATCACTGCGACGTCTTCGTGGCCGTCGCCGACGGCCGCATCGGCGTGATCTCGGCCATCGACAACCTGGTCAAGGGCGCGTCGGGACAGGCCGTGCAGAACCTCAACGTGATGATGGGCTGGGACGAGGCCGAGGGCCTCGCGCACGCGGGGCACTACCCGTGAGCGACGCGCGCGGCTGGAAGGCCGTCGAAGACGCGTACGTGCTGCCCACGTACGAGAAATTCCCGTTCGTCCTGGCGCGCGGCGAGGGCTGCTGGGTCTGGGACGACGAGGACAACAAGTACCTGGACCTGTACGGCGGCCACGCGGTCGCCGCGCTCGGCCACTGCCCCGAGGAGGTCGCCGCCGCGATCTCGCGCCAGTCGCGCGAGCTCCTGTTCTACTCGAACCTCGTCTACCTGCGCGCGCGCGCCGAGGCCGCGAAGGCCCTCGTCGAGTTCTGCGGCGAGCCCGGCTCGCAGGTCTTCTTCTGCAACTCCGGCGCCGAGGCCAACGAGAACGCCCTGCGCATCGCGCGCTCCGTCACCGGCCGCGCGAAGGTCGTCGCGGCCGAGGGCGGCTTCCACGGCCGCACCGCCGCCGCGATCGCCGCGACCGGCCAGAAATACCGCAAAGGCCTGTCCGGCCTCGGCGCGGACATCGTCCACGTGCCGTTCGCGGACTTGGGCGCCGCCGACAAGGCCCTCGCAGGAGCCGCCGCGTTCCTGCTGGAGCCGATCCAGAGCGTGCAGGGCGCGACGACCGCGTCGTCCGAGTATCTCAAGCGCCTCCAGACGCTGTGCGAAAACCACGGCGCGCTGCTGATCTTCGACGAGGTGCAGACCGGCCTCGGCCGCGTCGGCGCGCGCTCCGCGCGCCACGCGTTCGGCGCGCGGCCGCACATGCAGACGTATGCGAAGGCGCTGGCCTCGGGCGTTCCGGCGGGAGCCGTGATGGCCGTCCCCGAGGTCGCGAAAAAGGTGAAGCCCGGCGAGCTCGGATCGACGTTCGGCGGCGGGCCTCTCGCCTGCGCGGCCATCACGGCCACGGTGAACGCGATCTCGGCGCGCAAGCTCTGGGAGAACGCCGCCGCGATGGAGGCCTTGATCCGCAGGACGTTCGACTTCCCCCAGATCAAGGAGATCCGCGGCAAGGGGCTCCTGCTCGGCCTCGTCCTCGACCGCCCGTCGAAGCCCGCGCGCGCGGAGCTTTTGAAGCGGAGGATCCTCGTCGGCGGCGCCGACGACCCGAACGTGATCCGGCTCCTGCCGCCGCTGACGATCGGCCCGGCCGAGGTCGCGATCTTGAGGGACGCGCTCGCGGATATTTTCGCCGCCGAAACGGCCGCGGCGCGATAAGGACTATCACCGGTGATACTGATTATCGTTAGCGATGCCTGTGCTGGAGCCCGAGTTTTACTGACTCCAGCGTCAGTCGACTTTCTTAGTCGGGATTCCGCGCGTCTATGAATTCACCGCGGCACTTCACGCACCTGAAGGACTTCACGCCCGCGGAGCTTCTCGCGCTCGCGGAGCAGGCGCTCGCGCTCAAGAAGGCGCCGCCGACGGACGCGCCGCTCGCGGGCAAGAGCCTCGCCTTCTGCTTCATGAACCCGTCCCTGCGCACGCAGGTCTCCTGCGAGGTCGCGGCGGCCTCGCTCGGCGGGCATCCGATCACGCTGAGCCTCGGCGCCGGCGGCGGCGGCACGTGGGGCATGGAGGCCGTCGAGGGCGTCGTGATGGACGGCGCGGCCGCCGAGCATCTCAAGGAGGCCGTGCCCGTGCTCGGCCGCTACTGCGCCGCGCTGGGCCTGCGCTCCTTCCCGGCCGGCAAGTCCTGGGCTGAGGACAAACAGGAACTGCCGCTGGCCGCCTTCCGAAAATATTCGACGGTGCCGGTGATCAACCTCGAGTCCGCGTCCGGGCATCCCTGCCAGGCGCTCGCCGACCTCATGACCATTCAAGAGCGCATGAAGCCCGCGGGAAAGAACTTCCTGCTGACCTGGGCGCCGCACGTGAAGCCGCTCCCCATGGCCGTGCCGAACTCCGCCGTCGAGATGGCGGCGATGGCGGGCATGAACGTGACGATCGCGCGGCCGGAGGGCTACGATCTCGACCCCGAGGTCATGAAGCGCGTCGAGCAGAACTGCGCGGCGCGCGGGACGAAGCTGAGGATCACCGACGACGTCCCCGGCGCGTACGACGGCCAGCACGTCGTCTACGCGAAGTCCTGGGGCTCGATCGCGAACTACGCCAAGCCGCCGTCGTCCGAGCCCGACTTCCGAAAAAAATGGATCGTCACCGCGGACAAGATGAAGCGAACGGATCAGTCCATCTTCATGCACTGCCTGCCCGTGCGCCGCAACGTCGTCGTCGAGGACGCGGTGCTCGACGGCCCGTGGTCCGTCGTGATCGACGAGGCCGAGAACCGGCTCCACGCCGCGAAAGCCGTGCTTCTGCACCTGCTCGCCCACGGGGCGAAGACGCCCGCCGCATCCAGGAGACACGCAAGATGACCGACTCGCCGATCATGCTCAAGCAGGCCATCCCCTACATCCGCATGTACAAGGGGAAGGTCTTCGTCGTGAAGGTGGGGGGCCGCGTCGTCGGGCGCCGCGACACGCTCGACGCGCTGGTGGAGGACGTGTCCTTGCTCCAGCAGGTCGGCATCCGCGTCGTGCTCGTGCACGGCGGCGGCAACCAGGCCACCGAGCTCGCGCGCAAGCTCGGCCTCGAGTCCGAGTTCGTCGCCGGGCGGCGCATCACCGACGCGCAGATGCTCGAGGTCGCGAAGATGACCTACGCGGGCACGCTGAACATCGACATCCTGTCCTCGTTCCGCGCGCACCACACGCCGGCGGTCGGCGTCTCGGGCGTGGACGGCGGGCTCATCACCGCGCGCAAGCGCCCGAAGAAGACGATGGAGAAGAACCCCGGCGAGGCGCCGGTCGAGGTCGACTTCGGCTTCGTCGGCGACATCGAGTCCGTGGATCCCAAGATGCTGCTGAACCTGCTCGACGCGGGCATGACCCCCGTGATCTCCTGCCTCGGCTGCGATCCCGACGGCGTGATCCTCAACATCAACGCCGACTCGATCGCCGAGGCCGTCGCGCGCGCCCTGAAGGCGGAAAAGCTCGTGGTCGTGACCGACACCGAGGGCCTGCTCAAGGACGTCGGCAACCCGTCCAGCCTCGTGTCGTACACGGACGTCGAGGAAGTCGAGGCCTTCAAGAAGGCGGGCCGGCTCACCGGCGGCATGCTGCCCAAGGCCGAGGCCTGCATCCGCGCGCTCCAGGGCGGCGTGCGCCGCACCCACATCATCAACGGCCTCAAGCCCGGCGCGCTGCTGCGCGAGGTCTTCACCAACGCCGGCTGCGGCACGATGATCGTCGAGAAGCGCGAGCGCCAGGCCTACCAGCAGGCCGAGCTCGCGCCCGAAGAGGAGAAGGCCGCGACCGAGCCATATGGCGAGGGAGTGTCCCTTCCTCTGATTTCGTCAAGAAAGGGACCGTGATCTCCGCGGTCGAGCTGCTTCAAGACCTCGTCCGCATCCCCTCGCCCAGCGGGCAGGAGGACGCGGTGGTCGCGCGCCTCGAGGACGCGTTTCGCGCGCTCGGCTTCAAGCCCGAGCGTCACGGGCGCAACCTCACCGCTCTGCTCGACGGCGGAGAAGGCCCCCTGCTGTTGCTGAACTCGCACACCGACACCGTTCCGGTCGGCGAGGAGTGGACGAAGGAGCCGCTGGCCGCGAAGATCGTGGACGGCCGCATCTACGGGCGCGGGTCCAACGACGCGAAGGGGCCGCTGACCGCGATGATCCTCGGCGCCGCTCGCGCGTTCCAAAAGTCGGCGCCGAAAGGACGCGTTCTCCTCGCCGCCTCGTGCGAGGAGGAGACGCTCGGCCAGGGCCTCGAGAAGCTTCTGCCGCTCCTGCCGCGCCCCGACGCCGCCGTCGTCGGCGAGCCGACGGGCCTGCGGCCCGCGGTCGCGCAGAAGGGCCTCATCGTCCTGGAGATCACCGCCGCGGGCCGCTCCGCGCACGCCGCGCACGGCGGCGGCGTCAACGCGATCGAGGGCGCGGCGCGCGACGTGCTCGCGCTGGCGAAGCTCCGCTTCCCGAAGGCGCATCCGAGCCTCGGCGCGCCGACGCTCGCCGTGACCCAGATCTCCGGCGGCGCGCGCCACAACGTGATCCCGGACCGCTGCACGCTCGTCGTCGACGTCCGCACCACGCCCGACTACGCGCCCGAGGAGATCGTCGCGGCCGTGACGGCCGCGGTCGAGGGCGACGTGCGCGTGCGCTCGTCGCGCCTCGGCTCGGTCGAGACCGACCCGGCGCACGCCGTGGTTCAGGCCGCGCTCGCCGCGAATCCGAGCGCGAAGACCTACGGCTCTCCCACTTTGTCCGATTGGGTGTTCCTGAAAGGAATACCGACGGTGAAAGCCGGCCCGGGCGAGTCGAAGCGCTCGCACACGCCCGACGAATACATCGAGGTCGCGGAGCTCGAGGCCGGCGTCGACTTCTACGAGAAGCTGATCCGGAGCTACTTCGCGAAGGCGCGCCGATGAAGAAGCTGTGGCAGACGGCGGCGGGCCTCGACGCCGTCGTCGAGGCGTACACGGTCGGCAACGATCCCGAGCTGGACTCGCGCTTGCTCCGCTATGAAGTGTACGGCTCCCTCGCGCACGCGGCCGGCCTCGCGTCGATCGGCGTGCTCGCGAAGAAGGAATTCGCCGCCCTGCGCGCGGAGCTGACGCGGCTGCACGACAGGCCGGGCGCCTTCAAGGTCGCGCGCGAGCAGGAAGACATCCACACCGCCGTCGAGCAGCATTTGACGAGGCGGCTCGGCGACGTCGGCGCGAAGATCCACGCGGGACGCAGCCGGAACGACCAAGTTCAGGTCGATCTGCGCCTCTTTCTGAAAGACAACCTGCTCGCGCTCCACGAGCGCGCGGGGAACGCCGCCGCGGCCTGGGCTTCGTTCGGCGAACGGCACGGACATGTCGTCGTCCCCGGCTACTCGCACCTCCAGCGGGCGATGCCGTCCACGCTCGGCCACTGGGCCGCCTCGCACGCCGAGGCCCTGCTCGACGGCCGCCGCGCCCTGCGCTTCGCCTTCGACGAGGCCGACTCCTGCCCGCTCGGCTCCGCCGCCGGCTACGGCGTCATGCTCCCGCTGCCGCGCGCGCGCGTCGCCAAGCTCCTCGGCTTCGCGCGCGTCCAGCGCAACACTTTGCGCGTCCAGTCGAGCCGCCCTCGCTTGGAAGCCGCCGTCTTGTCGTCGTTGTGTCTTTTGGCCCGCGACCTCGGCGTTTTGGCTTGGGACTTATCGCTTTACTCGACCGCGGAGTTCGGCTTCCTCAAGCTCTCCGATTCCTTCACGACCGGCTCCAGCATCATGCCGCAGAAGAAGAACCCCGACGTCGTCGAGCTCACGCGCGCGCGCGCCGCGCTGTTCCCCGGCTGGCTCGCCCAGGTCCTCGCGCTCGGCGCGCTGCCGTCCGGCTACCACCGCGACTACCAGCTGACCAAGGGCCCTCTCTTCGCCGCGCTCGACGCGACGGCGTCGATGCTCGACGTCGCCGCGCGCCTGCCCGAATCCCTGCGCCCCGACGAGGCGCGCTGCGCCGCCGCGGTCACCGAGGACCTGCTCGCGACGCACGAGGCCGTCGCCCTCGTGCGCAAGGGCGTCCCGTTCCGCGCGGCCTACCGCACGGTCGCCGAAAAGGCCCGCGCGCGCGCCGGCTCACCGCGGCCCGCGGCGAACGTCCCCCTGCCGGATTACGCGGGCGCGCCGGGAGCCTCGGACTGGAAATCCATCGCCGCCGACGCGGGGACCGAGGATCGCTGGCACGGCGCGAAGCGCCGGGGGCTCGACGCGGCTTGGAAGTCCCTGCTCGGGACGCGAAGGCGCTAGTCGGCGCTGAGAACGGCGTCGCCGATCAGCGACGAGACGCCCGCGGCGGAAGCCGCGGGGCGGGGCACTTTGACGGCCGCGGCGGCGCGGCGGCCGTGGCGGCGCCGGCGCTCCACGAGGCGCCGCGCGGCCAGGATGACGGGAAACGCCTCGAGAACGGCGTCTTGGATCCTCGGAGCGCGATGTCGTCTCATCGCCTCCGATTTCACACTATTGTAAGTTCCGGGTCAATAGTCCCGCTCAACAACCGGGACTAATGGTCCCTCCTCGCGTCAGCGGACGCCGACGATGACGGCGACGTACTGCACGGACTGGAGGATCAGGCCGAGCGCCAGCAAAGTGAAGCCGAGCGTGGCCAAAGTGCGCTCGGGCAGGTGCTCGACCCACCACTCGATCGTCGGGCTCACCACGCCGACGACGAGGCTGATGAGGCCCACGGCGAGGCCGATCGTCAGGCCGAAGCCCGCCGCGTTCACGTGCCGGGCCTCGATCCAGCCGGTCAGCGCCCCGGAGACGCCGATCGCGAGAGCGCGCGCGAGCGCGGCGGCCTGCGCGTGAAGATTGAAGCGCAGGTGCGGGCTCGGCGCGTATTCGCGCGTGGGCGCGTAGCGCAGGCGGTAGGCGCCGAACAGGAACGCCGCGTTCAGCGCTGCGAACACCGCGCCGAACCGCCAGCCGAAGCGCCCGACGGACCCCAGCCCCAGCATCAGGCCGCGCGCGACGCCCGAGAGTCCGTCGTGGTGGAGCGGCGAGGAGCCGTGCACGCGCTGATGGTAGGCGATGCGCCAGAACTCGAAGGCGAGGATGCCGCCGAGGCCCAGGCCCGCGACCGCGCCGAAAAAGGGCCCGAACACCACGCCGTAGCCGAACGCGAAGATCAGGCCGTAGGTCGCCGCGCGCGTGATGAGGCCGAGCGGCCCGCCGCTGCCGCCGAGCAGGTCGTAGGTCAGGTAGAGCCCGCCGACCGCGTCGCTGAGCGTGCCGGCGACGCCGAACCAGGCCAAGCCTCTGTCGCTGATGATCATCGCAAGCGGCGTTCTCGAACGCCGCGGAACCATTGTAGGAAGCTTGAGGCCGAGATGTATAATGCCCCGCATGGGTGACCGCCTCGAAAGACCGCTCCTCGTCTTCGACGGCGACTGCGGCTTCTGCCGTCTCTGGATCGAGCGCTGGCGCCTGATCACCGTCGGCCGCGTCGACTACGAGCCCTCCCAGTCGGCCGCCGCGCGCTATCCGGACATCCCGGCCGCGGCCTTCGCCGAGGCCGTGTACCTGATCGAGCCGGACGGCCGCGCGCGGCGCGGCGCCGACGCCGTCTTCGCCGCGCTCGCCCGCGCGGGCGGCGCGAACCGCGTCTGGCAGGAGGCCTACGAGCGCGTTCCCCTCTTCCGCCGCGGAAGCGAGGTCTGCTACGGCTTCGTCGCGGCGCATCGCCCGCTCTTCTCGCGCCTGACGCGCCTGCTCTGGGGCCCCTCGCCGGTCCCCCCGCCGATCGAGGGGACGCGCCGCGCGCTGCTGGCCGGCCTCGGGCTCTGCTACCTGATCGCCTTCGCCTCGCTCGGCGTCCAGGTGCGCGGGCTCATCGGCGGACAAGGTCTGCTGCCCGTCGCGAGCCTCCTGCGCGCGGCGACGGAGCAGCTCGGCCCCGCGCGCTACTGGCTGTTCCCGTCGCTGGCCTGGCTCAACCGCTCCGACGCGGCGCTCGTCGGCTTCTGCGCCGCCGGGGCCGCCGCCTCGCTCGGCCTGATCCTCGACCTCGCGGCCGGCCCCTGCGCGCTCGCCTGCTGGATTCTCTACCTGTCGCTCAGCGCGGTCGGCGGCGATTTCCTCAGCTTCCAGTGGGACGCGCTCCTGCTGGAGGCGGGCCTCATCGCGGTCTTCCTGGCCCCGTGGTCCCTCTCCCGCGCGCGCGCGACGACGGCCTCGCGCGGCGCGCTGTTCCTCGCGCGCCTGCTCCTCGTCAAGCTCATGCTCGAGTCCGCGATCGTCAAGCTCGGCAGCGGCGACCCCGCCTGGCGCGGCCTCACCGCTCTGACCTACCACTACTGGACCCAGCCGCTCCCGACTCCCCTCGCCTGGCAGCTCGCGCGCCTGCCGCTCCTCGCGCAGAAGCTCTCCTGCCTCGCGATGTTCGCCGTCGAGTTCGCGACCCCGTTCCTCCTGCTCGCCCCGCGCCGCGCGCGCGCGCTCGGCGCCGCTCTGGTCGCCTTCCTGATGGTCCTCATCGCGCTGAGCGGCAACTACGGCTTCTTCAACCTGCTGGCGGTCGTCCTCTGCGCCGCGGCCCTCGACGACGGCTTCGCGCCGCTCGCGGGCGCGGCCCCGTCCGCGCCGCGCCGCGAGCCCTCGCCCCTGCGCCGGCGCGCGCTGACCGCCTTCGCCGCGCTCTGGGTCTCGGTCAGCGCCGTCCTGTTCGGCTTCGCCTGCGGCTGGCGCCCCGCGTCCGACTCCGCCGCGACCGCGCTCGTCGCCGTGGTCGAGCCCCTGCGCTCGTTCAACTCCTACGGGCTCTTCGCGATCATGACCGCCGCGCGCGACGAGATCTCCGTCGAGGTCTCGACCGACGGCCGCGACTGGCGCGAGTGGCCGTTCCGCTGGAAGCCCGGCGACCCGCGGCGCGCGCCGCCGCTCGTCGCGCCCTACATGCCGCGCCTCGACTGGCAGATGTGGTTCGCCGCGCTCGGCGCGCCGAGCCCGTGGTTCAACAACCTTCTCTACCGCCTGCTCGAGGGCAGCCCCGCCGTCGAGGCCCTGCTCGGCCCCTCGCCGCTCGGCGGCGCGAAGCCGCGCTACGCGCGCGCCGTCGTGTGGCACACGCGCTTCTCGACGCCCGAGGAGAGCCGCTCCGACGGCTCCTGGTGGCATCGCGAGCGCGGCGGCCTCTACTTCCCCGTCGTCTCGCTCGACGGACCTCCGGCGCCGTAGGAATTCGACGCGCCTCTCCCGCCGCGTCTCTAATGCGCCGGCGGCAGAGGGGTGCCGCCGCAACCGCAGGTGCAGGTTATTTCATTGAGGATTTTCGGCTTGCCGTTGGGGCAGGGCTTCGCGCAGCCTTCGTGCGTCCATTGCGCGGCGCAAGGGCCGCTGCCGATGACGACGCCGGGGCAATTGATGCCCACGCAGGGCTTGGTCGTCGGCACCAAGGACGCGATCAGCCCCGTCCCGATCGGACTGCCCCAGCCGGTCACCAGATCGTAGCCGGTCACCGCGGTGTATTGGCCGTTGCTTCCGCCGACGATGTCGTGGAAGTCGTTGTGATAGGCGTTCGAGACGCCGATCGCGTAGAGCTCCGGGTTGAAGAAGCCCACGACGGGCTTGCCCGCGGCCGCGGCTTCCTGGTTGGCCAGAGCGGTGAGGCCCGCCCATTGCGGAGCCGCGAAGCTGGTGCCGCCCCAGCCGCTGGCGCAGCTCCCGTTGACGCAGACGAAGTTGGCGTAGGCCGCCTCCGCCGCCACGTCCGGATAATTGCGCAGCGTGGTCGAGCCCTGGTTCGCGGCGTCGATCACTCCCGCCAGCTTCTGATAGGCGGGGATCGGAACGCCGTTCAGCGAGGCATTGCCCGCGCTGCCGCTCCAGCCGGTCTCCGAGAGCCACGCGCCGCCGGCGCCCGCGGTCGTCAAGTCGGTGCCGCCCACCGCCGTGACGTAAGGATCGTCCGCCGGCCAAACGTAGCCGGCGGGGCTCGTGGAGCCGTAGTCGCCGGTAGCCACGAACACGGTCTGGCCTTGCGCCTTGAGCTCCAGCAAGATCGGATCGAGGCTGCTCTCGTCGTCCGTCCAGCCCCACGAGCAGCTGATCTGCTTGGACGTGTTGTCCACGGCCATCTGGTTGAAGATGGAGACGTCGTTGGTGCCGCCGACGTAGACCACGACCTGCTTCAGGCCCGGGGCCATGGAGATCGCGTACTCGATGTCGAGGACCTGCTCGCTGTCGTCGCAGCTCGCCGGAGGGCAGCTCAACGGCACTGCGTTCAGCGACACGCCGTTGATCGGGACGTTGAGCGGCTGATGCAGCGTGCTGAAGTAGAGCTGGACGTCGCTGAGCTCATATCCCGACTCCTCGTACAAGGCCAACGATTGTCCGGCGCCGTTCAGAGCGCCGGTCCCATAGTAGGCCGCGCGCAGGTCGCTGCCGATGAAATCGCCGCCGGGGCCGGAGCCGGTCGACTTGCCGGTCCCTTTCCCGCTGCCGTGGATGTTCTTGGCGCGGTGCGGCGTGAAGTCGTCCAGGCCGGAGACGTGCAGCACGCGCGCGCCCAGATCGAGCGACGGCTCGCGATCCGGCGCATGGAAAGTCCGATTCTCCGACGGATGCTTATAGACGTTCAGCTTCACGTGGAGGGCCTTTTCGACGTCCGCCGCCGAGCCGTTCACGTCCAGGACCATGCGATTGGCGAAGGTGTCCACCACGCGCAGCTTGTTCGCCTGGGCGAAGCGGATCAAGGCCGCGTAGTCCTCCTTCGAGGGCCCGAACTTCTCCGTGAATTCCTTCACGCTGAGATACCGCCGATAGCTCGGGCTCGCCGGGTCGTAGAGCTTCCCCAGCAGTTCGTCGAGGGCGGCCTCGCCGCGCAGCGGCAGCGAGATCGCCAGGCTCAGGCGCTGCTCGCGGGGAAGAGGCCCCACCAGCGCGGCCTTGCCTTCCGCGACCGCCGCGGGCACGTGCTTCGTCGCGGTCGCGCTCGGCTCGGCGCCGGCGGCGGCCGCCGCCAGGAAGAGGATCGCGGCGTACGACGCCAAGCTCCGCCGTCCGAACGCGGCACGAATGGACTTCTTCATCGCAGTGTCCCCCCGGTTGACGCCTCTCGACTCGAGCCGCTCGCGCGGCGCGCTGGATCGTAAATTCATTTACATTATTTTGTAACTAATTTAATTCGACGCCGCAATTCGTATATTTCGGAGGCCGGGGCGAGCATCGCGGCGCGGCGGGTGCGGGCGTCCGCGTTAATGCTAGATTGGCGCCGTCCGCAAGCCGTCCGCGCATCCATCCAGGAACGAGGAGCTGAACATGGGGAAAAAACTGGCCGTCGGAATCCTTCTCATCCTGGCTTCGCAGTCCTTCCGGGCCGCCGCGATCATCGTCGGCGGCGGCGGGCAGACCGGCGGCACCGACCCCGCGCAAGACGACGCGAAAAAGAACGGCACCGTCCCGAACGCGAGCCCTGATCCATCCCCGGCGCCGAATCCCGTGCGCATCCCGGAGCAGGAACTGAGGACCAAGCCGCTCGACACGGATCAAACGACCCCGCCCTCCGATCAGGCCCCGCCGCCGCGCGTCCCCGAGCAGATCCTTCGGACCAAGCCGCTCGACACGGATCAGGCGACCCCGCCCTCCGATCAGGCCCCGCCGCCGCACGTTGCCGAGCAAATCCTTCGGACCAAGCCCCTCGACACGCCCCCGCTGACTCCGCAGCAGCAGGAAGAGGAGGCCAAATTAGCCCTCGCGCAATTTTCTCAAAACTCCCAGAACCCCGGTTTCATCGTCATGATCGCGCAGGGCCTCCGAGGGCGCTACGGCAACCCGCGCTACAAGGCTTTTTTCAACGCCCTCGAGTCGTACGCGGACCAACAGCTGTTCGGCGACGCGCACCCGTTTAAATATTTTGCTCCTCCGTCCTACTACACCCCCCTGCATGTCGCCGCGTTGAACGCGATCGCGACGGACCCTGCGTTGGCGTACGACTATCTCCTCGGCACGGCCTCGGACGTGGGGGCGCCGCGTTGGCTGCTCCTGCAGTATTATTGCCCTCCCGCGAACCTGCAGGGCTATTGCCCTCCTCCTGTCCCCGGGAACCCGGAGGTCGCTCAGGCCGTCAAGCGCCTGTTCCTCGCGGCCGCCTATACCCTCGACCGGCGCAAGAAGATCTTTTCTCTGGCGCTCTCGCTCTACGACAATCCCCACGCGAATCCCTTCCTCTCCGGGGGTTACCGCGCGGCGATGGGCGAACTCCTGAGCCAGAGAATCGGGTGGTATCAGGGCGCGGCGCTCACTCAGGGGCAATCCGTTTTGAATCGCGACCAAAAACTTTTCCTGATGGCGGAGACGAGTGCCGAGGGCGTCGAGAGCGAAAGCACCCGCGCCCTCTTCGCGGCGGTCACGCGTTGGGCGCACGAGCAGATGCCGCCGCCTCCGGGCAACAAAGCCGAGACGCAGAAATATTATGTCGCTATTCAAAAGATGGCTCCGAACTTCGCCCGGCTCTGGGGATTGGTCTCGTTCCCGCTCATCAAGATGAACTTCACCAATGCCTCGATCAGCCGCGCGGCGGACAACGTCGCCGGCGGAATACAGCTCGGGCTTTCGTTCATCAAGCTGAGCCCCATCGTCGGCGACCTCCTCGGACAATACGTCACGGACATGGTGTCGAGCATCGACCAGGATTGGCAGGTTGAAGAAGACCGAAATACCTCGGGGAAAGTCGGCCACGAATTCACCTTCCAACGCACGGCCGCGTTCCACACCTTCCTCACGATCTTGACCGCCAGCGACCCGCACTGGATCGAGGAAAAGGACTGGAAGTCGATCAAGAACAAGAAGGACCTCGTCCAATTGTTCGACCGCGTGGGCGGCGCGGCGGTCAACGAGGCGTGCCCGAATTTGCCGGGCGAGGAGCAGGCCATCTGCAACGATCTGATGGCGATGGACGCTCAACTCGGCCATCAGGACTCCTCGACGCTATCGACTCTCCGGTGATCCGCGTTCCGCGGCGCGTCGAGCTCGGCTCGGCGCCCCGCTGAGCCCTCGGGCTCAGGGCCGCGGGGCCGTCTCGATCTGGATCGTCGCGTGGACGATGCCGTAGCGCTCGCGCAGGAAGGCGTTGGCGGAGGCGAGGATCGCGGCGGAGTCGGCGCCGGGCTCGGCGTAGAGCTTGGCGACCAGCTCCGCGCCGCGCGAGTTCAGCGTGCGCACGTGCAGGTCGTAGACGGCGGCCACGCCGGAGATCGCGGACAGGTCGGTCTCGAGACGGTTCATGTCCAGCCCCGGCGGCACGGCGTCGAGGAGCGCGTCCCAGGACGGGCGGCCGAGTTCCCAGGCCACGCGCAGGACCATCAGCACCATCGCGGCGGTCGCCAGCGGCATGAGCCACGGGAAGCCGAAGAGCAGGCTCACGGCCGCGGCGAGCATCACGCCGAACGTGCCGACCGCGTCGGTCAGCGCGTGCAGGAAGGCGCCGCGGATGCCGAGATGCGATTCCTGATGGCGGCGCAGCATCGCGGCCGAGGCCAGGTTCGAGACGATGCTGAGCCCGGCGAAGCCGATCACGTCCCAGCCCTGCGCGGCCGCGGGATGCAGGAAGCCGGCGACGGCGCCCGGGATCATCGCGACCGCCATCGCGGCGATCGCGAGCGCGCCGGTGAAGGACATGACCGCCTCGACCTTGAGCCAGCCGTAGGTCTTGCGCGAGGTCGGCGGGCGCCGCGCGATCCACATCGCGAGCAGGGCCGCCGCGTCGAGCATGCGGTCGCCCGCGAGGTGCAGGGAGTCGGCCTTCAGCGCGAGCGTGCCGGTCATCACGCCGCCGAAGAACTCGAGCGCGGCGAAGAAGAGGCCGACCGCGATCGAGCTCTTGAGCGCGGCCGCGTGCAGGGAGTTCGCGGCCAGCGGCAGGTCGTCGGCCGGAGGCGCGAAGCGCGGGGCGCCGCCCGCGGCCAGGCGCGCGCTCCGGTCGGCGAGCGCGCGCTCGACCGCGGCGCGCATGAACGGCCGCTTCTCGACGGCCGCGGCCCAGGCCAAGATCGGGCCGGCCTTCGCGCTCTTCGCGCCGGCGAGAGCGCGGATCGCGGCCAGGCGCACGCCCTCGGAGCGGTCGAGGAGCGCCGCCGCGCCGAGCGCGTCGAGCGCGTCGGGAGCGTCGGCGTGCGCGACGATCGCGCCCAGGTTGGAGGCCGCCGTCTCGCGCGTCACCGGCAGGGGGTTGCGCTTCAGCGCGCGGATCAAGGACGGAAGCCGCGCCTCGGTCAGGCGCAACAGCGAGGCGAGCGCGGCGCGCCGCACGCGCGGCGAGGCGTCGTTCGCGGCGGACCAGCCGAGCAGAGGCACCGCGTCCACGCGCCCGAGGTTGCCGAGCCGGCGCGCGGCCAGCGCGCGCAGCTTGGGCTCCGACGACTCGTCGGCGAGCCGCTCCGCGTGGCGCTGGACGAGAACGCCGTCGCTGTAGACGCCCCACAAGGCCGCGAGGCCGGTCGCGCGCGCGACCGCGCGCGCGGCGCGCGCGAGCGGACCCGGGGGAAGCGGGCTGGCCAGGCCGCGGCCGCGCGGACGCGCGCGGTCGAAGGACGCGGACGCCCCCGCCGCGGCGGCCTCGCCGCCGCCCGCGGGAACGG
>Ga0209415_10003972_pt1 | contig 27321 bp, 25 predicted proteins | sample PeaSoiSIISIP2007_FD_187696 | JGI IMG/M metagenome (GOLD analysis project Ga0209415, IMG submission 187696) | Peat soil microbial communities from Weissenstadt, Germany - SII-SIP-2007 (SPAdes) (version 2) | ecosystem: Environmental > Terrestrial > Soil > Wetlands > Peat | place: Germany... | reverse complement strand
TCAGCTAAACCGGCGGCGGCTTGATCTCGGCTGGTGGCACCGTCTGAGCGGGAGCGAGTGCAGCCGATGCCACGAGCCACGTGAGGAGCGGAAAGGCGGGTTTTCTCACATTCTCATTTTCCCGCATGTGAGACGACTATGAGCGATGCCCGCTAGAGCACCCGGGCGCGCAGATTCTTCACAGCGCGCAATCCCGCTTGCGAAACCTCGGAATCCGGATCCTGGGACAACTCTTCCAACGGCGCGATGGCATCCTGCCCGCCACTAGCGGCTAGCGCCTCAGCGAGCCCGGTCTTTTCATCCCGCGTTACACCAGCTTCCTTCAAGGCCGGATACAGCGCCTGGCGGACCTCCGGATCGCGCGTCAACTCAATCAGGTAGGCACGCGCGATGCCGCGATACGCGGTCGAGTTGAGATTGTTCACCAGGTATCGCAGCGGATCGAATTCCGCCATGCTGCGTTTCCCCAGGCTCACCACGCCAAATGCGGCCGAAAGCCGGGGCTCGGTCTTGTTCTCGTTGTTGAAGGCGCGCTCCAGAGCAGCGCTGTCGGCCGGATTCTTGAGCCGGGCCAAGCCTTCGGCCGCGGCTTCCCGCAACCCCTCGTCCTTGTGATCCAGATAGGTGCCATACAGCCCGCGCAACTGCGGATCGGGAATCTGCGCCATGGCCGTCAACGCGGCGCGCTTCACCTTCATACTGTGCGAGCGGTCCAGCACGTCGCGCAACTGGTTGACAGCGTCGCGATTCTGCAAAAGGCCCGTCGCCTCGATCGCCGTGATCTGGACCTTCTCGTTCAGATCGCGCAGCAAAAACGCAAAACTCGGGCCGGCGCTGGGATCGCGTATCTTTTCGATCGCCACCAGTGACTCATAGATCAGCTCGGTGTCCTTGGACCGCAGCGCCTGCTCCAGATCCGGAATCGCTTCGCGTCCCCGCAAAATTCCGACGGCTCGCGCCGCATTGGAGCGCGCATCAAAATTAGCCCCCGCGCTGACGATCCGGGCCAAGGCCACGATAATCTCCGGACGCACCTGAATGTAGGGATCAATCACTAGGTCGTTGGTGTCGGTAAACTTGCCCTTGATGGACGATCCGGCGCGCCTGAGCGGAGCCGTCAATCCGGTCTTGAGATAGCCCGGGACGTAAAAGTTCACCAGCCCGTCGGTCGCGCGAATCTGGACTTCCGGATCGCTGTCACCGCAGGCCTTTACCAACGGATCCAGACTGCGCTGCGTTCCGATGCCCGCAATCGCCTTCACCGCTTCTTGGCGAACGTCCGCCGAGGCGTCAGCGAGATACGGTTCGATTTTGGGAATGTTCTCCGAACCGCCCTTGCCGAGCTCGCGAACGCCCTTCACCCGCGCCTTTACGTCGTCCTGAGCTAGAAGGGAAAAGCCTGACAAAGAAAAGACCGCCAGGGCAATGCACACGCAAACCCCGACACTGCGCCGGCTGAACGACATAGACGAATCCTTAGCGCACAAATTCCACGGTGACTTTTTTCGAGATCAGACCAGCCTCATAGCCCATATCGAGCAGCTTCTGGGCCGCTTGCGGCACCAGCTCGCCGCAATCCACCGTGAAATGATTCACGTACATGCCAACGAACTTCTCAGCCAGCCGCGGCTCCAGATCGCGGGCGAATTGCATGGCGTAGTTCAACGCTTCTTCCCCGTGGTCGAGCGCGTACTGGATGCTTTCCCGCATCATGCGGCAGCATTCGCTTTTCAGCTCGTCCGAAAGGGACCGCAGCAGCACGTTTGCGCCTAGCGGCAGCGGCAAATCGTACTCCGATTTCCACCAGCGTCCCAAGTCGATAACATTGTGAAATCCGCTTTTGCCGTAGGTCAGTTGCCCCTCGTGAATGATCAGCCCGGCATCGACGGTCTGTTCGGCCACCGCGTCCAGGATTTTGTCGAAGGGAACCACCACTTCCTCGAAGTCGGGTTCGAATAGCTTCATGGCAAGATAAGCGCTGGTCATGCGTCCCGGAATCGCGATTTTCTTGCCCTTGATTTCCTCCGGTGTCATCGGCTTTACGCTCACCAGAATGGGTCCATACCCGTCCCCGATGCTGGAACCGCTGGCCATTAGCACGTACTTGTCGGCGACGTACGGGTACGCATGGTAAGAAATCGCGGTCAGCTCGTAGGCGCCTTCCACGGCTTTGCGATTCAGGGTTTCAATGTCTTCCAGAACGTGCCGGAAGTTGACCAGCCTGGAACGGACCTTCTTGGTCGCTAAGCCGTAGAACATGTATGCGTCGTCGGAATCGGGGCTGTGCGCACAGACAATTTCCGTTACAGAGGTGGATGCCATAGGAGAGCAGACCACCACTATAGCAAACGCCGTGCTGTTTTCAGACGCGGCGCACGCGATCCGGCTACTTGGTCTGAAGCAGCTCGAGCTCGGGACGCAGCGCTTGCAAAGCCTGCTCGAGCTCGAGCAATCCCTCCGGGGCGCCTCTGAGATCGCCGCTACGTCCCTGCTTCTCGAGCGCAAAGGCGGCCTCGAACGCGCGGTCGGCGCCGAACGTGGAGACGGAGCCTTTCAGACTGTGGGCCTGATGCTCCAGCGCGGTGGCGTCGCTGCCGGCCACCGCGGCTTTTATTTTCTCAACCGTGGATGGATAGTCACTGAGAAACAACTCGATGACTTCCTTGAGCAACTCCACATCGCCTCCCACGCGGCTAAGCGCGAGCGATTCATCCAACTGCCGCAGTTGCGCTTCCACCGGGGTTCCTTCCCCTGCCAGTTCGGTACTCATGGATCTTCCTCCTGCTCCAACTGACTCAATCATTTTCAGTAGCGCCGGCACGTGCACCGGCTTGGTCACATAGGCGTCCATTCCGGATGCGAGACACCGCAGACGGTCCGCCTCGGCGGCCTGCGCCGTCATGGCCACAATAGGAACGTGCCCGCCTGAAGCGCGCTCCTTCTCCCGAATGCGGGCGGTAGCCTGCAAACCGTCCAGACCCGGCATCTGAACATCCATCAAAATCAGATCGAACTGACGTTGCTCGAACAGATCCAAGGCTTCTTGACCCGACCCCGCGATGGTAACCGTGTGCCCCTCGCGCTCCAGCAGCCGCGCCGCCAAGCGTTGGTTCACGCTGTTGTCTTCAGCCACCAGGATGTCCAGTTTTCGCTTGGGCGCGGTGTGCTGTTGGCTCTGCGCGGAACGGGCCAGCTCGTGTGAGCTCTTTTCGGAGGGCAATTCGAGCGCAACCGTGAAATAGAACGTGCTGCCCTTGCCAGGATCGCTCTCCACCCAGATTTTCCCGTCCATCAATTCCACTAATCCAGCCGATATCGACAGCCCCAGACCCGTCCCTCCATACTTGCGCGTGGTGGAACCGTCGGCTTGCGTGAAAGGCTCGAAAATCACCCGGTGCATTTCGCGCGGAATGCCGATGCCGGTATCCGCGATGCTGAAACTCAGCGTGACGTGGGAGTCTTGGATGGATTCGGCATGGACGCGAACCGACACTTTGCCGTCATTGGTGAACTTGATGGCGTTACCCACAAGATTGCGCAGCACTTGACCGATCCGCATCGGATCGCCTATCAACAGGTCGGGCACTGGATCGTCCACCGAGGACTCGAAAACCAGGCCGCTCACCGAGGCCCGCAGGGCGAGCGGACGCAGCACCTCCCGCAGCAAGGTCCGAACCGAGAACTCCACGCAATCCAGGCCTAGCTTTCCGGCTTCGTACTTGGAGAAATCCAGCACATCGGTCACCAGGCTGAGCAGAGCTTCGGCGGAAGACTTCACTAAATCGAGATATTCCCGCTGATCTGGCTCGAGGTTCGTCTCAAGCGCCAGGCCGGTCATACCCAGAATGCCATTGAGCGGTGTTCGGACCTCATGGGTCATGTTGGCCAGAAAATCACTCTTGGCGGCGCTAAGCGCCTCGGCGCGATCCGCCATCTCACGCGCCACCCGTCCGGTTTCTTCCAGGCTGCGATTGGCCAGGATCAACTCGCGGTTGGCCTCCTCGGCCGCTTCCTTGGCACGCGCCAGTTCCTCCGCGTTTCTCTTTTGTTGCGTAACGTCCCGCAATATGCACAGCATTTGCGGCGACTGGCCCATGATCTCCACCCGCGTGACCGAAATCTCGAAGATGCCGGTATGTCCGTCCGCGAAACGCAGCTCGCGCTCCATGAAATGTCCCTTCACCGGAGATGCATAAAGCTCGCGATGTTGTTCACGGATGGTTTCCCGTTCGCACGAGTCGAACAGAGCAGCCACATGCATGCCTTCAATCGTGCTGACGTCCGTTCCCAACAGATTGACGAAAGCCGCATTCACTTTGACGACCGCGCCGCTTGGATCGGTCAGGAACATCGGCTCACAAGAGGCTTCCCAGAGAGCACGGAACTGTGTCTCTGACTTCAACAGTTCCTGCTCCGCCCGATACCGGTCCGTGATATCGATCCCGGTGGCGATGTAATACTCCACTGCGCCTTGCTCGTTCAGCATCGGCACGTTCGAAAAGGAAATCCGCCGGCGCGCGCCCGTTTTGGTGATCCACTCGTTTTCGAAGGCGCTGGCCGCCCGCGCGCAAAACCCGTTCTCCAGGCGTTGCCGGCTCCGTTCCCGGCTGTCGGGACTGACGACAAGGTCGAAAAACACCTGGCCGGTAAGCTCTTCGCTCGAGTAACCTAGGGCCAGCTCCACGGCGCGGTTGGCGTACACAAACCGGCCCGCCACGTCGAACACCATAACGAGTGCTCCGCACGTTTCGAGAACCGTCGTAATAAAGTCGCGCTCTTTGGTAAGGTCGCCGTTCACACAAGTTCCCATTGCTTTATCGGCGTTTATGGCAGGATTCTTATTGGTACCGAGGTCATGGCAGTCCTCTCTCCCGGCCAGACGCTTCTAAGGCGTTCGCCGTATTGCCGGATCAGACTGAAAACGCTAGGCTAAGATCGTGAAGAGTTGTATTTTCGCTACGCTCGCTTGTTCGCTATCGCTGGCTGCCCAGCAGTCGAATGTAAGCGGCACCACTCAAATTGACATCAATGGTAACCGTGTCGCCGATGGCCCGCAGATCAGCCAGACGAAATCCGCGAACGGCTCGGTCACCACCCAAACCAGCCAGTCCATTAACGGCGGATCGGTTCCGCTGGAACAGGTGGAAGAGCGGGTGCTGCGGGATGACGCTTCCGGCAAAGTGACCGAGCGAATCATCCGGAGATTCGATCCGCAAGGCAACCCTGCGCCGTCCATCAAAGAGACCATCGAGGAGCAGAAGCACTCCGACGGCAGTTCGACCACGCAATCCACCACCTACCGCGGCGACATCAACGGGAACCTGCAGATCATCGAAAAGACGATTACCGACACCCACGCTAGCGGCTCGAGCGATGTCACTCAGACTATTGTTCAGCGTCCCACTTCCGATGGGCTTACTACCGTGGAAAAGCGCGAGCAGGTCACTGTAAAGCAACCCACCGGGTACCAGTCGGATGCCACCACCTATCGGAGCGATGGAAACGGCGGGTTTTATACCGCAGTCCGGCAGACCACCCAGCACACCGACCAGAATTCCCAATCGTCCGACAGCACGGCGGACTATGAGCCTGGCCCCAACGGTCAACTCCAGCTTCACAGCCAAACCGTCACGCAGACGGTGACGCGCCCGGATGGCTCCAAGGAAGCCGTGGTGGCCATCTATGGACGAAGCGTGCCTGGCACGGTGGACGCCGGCGATTCAGCTTTGAAATTGCAGGAACAACAGGAGATCGATACGACGCCCGGACCCAACAACACGGTAGTTCAGACGCTTAGCGTCCGCAGGCCCAGCGTCTCGGACCCGCAAACCCTCGGCCCACCGCGCCAGATTTCTCAGACCGTCTGCCAGGGCGACTGCAAGCCTCCCAAGCAACCCGCCGACGCGAAGCCGTAGCGCGAGAGTTAGCCGTGCCCCAGCTTCATCAGCCAGCCCAGGCCAATCAGCGCCGCGACAAAATACGCAAAGCAGCGCACTCCATAACGCAGACGTTCGGCGTCATTCCGCTTGGTGATGACGCCTAAAACCACCGAGGCGAACAGCGCGAACAGGATCGCGGCTTCAAAATGCGAAAGGTTCATCTTGGGCACATTAATCCTTCTGCTTGGTTGCGATTTCGTAGGCGTCCACCATGGCCAGGACATTCAGCAGGCCCGCCGCCACCAGAAACTTGGTCCCGTAGTCGTGAACGTGGCCGGCCATGTCAGGCTGCGCGTATCCTAACCAGACCGTCAGCAGGTACAACAAGCCCGACGCGAGGTCGCCCAGAAAGCCCCCGCAGTAGATGATGGTGGTCAGCACGTCGCCGGTTTGCGGCTGGAACATGGCGCCGCGCATCATCAGGCCCAGCAAAAACATCAACGCCACCGAGGCCAGGATCAGCGCTCCGCGCCAGGGCCGCTTCAGCAGGAAATGGCCGGCTCCGGGCACTAACCACGCAAGAATCACAGTGCCGTACCATCCGCGCGCGGGCTCGGCGGCAGGCTGGGCTTTTACGTTAGTCGCCATTGGTTTTAGTGTACCCTGCCTGCGTATCATGGATAAAAGCCATGCCCACCCGCAGCCAGTTGCTGAGTCCGGACTATTACGCGCCCGTTCTTTCCAACGCCGTCCGCATCGTTCTGATCCTGGTGTTCGCCTATATCGCGACGCGCGCCGTGGCGCGGCTGCTAGTCGGCCTGCGCAACTATACCGTGAAGATGATGCTGAAGGGCGGCGGCACCGAGTATGAGCTGGAAAAACGAGCCGAAACCATCGAGAATCTGTCGGGCAAAGCCCTCTTCGTGCTCATCTGGATCATCGCATTGCTCATGATCCTGAAGGAAATGAACTTCGATGTCCGGCCGCTGCTGGCTGGTGCGGGCGTGGCCGGCGTAGCCATCGGCTTCGGCGCGCAAAACATTATCAAAGACGTGCTCGGCGGCATGTTCCTCATGATGGAGAATCAGATTCGCGTCAACGACGTGGCGGTGATCAATGGCAAGACCGGTCTGGTGGAGGAGATCAATCTACGCACCACCGTTCTGCGGGGAGAGGACGGCGCCGTCCACGTCTTTCCCAACGGGACCATTCAAGGCCTGACGAATCTCACGCGCGAGTACTCCTACTACGTCTTCAATCTGTCGGTCTCCTACGCCGAGAACACCGATCGCGTGGTCTCGGTTCTGGCTAGGATTGCTGAAGAACTCAGCCAGGAAGAGCCCTATCGCTCCGCCCTGCTCGCTCCGCTCGAAGTCTTGGGCGTCGACAAATTAGCCGACTCAGGCGCGGTCATCAAGGCTCGCTTCAAGACCATACCCAATCAGCAGTGGCTGGTCGGCCGCGAAATGAACCGGCGGATCATCAAGCGCTTCGAAGAAGCCAAGATCGAAATGCCTTCCGCCACGCCTACAGTCAAGGTCGTGCTCCCGGCTACGGAGCCGCGCGCCAGCAGCACACCCGGAGGCGACCGGAAGTCGTGCACTGGATAACATCGACTCGGAGAAGCCCGGACGGGTGGCGCGTGAGCGAGTCGGTCACACCTTCGCCATCGCGCCTAATTCCTTCACCACACTCGACAGGAATGCCTTCGCATCGCCAAAAAGCATCAGTGTATTGTCGCGATAGTACAAGTCGTTGTCGATGCCCGCGAAGCCGGGATTCATGCTGCGCTTGATCACCATCACCGTGCGCGCCTTATACGCCTGAATAATGGGCATGCCCGCGATGGCGCTGTGCGGATCGGTCTCCGCTCCGGGATTCACCACGTCGTTCGCGCCGATAACCAGCGCCACGTCCACATTCACCATCTCCGGATTAATGTCGTCCATCTCGTACAGCTTGTCGTAGGGCACGTCGGCTTCGGCCAGCAGCACGTTCATGTGCCCAGGCATGCGGCCGGCCACTGGATGGATCGCAAACCGCACGTCCACGCCGCGCTTCATCAACATGTCGAACATTTCCTTCAGCTTGTGTTGCGCCTGCGCCACGGCCATTCCGTAGCCCGGAATCACCACCACGTTGCGCGCCGAATCCAGGATCTGCGCCGCTTCTTCAGCGCTCGCCGAATGCACAGGCTTGGCCTCGCCCGCGGCCGCCACGGAGGTTTGCAGTTGCCCGAAAGCTCCGAACAACACGTTGGAGAACGACCGGTTCATGGCGCGGCACATAATAATCGCCAGAATGAAACCGGACGACCCATCCAGCGCGCCCGCCACAATCAGCAGCTTGTTGTTCAACACGAACCCCATGGCGCTGGCCGACAATCCGGCGTAGGAATTCAGCAGCGCGATCACGGTGGGCATATCCGCTCCGCCGATCGGTATGATCAGCAGCACGCCGAACAGCAGCGCCAGCGCGGCGAACAAAGGAAACAACACGGCCCGCTCCGGCGAAACTATCAACGCCACCCCGACCCCCGCCGCCGCGGCAAAGACACCCAGATTGAGGAAGTTCTGGCCTTTAAACGTGATTGGCCGCTGTGCCAGCACCTCTTGCAATTTTCCGAATGCCATCATGCTGGCCGTGAACGTGAGAAAGCCCAGCAGAGTTTCGATGATCAGCGCGATCATCACTACTCTGGACAGTCCAGTCCCTTGATCGAGTCCTTTGTAATATTCCGCGGTACCGATCAGAGCCGAAGCGAGCGCGCCGCACGCATGGGAAAACGCGGTCCGTTGCGGGACCGCCGTCATCGGCATGATGTAGGCGATGGGAACGCCCACTGCCGCGCCCAGAAAGAACGCCACCAGAATCCACTGGTAGTTGACCACTTCAAACCGCAGCAGCGTGCCGACCACGGCCAACAACATGCCGATTTCGCCGATAATCACGCCACGCCGCGCCGTGGCGGGCGAATTCAACCATTTGATGGCCAGGATGAACCCGATGGCCGCCAGCATGTAGAGAATCGGAAGCAGGGTTTCGTCGAGTTTCATTTCTTGGCCGGTTCCCGTTTCTTGAACATCTTGAGCATCCGATCGGTGATCAAATAGCCGCTCACCACGTTCAGCACGGCCAGAAAGACCGCCGAAAATCCTAGGACTCGCGACAACGTGCTGGCTTCACGCTCGCCCGTGAGCAGGATCGCGCCCACCACCGTGATGGCCGAGATGGCGTTGGTCAGCGACATCAGCGGCGTGTGCAGCAACGGAGAAACTCCACGGATGAGCTGGAATCCCAGGAAGGCCGCCAGCATGAAGACCCACAAGTCAAATTCGTACGTGCCCACCGCTTATCTCCTCTCCCCGGCCGGCATCGCCGCCGCTTTCATCAAAAGTTCGCTCACACGCGCGTTGACCACTTCCCCGCCGTGCGTTACCAAAGTTTCACGGATGATTTCGTCCTCGCGATTAATCGTAAGCTCCCCGTTCTTCACCATCAACTTTAAGAAGGCCGCAATATTCGATCCATACATCTGGCTGGCATGATACGGCGCGGTGGACGGCAAGTTCAGCGGACCCAGAATCGAGATGCCTTGATGCATCACCGTCTCACCGGGCCGCGTCAGCTCGCAGTTGCCGCCGCGCTCCGCCGCAATATCGACGATCACCGAGCCCGGCGCCATGGCGCTGGCCATCTCGGCCGTTACCAGGATCGGAGCTTTCTTGCCAGGAACCGCGGCGGTGGTGATCACCACATCCTGTTCCCGCAGCACCTCGGTAAGCAACGCGCGCTGGCGGCGATAAAACTCCTCATCCATGGCCTTGGCGTATCCGCCCTGGCCTTCCGACGAGCCGGTGTCAAGATCCAGAACGACAAACTTGGCGCCCAAGCTCTCCACCTGCTCCTTGACCGCGCTGCGGACGTCATAAGCGGAAACCACCGCGCCCAGTCGCCGCGCCGTCGCGATCGCTTGCAAGCCCGCCACGCCGGCGCCCAGCACCAGTACGCGGGCCGCCGTGATGGTCCCCGCCGCCGTCATGAGCATGGGGAAAATCTTCGGGAGCGCCTGGGCTCCCAGCAGCACTCCGCGATATCCGGAGATGGTCGCCATCGACGACAGCGCGTCCATGCTCTGTGCGCGCGTGATGCGTGGCATCAGCTCCATGGAAAAATACGAAACGCCGGTCCCCGCCAGGTCTGATATTTCCCGCACCGCCGTCAGCGGCTCGCCGAAGCCGAGCAGCAGTTGTCCGGGCCGCAGAAAAGCCAGATCCGCCCGCCCCTCCTCGGGATTGACGCCCAGCGTCCGCACCTGCGCCACAATATCGGACTGTTGAAAAACCTCCGCACGCGAGGCCACGCGCGCGCCTCGACCCACAAATTGATCGTCTGGAAATCCGGCGTCTGCGCCCGCCGATCGTTCGATCACCACGCTGGCGCCCAGCTTCCCCAGTGCCTCGGCGGCACGCGGCGTCAGCGCAACGCGCCGCTCACCGGGGAAGGTCTCGCGCGGCACTCCTATAGTCACAGCCACGAGTTACCTCCTGACGGACGGTAGTTTTGGGAGAGGCAGCCAGGCCTCAAGCAGGACCCTCGGCTCTCACGCGCCAGGGCGTCTCGCGGCCGGATGCTCCCAAACTTCTCTGAAAATCATACTCCCATTTGCGTAAACTTGCCGAAAAGCGGCCGGCACCATTTCAGAACAACCGGAACGCATGCCACAGCCAGCAGGAAGGCAGTGAAAGGGCTGATGAAGCGCGCGGCCCGCATTTCCACGCCCCCGTCATATATCATTTCGATTTTGCAGGGTCCAGGATCCGCCGGATCGATGTACATCAGCCCGATTGCGTCGCGAAGGATCGGCGTGGGACGCCCGTTCGCCATCGCGCGCCAGCCCTGGTGCCAGGCCATTTGCACCGATATCACCTGCCCGGCCTGGAGATTGGTTGTGATATCGGCGCTGTGCATGCTGCTCCATCGAAATTCGGCGCGCGGCATCCTGACGTCATCTAGAGCGGCCACATAAGGCCGCAGCGGATCGATATCCAGTCCCTCAACTGGCGCCCTGGCCACGAGCGCGCTACGCGGAATCACACGAGCTAAGGACTCGGGCCCTCGGCCTACGCGCCCTCCGCACACACGATAGATGACGTCGTCGTTGCTCCCACGCCATAAAGGTTCGAGCACTCCCTCGAACTTCTTCGGACTTTGGAATGGCTTGTAAAACTCCGTGCTGGAAGGCCCGCTGACACCCACCGCTTGCACGCCCAGAGCCTTCAACCACAGCACGGCATCCGCGGCGTTGTGCGGCCCGGCCGGCTCGCCGTGGTAAATCGCGTACTCCGCGCCGCGCATCGCGTAATCGGTCAGGGCCTGGTCGAAGCCCCAGAGTTGGGGTGTATCGCTAAAAGCGGTGAGCCAAAACGCGGACGATCCGGGTATCATCACGGGCTCTCCCGTCCAGTGCTGGTTGAGCCACTGCGCCGTCTTCCACTCGATGGTGCTGTGGATATCCTGGGGCAAGAGCAGATAATCGCGCGCATGTCGCCGCTCCATACGGACAGGCAGAATCAGAGCTGCCAGCAGCGCTACCATGCTCACGATGGCAATCCATCGCGGCCGGTTTCGAAGCATTGCATGCGCGACAATTGCTACCAGCATCGCAAGCGCCATTTCCATTTCCAGGTGGTAACGCGCGGCCATGGGGACAATTGCGATGCCCCACCACTCGTCGGCTAACGCAACCAGCATCATCAGGAACGCAAACAAAACCGCGAATTGCAGATGCCGCGCGGATCGCCGGACTAACATCTTCATCGCGGCCAGTGCGACTAGCGTGGCCGGCCCCCACAACCAGGCGTACCTATAAGCGTTCGAGTAATCGCCGTTAGCCGTTTGGGCATTCCTCTGGAGGACGGCGATGGTGGATGGCGGCATCCAGGGCATGGCCAGGCAATAGGGCGCTGCGCCGATCAGCACCAGCCACGCCAGGTCGCGCCATTTCCATCCACCGGGGCCGAGGTGCGCGAGCGTGTAAGGAACAACGACGAGCACGATCGCGAATGCTCCCAGCCAATTCGTTGTCGCCGTTGCCGCAAAAGCGACGACCGCAAGAAAAAAGTACGGCGTCCGCCGCAATCTCCGGGACCAGCCACGCCGACATCGACACGGACGACCAGATCGCGCCTGCGGCGAAGCCAGCCCAACGTGAACCGGTCATTCGGCGGGTAAGAGCAAACAAGGCCACTGGCCCAAAACAGTAGGCCAGTGCGGTCACTCCGTGGTAAGCATAGGCCGTCGAAGTGCCGCGCAGAGATGCGACCAAAGCGACCACCAGGGGCAGAAGCGGTGGATACGTGGTTTGATAAGGAATACCCGCATTCCACAGCGGGAACCACGTGAGATCGGTCGGGTGCGCAATCGCGTATCGGCTCAGGCCCATGAAGGCACCCTCGATGGATCCCATGAAGCGCAGGTACTCAACACGCAATGGCTCGCGGCAGACGTAGAAGTTGAGCCCGAACAAGACAATCGCCAAGAGCGCCGTGGTGAGCCAACCGTAGCGGATCGGATGCTCGACGGGCATGCCCCTTCAGGCTAGCATCGAGCCCGGTTCTGCCATAATGAGTTCGTTGCAAGCCCCCACTCGAAAGGCCAGCAGCGCGGAGCCCACAGCATGACGCCACCACTGGCTAAACCCAAAGTTGTGGTGGTGATGCCGGCCTACAACGCGGCCAAGACGCTGCGCATGACTTACACCGAGCTGCCCCACGACGTGGTCGACCTGGTGATCCTAGTGGACGACGGCAGCCGCGATGAAACCATCGAGATCGCCCGCAGCCTGGGGTTGGAGCTCTTCGTGCACGACCGCAATTACGGCTACGGCGCGAATCAGAAAACCTGCTACCGCGAAGCTTTGCGCGCCGGCGCGGACGTGATCGTTATGGTTCACCCCGATTATCAGTACGACCCCAAGCTGCTCCCCGAAGTCATCCGGCCCATCCGGCAGGGCGACGCCGATGTGGTGCTCGGCTCCCGGTTGATGGGAGAGAGTCCCATGCGCCAAGGCATGCCTTGGTGGAAATACATTGCCAATCGTTTCCTGACCGCGCTGGAGAATCGCTGCTTCGGGCTGCATCTCTCGGAATATCACACCGGCTATCGCGCTTACACCCGCGCGGCGCTCGAAAGTGTGAATCTGGCCATGAATTCCGACGCCTTTATTTTCGACCAGGAGATCATGGCGCAGTTCGTGCAGTTGAAACTCCGCATCGCGGAAGTGCCCGTGCCCACCCGCTATTTTCCGCAGGCCTCCTCGGCTTCATTGGTGCAGAGCACGGTCTACGGGCTCTCCATCCTCCGGCTTCTGCTGCGCTACTGGCTGCATCATCACGGATGGGCCCGCCGCGGGCAGTTTGAGAGCCTGGAGCGGCGTTATTCCAGCGCATCCCGCAACCGCGATTCGGCTTAAGACATCGATCGTCTGGCCTCCGCATCCTCGACTGGTAGGTTTGCATGCAGTGCCCCGCCCGCCGGATGTACAATGAATTCAGGCTGATTCGCTTATCTCCAACGAACTGATCCATTGACTGTGGTTGAGTACTATGGCTGAGATCGAAAGGATCCCCGTTTGAAAGCCACCGACGTCAACAATCCGGACTATTTCCACAAAGTTGTGGACTGCCAGTGGGCTTGTCCGGCCCATACCAACGTTCCTGAATATATTCGTTTGATCGCGCAAGGCCGCTATACCGACGCCTACATGCTCAATCGGGAATCGAATGTGTTCCCCGCGATTCTCGGACGTACCTGCGATCGTCCCTGCGAGCCCGCCTGCCGCCGTGGACGGGTGGACGGCAAACCCGTCGCCATCTGCCGCCTCAAGCGCGTCGCGGCCGACTTGCGCGACGACATCACCGACCGTCTTCCTAAGATCCCCAGCAAGAAAAACGGAAAGCGCATCGCTTGTATCGGCGCTGGCCCGGCTTCGTTGACAGTCGCGAACGACCTCATGCCCCTGGGCTATGAAGTCGTCATGTTTGAGAAGTACAACCGCCCCGGCGGCTTGATGCGCACCAACATTCCCGCTTTCCGCTTGCCCGAAGCGGTGCTGATGGACGAGATCAACCAGATTCTCGAAATGGGCGTCGAGATTCGCTACAACTCGGATATTACCAGCATGAAGGCGCTGCTCGACCAAGGCTTCGACGCCATCTTCGTCGGCACCGGCGCGCCGCGCGGCAAGGAACTCGACATCCCCGGACGCCACGACACCGACCGCATCCACATCGGTATCGATTGGCTGGAGTCCATCGCCTTCGGCCACACCGACTCGGTCGGCGAAAAGGTGCTGATCATCGGGGTCGGCAACACGGCCATGGATTGCTGCCGCTCCAGTTGCCGCCTGGGTGGCAAAGACGTTAAGGTGATGGCCCGCCGCCCGCGCGGATTCTTCAAGGCTTCGGCGTGGGAGCTCGAAGACGCCGAAGAAGAAGGCGTCGAGATCCTGATCAATCACGCGCCCGTGCGCTTCGTCATCGAAAACGGCAAGATGACCGGCATGGAATTCGAGCGGCTGGAATGGGACGCGCAGGCCAAGAAATCCAAAACGATCGATACCGTCTTCCTCCCCGCCGACGACGTTATCCTCGCCATCGGCCAGGAAAATTCGTTCCCCTGGATCGAGCGCGACATCGGCATCGAATTCGACAAATGGAACATGCCCGTGGTCGACGAAAAGACTATGCAGTGTTCCCGCGAGGGCATTTTCTTTGGAGGCGATGCCGCCTGGGGACCCAAGAACATCATCTGGGCCGCCGAGCACGGCCATCAGGCCGCCATTTCTATCCACAATTACTGCCAGAGCGTTCCGGTGACCGAGCGCCTGCCGTTCGGCACGAACTTGATCAGTCAAAAGATGGGGATCAGCGAGTGGAGCTACCACAACGACTACAACCCATCGAAGCGCCAGAAGATGCAGCATGTCGATCTGACCCGTCGCTTCCAGCAGATGAACATCGAGGTGGAGCTGGGCTTCAGCGCCGAACAGACCGCGCGCGAAGTTTTGCGCTGCATGAATTGCGACGTTCAGACCGTCTTCAAGCCCCCGCTCTGCATCGAGTGTGACGCCTGCATCGACATCTGTCCGGTGCAGTGCCTCACCATTACTCGCAATGGCGACGAAGACGATCTGCGCCATCGCCTTTCGGCCCCTGCCATCAATCTGACGCAAGACCTGTACGTCTCCGCCGCGCTGCCGCAAACCGCGCGCATCATGGCCAAGGACGAAGATTTGTGCGTGCATTGCGGCCTCTGCGCCGAGCGTTGTCCCACGGCAGCCTGGGACATGCAGAAGTTTGAGCTGCTCATTCCTTATGCCGGGAGGCCCGTAAGCACCGAGTCATGCGTCACCGCATAAACGATTTCGCTTTGAAGCTGGCAAATGTCAATGGAACCGGATCGGCCAGCGCCAACGGTCTGCTCATGCAGGCTATTTTTCGGATGGGCATTCCTGTCTCCGGCAAGAATTTGTTCCCGTCCAATATCCAGGGTCTGCCCACCTGGTATGAGATTCGCGTCAACAAGAATGGCTATACGGCCCGGTCGCTCGACTATGACCTGATGGTCGCGATGAACTCGCAGACCTACGCGCGCGACGTTGCGGAGGTCCGCGCAGGCGGCTATCTGCTGTACGATTCCTCGTGGCCACTCGATCCGGCTCTTCTACGCGCTGACGTGCATTTCCTGGGCGTCCCGTTCGCGCAATTGTGCAACGACAATTTCCGCGATTCGCGCGAGCGCATCCTCATGAAGAACATCGCGTACGCCGGAACGCTGGTGGCCGCGCTGCAGGTGGACATGGAGATCGTGACTGCGCTGCTCGAGGAAAAATACGCGGGCAAAAAGAAGCTGAGCGAATCCAACACCCGCGCCCTGCGCCTGGGCTACGATTACGCCCGCGATCATTTCGATTGCCCGCTGCCGTTCCACCTCGCCAAGATGGACGCCAACAGCGACAAGATCCTCATCGACGGCAATACCGCCATCGCGCTCGGCTGCGTCTATGCGGGCGCTACCGTCGCCGCCTGGTATCCCATCACGCCTTCCACCTCGGCCATGGACGCGTTCAAAATCTTCTGCGAAAAGTACCGCAAAGATCCCGAAACCGGCCAGAACAACTACATCATCATCCAGGCAGAGGACGAACTGGCCGCCATCGGCATGGTGATCGGCGCGGGTTGGAGCGGCGCGCGCGCGTTCACCTCCACTGCCGGACCCGGCATTTCGCTGATGAACGAACTGCTCGGCTTCGCCTACTACACCGAGATCCCGGCCGTCATCATCGATGTCGAACGCGTTGGCCCATCCACTGGCATGCCCACCCGTACCCAGCAGGGCGATTTGCTGGAATGCGCGTACGCCTCGCACGGCGACACCAAACATATTCTCCTATTCCCGTCGAATCCAGCCGAATGTTTCGACTTCGCTCCCATCGCCTTCGATCTCGCCGAGCGATTCCAAACTCCCGTCTTCCTGATGTCCGATCTCGATATCGGCATGAATGACTGGGTGGTCCCTCGCCTCCAGTGGAACGACGGCTATCAGCCCGACCGCGGCCGCGTGCTCAGTCTCGAAGAAATCGAAGCGCTGCCCAAGTTCCAGCGTTACACCGGCGAAGACGAAAATCAGGTCGCGGCGCGCACGCTTCCCGGCGTCCATCCAAAGGCGTCTTATTTCGTGCGCGGATCCGGCCACAACAAGTTCGGCGGCTACACAGAAATTCCGGACGAGTATCGCGAGGTCATGGATCGCCTTTTGAAAAAGCATCAAGCCGCCGCGAAATTCGTGCCGGCGCCTATCATTCACCGCCGGCCCGACGCTATTTTCGGCGTCGTTACTCTCGGCGGCTGCGACTTGGCCGTTCGCGAAGCGCTCGATCTCCTTGCCGAACGTGGGGTCATCGGGGATTTCATGCGTGTCCGCGGCTTCCCATTCGATTCCGCCGTGGAATCGTTCCTGGCCGAACACGATATCAATTTCGTCATTGAGCAAAATCGCGACGCCCAGCTCCGGTCTCTCTTAACTTTGGAGACCAACGTCCCCAAAGACAAACTGCGCTCCGTGCTGGTGTACGGTGGATTCCCCCTCAGCGCGCGCCACGTCGTCGATGGCGTCCTCGAGGAGTTGGGCTTGCAGGTCAAGCCAGTGTTCGTTGCAGCCGGCCGGCCCGCCGGCGAAATTCCAATGGAGGAATAACATGCCATCCATCGTCAAGCCCGTCGCCACGCACCCCAGCCTGCAACGCAACGATCTGGGCCTCACTATTCGCGACTACGAAGGGACCATGTCCACCCTGTGCGCCGGGTGCGGGCACGACTCGGTCACCGCCGCCATCACGCGCGCTCTCTGGGAAGTTGCCACGCCGCCGCACATGATCGCCAAGCTCAGCGGAATCGGCTGCTCTTCGAAAACGCCGGCATATTTCGTCAACGGCGCGCATGGACTGAACTCCGCCCACGGCCGCATGCCGCCCATCGCCACCGGCGCCAACGCCGCCAATCGCGAACTCATCTACATCGGAATCTCAGGTGACGGCGATTCGTTGTCCATCGGTCTCGGCCACATGTGCCACGCCATCCGCCGCAACGTCCGCATGATCTACGTCATCGAGAATAACGGTGTGTACGGGCTTACCAAGGGCCAGTTCTCAGCCTCGGCCGACGTCGGCTCCAAGAGCAAGCGCGGCGAACCCAACCGCATGGCGCCCATCGACTCGGTGATGCTCGGCATGAGCCTTGGCGCCACCTTCATCGCGCGCAGCTTTTCCGGCGATAAAGAACAGCTGGTGCCCATCCTGAAAGCCGCAGCCTCGCATCGAGGCTTCGCCTTGATCGACGTCATCTCGCCCTGCGTGACCTTCAACGATCACGATGGTTCCACCAAAAGTTATCTCTACACCCGCCAGCACGAGCTGAAAGTAACCGAGGCCGATTTTGTTCCACCCGCCAGTGAGATCCTGGCCCAGATTGGCCAGAACGGCGCTGTCAACGTTACCATGCATGATGGAAGCGTGGTGCGATTCAAAGGCGTTCCCCCCAATTACGATCCCACCGATCGCGGCAAGGTGATGGACTATCTCGAAGAGCACCAAGGCAAGGGCGAAGTTGTCACCGGCTTGCTTTATCTCAACGAATCCATTCCCGACATGCACGAACTGAACAAGACTACCGGCGTCGCCTTGACCAAGGTTCCTTATACAAAGCTCTGCCCGGGCGCGGCCGCGCTCGATCGCCTGCAGGAAGATTTCCGGTGATCCCGCGCTGGGCTTGACGTTCGCCTGATGCTCACTGAAACTCAAATCGTCCAATTCGATTCGATCCGATTGGACTGCGGCGCCACCATTGCCCCGGTCGACGTGGCTTATGAAACCTACGGCGAATTGAACGCCCGCAAGAACAACGCGATCCTGGTTCTCCACGCCTTCTCGGGCGACGCGCACGCCGCCGGTGAAGACAAAGCCACGGGCGCCATCGGCTGGTGGGACAGCATGATCGGCCCCGGCAAGGGATTCGACACCGACAAATACTTCGTGATTTGTTCCAATATCCTGGGCGGCTGCCGAGGCACCTCCGGCCCCGCTTCCATCAATCCGGAGACCGGCTGCCCTTACGCCATGTCCTTCCCTCCGGTCACCATTCCCGATATGGTCCGCCTGCAAAAGATGCTCACCGAGCATCTCGGAATCGAGCGACTGCTGGCCGTCTCAGGCGGCTCCATGGGCGCGATGCAAGCTCTGCAATGGGCCGTCGCTTATCCCGATGCGGTGGCCGCCTCCATCCCCATCGCCGGGACCGCCCGCCATAGCCCGCAGCAGATCGCGTTCAATGAAGTCGGACGCCAGGCCATTATGGCCGACGTCGATTGGGACGAAGGCAACTACTACGGTAAGCGTCCGCCCGCGCGTGGCCTGGCCGTCGCACGCATGGTCGGGCACATCACCTACATGAGCGACGCATCCATGCGCGAGAAATTCGGACGGCGCTTGCGCGATCAGGATCAGTTTGAAGTCGAAAGCTATCTGCGCTACCGCGGCAACCAGTTCGTCGACCGCTTCGACGCAAATTCCTATCTCTACATCACCAAGGCCATGGATTATTTCGACCTCACGGTAGGGCGTCCCTCGCTGAGCGCCGCCTTCGACGGCGTGAAATCGCGCTTCCTGGTCATCAGCTTTTCGTCGGACTGGCTGTATCCGAGCTATCAATCGCTCGATATTGTGCGCGCTCTGCGCGGGCGCAACTGCGACGTCGCCTACTGCGACCTTCCGTCCACCTATGGCCACGACGCGTTTCTGGTGAACGTCGCCGAGCAGTCCCAACTGGTCCGCGGCTTTCTGGCAAGCACGTTCCGGGAGCGCCTTTAGGAGTGTCCGAGTCCTTCGTTCCAAAGTTACTCGGCCGCAGCGACTACGCCATCATCAGCGCGATCATCGAGCCCAATGCCCGCGTGCTGGATCTTGGCTGCGGCGAAGGTGAACTGCTGGCTTGGCTGGCCGAAAACAAGCGCGTGGATGCGCGCGGCGTGGAGATCGAAGGCTCCAAAGTCCGCCAAGCCATCTCGCGAGGCGTCTCCGTGTTTCATAGCGACATCGAGGCCGCCCTCGCCGATCTCCCTGACCAGGCTTTCGACTACGTGATATTGAGCCAGACGCTGCAGGAATCCCGCGCGCCACTCAAGGTTTTGCGCGAAATGCTACGGGTCGGCCGCCGCGCCATCGTCGCGTTCCCAAACTTCGGCCACTGGACCGTGCGGATGTCGCATCTATTTACCGGCCGCGCTCCCAAGACCAGGCTGTTCCCGCACGACTGGTTCGATTCGCCCAACATTCACTTCTTCACCGTCGACGATTTCGAGGATTTGGTGCGGCTTCAGAACTGGACCATCGAGAAGCGCATCTTCCTGCAAGGCGCCCGGCAGATCACCATGCTGCCGAATCTCCTGTCCGAGGTCGCTGTCTTTCTGGTTAGGTCTTCTTGATGAACTTTTCGATGCCGCGCTTGAAGTCGTCCGTCGTGCGCGCGAGACCGTTTACCTCCGCGCCCGCTTGGATGGCCGCTTCAAACTGCATCGCATCGGTGCGATAAAACAATTCCTTTGCAAGCGTCAGGGCCGACGTGGACTTCGCGGCCAAGCTCGCCACAAACGTCTCCACGTCTTGTTCGAACGACTCGGCGCTGAACACGCGATTGATCATGCCGTGTTCGAGCGCTGTCTCGGCGGAAATCGCTTCGCCCAAAGCGATCAACTCAAACGCTCGCTTCTCCGATACCAGCCGCCGCAGAAGCGCCATCACGATCGCGGGCACGAAACCGATGTTGATCTCCGGATATCCGAACTGCGCTGAGTCAGTCGCCAGAACAATGTCAGCCGCCGTCGCTATCCCGCACCCTCCGCCCAGCGCCCGCCCCTGCACCGCCGCGACAATCGGCCTTGGATGGCGGCGCATATCGAGCAGCAGCCCCGCCATGTTGCCGGCCTCAGCTTGAAACTTCGCCAGGTCGCCCGAAGCGTCGTCCGCAAACGTGCGCAGGTCCATCCCGGAGCAGAATTCCTTGCCCTCGCCCGCCAGCAGCACCACGCGCACGCTCTGATCCGCCGCTGCCTCGCGCAACGCTTCTCTCAATTCCGAGAGCAGCTCCTGATCCAACGCGTTTCGCCGCTCGGGACGATTCAGAGCAATCCGAGCAATCCCCCGCTCGACCCGATAAGCGACTTTGCGATATGCGCTCACGCGATCTCGTCACCAGCGACCGGCGGCTTCCCGCGCCCGACCCGCTTTAGAATGCGTTTCGCTTTGGCCACGTCGCCACGCGCGGCCCGTACCCGAAAATATTCGTCCGTTCGAAGCGCGGAGAGTTTCTCCGCCACAGCAACATTGATCAGTTGGTTCAGCGCGACGCCTTCAGCTTCAGCCACGCGCTTCGCCTCCTCGAACAACGAAGGTTGCAAACGAAGCGCAACGTTACTCTTTCTCATATTCACTCCTGATCTTTCGCAAGACTTGACCCGGTACAGCCGCTCTGATCCCGAAGAGAGCCGCCGCTTCCCGCAAATGCCGCAGATTGAAGGTGGCCAGATAACCGGCGCTGCCGTTCACCGCCGTCTCCAGCACCATCTCGTCCGAAGGATCTTTCAATTGCGGCCTCCAAAGAAACCGCATCTCAACAGGAACTGCTACTGACAAAATGGTGTCGAGGAGGGTCCCGACCTCACCAATCGTCAGCGCTACATCCTTCAGCAACTGCGGACGAGTCAGCACTGCCTCGTATTCCAGAACCAACGGCACTGAAACTAACATTTCGATGCGACCGTCAAACGCCGCCAAGAGCAACTGCCTTGACGCGCCGCCATCGCTGCGCAGAGCCGCCACAACGACATCGGTATCAAGAACCAGCCGCATCCTGCCTACTGCTAAATGATATCACATGCAATATTGCTTCGATAATGGCCCCTCACCGCCCCGCCGTCTGCACCGCCGGCATCAGCGCCGCTTTGTGCCCCGACAAAAACGCACGAACACTCATCGGCTCCCGCCCCGTCAGCTCTTTCACGACCGCCGTCGCCGTCCCCATCTTTCCCTGCGCCACCGCCAGTTGGCCCGACACCAGCATCTTCGCGATCGGCTCCGGCGTGCCCAGGGCGACCAATTGCGCCGTCCGCTCGGCCGCGTCCACCGGAACATAGGTCACCGGACGCCCCGTCAACTCCGTCGCCAGCTTTGCCAGTTCCGTCCAGGTCACCACTGCCGGTCCAGTGATGTTCCACGTTCGATTGGAAGTATCTGTCGACGCCAGCGCGGCCGCCGCGGCCTGGGCGCAATCTTCGCGCGTCACATACGGTGCTCCGCCTTGGCCCGTCGCCGCGGTAAGCGTACCCGACGCTACCGCTGGCGCAAGCGCTGGAATCAGGAACTCTGTGTACCAGCAGTTCCGCAGGATCGTGTAACTCATGCCGCTCGCGGCCAGCGCCTGCTCCGTCCCCAGATGATCGGGCGCGAACACCACCGGCGACGTCTCCGGATTCGGCATCGACGTATAAACAACGTGCTTCACTCCCGCGCTCTTCGCAGCAGCCACCGCCGCCTTGTGCTGCGCCAATCTCCGCCCCGGCCGGTCGATCGCATCGCTGCTGATGATCAGCACCCGGTCCGCTCCCGCCATCGCCGCCTCCAACCCCTTGGGATCTTCGAAGTCGGCCTGTCGAACAACCACGCCCCGCGCCGCCAGATCCGCCAGCTTCTCCGGCTTGCGCGTCCCGGCCACAATTTTGCCTTCTCCCTTCTCCAAGAGAAGCTCCACCACCCGCCGGCCGAGATGCCCGGAAGCTCCAGTCACAAATAATGTACGCCCGGAAGTCGTGTTCATTCTGTCAGTTCCTCCAAATCACGAGGTTGGATTCTTCTGCTTGATGATACGGTGCAAGTATATCAATGGCTCGCGAAAACCGTTCTTCAAGCTCCCAGGTGGCGCAAGTCGCCTCTAGTTTTGTGTTTGGTGGTGATTTTTTTCAAAACTTTCGGGAATCAACTGACCCCGTCTTGTGATATTCTGGCGTCCAGAGGCCGCACTTTTAGGTGGTGTACAGTGCGACTGGGTCCACGGACGATCCGCCTCCCTACTCCCCGTCGACATCGGCAGCCAGCCATAACGATTGGAGCACAAGATGTTCTCTCGACGAGCTTTTGCAGGCATGATCGCGGCCGGTCTCACTGAGGCCGCATTCGCACAGCGCGCTAAGCTTTCTGGCGTCGCACCGGCTGACACAGTCTGGATCAATGGAAACGAGTTTCCGGAAGGTCCGCCGCAAGCTTCCATCGACGCCATGGCGCGCGTCATCGGTGAGTCGAACCGGTATCATTACCAGGAATTTCCCGCTTTCTATGCCAAGCTCGCCGCGAACGAAGGACTCACGGCGGACCAGATCCTGGTAGGCGCGGGATCCAGTGAACCGCTGCACGCGGCTGTCGAGGCTTTCACTTCGCCCACCATCCCCCTCATTTATCCGGTCCCCACTTATGAGGCTGCTCCCGAGCTCGCCAAATATAAAGGTCACGCCGTGGTTGAGACTCCGCTTGATTCCAAGATGGCGCCGGATGTGCGCCGTCTCGCCGCCGCAGCGGAGAAGGCGGGCGGTGGCCTTATTTACATCGTCAATCCCAACAACCCGACGTCCACCATCACCACCAGCGACGATTTGGCATGGCTGGCGGCGAATCTCCCCAAGAACACGTATGTGTTGGTGGACGAAGCTTACTTGCACTACGCCACTTCGCCCGAGGCCTCCAGTTCGTTCCGCTTCGTGAAGGAAGGCAAGAACGTCATCGTCGCTCGTACCTTCTCAAAGATTTACGGCATGGCGGGTCTGCGCGTCGGATATATCGCCGGCCGCCCCGATCTGATCGCGAAGATGGAGCCCTATCGCAACAACGTGATCAGCATCGTGAGCGTGCGCGCCGTCCTGGCCGCGCTCGACCTCGGGCCCAAGATGCTCGAGGAACGCAAGGCCAAGATCGTTCACACCCGCAACGAGCTATGCGCATGGATGACCGAGAAGAAGTTCAAATTCATTCCACCGCAGGCCAACTTCGTGATGATCGAGACCGGGCGCGACGCCAAGGAAATGCAGGCCGCGTTGCTCGAGAAGGGCGTCGCCATCGGGCGGCCTTTCCCGCCTCTCAGCATCATGATCCGGGTTTCAATCGGCACCGACACCGAGATGGTCAAGTTCCGCAAAGCCTTCACGGACATAATGGCGTCGTAATCAACCAAGTCCATACCAGGGATGTGATATCCTTCGCCTGAATAAGGAGTCACATCCCATGGATCGCAAGCAAGCGTCCGACTACCCGCAGGAATTACTCGATCTCTTCGATCGCTACGTGCACGGCGACATTCCCCGCCGTGAATTCCTCGACGGTGCCAAGAAATTCGCCACTGGCGGCGTCACCGCTGCCGCGATTTGGGAGAGTCTCCGCCCCAACTATGCCTGGGCCGAGCAGGTCCCCAAAGACGACAGCCGCATCAAAACCGAATACGTGACCGTGCCATCGCCCCAAGGCAATGGCAGCATCAAAGGCTACCTGGTTCGCCCCGCGGGTGGCGGCAAGCTGCCTGGCGTGCTGGTGATTCACGAGAATCGCGGGTTAAATCCCTACATCGAAGATGTGGCGCGGCGTTTGGGTACGGCCAACTTCATCGCTTTCGCTCCCGATGGACTCACCAGCGCAGGCGGTTACCCGGGCGACGACGAAAAGGGCGCGAAACTTTTCGGAGACGTAGACAAGGCCAAGATGTCCGAGGATTTCGTTGCTTCCGCCAAATGGCTCAAGGCTCGCTCGGATTGCACTGGCAAAATCGGCGTCGTGGGATTCTGTTTCGGCGGAGGCATCGCCAATCAACTTGCAGTGAAGCTCGGACCAGATCTCGCCGCCGCAGTCCCCTTTTATGGCGCGCAACCACCGGCCGCTGACGTCGCCAAAATCAAGGCGCCGCTGCTGTTGAACTACGCGGGCTTGGACACGCGCATCAACGGTGGTTGGCCGGCCTATGAAGAAGCTCTCAAGGCCAATCACGTTACCTACACCGCCTACATCTACGACGGCGTCAATCACGGTTTTCACAACGACACCACGCCGCGTTACGACGAAGCCGCCGCGAAACTTGCGTGGAGCCGCACGATCGATTTCTTCAATAAGTATCTGAGAGGCTGATCGGATGATACGAAAACTGAAGCTTGTGCTCTTGCTGTCTGCCTGCGTGTTCGCCTATTCGCAGGACAAGCCGAATCCCAACTTCACCGGCGGTGATGTGAAGACCATCAAGGAGAACTCGCAAGGCAACATCGCGCACTTTTACTTTCCGCCCGGCGTGCGTACCAAGTGGCATAGCCACGAAGGCGGCCAAATCATCCTGGTGGAAGACGGTGTCGGTCTTTATCAAGAGAAGGGCGGTCCCGTGGTCGAACTACGCGCGGGCGAAACCCGCTACTGTCCGCCTGGAGTGGCGCACTGGCACGGTGCCTCGCCCAAGGAAGGCGGCACGCAGTTCAACATCAGCCGCGGCGGAATCACCTGGCTCGATGTGGTGACGGATCAGGAATTCACCGTCACACCGGTACACAAGTAACTCTACTTCGACGCCGTCGCGCCCAGCTTCTTGAGCAGCGCGGCGGTATCTTCGTGAACGTCGATGCGCTGGCCACCCCGGCTGTTTCCGCCCGCGCGGCCCATCGCGGAATCAATCGGGGTCTTGCCTTGGCGATCCGTCGCGTTCAAATTCGCGCCGTGATCCGCCAGGAATTGCACCACATCGTTCCAGCCCCAAAATGCGGCACCATGCAGCGGAGTTTGGCCGCGGCTTTCGGTCGCATTGATTTCGCCGCCCGCCGCCAGCAAAAGTTCGAGCGATGCCAGCGACCTCTCCTGAACGTCCGGAGTCGTGTAAACTCCCCTCGTATCGGCATCCACGGAACCAACTCCCGCGGCCGCCATGGTCGGAGTGATGCCGCGGTTATTTGGAAGATTGACCGACGCGCCATGCGCCAGCAGCAACTTGATCGCGGGCGCATCCAGCGCTTTGGCAGCGCGCAGCAGCGGCGTAACGCCGATGCTCAGCATGATGTCGACGCCCCGGTCAGCGCCGACGCTGCGGTACGGCGGCAGCAGTTTCAATTGCAAATTGGGATTCGCTCCGGCGTTCAAAAGCTGTTCGACGATTTGCAAAGGCGTGGTCTCATCGAGCGACGGACCGTCCGCTCTTCCCCCGTGCGGAATCGTGTTCATGTCGACGGCGCAGTAGAGCGGGCTGCGGCCCCACCAATCCCACTTGTTCACATTCGCTCCCTTCGTGATCAAATACTTCGCCGTGTCGAAGTGCGCGTTGGTGATCGCCATGATCAGCGGAGTGACGCCCTCCGGATCCGTCATATTCAACTTCGCGCCGGCATCTACCAGCGATTGCACGCATGTGAAGCAGCCTTCGCGAGTGGCATAGAGCATGGCCGTCAATCCGCCGTAGGACAGGTGCTGTGCGCGCGGCTCGGAGCTGACCTGCGCCAGATCTTCGTTGACATGCGAGCGGGCGTTCACGTCGGCGCCGCGGGCGATCAGTTCGCGCACCATCGCGGGCTGGCTTTGAGCGGCAGCCCACATCAGCGCGGTCTGTTCCTTTTGCTTTTCTGCGGCATTGACGTGGGCGCCATGTTCGATCAAGAGGCGCGCGGCTTCCACGTTACTGGTACGAGCAACGATCATCAAAGCTGTTTGACCATCCGCGCTCGGGGAATCGGGATCCGCGCCGGCTTTGAGCAACGCTTCGATGATGGCGGCGTTGCCGGCGAAAGCGGCTTCAGACATGGGCGTCGAGCCAAACTGGTTGCGCGCCTTGGCGTCGGCGCCGGCCTTCAACAGACGCGCGGTCAGTTCGAAATCACCGTTATGCGCCGCCCAAATCAAAGCCGTGGTGCCATCCGGAGCAGCCGTATTCACGTTGACTTGCTGGTTGATTAGTTCAATGGCAGCCTGACGATTGCCCGACTTCACAACCTCGATGAGGGACGGATCGCCCGCCGCACCTGCGAGCAATGGCAACGCGGCGGCAAACAAAATAGCAGCGCGCATTTTAGACCTCCGCGAACTTGCCGGAACTATCGCCGAGATGATCGAGCGGAACACCGGCGCGATCGAGCACCGTCAGCAGCATGTTGGCCAGCGGCGTTTGATCGGGATATTTCAGATGCTGGCCGCCCTTGACGGTCTTCCATCCGCCCACCAGCGCGGTCGGCAGCGGGTAATGATTGTGCATGTTGCTGTTGCTCATGTTGCTGCCGTACAGAATCATGGAGTGGTCCAGCATGTTGCCATCGCCGTCCGGCATGGCGCGGAGCTTCTCCAGGAATTTCGCAAGGATGCTGGTGTGATAAGTCTGGATTTTCACCAGGCGGTCCATCTTGGCCTGCTCGTTGTTGTGATGCGACAGCGGATGGAACGCATCGGGAACGCCGATTTGGTTATACGTCAAATTGCTGACTTCGGCTGCCATCATCATGCTGAAGACTCGCGTCATGTTGGCCTGATAAGCCAGCGCGGTCAGATCGAACATGAGAGTGATGTGCTGTTCGAACTGCGGCGGCGTTCCTGCGGGCGCATTCGGGATGTCGACATGCGACAGGTCGTGCGCTTCCATCTTCTGGATGCGGCGTTCGACTTCGCGAATGGTGTCCAGATAGTCGCTCAGCATCGCGCGATCCTGCGGACCAAGCGTGCGCTGCAAGTCCGTGGCTTCCGTGGAAACCAAGTCGAGAATGCTGGCATATTGCTTTCCGAGAACCTTGCGCTCAGTCGCGGTATCCCCCTGGCCGAACAGGCGCTGGAACAGCTTGC
>Ga0209415_10003970_pt1 | contig 27334 bp, 19 predicted proteins | sample PeaSoiSIISIP2007_FD_187696 | JGI IMG/M metagenome (GOLD analysis project Ga0209415, IMG submission 187696) | Peat soil microbial communities from Weissenstadt, Germany - SII-SIP-2007 (SPAdes) (version 2) | ecosystem: Environmental > Terrestrial > Soil > Wetlands > Peat | place: Germany... | reverse complement strand
GAGATGGCAGCCGCTTGCGCCGCAGCCTGCCACGCCAATGCGCTGATTTTCCTAACAGATGTACCTGGTGTGAAAGATGCTGAAGGAACGGTGATCCCGTGGCTAAGCACCAAGCAGGCGCAGGACATGGTGGAAGGATCGATCGTCAGTGGAGGCATGCTGCCCAAGCTGGAAGCGTGCAGACAGGCGTTGAAGCAGGGAGTGGGCAGGGTGAGGATACTGCCCGCCGCTGAAGCGGAGTCTCTGCCGCAGTTTTACCACACGAAGTTGAATTGCGGAACGGAAGTCACCTGCGCGTGAGCTCAGGAATGAAGTTGCCAAATGAGGAGTCAAAGTTGAACAGTCCATTGCAAAACAGAGTGCCGGTACCGGCGGTGCCGGAAACATTTCCCGGAACCTTCTGGTGCCCCGACCTGGTTTCGACGCGCGATCTCGGGCCGCCAGGGGTTCAGGCGGTGTTGCATCTGGCGGAACTGATGAAGTCTCGCCCGTCGGTTTTTCAGCGGTCGCTGGCGGGGAAACAGATGGTGATGTTTTTCGAGAAGCCCTCGCTCAGAACCCGTCTGACTTTTGAAGCAGGGATGACGAGCCTGGGAGGCACGGCCATGTTCGTGGACCAGTCGCAGAGCCGGCTGGACGCCCGCGAGACGCTGAGCGATATTGCGCACAACCTGGAACGCTGGGTTGACGTGATTGTGCTGCGCACGTTCGCGCAGGAAACCATTGAAGGCATGGCGCGCTATGCGGCGGTTCCGGTCATCAACGCGCTAAGCGATTTGGAGCATCCCTGCCAGGCACTGGCGGACTACTTCACGCTGCAGGAGAGATTTGGCAATCTCCAGAAGATTTCTCTGGCGTACGTTGGGGATGGCAACAACGTCGCGCATTCTTTGATGCTGACGTGTGCGTGCCTCGGATCGTCCATCCGGATCGCGACGCCGAAAGGCTATGCTCCGAATCCGCTGATGGTTGCCGATGCACGGAAGATTGCGAAACATACGGGCGCACAAATCGAACTGCTGACCGATCCGCACGCGGCAGTGGCAGGGGCGGATGCGGTTTACACCGACGCCTGGGCGAGCATGGGCCAGGAACACGAAGCGGCGCAGCGTGCCGAAATCTTCCGGCCGTATCAGGTGAATCATGAACTTATGACGGAAGCCGCGCCCCATGCGGCTTTCATGCACTGTCTGCCCGCGCATCGCGGCGAAGAAGTCACCAACGAGGTGATGGACTCAGACAACTCGGTCATCTTCGAGCAGGCGGAAAACCGTCTGCACGTTCAAAAATCCATTCTTTATTTATTGCTGGGCGGCGCGGTACGGCTGCCCGTAAGGAGCGCTCATGCCTGAGAAAGTTGTACTCGCTTATTCCGGTGGACTGGATACGTCGATCATCATTCCGTGGTTGAAAGAAAACTATTCCTACGACGTCATCGCCATGGTCGGCGACGTTGGTCAGGGCGACGACATTGATGCGGTCGTGGAGAAGGCTTATAAAACTGGCGCCAGCAAGGTCGTCGTGGAAGATCTCCGCGAAGAATTTCTGACGGAATATGTGTTCCCTTCTCTGAAAGCTGGAGCGGTGTACGAGCACAAGTATCTGCTGGGAACTTCGCTGGCGCGTCCGGTGATTGCGAAACATCAGGTGGAAGTGGCGTTGCGCGAGGGAGCGACGGCGGTGTCGCACGGATGCACGGGCAAGGGCAACGATCAGGTGCGATTTGAATTGACCTACCAGGCGCTCGCGCCAGAGTTGAAGATTATCGCGCCGTGGCGGGAGTGGACGTTGAAGTCGCGTGAGGACTGCCTGGATTACGCCGAGCAGCACGGGATTCCGGTGGCCGCGAGCCGCGAGAAGATTCACAGCCGCGACCGCAATCTGTGGCATATCAGTCACGAAGGCGGCGAGTTAGAAGACGCCGGGAATGCGCCTTTGCCGACTACGTGGCAGATCACGCGCTCGCCTCAGGAAGCGCCGGACAAGGAAGAGCAGGTGCGCATCGGATTCGCTCAGGGAGTTCCAGTGTCAGTGAACGGAATGAAAATGGATCCGGTGTCGCTGGTGGAACTGCTGAACGAAATTGGCGCCCGCAATGCCATCGGACGCATCGACTTGGTCGAGAACCGTTTTGTGGGGATGAAGTCGCGGGGATGTTACGAGACTCCCGGGGGCACGCTGCTGATCGCGGCTCACCGTGAACTGGAAGCGCTCTGTCTGGAACGCGAGGTCGCGCACTTCAAGCAGCATATCGGACTGAAGTATGCGGAGATGGTTTACTTCGGCCTGTGGTTCACACCGCTGCGTGAAGCGCTCGACGCTTTCGTCGAGAGCACACAGAAGGAAATGACGGGGAGCGCCACGCTGTCGCTGTACAAGGGAAATGTTTCCGTGGTCAGCCGCGAGTCGGAGCACTCGCTCTACCGCACGGACCTTTCGTCATTCACGATGGGCGACAGCTACGACCAGAAGGATGCGGCGGGATTCATTCGGATTCTTGGGCTGCCGTCGCGGTCGCGCGCCCGGTCTCGCGTGGAGGTCACGCGATGAAGATGTGGTCGGGAAGGTTCCGGCAACCGCTGGATCCTGATTTCGAACGCTGGCAGCGGTCGTTCAGTTTCGACCGCCGGTTGCTGAAGTGCGAACTTTTAGCGAGCAACGCCCACGCGCGGGCGTTGAAGGCGGCGGGCATTCTATCGTCCGATGAACTGATCAGCATTCTGCAGGGCTTGAGGCAGATCGGCGAGAAGGCAGCGGAGTCACCCGCGTTTCTCGACGATGATGAGGCGGAGGACGTTCATCATTTCGTCGAGAAGCAACTGGTCGCGCTGATTGGGGAGACGGGATACAAGCTGCACAGCGGCCGCAGCCGCAACGAGCAGATTGCGACCGACCTGCGGCTTTACGTGAGGGCGACGATCGATCAACTGCGGCATGAATTGGCTGAGCTTTGCGGCGTGCTGGCGGATTGGGCAGAACAGGCCGCAGACGCTGCCATGCCTGCATACACGCATCTGCAAAGGGCGGAGCCGGTTCTGCTGGGTCATTGGCTGCTGGCCTATGTGGAAATGTTTTTGCGCGATGCCGAGCGGCTTGCCGACTGTCGCAAGCGGCTGAACGTGTGTCCGTTGGGATCGGGTGCAGTCGCGGGCGCGACGCTGCCGCTGGATCGGGCTCTAATGGCCGACACGCTTGGGTTCGACGGGACAACGGCGAACAGCATCGATGCCACCAGCGACCGCGACTTTGCGCTGGAGTTTGTGAATGCGCTGTCGCTGCTCTCCATGCATCTGAGCCGCTGGGCGGAGGAGATGATTTTGTTTTCTTCTCAGGAATACAGCTTCCTTGGCCTGCCGGAAGCTTACTCCACGGGCAGCAGCGCGATGCCGCAGAAGAAGAATCCGGACTTGTTGGAGTTGGTGCGCGGCAAGAGCGGGCGGGTTCTGGGAAATGCCACCGCCCTCATGGTTGCCGTGAAAGGATTGCCGCTGGCTTACAACAAAGATCTGCAGGAAACGCAGGAACCGCTGTTCGATTCGTCGGACACGCTGCTGCAGATGTTGCCGCTGGTCGCGGGATGGATGAAGGCCGTGGAATTTCACAACGAGCGCATGCATCAGGCGGCACAATCGGGCTTCATGAGTGCATGGGCGGCGGCTACATATTTGGTGAAGCGCGGCGTGCCATCGAGGCTGGCGCATGAGCGGATTGGCAAGGCAGTGCAGATGTGTATCGAGCGGAACTGTGAGCTTCAGGACCTGTCGATCGAGGAACTGCGGGCACTGAGCCCGGCGTTCGATCAGGATGTCTACGAATCGCTGAAGCTGGCTTCCGTGCTGGCAGTTCACGATGTTCCGGGAGGCACCGCGCCGAACCGTGTGCGGCACGCCATTAGCGTCACCAGGAAGAAGATCGAGTCGCTTCGCGAGGAGGCCCATGCGCACGCGTAAAGCAATCTTGCCCGACGCACAACAGATTCACGAGCTAATTTCGGCATACTCCGGTGACGGCACCCTGCTGCCACGCACGCTGCCAGAGATCTGCGAGAACGTCAGAGACTTCGTGGTGCTCGAAGATGACGGACGCATCATCGGCTGCGGCGCGCTGCATCTGTATGGCACACACCTGGCTGAGATTCGGTCGATCACGGTCGCGCCGTGGGCTCAAGGTAAAGGCGGGGGCGGACGACTGGTGAAGGCGCTGCTGGCCGAGGCGAAGCGGCACCGCGTGGATTGCATTTGCCTGTTCACGCGCAAGCCTGATTTTTTTGCCGGGCAGGGATTCTCGGTCGCGCAGCGCGAAGACCTTCCCGACAAGATCTACAAAGATTGCCACGCTTGTCCGCGGTTTCATTGCTGTGATGAAGTGGCGATGGTGCGCGGGGATCTTCCTAAGTTCGCGATTCTGCCGGAACCTGAGAATTGGCTAGTTAAGCTTCAAGGGTGGGCTCCGAATGTGGGGAGTCAGACGGGGTCTAGTTAAGTTCTTCGGCTCCGTCTTCGGCGGAGCAAAGATAGACCTGCGATTTGATTCCGGTGGCGCTTAGATAGCGGCCGGCGATCTGTTGCGCGAAGGCTTGCGCATTTTCTTCGCGGACGAGGTTGACGGTACATCCGCCGAACCCGCCTCCGGTCATGCGTCCGCCGACGAAGCCTGGCAGGTCTTGAGCGGCCCCGACCATGATGTCGAGTTCCCGGCAACTGACTTCGTAGAGGTCGCGCAGGCTGTTGTGGGATGCGCGCATCAACTGTCCTACTCGAAGCAAGTCACCCTCTTTGAGGGCGCGGGCAGTATCAAGCGTCCGCTGATTCTCGCGAACGACGTGGGCGCATCGCTGCCCAATCCTGGCGGGAAGCTCGCGCATGTGGCGATCGAGCATTTCTTCTGACACATCCCGCAACGCGCGAACAGTGGAATCCCACGTCGTAAACAAACGCACTCCCTCCTCACATTCTTCACGCCGAGTGTTGTAGGCCCCGGTGGCGAGGTCGTGCTTGACCATGGTGTTGCAGACCACAAGCCGGAGGCCCGCGGGAATAGGAACGAACTGAAACTCCAGGGAACGGCAATCGAGAAAAAAAGCGTGTCCTGCTTTCCCCATGCAGGAGACAAACTGGTCCATGATGCCGACGCGGGCGCCGACGAAAGTGTTCTCGGCTTCGCGGCAGAGCTTGGCGACCTCGGGCAAGGAAAGAAGTGTCGCGTCATTGCTCATCTCAACGACGCTCATCAGGGCCAGGGCAGAGGCAACTTCGAGCGCCGCCGATGAACTGAGTCCCGCGCCGATCGGAACTTCGCCATGTACAAGCAGATTCGCCCCATGCGGTTCATGACCGCGTTGCCGAAGGATGCTCGCGACACCAAGCACATAATCACACCACGCCCCGGTGCGCTGCTCGGGCAGGTTGTCGAGATCGAACTCGAAGTTGCCGGGAAACTCTTCGGAGTGGATGACCAGCTTACGATCCGGCCGCGCGGCGATCGCTACATACGTCGAGAACCCGACAGCCGCCGGCATGACGAAGCCATCGTTGTAATCGGTATGTTCGCCAATCAGGTTGACGCGTCCGGGGGCACGGAAGATTCTAGGGTAATCGCCGAAAACTTTTTCGAAGCGCTGGGTGAGTTCGTTTGCTGTCGTCGGCATCGTCACGGCCGAATACCCATGCAAAATGGATCCTGCGAGTCCAGCAGAAGTTCGGCATCAGCGTTCACGAATGCAGCGCCTCGAATGCTGGGATAGACCTTGCCATTCCGCACCGCGATGCTGCCTTCGAATACGCTTCCGACAATGCTCTCTTGTTTCCATATCTGTCCTTCGCGAATTTTTCCGTCCGCATAGAGGCAGGCCAGTTTGGCGCTGGTCCCGGTTCCGCACGGCGAACGATCGTAGGCTTTGCCGGGACACAGCACAAAATTCTTGCTGTCGACAGCGGGAAGTTGGGACGGCCCAAATAGCTCGATGTGGTCGATTTCCTGATTCCCTGCGCCGGTGATTCCATTCTGCCGAAGTGCCTGGCGGATCGCCCATGTGAAGTTCGTCAATTCTTCGACGTGGGTCAGAGCAAGTTCGAGTTCGTAGTCGCGTGCTTGGCCTCGAACTAGAAAAAACCAGTTCCCTCCCCACGCAACATCGCCGCGCACCTTGCCGTAGTGCGCCACATCGACTTCCACGTTCGAGGCCAGGCGATAACTCGCAACGTTGTTTACCGTGACGGAGCCGTCCGGGTGCAGCACGGCGCTCACGGTGCCCACGGGAGTCTCGATGCGGTGCTCGCCCGGCTTAATCCGTTGCAGGAAAGACAGCGTCGCCACCAGTCCGATGGCGCCGTGCCCGCACATACCGAGATATCCGACGTTGTTGAAAAAGATGACGCCCGCGGCGCAGCCAAGGTCTACAGGTTTACACAACAGCGCTCCTACCATTACGTCGGAGCCCCGCGGCTCGCACACAACCGCGGATCGAAAATCGTCATGCTCGCTGCGCAGACGTTCCAAGCGCTCGGAGAGCGGACCGATCCCGAGGTCGGGGCCGCCGCTGACAACTACGCGCGTCGGTTCGCCGCCGGTGTGGGAGTCGATCACTCGGATTTTGCGGATCTGGCTGGCCATCATTTTCCCAGCGTTCTCGCCGCACGTTGCACAAGAGACATTTCCTCTGGAGTTTGAGGCCCCAGCATTTTATATGATTTCCAACCGCCGCTGTAGGAACGGGAAGGGTGCGTCTACTTTATTTGGTGAGTTCCCCGGTTGACTCAAATCGCAATCCAACCAGAGGATTCCCCGACGCCAGAAACGCCCGAATGCTGGCGCGATTGGGGCCAACCTGTTCGATCGCAGTGGACAGGCAACGCACGGCCTCCTCCATCGGAGTGCCTTCCGGCAGGCGAAAAATCCACGGAATGTTAGTTGACGTAAGAGCGCGGTCGGAAGAGATGGCCATGACAGGCACGAACAATTTCACTGCAATCTGCTCGGCGAGATGACTGGACGGACGGTCCAGCGCGATCAGCGCGATCACGCGTTCCTGAAAGACGGCTTTCACCAAGTCGTCGGAAGCCTTGCCCCATGCGCTCTCTGTGGGAATTGCGATCAGTGAAAGATGCTTGCCGGGGCGGTTGATCGCGCTGATCACGCGATTGGTTTCAGGAGATCGGATGAGTTCGTCGGCATGCGGGCCGAAGACGCCGATTTTCAGGTCGCTGGCTTCTTCGTCGGGCAGCGGTGGACCCGCGTACTGAACGCCGTTCTCGCCTACTTGAGCGTACGGCTTTTCCATGGTGATGGGGCGGTAGTCGATGGTTCCGCTATGCACACGCGCGAGGAACAGGGGCGCTATGTTCTTGCAGTTCGGATCGAAGATCATGTCTCCAGTGACGCCTTTGTACGTTTCGGTTGCAGTCAGTGCATCGCGGATTCGGCCCTTATTCAGCCCCGCGCGACAGATAGCGCCGAGCAGGATTTTCATCTGATCGTAAGCCAGGGCAGCGAAGTGATCGGGCTTCTCGTGGAAGCGCGCTTCATAGTGAGCGCTGAATTCCAGCCAGGCCGGGTCAGGCCGGTTTGGATCGTACGGAAAAACGGCCTCGAAGCCTTCAGCGGCCGAACCTGCGAGCTTGATGAGTTCGTCGCCGATGGTGCGGTGGCTGCCGAACACGCGGTGCTTCATGCCAAGTTCCTGCATCTGTTGCAGGATCATCGCGGCGGGCGCAACGTCCGTCCAGAGCACGATAGCGTCGACGCGGGAATCTTCGATGACCTGAAGCTGGCGGCGGAAGTCGGTGTCGCCCCGCATGAATTTCTGCTCGATCACGACCGGGTGGCCGAGACGGCGCGACGCGTCGCGAAATTTCAACACTCCGAAGCGGCCATAACGGTCGTTTACGCGCAGGATCGCGACGCGCTTGAAGCCCAGTTCGCTGTAGATATGCCGCGCCAGAGTGTAACCCTGCAAACGGTCGTCCTGAACATCAGTGAAATACCAGGGGATGGCGGTCTCCGGGATCGTAGGATCGGTGGACGCGCTGTTCACCAGCGGAGTTTCGGCCTTCAGCGTGAGACGCAGAGCGATGTGGGTAGACTCCGCACTGATGGAACCGAACATGGCCCAAACTTTGTCGTCATAAATCATGCGGACGGCGTCGTTCGAGGCCGCGCCCCAGATGGCGGAGTCTTTCGCAGCACCGACAGTCGCGGATTTGCTCATCTGCCAATTGTCGTAGTCGTTGTGAGTGATCAGGCGAAAAGGTTTCCCACCGTAGCCGCCGGCGGCATTCGCCTCGTCAATGGCCATGGTTGCGCCATTCAGCATGCGAATGCCCAGCACGGTGTCGGGATGATCGTAGAGGGGCGCCAGGAAACCGATGCGAATCTCGGTGAGATCCTTCAGGTCAGGATCGGGGACATCACGCGCCGCGCCGTTGTATTCGACGAGATCCTGATAGTACTCGTGATAAGGAACGGTGAACTTCGAAAACGGACGCAAGTCTTCTGGTGCGCCTGTGTAGGGCTTGAGAGAACGGTGCGCAGGTGGGCCCGGCGGATTATGACCGCAAGCACAGGGAACAGACGTCTGAGCCCACGCAGCGCTGGCAAGCATCGCGGCCAGCACTGCAGGCACAACGAAAACACTGACGAGGCGCATGGCTACTCCGCAGGCGTTTCCCGCCGGAACATGGCGATCGCTTCGATTTCGATCAACAGGTCAGGACGGCAGAGAATCGCCTGAATTCCAGTTGATGCCGGCAGCGGGTCGAGCTGCTGCTCTTTATAGAAAGCGGTGCGTTCTTCGTTGAACGCCTGGTAGTCGCGTTCAATGTCGCGGAGATAGCACGTGGTGCGGACAATGTCATGCCAGGTTGCGCCTTCCGCCGCAAGTAACTTCGTGATGTTGTCGAAGGTGCGCCGAAGTTGCGCGCGAAGATCACCGACGTGGACGGTGAGGCCCGCGTCGTCAATGCTGGCCGTGCCCGAAATCAGCAGGATGGTGAGTCCGTTCAAATCAATCCGCATGCCGCGGGAAAAGGCGCTGCCGTAGTCGTACGCTTCGTTGAGCGCTGCGTGATTGGTGATGGCCCGCTTCACCACGGGGGCTGTGGCCACTTCGGCGAATAGCTCTTGAACATTCATTTGATTGGCTCCTGGTAGTTTCATTGTTTTCGTGTCGTCTTCTGCTGGTTCACAATGTGTGCGGTTTCAAGCGAACTTTTCTGTCGAATGCCGTGGCTCAATCCCTTGGCGGTCGCCACCCAGATGTCGTCGCCCTGAAAGTCGACGCCGAGAACGTAGTTGTGTGCGAGCGTGCTTTGTACTGGAATCTTCTTCAGCGTGCCGGCCGAGTCGCGCACCAGCATTTCGGGCTTATGGGTATCGAGTGCGGGGCGGTATACCGCCCAGTTCGTGCCATCGTAATAGGCCAGACCTTTGTCAGTGGAAAACCAGGCGCGATTGGCATCGATGGCTTTGACCTGGTTGAGAAAATTGCTGGGCAGGCCGCTGTCTTTCTGCAGAAAGTTGTGCCAGTAGCGGCCATCGTAACGGCTGGCGCCGAAGTAGGTCGCGACCCACAAAATCTTGTCGACGTAGCTGACCGAGGTGGTGATTTCGTGGATCAGCCCTTGATCCTTCATTAGGACGAGTTCGGTCTCGCCGTCAGGATCGTTGTAATCCTTCCAGTGCTCGGTCTTCACGTCATACTCAAGCACTCCGCCGCCCCACACGGCGTAATAAACTTTGTCATCCGCGGGGCTGACTGAGTAAGTCCAGATTTCATACATCGGCGTATTGCGTTCGTTGAACAGGGCCCATTGCCCGGTGCGGGTGTTGAGGCGACTGGCGCCGGCGGCGGTCGCTGTCCATACAAAATCGCCTTGTACGCCAACTCCGTAAACAATGTCGTTGCTCAGGCCGGAAGTTAACTGGGTAAAGGTGTCGATGCGCCCGGCAGATATGCGGCTCAGACCGCCCATGGTTCCGGCCCACACATCGCCGGTACGCCTGTCGAGCGCCAACGACAGTACCGCCTGGTGTGCGAGGCTCTGTTGTGGTTGATCGGGGGCAGGGCGAAAGACTTTCCACGCGCTGTTTTCGTACAGACCTAGTCCGTTTTCTGTGCCCGCCCAAATGCGATTGCCGTCGACCAGCACGCAGAAGACGTGGTTATCAGGCAGGCCGTTCGCAGTCGTGAAGTTCTCCCAACGAAACAGCGGCATGTCCTGCGCGGCGGCCATGGCCGCCGTGATCAGCAGTGCGAGCGTCGCGAAGATAATTTTCGGCAACCAGATTCTCGGCTTCATAGCGTTTTCAGGTACTCGATGAGATCGTTCAATTCGTCTTTGGTGAGATCGTTGCTCGCGCCGTGCATGTCTTTCGGGTTAAACACAGTCCAGATTTCTTCCAGCGATCGCGCCGAGCCATCGTGCAGGTAGGGCGCGGAATAGGCGACGTTGGAAAGCTGGGGCACGTCGATCACAGGCGAACGGTCTGTCGACTTGCCGGTGCCAACGTCAACCTGTTTTTGATTGGTGTACTTCGGCCCGCTGTGGCAGGTCGCACACTGATTCGCGTCGGGGATCGGTTTGCCGCTCTTGTATTTAGCTCGCTCGAAGATTGCCTTGCCGCGCTCCTGCGCCGGCGTCGATTCTCCGTTGGGAAGGCGCGAGCGGTTGGGGCGATAGGGGAGCGAGTAGACGAACGTCACCAGGTCGGTCAGTTGCTGCTGGTTAAAACTCTGCGAGCGAAAGAAGAATTTTTCCGTGCGCGGGCCGCATTCGGTGGGCATGTCGGCGTTGCCGCCATTCCATTTGAAGGGCTCGGTGCCGGCGAGACTCTCCAGCGAGCGGTTGTCGACGATGTCTTTGCCAAAACCGTCGGGTTCGAGGTCCCACTGCAGGCCGTCAATGGTGGCATCGAGGTGGCAATTGGCGCAGCCGAACTGACCTTGGAAGGCGAAGTCTGCGGTGTAGAAGAGACGCTCGCCGCGGCGCAGCGCGTCCGAGTTCTTCGGTCCGCCGAGGTCGATTGTCGAAGTAAGTTGGAGCGTTGCCGTATCGATGACGGCGACGTTGTCGTCGAGGCGGTTGGCGACATAGAGACGTGTGCCGTCTTGCGAAAGCAGCACGCCGCGCGGATTGTGGCCGACTGGAATTCTGGTCAGCAGGTAGTCTGCGGAGGCTGAAAGATCGTTGACGAAAGACTGGCGTCGCGCGCGCACCGCTTTCAGCAGGCGGGGAACATCGATCACGGTTACGCTCTCGGACCCGGCCGTGGTCAGAAAAATCTTCGACTTGTCGGGCGCGATAGCGACGCCCCACGGCAGCGCGTAGTAACGCTCAAGTTCGTCAATTGGAATCTGGACGGTCCCACCCACGTCGTCGCCAAACAGAGTCAGGGAGTCGCCGAAGGCCCAACCGTGCTCGACGTGGGCCAGAGGGATCAGATTCTTGGGCCGAAGTTGCGCGGCTACGCCCAGCCGGCCATCCGAGGACAGCGCGACATGAAACACGCCAGCAACGTTGTGCAACGGCTTGCGTTCAACCACCATTTGACGCTCGGTATCGATGACCGTAATTTCTGAATTCGGCTGGGTGCGAAATGCTCCGGCATTCGGATAAATGTGCGTGCAATAAATCCACTTGCCGTCTGGAGACAATGCCAGGTAGCTGGCGCCGCGCCCGGCGAGCAGTCGCTTGGTTTCCTGGCCCCTCTTGAGGTCGATGACGGATACGTCGCCGCTCAACCGGTTCGCCACGTAGAGCGTCGTGTTGCTGCTGTCGGAAACGACTCCGCTCGGTTCAGGCCCGGTGGGTAGAGTCTGCACAACTTTCAAGTCTGCCGTGTCGATTACAGACACGGTATCGGACCAGGCATTCGTTACGTACAGATGACGGCCGTCAGGCGACAAGGCGATTCCGCGCGGCATGCGGCCCACCGCGACCTTGCTGACGACTTTGCTGGATTGCACGTCGACGACGCGGACTTCGTCGCTGTCCTGGCAGACTACATAGAGCAGGCGGCCGTCCGGGGAGGAAGCTATTTCGATCGGGGATAAATATCGTTCTTTCGCAATTGCGGCGGACTGTCGGCCTGCGGGCTTGGCCGCAACCGCCAGCAAAGCCACGACGAAGATGGCTACAACATTCACCATCCGCCGAAAGCTGGTGCCGGATATTGCGCGGGCCGTCATCTACGGTTCCTCCACCGTGAGCACCCGATCCACGGTGAGATTCTCGAGAACCTGCTCTTGGCCGCTGGGCCAGTGGATGGTGAGTTTGTCTGCCTTGGATGCAACTCCAAGGCCGAAGTGGATACGGCCGTCGTCCTGGGAGAGATAGCTTGACCCCGCGGTGCGTTCGGCGATCTGTTTGCGTCCGGCGGCGAGCAGTTCCAGGCGCGCACCAATGCCGTCGCGGTTGCTTTTCTTGCCTTTCAACTTCACGGTGAACCAGTGATTGTTGTTCTGCGTGACGTTGTGCAGCAGGGTCGCGGGCGCACCCAGGTTCACGACGAACGCATCAATCTTTCCATCATTGTCGTAGTCGGCAAAGCAGGCGCCACGCGAGACTGTCTTTACGTCGAGCACTGGACCGGCCTCGCGCGACACGTCGGCGAATTTGCCGTTCCCGAGTCCGCGAAACAGAGACTGCTCCTGCGGGACAAGATGAATCAATCCGCCATGGAAGACCAGAATGTCGAGCCAGCCATCGTTGTCGAAGTCGTAGATGCCGCTGCCCCAACTCACATACTGCGCCGTGGCCTGCGAGATGCCGGAACTGGGGCCGATGTCTTCGAATCCATTCGGCCCGGAGTTGCGCATGAGACGGTTGTACTTGGAGTCGGTCACCCAGAGATCGAGGCGGCCGTCGCCATCGATGTCGGCGAAGACCGGACCCATGGCTGAAGTGTTCTCGCCGTTCTGGCCGTAGGCCACGCCCATCTCGCCGGCGACTTCCTCGAAAGTGCCGTCATGCTTGTTGTGGAATAGAAAATTCTCAGTCTTATCGTTGGCGACGTAGATGTCAGGATAGCCGTCGCCGTCGTAGTCGGCCGCAGTCACGCCCATGGTGCGGCCCTTATAGGCGCCGATCCCGGACTTGTCGGTCACGTCGGTAAACGTTCCATTGCAATTGTTGTGGTAGAGGCGGTTGGTGTCGGCGGCATAATCGAGTGGGCCGGGATAATTGTCGGCGGGATAGAAGTTGCGGTACTTGGGATCGAACTTCACATAGCGCCCGACGAATAGATCCACGCAGCCGTCGCGATCGTAATCGAGCCAGGCAGAACTGATGGACCATCCATCGACCTTGATGCCGGCCTTGACCGTCACGTCGGTGAACGTGCCGTCGCCGTTGTTGTGATAGAGAATCGCTTTGCCGTAGCCGGTTACGAAGAGGTCGACGAAACCGTCGTTGTCGAAATCGGCGGCAATCGCAGCCGTACCGTAGATGTTTGCCGCCACGCCCGCCTGGTCGGTGACGTCAGTGAAGGTGCCGTCGCCATTGTTGCGATAGAGATGGTTGTGAGGCGGAATCGCTGGCGGCTGCTTGAGCGGGTAAGGATGCATTCCGTCTTCAAGCGGCTTACCGCTGACCACGTAAAGATCAGGCAGCCCGTCGTTGTTGTAATCGAACCAGACGCATCCCGAGCCGGTGCCTTCGAGCAAGGAGCCAAGTTCCCGTGCGCCGAAGCTGTGCGTGAATTGAATGCCGGACTTTGCAGTGGCGTCCTCAAATCGAATCGCATCGGGTGCGGGCGGCGCTTGCGCCAGCACGGAAAGTGCAGAGGACAGCAAAAGGAATGCAAGAATTCGTTGGCTCACGCTAGTGGCCTCCCGAGGCGTATTGCGCGGTCGCGCCCGTCATGTCGGCTGGCGTGGTGGACCTGAGCAGGATCAGGGGGACCGCATTCTCCGGCGACGTTTCCGGCCCGGCGTGGCATCCCACACAGCCGCGCTGCTCGCCGCGCCGCATCCAGAAGAATCCGGCTTCGCGCTTCAAGGTTTTGCCGGAGGCGTCCAGTAATTCGATCTGCAACGGTTGCTCGGTAGGCACCTGTACGAAAAATGATCCGTCGCGCTCGACCGGGGCGGTGCCCAGCAACTGGGCGCTGCCCGATGCGTTGCGGGTGTAGAGCCGCACCGAATGAATTGATCCTGCGGCGAACTGGTATTTCGAGGTGTAGGCATTCAGGCAAAGCAGGTTGGCATTCGGCCAGTCGTGCAATCCTGAGGGATGCCGGTTCGGCACCGCGCGTCCCACATTCAACACCGGTTGCACGGCATCGGCGTTCTGTTCTGATAGTGTGGGGCGCAATGTGGACGAGCCAACTGTCCACAGCACTAATTGAAATGGTGCTTTCGCGTCCGCGCGCCAAGGAACAAGCCAATCGCCTGCGGAGTTCTCCGCAACGTCTCCGGCATACTGACCAACTGGCGTTGAAATATGCATTTCCTGTGCCCGCGCCGATGTGAACCGTGCCAGGCCATCGCCGGATGCAAAAACAACATCGCCGGAACTGACCTGCCTGCCGGAGTGGCGCGCTGCGCCGTGATCGCAACGATACGACTCGACTCCACTGCCGTCGGAATACACGGTGTAAATTTCAGGAGTTGAGTTTGATCCCAGCGGGTACGCGGCCTCAAAGAGGATGCGGCCATCGCGGAGAACGTCCGTCGGCAGAAAGCTCGCCGGACCGTAGGTCAGAGGCAGCGGCTTTCCTCCCGCCAAGTCCACCGTCTCGATCACGAATCGCCCAGCGCTCCTTCGCGCGTAGACCACGCGATCTTCCGGGAGATAGAAAGGTCGAATGCAGTCTTCGGATCCTGCGGTGATGCGCCGCGGCGCTCCACCGGCTAAGGGAATCTCCCATATCTGCCACGGGTCTTCAGCTTTCGACTTTCCTGCGAACAATATGCGTTGTCCGTCGAACGAAATCGCAGCATCGGCAGACGCAGCGAATCCTGGAACCAGCGGGTGCTTGCCTTTTGCGTCGTACACGAAGACCGTCGCTCCGGAACTGAAGCGGTCCGCGCCGTGCATCCACGCGAGTGGTTCGTAATGTTTCGCGGCGGTGTACAGAAATGATCGGGAATCCGCACCCGGGGAAGCTTGCACGGCGGTTCGAGGGAATCCAAGCGCAGCCAGCGACAGCAGGCAGCCCGGAATCACGATCGCTAGAATGACGACGGCCAGGATGAAGCGCTGCCCCACTAGTCTGCTCCTCCGACCGCGAGGAGTTGTGGGCGAAGTTGACGGTCGTCTTGTTGAAGATCAATGTAAGGTTGAAGGTCCTTCATCATGTGGCGGAATTCGCCGAAGGTGAGCGATTGATTTCCGTCGCTCATGGCTTGTTCCGGACACGGGTGGACTTCCACGATCAAACCATCCGCACCGACCACTGCGGCCGCGCGCGACAACACCGGAACCAGAGATCGCACACCTGCCGCATGACTTGGATCCACAATGACGGGAAGGTGCGATACCGTTTTCAGCACTGGCACTGCGGCGATGTCGAGCGTGTTGCGCGTAGCAGTTTCAAATGTGCGGATACCGCGTTCGCAGAGGATGACCTGCGAATTGCCCGCCACGGCGATCACTTGCGCAGAACGCAGAAGGTCTTCGAGAGTGGCCGTCATGCCGCGCTTGAGCAGAACTGGGCGTCCACACTGGCCAAGAGCTTCCAGCAGCGCATAGTTTTCCATGCTGCGTGTGCCCACCTGCATGATGTCGGCATACTCGGCGATCAGGTCAACATCTTCCTCGCTCATCACTTCGGTGACGATTGCGAGCCCTGTAAGTTCGCGCGCTTTCCGCAGAATCTTGAGACCTTCGACGCCCAAGCCCTGAAACGCGTAGGGTGAAGAGCGCGGCTTATAGGCCCCGCCGCGCAGAATGCGCGCCCCTGCTTCGGCGACAGCGACTGCGGTCTCGAGCAACTGGCTTTCGGACTCGACCGCGCAAGGACCAGCCATCACAACGAAATCGTTACCGCCGATCTCGATATCGCCCACCTGCACGATGGTGCGGAAAGGTTCTCTGGTCTTGTCGCCAGTTCTGGCGACGAGATCGAAGCAGGAGAATTGGCCGTTCCATTTAGGATTCATGAGGCGTCGCCATTCTAGTAAGCGGTAACGACCCGATCATTACTACGAATCAATTAGCGCCGCGCAAATAGCCATCCAAAGTAGCGAACAACGACGCGTAAGTCGTTTGTATCGAGAACAAAGCAAGCACCGTGTGATTTGCCTCACACATCAATGCGACGGCGCGCACAAAGCATTACCCCATCCCTCGTGGTAGCCGGACTTACCTGCCATCCGGGCCAGAGTTTTCTGATGGTTGCTATAAGAAATTTGTATTGGACTGAGGCAATAGGCGCATTTATCGTCCTCGGATTGATTCGGCTAGCGACGCCGTGTGGGATGGTCGGCGCGGCACCGGACGGTGTCCGCACCGCAGGTTCCAAGCCATGACATTTCGCACGAGTCACAAATAGGAGCACTCACAGATGATGAAACGAGCAGGGAGACGCTCTCTGCGCCGATCGTTGGTGACAGTCAGCGCCACAGTCGTTCTCGCCGCGGGAATGTTCGCTGGCTTGTCGGCTCTCAGTTTTGCCGACGAACCCAAGCCCGATCCGGCGGGCACAGCCACGGGAGATAAGACGACCGCGGTCGATGCCGCCGGCAATCCTTTCGTGGTTGCCGAGCCTACCGATAAAACGGCTCCAGACTACGCCCAGAACAAGAAGGCGTTCGACGACTACCAGGCTCAGGCCGCCAAGGAACCATTGGCGGTGAAGCTCGCCGACAGCGTGGGACACGTTCGCATCGCAACCAACTTCGCGTGGACTCTCAACACGGGCTATCTCGTCCTGTTCATGCAAGCCGGGTTCGCTCTGCTCACTTGCGGGCTGGTTCAAAAGAAAAACGCGGCCCACCTGATGATGCTGAACTTCGCGGCGTACGTCTTCGCCTTCCTCGCCTACTACGCGGTGGGATACGCTTTCCAGTTCGGAGCGGTCGCGATCAATGCGGCGCCCACCAATCTGGGTGGCGTCCCCACGCTCAATCATTTCCTGATTGGTAGCGGGCAATGGGGGTTTGTTGGCGGCAAAGGTTTCTTTCTTGTCGGACCTGCCTACGACACCGGCAGTAATGTCCTGACGTTGTTTGAAGTCGTGTTCATGGAGACCGCTGGATACATCATCGTCGGCGCTATCTGCGAACGCATCAGTTTCTGGGCGTTCCTGCTGTGCGAACTCTTCATCGGCGCAATCCTCTACCCGATTTCGGGTTGCTGGACGTGGGGCGGTGGCTGGCTCTCGCAGCTGGGATCAACCATGAACATGGGCCACGGCTACGTCGACTTTGCCGGTTCCACGGTAGTGCACGCGGTGGGCGGGTTCTGCGCCATGGCCCTCGCGATTGTGCTCGGGCCGCGCCTGGGAAAATTTGGCCCCGGCGGGAAAATCCGCGTCTTTCCCGCTCACAACATCGTCTACGTCGTCACCGGCACATTCATCCTGCTCTTCGGCTGGATGGGTTTCAATCCCGGCTCCACGCTGGGAGCAACCGATTTTCGTATTGCAGTGGTCGCGGTCAACACGAATCTCGCGGCGGTCGCGGGCTCGGCTGCTTCCATGCTGATCTGGTACTTCCTGTTCGGCAAGCCCGATATCACGATGGCGTGTAACGGAATGCTCGCCGGCCTGGTGGCGATCACCGCGCCTTGCGCGTTCGTGTCTCCTACCGCATCTGTGATTATCGGAGTGCTGGCCGGCTCTCTGGTTTGCGGCGGAGTTTTATTCAACGAGCGCGTCCTGAAGATCGATGACCCTTGCGGCGCGGTTTCTGTACATGGATATTGCGGCTGGCTGGGAGCCGTCTGCGTCGGCATTTTCGCCGACGGCACCTACGGTTCCGGCTGGAACAATGTGGGCGCGACCAGCTACCTGGGCCACGCGGGTCAAGGCGTCACCGGCCTGATTCACGGCGATACGCGCCAGTTCTGGTGCCAGTTGATGGGAGCAACTTTGTACGCCGTCTGGGCGTTCGGCGCGACGTTCGTCGTTTTCTGGATGGTGAATAAAGCAAAAAGCATGCGCGTCCCACCGGAATCGGAAGAGGAAGGCCTTGATGTTCCCGAGTTCGGAATGCCAGGCTATCCTGAAGACGCAGTCGTTACGGCTCCCTACTAGAGGTGGGCGTTCGCGGAACGCTCACTTCAATCGAGGGCTCGTCTATGTCGATTTCTTTTGGCTGGGATCGCCGATCGTTGCCAGTGGTTCTTTGCGTCGTGACGCTGGCCAGCGTCGGAGTGCTGCTGGTGTGGGATTTCCTTCCCAGACTCTTTCCAACGAAGGCCCACGATTTCCTGGCTGCGCTTCCGCTGGCCATGATTGCCTGCACTTGTCTGGTGTACGAGGCGGTGCGGCGGCCGTCAGGGTCAGAGCTCCTCAAGGCTGTTCTTCTGGCGTGCGCCTTTCTGTTCTGGGCGGCGAACCAGCTTTGGCCGGCCCTTCACCAGGCGACCCTGTTCAACGACATCGCCATCGCACTCTTTGTTTTTGACGTATTTCTGGCGATGATCGGCCGCCCAATGCCGATTTCCTGATCCAGTTGGAAATTGCCAACGGCTTTATCGAAAGCGGCGAATGAACAGCGTGTGGCGCTCGGACCGGTAGAAGCCTACCCCGTAAATCGTGGCCTTCCCGGTGGAGGAGTAGATGACCTGGCGAATGCGCAGCACCGAAGCTCCGCGAGGCACGCCCAGCAGTTCGGCCACATCCGCTTCAGCCGCGGTGGCGTCGACTTCCTCGTCTGCGTAAGCCAGTTCCACGCCATAGTCGTGCTCCAACGTAACAAACAAAGAAGCTCTTCCCAGTGGAGCGCTCACCAGTTCGGCAAACTCGCGGGCCGGCAGGTAGCAAGTTTCCAGGGCGAACGGGTCGTCGCCGGTCTGGCGCAGCCGCTCGATCTTGACTAGGGCACTGGTGGCGGGCAGTCCGAGCCGGGCTGCGACTTCGGCCTCGTGTTCGATGATTTTCGCGACTAGGACACGAGTTCGCGGAATCAAGCCCCGGCTGGACATGTGTTCCGAGTAGCTCATCAGCTTGTTGAAGTGGATTTTGGGGGTAGCAACAAACGTCCCCGCTCCGCGGCGGCGTTCGACCACGCCTTCGCGCTCCAGCCCGGCAAGGGCATGGCGCGCGGTCATCAGGCTGACCTTGTGGATTCTGGCCAGTTCGCGTTCCGAGGCCACCGAGTCTCCGGGTTTCAGCTCCGAGGCCTCGATCCGCTTACGGATGGCGTTCTGGATCCTTTTGTAAACCGGCGTTCCGTTGCGATGAGTTCCCGACATGAAATAGCTTTCCGGCCCGAAACGCCGTCTGGCAGATTGTAAGGATATAAGCCCTTCCCTGTGCTATATAGCTCAATAGCAGCCACTTGTAAAGGCCAAAATGCTTGCGGCTCCTCCGCGGCCTGCCCGGACGACTCATTTTTGCTATAGAGCAGATCGATTTTTCGATTCAGCCTCCGAGACCTTCACGTTCCCGTTTTGGGCTGACTTAGCTCGATTTGTGATCGGAATCACGAGTTTTCCACAGCCCCGGCGTCGAAACAAAACAAACGTCGATACAGTATCCCCGCGCTTCACCTTGCTAGTGATATAGAGCGGTTTGAGCCCGCGATTCCGGGAAAAATTCGCATTTCTGCATTTTCTTCTTGACCACGAACATGTATGTGCTATATAGCATAGTCGGATTGTACTAGAGCAGTTTGCTGCACTCTGCTCGGCGAAGTGCTCTCAGGAGGCTGTGCGATGAAAAGATTGACTTGGGGATTGCTGGTTCTGCTGACCCTGGCAGTGTTTGGATTTCTGACGCCCGCGTGGAGCCAGGAAGTCACGGCGGGCGTCGTCGGTACGATAACTGACCCCAGTGGCGCGCCGCTCAATGGCGCTGCCGTGACCGTCCAAGATACCGAGCGTGGCACCGTGTGGAACACCACTACATCGGATGCCGGAGCCTACAGCGTCACGCGACTGCCCGTAGGCATCTATCAAGTGAAAGTTACGGCCGCGGGTTTTCAGACGGCGGTTCACCCTCCGTTTGTGCTGGTGCTGAACCAGACCGCGCGCGTCGACGTGCAGATGAAGGTTGGCAAGGTCAGCGAGACCGTTGAGGTGACCGGCGCCGCGCCGATTCTTCAGACCCAGTCCACCGAGGTCAGCACGGTCATTGACGCCAACACCAACGTCAGCCTGCCGCTGGCTTCGCGCAATTATCTGCAACTCACGCTGCTCGCCCCCGGCGTCACCAACGTTGACCCGGATGGCATGCGTTCGCCGCAAACCATGCTCAACTCCGGCCGCCCTTACATCAACGGCAACCGTGAGCAGGCCAACGAGTACCTGATCGACGGCATCCTGAACAGCGAAGACAAGAACAACGAAACCGGTTACACGCCCGGCATCGATGCCATTCAGGAATTCAATCTGATTACGCAGAACGCCTCCGCCGAGTTCGGCAACTACCAGGGCGGGGTGGTGAGCGTCAGCACCAAATCGGGCACCAACACCTTTCACGGCGACCTTTATGAGTTCTTCCGCAGCGACTACCTCGATGCCAATTTGGCGTCTGCGGCATGGACCGAAGGTGTGAATATCGGCATCCCCGGGTACAACGCGCAGGGCATCGCCAACAAACCTGAACTCCGTTACAACCAGTTTGGTGGCACCTTCGGCGGACCGATCATCAAGAACAAGCTGTTCTTCTTCGTTGATTATCAGGGCCAGCGTGAAGTGCAATCCGGTCCAACCTCAGAGCAAGTCTTGACCGCGCAGGCACGCAGCGGAGATTTTGGCCAGCTTTGCACCGATTGGGGTGGATCGTTCAACGGCGCCGGAGTTTGTACCGGAGGAACACCGCCGTCTGGCGTACAGACTCAACTCCATTTCCCGAACACCGTGACCCCGATTCCAAACAACAATCTGGCTGCGCCTGGGACTGGGTTAGCCATCGACACCGTAGCCAGCAATCTATTCGCCCTTACCAAGTACTACCCTCTGCCTCAGATCAACAGCCTCGAGGGGCCAAACCTCTTTTACAAGACTGGTAATAACCTAAATAATAACCAAGGCGACTTGAAGGTCGATTACAACGCCTCTGACAAAGACCACATCTTCGGACGCTGGTCGCAAATGGATCTAAACCAGCCAACGTTCACGGGCTGCGTTTTCTGCGGCAACGGAGCGGCGGAAGGCAGCGACGAACCCGTCCGCAACGCCGTGGTCGACTGGACGCACACCCTTCGCAGCAACCTGCTGAACGAAGCTCGTTTCGGCTTCAATGCAGTTCGATTCAATCAAAACATTACGCCAACCTCTTCGCTCGGGAATATCAGCCAGCAACTGGGCATCGCAGGCGGCAACGTTCAGGCGTCCGGTTTGGTTGAATTGGATATCGTGGGTAATAACAGTGCAGCGGCTGGCCTGGGGCTGCGCAATCTGGTCCAGATCTTCCACTCTACCCAAGCCCAGTTCGAGGATAACGTCATCCTTACTCATGGGCGGCACCAGATCACATCCGGCTTTCAGTATGTACGCGAGCGCCAGGATTACATCTATCCAGGAAATAACGGAGCCCTGGGTTTCTTTAACTTTACGAATGCAACGGGCTCCGGCCTCGCCGACTTCTGGTTGGGCAGCGTCGCAGGCGGAGCTGGCTCACAGCGAGATACCGGCAGCCAGCTCGGCTCTCCCGCCAAGCTTCGGGGCAATGTCTTCGCCGGGTTTGTACAGGACGACTGGAAGGTGACTCCGACCTTCACCCTGAACATCGGGCTGCGCTTCGAAGACCACGCTCCGCTCTACGAACCGAACAACCAGGCAGTCAATTTTGGGCTCTACACCGGGACGATCTACACCGCCACGGGCGTGGATGGAACCGCGAAGTTTGGCAACCAGGCTCTCTACAAGAATTACCTCGGGATCGGCGATTGGGAGCCCCGGATCGGGTTTTCCTGGGCGCCGGCTTCTCTCGGCGGCAAATCGGTATTTCGCGCCGGATTCGCCATCTCTTCTTTTGTAGAAGGCGGCGGCAGCAACGAAGAACTCACCCAGAACCTGCCTTTCGGTTTCCTGCAGCAACAGGCAGCCGGGGGCCCAGCCACTCTGGAAAATGGCTTTGGAGCTACCACGGCTGCAGCGTGTGGTGGCGTCATCAATCAAGCCTGCTATAACGGCCAGCGCATACGGGTCTTTGACCAGAATTTCCGACCCGCCACCATCAATCAATGGAACCTGACGTTCCAGCAGCAGTTGTCCAACTCCCTGACCTTCCAGCTTGGTTATGTCGGTCAGAAGGGCGCGCACTTGCTCAACTTTGAGGACATCGAGCAGCGTGTGCCGCTAAACGCGCAGGGCAACATTGCCGGGCGCGGTGACCTCATCGTAAGCCAGACCGCCGCCCCCTTCTTGGGCGGAGGCTCAGTACCGTGCGCGACGGGCCCAGGTACCCTGGGCGCAAAGTGCGGTACCCCAGGGTCGCTTTATCAAGCGGACCAAACCGGCAACAATTATCAGGACCCAACGCATCCCCTCACCAGTCCCATCATTCTTCAAGGCGCGGCTTTGGCCGGGACCAACATGTCGAACTCCGACCAGAGCTACAACGCACTCCAGGCGGTGTTGCAAAAGCGCATGAGCAATGGCTTGCAAGCCCAGGTTTCCTATACCTGGTCGAAGTGCATGAGCAATTCGCCGGGCTACTTCGGCACGGGCTGGGGCAGCACCGGAGCCACCAGTTCGGGCGGGCAGCCTGGATGGGAGAACATCTACAACCCACGGTTGGATTGGGGACCGTGCTACTACGATCAAACCAACATCGTAACCAGCTACGTTACCTACCAGCTGCCTCTGGGCCGGGGCAAACAATTCGGCCACGACCTGAACCCCGCGCTGAATGCGGTGCTGGGCAACTGGGAGATCGGGGGAATTGTCACCCTGCACACTGGAAACGCTCTGAGTCTCAATAATTTCGGAGGCTGGGGCGTTGGCGGCAGTTCCGACAATACCGGAGGAGTCGGGCCCCAGACGCTGGCGGACCTGCCGGACTGCAACGGCCCCGTCAAGATTCTCAACCAACGAGTGGCTCCGAACGGGGCCCCTGGGTACATTCAGTACATGGAAAACTCCCAAACTGCCGCTGCTCAACCGGCTGCCGCGGGAACGTTCGGAACCTGCAGCGTTGGCAACGTTCGGGGTCCGAACTACGCGAATGTTGATCTGAGCCTGCACAAGGGCTTCGATTTCACCGAGACCAAGCGGCTGGAATTCCGCTTTGAGGCGTTGAATGCCTTCAACCATCCGGTGTGGGACTTCAGCGGCGGACCGGCTGGCGGTTCGTTCGATCCGGGCACATGGACACAGGATCCGGTCACTCTGAAGTGGTCAACCAGCAACACAACGTTCGGCAAAATCACTGGCGCCCAGGGAGCACGGGAACTCCAACTCGCTTTGAAGTTCTACTTCTAACCCAACGGACTGCCTTCGCAGGCGGTCAAAGCAAGGCAGGCGTCCCCCAGCGCCTGCCTTTTTATTTGCGGAGCGCATACCGCCCCGAGATTTAGGACGCCCGTGATTTCGGAATATAATCAGCCCATGCGCGAATCCTTCCGGCCATCCGGACTCTCTTCCCTGCTCCTCTCGTCCCTATTCCTGTTGGCGACGCTGTCCGCAGGGCAGGCGGCAAAGAAGAGTGCGGCGCCTGCCCCAGGCACCGAAGGCGAGCGCGCCACGAATCTGGCAGAGAGCGGGCATTGCGCCGAAGCACTCCCCCTGCTCAAACGCGCCATCCGGCAGACCCCCGATCCCGTGCTCAAGAAGAGAATCGGGCTCGACGGCCTGCATTGCGCCATGACGCACAATACTCCCTACGAATCGCTCGATTTTCTGGCCGTGCTCAGCCGCGACTTTCCCCATGATCCGGAAGTGCTCTATGCGGCCACGCATGCCTACTCCGATCTCTCGCTGCGCTCGTCGCAGGACCTGGCTCGCGATGCCCCGTTTTCCTTCCAGGTCCACCAACTGAATGCCGAGGCGCTGGAACTTCAGGGCAAGTGGGACGACGCGGCGGCGGAATACCGCAAGATTCTGGAGATCAACCCGTCGCTCCCCGGGATGCACGCGCGGCTGGGTCGCGCCCTGCTGTCGAAGCCGCAGCCTTCGCCCACCGACGTAGAGCAGGCGAGGAAGAACTTCGAGGAAGAACTTGAGATCGATCCCCGCAATGCCGTCGCGGAATATGTGCTGGGCCAGTTGGCGGCAGATTCCAAAGACTCCTCGACCGCCATCCGGCACTTCACGCGAGCCACCCAACTCGACACCGGATTCGCTGAGGCCTTCCTGGGCTTGGGAACGTCATTGAACTCGGTCAAGCGCTTCGCCGATGCCGTGCCCGCGCTCGAAACCTACGAGAAAATGGAGCCCGACAGCCCCACCGGACACTATCAGCTGGCCGTCGCCTACGCCGGTGCGGGGCGCAAAGACGACGCGAACCGCGAAGCCGCTTTGCAGCGCCAGACCTCCGAGGCGCTGGAGGCAGTCAAGCGCAGGGCCGCCTCGGCGGCAGAGAAACAGCAGCCTTCGGGCGCACAGGCGCCGGAGCAGAAGTAACCATGGCGCGCCATTCCGGAAGGGCTGGAAATGGGATCGCAGGAAGTCACATCGATAGATCTCGGATCGCAAGCAGTCGAATAGAACGACGAGATTTCTTGCGGCTCTTGGCCGGATCCCTGGCGCTCCCGGCCCTAGATCGGCTGGCCTTTGCGGCTGCCCCTTCGATAGATCCGTTCTCTGAAGTACCGGCCTCGGCCAGCGGCATTACTTTCCGCCACACCGCCGGCCTGTCCCCGGAAAAATATTTGCCTCAGTCCACCGGAGCCGGCTGCGCGTTCCTCGACTATGACAACGACGGCTGGATGGACATCTATTTCGTAAACAGCGGACCGTGCGACATCTTCACGCCGGCTCAACCGCTGCGAAACGCTCTCTACCACAACAACCGCGACGGCACATTCACCGACGTCACCGAGAAGGCGGGCGTAGCCGGTGGCGGCTACGGCATGGGAGTCGCGGTCGGCGACTACAACGCAGACGGCTTCCCCGATCTCTACGTCACTCAGTACGGCCGCAGCATTCTGTATCGCAACAACGGTGATGGCACGTTCACTGATGTCACCGAGAAGGCGGGCGTCGCGGCTCCGGGCTGGGCGTCGAGTGCGGTGTGGTTCGACTACGACAACGATGGACGTCTTGATCTGTTCGTCTGCCGCTTCGTGGACTTCGACAAGTCCAAGCACCACAACTGCGGCGCTCCCAACATACCCGCGATCAAGGGACTGAACGAGTACTGCTATCCGCGAATCTATACGCCGATGGCAAGCTGGCTCTTTCACAACAATGGCGACGGCACCTTCTCCGACGTCAGCCAGAAGATGGGGATTGCCGACAATCCGGGAAAATCCTGGGGCGTGGTGGCCACAGACATTAACAACGATGGCTGGATGGACTTGTTTGTCGCCAACGACACGGTCGCCAATTTTCTGTTCGTGAACCGTGGCGGGAAGAAGTTTGAAGAAATCGGTTTCACCTCAGGCGTGGGGCTGGGCGAAGGCGGAAAAGAACGCTCGGGCATGGGCGTCGATTCTGCCGACGTCAATCAAGATGGCTGGATGGATCTTTTCGTCACCGATCTGAACCACGAACTCGACGGCTTCTATCAGAACCGGCGCGACGAGACCTTTGACGACATCGCTGCGCCCTCCGGCATCGCCAACGCGAGCAGACTCATGAGCGGCTGGGGACTGAAGTTTCTGGACTACGATAACGACGGCAATCTCGATCTGATGATTGCCAACGGACATCCCGACGACCTGATCGAAAAGATTTATGACAACGTGTTCTACCAGGAGCCGCTCATGCTCTTCCACAACACGGGCAGCGGATTGAAGAACGTGAGCCGCGAGAGTGGGCCTGCCTTCGCCCGTCCCATGTCGGCGCGCGGGCTCGCTCTCGGCGACTTCAACAATGACGGCGCGGTCGATGTCTTGATCTCCTGCAACAACGAGGCGCCCATGCTACTGCAGAACAACATCGGACGCCAGAATCACTGGCTGGGTGTGAAGCTGGTTGGCAAGAAAGCCAACATTGACGCCGTCGGCGCCATCGTCACCTATCAAGCCAGCGACTTGAAGCGCAGCCGCATGAAAGTGGGCGGCGGCAGCTATCTCTCATCCCACGACCCGCGCATGGTTCTCGGAATTGGCCAGAGAACGAAAATCGACTGGATCGAAATCAAATGGCCCCAGCCCAGCGGATTGGTCCAGCGCTTCACCGATCTTCCCCTCGATCGCTATATCACGATTCACGAAGATCAGCCGAAGTGGGAGTGATGCTCACAGTGCACGCAACCCGCCTGGAGCCAACAGTCTACTGTTCCGATCAATCTTAAGAAACTCTGGAAACGCAAAAAGGCTTGTTGCGAACCCACTTTTTTTCATTAACAATATCGTTATGGCTACCCCTCCCCGCACGAACCGCTCCCCTCTGATTTTGTTGGCCTTGGCATTCATTCTCTTCCTGCCGTCCTGCGGAGGCTCAGGTTCCGGTGGCGGCGGCGGCCAGCACATATCGCCTCCGCCCACGCCCACGGGCCTGTCGGCGACAGCGGGAAATCAACAGGTCAGTCTCACCTGGAGTGCCAGCAGCAGCGCCACCAGCTACAACGTCGGGCGCGCTACAACCACGGGCGGACCATACACCACGATCTCATCGCCCGCCACGACCAGCTACACGGACTCTGGTTTAGCCAACGGCACAACTTACTATTACGTCGTCTCGGCCACGAACGCTTCCGGCACGAGTCCCAGCTCGGGCCAGGTGTCGGCGATGCCCGTCGCCGGAACGACCAACATTCAGGCCACGATCAATGTTCTGGCAAACCGGCACACCATCAGCACGTATGTTTATGGCGGCGCTTTCCCGCAGGACGCACCGACGATCACCGACAGCGGCCTGAGCGTAGTTCGCTGGGGCGGCAACGCAACGTCGCGCTACAACTGGACCACACAGACCTCCAACTCGGCCAACGACTATTATTTTTCGGATTACACCTACACGGGCATTGGCGATAGCGACTCGGTCAAGTACATCCAGGACGTGAAGACAGCCGGTGGATTCCCGCTCATGACCATGGTCATGTTGGACTGGGTGTCAAGAGGCGATCCGGCAAATGGCACGGGCAATGGCCAGCTCTACAGTTACTCCGTGGCCAA
>Ga0209415_10003969_pt1 | contig 27336 bp, 19 predicted proteins | sample PeaSoiSIISIP2007_FD_187696 | JGI IMG/M metagenome (GOLD analysis project Ga0209415, IMG submission 187696) | Peat soil microbial communities from Weissenstadt, Germany - SII-SIP-2007 (SPAdes) (version 2) | ecosystem: Environmental > Terrestrial > Soil > Wetlands > Peat | place: Germany... | reverse complement strand
ACCGAAAAATCGCATCCCACGGAGGTGGTGGATTACCTGAACTCGCTCTTCGAGTTCATGGTGGATTGCGTCAACCGCAACCAGGGAATCGTCAACAAGTTCCTCGGAGACGGATTCATGGCAGTATTCGGCGCCCCGCTCCCGGATGAGAAGAACTGCCACCACGCTCTCAAGGCAGCAATCGAAATCCTCAACGAGCTTGCGAAGTTCAACGCGGGACGAAACGGGCAAGCAACGCGCGTCGGGATAGGCCTGCACGCCGGGCTTGCCGTTACGGGAACAATCGGGTCCGCGCAGCGCCGGGAATACACGATCGTCGGGGACACCGTGAACGTGGCGAAGCGAATCGAGGAAATGAACAAGCCGCTCGGGTCCCGGCTTCTTCTTTCAGAAGAGGTCTGGAACGCCCTGGGGGCAAAGCCGAAAGTGTCGAAAAGAGTCGGACGGGTCCGCGTCAAGGGGCATGAAGCGCCTGTCCTCCTGTACAAGGTGGCCTGATTCTCCCGGCGCTTTTCCCTGGCAGCTATTTCCCCAGGGCTTCCGCCTGCGGCACCCCGGCCATCATCAGGCCCAACTGCTCCAGGGAGGCCTCGCCGCGATCGACCAGGCCAATGATCCTCCCCTCGTACATCACGGCGATGCGGTCGGAGAGCGCGCAGATCTCGTCCAGGTCCTCGGAGATCAGGAGGATGGCAATCCCGCCTTCTCTCTGCATCAGGAGGCGCTGGTGGATGTACGCGGTGGCGCTGATGTCCACGCCGCGTGTGGGCTGCGCCGCGACCAGCATGGTGGGCCGACGCGAGAGCTCCCGCGCCATGATCAGCTTCTGGATGTTGCCCCCGGAGAGGTTTTTCAGAGGGGTGTCCAGGCCCGGAGTCTTCACGGCAAACTCGCTGATCAGCTCCCCGGCGTGCTCTTCCATGCGGGAGAAGTTCAGGAAAATCCCATGAGTAAACTTCCGGGAGGTATGGTCGTGAAGGAAGATGTTCTCCTGGACCGAGAAGTCGCGGATTGCTCCATCCCGCATCCGCTCCTCGGGGATATAGGCCATTCCCGCATCAATGCGCTGGTTGAGGGTGGCGGAGGTGATGTCCTTGTCCCTGATTCGGATCTGACCGTCGGTGGCCCTGCGCATTCCTGCGAGGCATTCCGCAAGCTCTCGCTGCCCGTTTCCGGAAACCCCCGCCAGCCCGACGATCTCTCCGGCATGGATCCTGAGGTCAATGCCCTTCAGGGCTTCCGTGCCCCGGTCACCCATGGCGCGAAGGCCTTCGACGGTCAAAAGCGGCGGGCCGGGATCCATTGGACGCGGAGAAAGCGGAGTGAGCTCCCGGCCCACCATCATCTGCACCAGCTCGGAACGTGTCACCTGGCTGGTTGGGCGTGAGCCAATGACCCTTCCGTCACGAAGGACGGTGACGCGGTCGCTGATGGCCATGACTTCCTGGAGCTTGTGCGAGATGAACACGAGGGAGTGGCCTTCCTTCACCATGCGGCGCAGAGTTGCAAAAAGATCTTTGACCTCCTGCGGCGTGAGCACGGCCGTCGGCTCATCCAGGATGATGAGCCGGGCTCCGCGGTAAAGCGTCTTCATGATCTCCACGCGCTGCTGCTCTCCGACGGAAAGCTGCCAGACAAAGGCGCGGGGATCCACTTTCAAGCCGTATTCCTCCGACAGCTCGTGAATCCGGGCCGAGACCCTCTTGAGGTCCAGGAGCGGCGCTCGGGAGGAGGGCTGGCCAAGAGCCACGTTCTGGGCAACCGTGAGCGTGGGGACCAGCATGAAGTGCTGGTGGATCATCCCGATGCCGGCCCGGATGGCATCTGCCGGGGAGCGCAGGTCAATGCGCTTTCCGTCGATGATGATGTCACCCTCGTCCGGCTGGTACAGCCCGTAGAGCTGGCGCATCAGGGTGCTTTTGCCCGCCCCGTTCTCCCCCAGGAGGGCATGGACTTCCCCGGCATCCACGTCGAAGCACACTTTGGAGTTCGCGCGCACGCCGGGGAAGCACTTGACGATGTCCACCATCTCCACGTGCCGGGAACCATTGGGATGCTTCTGATCCGGTGCCTGCCTCATGCGCAATCTCCACAAAAGCGCCCCTCCCCGCTTCGGGCGGGGAGGGGACTTGAAATGATGGCTACGTCTACGGATTCACCGTGATGGTGCCCTTGGCGATGCCCTTGACGGCGGCGTCTCCCGCGGCTTTCACGCTCGCGGGAATCCGGAAGGCCGGGTTGTACGCGATCTTCAGCCCGCCGTTGTCCAGGGTCAGCGTGTAGGTAACCCCTCCCAGCGTGCCCTTCTTGTGATCCGCGATGATGTTCTTCAGCATTGCGGTCCAGTCGTAGACCTGGCTGGCAACCACGAGCTTCGGCGCAAGGGAGGCCTGGTTGGCCTGCGTGCCGAACCACAACACTTTGCCGTTGTCTTTTGCCGCGCCGATGGAGCCGACGACCGACTGGGATGATCCCGTGAGGATGTCAGCGCCGTTGGCGATGTGGGTTTTTGCCGCGGCGGCCATCAGGGCCACGTCGGAGAACGAGCCCGTCCACGTCTTTGAAATGGTGATGTTCGGATTGACCGACTGGACTCCCTGTACGAACCCGTCAATGTAGGTCTTGGCGTCTCCGACTTCCACGGGCCCCGTCACGCCGACGGTCTTGCTCTTGGTCAGCTTCGCCGCCAGCACCCCGTTCACGTAGCCGCCCTGCTCAGCAGCCGCGGTGTACGCGTAGACGTTGGGGAGGCCGAACGTGTTGACGTCCGTCCCCCAGGCGAAAGTGACTTCGGGGAAATCCTTGGCAATTTCCTGCACGGAAGAGCCGTACTGGGATCCATGGGCAATCACCACGTCAAACCCCTGGCTGGCGTAGTCCCGTACCGCTGCCGCGGCGTCGGGAACCTTGTACATGTTCTCCGAATACTTCAGCTCCAGCGCGGTTGCTCCGCCCATCTCCTTCTGGATGGCAATGAGGGCGTTCCACATGGACTGGCTGAACGCCATGTCAGAGATTGCGCTCGGCATGACGACAGCGACGCGGAATGGCGCCGCAAAAGCCCCCATGGCCAGCAGGACAATCAGGATGCCCGCGACAAGAAACCGTTTCCCTTTCATTTCCTCTCTCCTTTCGAATTCCCACGGGGTCTTCCCCGGAGAACTCATCCATCGCGGCCGACGGCCGCGTTTGTGCACAAATCTGACCGTCCCCCCTCAGCTCTCTCCCCGCTCGAACGGTCTGTTGAGCGCGGCGGGCTGGCGCATTCGGTTGGCCGTTACCGTCAGTGCCGCGATGGTGAGGATGTAGGGGAGCATCACCGCGACGCTGGCAGGGATCTTGACCCCCAGCACCTGCACCCAGAGCTGGAAGGAGTTGACGACGCTGAAAAGCAGCGCCCCTCCCAGGACTCCGATGGGATTCCATCCGCCGAAGTACACCAGGGCAACCGCGATGAATCCCTGCCCCGCCGTCAAGTTGTCCTGGAAGAGGTTGAGAAGCGATATGGAGAGCGAAGCACCGGCAATTCCCGCCAGGACGGCTCCAAGGCAGACGCTTATGTACCGGATCCTGTCCACGCTGATGCCAAGGGAATCCGCGGCGGCCGGATTCTGACCCACCGACTTGATCTTCAAACCGAAGGTCGTCTTTTCCAGCATCCACCACACAAGAGGCACGAGCAGGAATGCCCCATACACGGGAATGCTGTTGTTAAACAGCATGGACCCGATGATGGGGATGTCCGCGACGACGGGGATGCGGACCGGCGGGAAACCCTGCACGGTCTTCACCGTCCCGATGAGGACCTTGAAAAGAAGGCTGGACATTCCCAGCCCGAACATGTACAGGCCGATGCCGCTCACGCCCTGCTCTGCCTTCAGCGTGACACTGACGAAAGACATCAGGAGGCCCATGGCCAGGCCGACAAGGGCAGCCGCAAGCAGGCCGATCCACAGGCTGCCCGTAGTGAGCGCGGCGTAGAAAGCGGCGAACGCGCTCAAGAGCATGATTCCGTCCACGCCGAGATTCACGACGCCGGATGTCTGCGTGATTGTCTCTCCCAGGGCAGCATAGAGAAACGGGGCGGCAAGCCCCATCATGGTGTTGAGGATTCCCGAGATCACAGCAACGGAAAAGACGCTCTTCATGCCGCTTCCTCCGTGTCCATCTGCTCGCCAGCCCGTCGTCGCGAAGCCCATCTGCGCGACCATAACGCCGAGCCGGAAACAAAGAGCACGACAAGACCGAGGATGGCGTCTATCAGGGAGGAAGGGACCTGGACGGCGCGCTGCATGGTGTCCGCTCCCACGAGCAGTCCGCCGAAGAGGATGGATGCCGGGATGAGGCCAAGAGGGTGCAGGCTGCCCAGGAGCGCGGCCACGATCCCGGTGAAGCCGTAGCCGCTCGTGAGGCCCTCCAGGAGCCGGTGCTGCACCCCTATGACCTCGACTACCCCCGCAAGCCCGGCAAAGCCTCCCGCGAGCGTGAGGGAAAGCGCCTGGAAGGTCGGCACGTTGATGCCGGAGTAGCGCGCCGCGTCGGGGTTCAGTCCCACCGCGCGGATGTCATATCCGATTGTCGTGCGCCAGAGAAACAGGTACACGACCGCCGCCAGGAGCACGGCCACGATGGCCCCGGCATGCAGCAGTGTCCGGGGAACCAGGCGGGGCAGCCACACCTGGTGGGGAAGCTGCGCCGACTGGGCCAGGAACGTATGCGCGGCAACCCCCGCCGGGTCCATGAGCGGCCCCTGGAGAAGGAGGTTCATGAGCTGCAGGGCTATGGCGTTCAGCATGATGGTGCTCAGGATCTCGTTCACGTTGAGCCGGGCCTTGAGGATGCCGGGAATGAATCCCCAGAACGCTCCGGCAAGGAACCCGGCAATCATGGTGCTCGGGATGAGGAGCCACCCCGGCAGCGTGTGGAAGAACAGGGGAAACCAGGTGGACATCAGCGCGCCCGCGATGATCTGGCCCTCTCCCCCGATATTGATGACATTCGCGCGGAACGCGATGCAGATCCCGAGCCCTACCAGGAGCAGGGGGGTGGCCTTGACCAGGGTCTGCGTGAGACCGAAAGTCGTCCCCACGGCTCCGTTGACCAGCGAGACATAGGCGGCGAGCGGGTTTGCCTTCAGGATCAGCAGCATGACGGCGCCGAGGAGAAGCGCAAAGATGACGCCGAGCACGGGCAGCGCGACGTTCAGCACGATCCTGCTCCAGTCCACAGTAAACGCGCGCCGTTTGGCGGCGGGAGATGGCGGTGTTCCGGTTGTCAAGACTGTTTCCTCAGCCCTTATTTCTATCATACCCGGGTGCCTTGCTGCAAAGAGCACCATGAGACAGCGCGCACTCTGTCAGGGTGCACCTGACTTCCTGGTCTGGAGCCGGTCCTTGCTTTTTGGATTCTTATTTTGCAATGGTGACAGAGAGTTCACTTATCTTATGCCGACTCTGCCAAAAAGCAAGAAAAATCGCCTGCATCCTACGCTCTCTGGCAAGTCTCGTGCCAGTTATCCTCGAGTTTGTCGCATTTCTGTTAACTTATTCTGAGGCAAGGAAAACCCGGGCCGCAGATCGACCGGGAAGCCAGTGAGGAAGCGGCGGGAAACTACCGTGATGTGCTTTCGCGTCCTGACGGGCTACGGATTTGTATCCAGCTCCGATTGCTCGAAGCCGCGGGTGCGGGGTATTCTCCGGCATGGTGCGTTTCACCCTGAACGGTACGGAGGTCGCCGCGCCTGGCGGCCGGTCCCTTCTTTCATACCTGCGAGAAGAAGCTCGATTGACGGCGGCAAAGAACGGGTGCGGAGAGGGGACCTGCGGGGCCTGCTCCGTGATCATAGACGGCGCCCTGCGCACTTCCTGCACCATGCCGTTGGAACGACTCCAGGGGAAATCCGTCCTCACGGTGGAAGGTATCGCCGGACCGGAGATGAGCTGCTACGAACAGGCTTTCGTGGAAGCCGGCGCGGTGCAGTGCGGGTACTGCACTCCTGGCATGGTGATGGCGGCAAAAGCCCTGCTTGATGCAAATCCCGACCCCGATGAGCGGGCCGTCAGGTCAGGGCTTCGACGGAACCTCTGCCGCTGCACCGGCTACGCGAAGATCGTGGACGCCGTGCTCGTTGCCGCTGGCTACAGACGGGCGCTGGGAACCGTCGGGCAGGAGCGCGCGCCGGCGGTGGAGGGGACCGAGGCGCGCGGGGGAGTCGGGACCAGGCTCGCGCGGGTGGACGCGGCGGCGAAGGTCCGGGGCAGCGCGCGCTACGTTGATGACATCATGGAGCCGGGCATGCTTTTCGGCGCCGTGCTGAGGTCTCCCCACCCCCGCGCGAGGCTTCTGTCCATCGACGCCTCCGCCGCCCGCGCGCTGCGAGGCGTTGCAGTCGTTGCGACGTGGCAGGACATACCGGGCACCCGGCACACGGGGCACGTTGTGGCTGACTGGCCGACGTTGGTAGCCGTGGGGGAAGAGACGCGCTACGTCGGAGACGCAGTGGCGCTTGTCGCGGCGGAGACCCCTGAGCTGGCCCGTGAAGCCCTGGACCTGATTCGGACCGGCTACGACGTGCTTCTTCCCGTCGAATCGCCGGAAGCCGCCCTGGAGCCGGGCGCTCCCCGCATCCATGCAAAGGGGAATGTCCTCTCGCGGCTCGTGCTGCACCGGGGAGACGCGGAGAAAGCGCTCGCCTCGGCCTCGCACGTGGTGGAGGCGAGGTTCACGACCCCCCTCGTCGACCATGCATTCATGGAGCCGGAAAGCGCGCTGGGCTATCCGCCCGACGCCCGCGGCACGGTCCTGGTGCGAACAGGCGAGCAGAACGTCTATGACGGCCAGCGCTACGTGGCCGACACGCTGGGCATACCCCGGGAGCGCGTTCGCGTTGTCTCGGAGTACGTGGGGGGCGGATTCGGGGGCAAAGAGGACCAGACAGTGCAGCATGTTGCCGCCCTCCTTGCATGGCTTTCGGGCAGGCCGGTCAAGTGCACGCTGGGGAGAGCGGAGAGCACGCGCGTCCACGTGAAACGCCATCCCATGACAGTGGATCTGCGCCTTGGCTGCGACGCGCAGGGCAGGCTGCTCGGTCTTGTCGCCCGGATCGTCGCTGACACGGGCGCATACGCGAGCCTGGGCGGACCCGTCCTGCATCGCGCCGTCACCCATGCCGGCGGGCCCTACGCCTACCAGAACATCCACGTGGAGGGAATCGCCGTCCATACGAACAACCCGCCCGCGGGAGCGTTTCGGGGTTTCGGCGTGCCCCAGGTCAACTTTGCCATCGAAAGCGCGCTCGACATGCTTGCCTCCCGGACGGGACTCTCCGCGTGGGAGATCAGGTTCAGGAACGCGGTCAGGCCGGGGGATCGTCTGCCCAACGGACAGATCGCCGGCCCTGACACTGCCCTGGAAGAATGCCTTCTTGCCGTGAAAGACGGCTTCGAGGCTTCCGGCGGGAAGGCCGGCATTGCCTGCGGCTTCAAGAACACGGGCCTCGGGATGGGTCATCCGGATTTCGGCAGATGCCTCCTGAAGGTCGAAACCGACCACGTGAAGGTCCTCTCCAGCGCTGCCTGCGTGGGGCAGGGAGTGGCCACCGTGCTCACCCAGATCGCCTGCGAGATGCTGCACCTTGACCCGGCGTGCGTGGTGGTGGGCGCGCCGGACACCGAGGCGACACCGGACTCGGGAACGACAACGGCCTCCCGTCAGACGCTCATCACCGGCGAGGCATGCAGGCGCGCGTGCGCCGCAGCGCTCCAGGCAGCAGGCGCGGCTGCTGCTTCTGGTTCAGGGGCGCATGCGGGCGGCTCGCCATTTCCGCTCGCCTTGCTCGCGGGCAGGGAGTTTCGCGGAGAATACCAGGCGGTCACGGACCCCTTTGAATCCGACAGCGCGGAGCCTGTGCGGCACGTGGCCTACAGCTACGCGTGCCAGCTCGTCACGCTTGGCCCCGACCGGCGGGTCCAGAGCGTGCTTGCTGCTCATGACTCAGGACTGGTGGTGAACCCGCTCGCGTTCGAGGGACAGGTTGAAGGCGGGGTCGTCATGGGCCTGGGATACGCCCTCACCGAGCGTCTTCCCCTTGACCGCGGCATCCCCGCGGCGCGCTTCGGTCAACTGGGACTCCTGCGGTCAACCGATGCGCCGTCGATACGAACGATCATCGTTCGAAAAGCGGGAACGGGACTGGCGCTTGACGGCGGAGTCTCGGGGGCAGCCTACGGAGCCAAGGGCATCGGGGAAATTGCGACCATTCCCACTGCCTCCGCCGTGGCGGGAGCCTATTTTGCCCTGGACGGCCGCATCAGGACCAGTCTGCCCCTTGACGGAACCCCGTACGAGCGCACGAAGGATCAGGGCACTTCGAAGTAGGGCCGGCCCGTGCGGAAAGACTCCAGGTAGAACGGCACCGGCTTGAACAGGGGGGACGGAAGCGCATCGAGTGCATACCACTGCGAGTCCGCGAACTCTCCCGCCGTTTCCGGCCGCGGCTCCCCGGACACCCAGTTGGCCTTGAATCCGAACGAGACGTAGTGCAGGCCGTCATAGTCGGGGAGATTGACGACGCACAGAAATTGCGGGAGATCGATCTTGATTCCCCACTCTTCTTCGATCTCCCGCCGTACCGCGCTTGCGATGTTCTCACCGTGCTCGACGTGTCCGCCGCCGCAGCTGTACTCTCCGTCGCCATGCGAGTCATCCACGCGCCTTCCCAGGAGGAGCCTGCCGTCCTTGAAGACAAGGCAACCGGCGGCAACATGGACGATGTCAAGCACCCCTGAGGATCTCTCGAATTGCCTTCACGTGGTTGATGTCGTGTCCTGCCATCATCTCGACCACGCGGGTGACAGTCTCCTTCCCCCGCTCCGAGTGCATGCCATAGCGGTCCCACGCATCACGGGGAAGGCCCTTCAACTGCCGGACAATCCTGTCCCTGTTCACCCGAAGTGACTCCAGGGACAGGGCCGGGTCATGCTTCGCATAGTTGGAGACCTGCGCCCATGCATCCTGGTCGAAGCCCTGGATGGGAGTCCCGCTTGCCCCGAGGATGAGGCGGACGCGAAACCCGTAGACAAGCTCGGAGTCGGCAAGGTGCGCAAGGAGCTCCGTCACCGACCACTTCTCCGGCGAAGGGCGTTTCGCGAGCTTTGTCTTCGAGATCCCTTTTATCAGGCGGGCCAGCTGGCGGGGCGTGGAAGCGAGAATCTCCAGAGGCTTCCTGCCCTCCAGGAGCCCAAGGACCCTCTTCGTGTACTCCTGCGGCGTCTCCTGCATGCGCGGACCCCTTCCTACAGGTACGCGTGCTCGCCGAGCTGAGCCGTATCAAGGCCGACCTCTTCCTCACCTTCGGCCACGCGCACCCGCGTAATCTTGTTGATCACCCACAGAGCTGCAAATGCGATAATAAAGGAATAAGCGGCCGCACCGAAACCGGACGCCGCCTGCCGGCCGAGGAACGCCCAACCGCCGCGGATGGCGCCATCGAAGCCTGACGGGTTGACGGCCAGGCTGCCGAAGATACCGAGGCAGAGGATCCCCAGCACACCGCCGACGCCGTGGACCCCCCATACGTCCAGTGCATCATCCCAGTGAAGCCTGTTTTTCAGGGTGATTGCGAGGTAGCACACGAGCCCGGACAGGATGCCGATGATGATGGACGCCCCCGGAGTGACGTACCCCGCCGCGGGAGTGATGCAGGCCAATCCGGCGATGGACCCGGTCAGCAGGCCGAGGAACTTCGGCTTCTTCTCGAACACCCAGGCGAGGATGAGCCACGTGACCGCCGCAAACGAGGCGGCGAGGTCCGTGTTCAGGAATGCGGTCACCGTGATCTGGTCCACGCGAAGCTCGCTTCCCGCGTTGAACCCGTACCAGCCGAACCAGAGCAGACCGGTGCCCAGCGCGACAAGGGGAATGCTGTGCGGTCCGCGGTCTTTCACGTGGCGCGGTCCGACGAAAAACACGGATGCAAGAGCGGCAAACCCCGCTGAGGCGTGAACCACGATTCCGCCGGCAAAGTCACGGACTCCCCACTGCGCCAGCATGCCGCCTCCCCAGATCATGTGCACCAGCGGGAAGTACACCAGAATGAGCCACACGACGAGGAAGATGAAATACGCGGTGAACCGGACCCTGTTGGCGAACGCGCCCGTGATAAGGGCCGGCGTGATGATGGCAAACATCATCTGGTAGACGATGAACGCGAACATCGGGATCTGGCCATCCCCGAACGCCGAGTTGAGGTCAACGCCGTTGAGGAAGGCCAGCTTCAGGTCACCGATCACCGACCCCTGTCCCCCCGAGAAGCACAGGGAGTAGCCGACGGCGAACCAGATGACGTCCACCACTGCCAGGGAGAGGAAGCTCTGGATCATGATTGTCAGCACGTTCTTTCGGCCGACCAGGCCGCCGTAGAAGAAGGCGAGCCCCGGCGTCATCAGCATGACGAGGCTGGCGGCAATGAGCATGAAACCGGTGTTTCCCGTGTCGAAGTGAGGCATTTTGTTCTTCTCCTTTCGGGTGATGAGGATGAAAGACGTGCCCTGACCGCACGACTCTACACCCACCGGGCCCGGCAGCGCAAGGAAATTTGCATGTCCCATCTTGGCCGCGACACTCGTAATACCAGTAGATTCAAGCGAAGGAGGCACAATGAACAGGTACATGCTGATCCTCTGGGGGGGCGGCGCCCGCACGGCGAAAATGTCACCGCAGGAGATCCAGGAGCACATGAAGCACTGGAATACGTGGATGGAAAGCCTTTCCAAGAAGGGAATCTGGGATGGCGGTGAGCCCCTGGGCGCTGAAGCGCGGCTGGTGAAGGGAGCCGGGAAGCCCGTGACGGACGGGCCGTACACCGAGGCCAAGGAGGCGGTGAGCGGGTACGTGATCCTCAAGGCCGACAGCATGGAGAAGGCATGCGACATCTCGAAGGACTGCCCGCTCTTCGAGATCGACGGCATTGTCGAGGTGCGCCCCATCCGCACCATGTAGCGGCATGCCCGACAGGCCGGAGCAACCGGGACAGGTCTCCGAGCTGGTGGACCATCTCTTTCGGCAGCAGGCGGGAAAGATGGTCTCCGTGCTCTCACGCATCCTGGGCTTCCAGAACATCGGGACGGCGGAGGAGATTGTCCAGGAAACGCTGCTCTCCGCCCTGCAGGTCTGGTCTTTTCGCGGAGTGCCGCCCAATCCCGGGGGATGGCTCATGGTTGCCGCCCGCAACAGGGCCATCGACCATATCCGGCGGGAGCGAAGCAGGCTGAAGGTAGCGGAAGACCTGCGCCTGAAGCTCCGCTCGGAATGGACTCTCTCCACCACGGTGGACCGTGAGTTCGAGCAGTCGCGCATCAGCGATCACCTCTTGCGGATGATATTCACCTGCTGCGACCCGCGCCTGCGCCCCGAAGACCAGGTGGCCCTGACCCTGAAGTTCCCCGGGGCATTTTCCGTTCCCGAGATAGCCGCCGCGCTGCTCTGCGAAGAGGAGACTGTCCGCAAGCGCCTCTACCGGGCCCGCCAGAAGCTGCGGGAGGACAGGGGAGCGCTCCAGATGCCTCCGGACCCAGAGCTGGGCGCGCGGCTGGATTCCGCGCTCCAGGTGGTGTACCTGATCTTCAACGAAGGGTACAAGAGCGCCGAGGGGGAGTCACTGATCCGCGCCGAGCTGTGCGAAGAGGCGATGCGCCTGGCGTCCCTGCTGGCCGAACACCCCTCATGCGCCCAGCCCAAGACTTTCGCCCTGCTCGCCCTCATGTGTTTCCAGGCGGCCCGGCTTTCCACGCGGACATACGAGAACGGCTCCATCCGCCAGCTGGAGGAGCAGGACAGGGCCGGGTGGGACGCAGACCTCATTTCCCGGGGCTTTCACTTCATGGACCTCTCAGCGTCGGGAACCGAGCTCACCCGCTATCACGTTGAGGCAGCCATCGCCTCGTGCCACTGCGGGGCCTCCTCGTTCGAAGAGACCGACTGGAGAACCATCGTCACGCTTTATGGAAGGTTGCTTTCCATCTACGACACCCCGGTAGTCCGGCTGAACAGGGCCATCGCCATTGGCTTCGCCGAGGGAGCGCAGGCAGCCGTACGGGAGCTGGATCGGATCCAGAGAGACGGCGGGCTTGCCCGGTACTACCTGCTGCACGCAAGCCTCGGGGAGTTCACCATGCGGGCAGGGGACTTTGCCTCCGCGACGGCTCACTTCGAGAAGGCGGCGAAGATGTGCAAGTCTCCTGCGGAAAAGGAGTTTCTGCTCGGGCGCATTGCGCGCTGCAGCGCCTAGGAGGGCGGACGGGGCCTCCTACTTCCACGCGCCTCCGCGCGCCGCTCTTTTCACGAACTGGCCGCGGCCGGGAGATCCCAGAAACTTGTCCCCGTCAACGATCACCTCTCCCCGGGAAAGCACCATGCGCGCATTCCCCCGCACCTGGAACCCTTCGAACATGGAGTAGTCCACCCTCATGTGGTGGGACGCGGCGCTGATGGTGAGCGGCGCCTCGGGGTCCCAGATGACGATATCCGCGTCGCTCCCCGGGGCAATCTCGCCCTTGCGGGGACACATGCCGAAGATTCGGGCGGGCGTCGTGGACGTGAGCTCCACGAACCGGTTCAGCGAAAGCTTCCCTTCGTTCACGCCGTGGTGGTAGATGAGCTGGAGCCTGTTCTCGATGCCGGGGCCCCCGTTGGGGATCTTCGTGAAATCGTCCTTGCCGAGGATCTTCTGGTCCTTGAAGCAGAACGGGCAGTGATCCGTGGAGACCACCTGGAGGTGGTCGTGCCGAAGCCCGTCCCACAACTTGGCCTGATGCTCCTTGGGTCGAAGGGGCGGCGTGAACACGTACTTGGCGCCCTCGAAGTTCGGCCGGGCAAGCTCGTCCTGGGAGAGAAGGAGGTACTGCGGGCAGGTTTCGGCGAACGCCGGCAGGCCGCGGTCACGAGCTTCCCGCACCTCGTTGAGAGCGTCCTCGGAGGAAAGATGGACGATGTACACAGGCACCTGGGCGATCTCCGCCATGGCGATTGCCCGGTGCACTGCCTCCGCTTCCGCCCCCGGCGGCCGCGTGAGGGCGTGATAAATGGGTGCGGTCTTGCCCTCCGCGAGCGCGCGCGCCACGATCACGTCTATCACGCTCCCGTTCTCCGCGTGCATGCAGATGAGGGCGCCGTTCTTCGCGGTCTGGGAAAGCGCCTTGAAGATGGTGGCATCATCCACCATGAGCACGTTGGGGTAGGCCATGAAGAGCTTGAAGCTCGCCACCCCCTCGCGGACCATGTCGTCCATGTCTTCCAGGCCTGCCTCCCCCAGGTCCGTGATGATCATGTGCAGGCCGTAGTCAACGCACGCGCGGCCCTCCGCCTTCTTCCACCACGTGTCCAGGGCCTGACGCATCCGCGTGCCGCGGGCCTGGATGGCGAAGTCGACGATGGAGGTGGTGCCGCCGAACGCCGCGGCCCGCGTGCCCGACTCGAAGTCGTCGGCCGAGGTGGTGCCTCCGAAGGGCATGTCCAGATGCGTGTGGGCGTCGATTCCGCCGGGGATCACGTAGTACCCCGCGGCCTCGATCACCCGGGTGGCAGCCTTCTCCGGGATTCCCGCGCGGACTTCCTTGATGCGTTCTCCGTCGATGAGGATGTCGGCGCTCAGAGTATCCTTCGCAGTCACAACTGTTCCGTTCCTGATCAACGTCGTGGCCATGCTCTCCCTCACGCCTCGCCCGGTTTTGCGTACACCCGCCCGGAGTCCCTCATTGCCTGGCTTTCCCTGGGTTTCCCCGTCGGGACCTCGACCATGGTAATGCACCCGTCAACGGGACACACGAGCGAACAGAGGTTGCAGCCAACGCACTCCTCCTCGTCCACGACAGGTACCCGCGGACCGCTCCCGTAGCCGTTCCCTTTGCCCGCGCGCATGGCGTCCAGCTTCGGGATCGGGGTGACCGCAATCCTCTGCCTGGCCGCCAGGGTGCGCGCCGCCGGGGGCTCCCGGCTGCCCTCATGATGGATGCACTGGTGCGCCCCGTCCCAGCACGCCACGTAGCAAAGGTCGCAGCCAATGCACTTGGCGGGGTCGACGCGGGCCACGATCTTGTAGTTCAGGTCCAGGTGCTTCCACTCGGTCACCTTCGCAAGGGTGAGACCGCGGAAGTCCTCCAACGTCCGGTATCCCTTCCCGTCCATCCAGCGGGAAAGGCCGTCGATCATGTCCTCCACGATCCGATACCCGTAATGCATGACCGCGGTGCACACCTGCACCGTGCCGCAGCCCAGGAGGATGAACTCCGCGGCCTCTTTCCATCCGGCGATGCCGCCGATTCCCGAAATGGGGATTCCCACTTCCGGGTCGGATGCGATCTGTTCCACGAGGTGCAGAGCAATCGGCTTCACGGCGGGACCGCAGTAGCCGCCGTGCGCCGAGAAGCCGCCCACGTTGGGCCTCGGAGTGAGGGTGTCCAGGTCGATGCCCGTGATCGAGTTGATCGTGTTGATGGCGGAAAGCGCGTCCGCCCCGCCCTTCTTCGCAGCCCGTGCCACCGCGCGGATGTCCGTGACGTTCGGCGTGAGCTTGATCATGACGGGAGTGTGCGCGGCCTGCTTGACCCATTCTGTGATCATGCAGGAATACTCAGGGACCTGCCCCACGGCTGACCCCATCCCCCGCTCGCTCATGCCATGCGGGCAGCCGAAGTTCAGCTCCAGGCCGTCTGCACCCGCGTCTTCTGAGCGCTTGACGATGTCATGCCAGACCTCCCGTTTCGATTCCACCATGAGGGAGGCAATCACCGTGTTCTTCGGGTAGCGCTTCTTCACCTCCGCCATTTCCCGAAGGTTGTCCTCGATGGGCCTGTCGGAGATCAGCTCGATGTTGTTGAATCCCATCATGCGCTGGCCGTTCCAATCCACCGAGGAGTAGCGGGAGGCCGTGTTTACTATTGGCTCCCCGATGGTCTTCCACACGGCGCCGCCCCAGCCCGCGTCAAAGGCGCGCATGATCTGGTCCCCGCCGTTGGTCGGAGGAGCGGAGGCCAGCCAGAACGGATTGGGAGTGCGAATGCCCATGAACCTCGTGGAAAGGTCAGCCATACTTCTTCCCCCCTAGGAGAGCTGCCGGGTTATTGCCAGCGCGGCCCGCTTGCCGTCCGCCACGGCATCCACCACTTCGCGGCCGCCGTTCACGCAGTCCCCGCCGGCGAAGTATTTCGGGTTCGCTGTGCGCCCCGTGGGCCGGTCAACGGTTATGGCGCCATCGGAAATGCCGATGCCCCTGGTGGTTCGAAGCATTTCCATGAACCGCGACTGGCCGAGGGCAGGGATCACCATTTCGCAGGGAAACTCGAACTCTGATCCGGGCACAGGCTCTGCCGCGCTGCGGCCTGTTGCGTCGGGCTTCCCCAGGCGGGTGCGCACGAGCTTGACTGCCACCGCGCGCCCCTTGTTCGTCACGATCTCCACCGGCTGGGAGAGCCAGTGGAACAGAACCCCCTCGATCTTCGAGTGATCGTACTCGAAGCTGAACGCGGGCATTTCCTTCTCGGTGCGCCGGTAGAAGAGATGGACCTCGTCGGCCCCGAGGCGTCGCGCCGCGTTCGCCGCGTCGATTGCCGTGTTTCCGCCGCCAAGCACGGCGACACGGCCGTTGACCGGGAAGGTTGCGTCCGTCTTGTACCGCTCGATGAAATGAAGCGCGTCGATCACCCCGCGCGCATCCTCACCCGGGATGCCAAGCCGCTGCATTGCTCCCATGCCGACGCCGAGGAACACCAGCGAGAACTCGCGCTCCAGCTCGTCGAGCTGCATGTCCACCCCTACCTCTGCCTGGCGGAACTCAACCCCCAGCTTGCGGACCAGGTCCACCTCCCTGAGGCTGTCCGAGGGCCGAAGCTTGTATTCGGCCACCCCGTAGGTCGTCAGCCCGCCGGGCAGGGGACGGTTGTCGATGACGGTGACTGAAAAGCCCTGCTGCTGGAGGGCCGCGGCGCAGGCAAGAGACGCCGGGCCGCCTCCCACGCACGCCACCTTCTCCGCGCGCCGCGCGGCAGCCATGGGGAGCGACAAGCCGCGCGCAAAGAAGTCCTCCATGGAGTGGCGCTGCAGGCGACCGATCTCGATGGGCTTCTTGTTGTAGCGGTGCATGACGCACGCCCCCTCGCACAGCACCTCCACCGGACAGACGCGGGAGCAGCTCATCCCGAGCACGTTGGAGTCCAGGATTGTCCGGGCGGACCCTTCCAGGTTTCCGCTTGCAATCTTCTTGATGAAGCCGGGGACGTCGATGTGGGTGGGACAGGCGGCGGTGCAGGGAGCGTCGAAGCAGTTCAGGCACCTGTTTGCCTCCGTGACCGCGGATTGGGAGTCAAGCGCGGGATGGAGGTCAGGGAAGCGCTCCAGGTTCTGGCGGACAGGCAACTCGGGAGACGTCATGGGTGTGCGCCCTCCATTGGTCAATAATACTCACGCCTGTTCGGATGGGAAATGCGCCGTGGCCATTATCTTCCCACAACGCTCAGCGCTGACTGCACCTTTCCCATGGGAGCGGAGAGCTGAACTCCTGCGATGACTCCCCGCAGCGCATCCAGCAGCTCGCGGGCAATGGCAATGCCTTCCTCCATGGCGGCCTCCTTGCTGTCGCAGCGCGACATCCTGGTGACCACCTCGTCCGGCACAAAGACGCCGGGGACCTCGTTCTTCATGAACTCCGCATTTCTCTGACTCACGAGCGGCCAGATCCCCGCCACCACGGGAATCATCTTCGCGCCGCGCATGCTGTCCAGAAACGTGAGGAGGGAGGGGGCGTCGAACACCGGCTGGGTGATGGCGAACTCTGCCCCGGCGTCGATTTTCTGCGCAAGCCGTTCCCGCTCCCGCTGCAGGTTCACCGCGTTGGGATTGAGTCCCACACCGATGCAGAACTCCGTGGTTGCTCCGACCGCATTCCCGCCCAGGTCGTAGCCGTGGTTGAGCATGTTCATGAGGCGGCATAACCCGACGGAGTCGATGTTGAAGACGGCCGTGGCATCCGGGTAGGTGCCCATGTTGGGCGGGTCTCCCGTGACGGCCAGGACGTTTCTGATGCCCAGGGCGTGCGCGCCGAGGAGGTCAGCCTGCAGGGCGAGCAGGTTCTTGTCCTTGCACGTGTAGTGAGGGATGGCCTCGATCCCCGCCTTCTGCTGGAGGAGGACGGAGGCCATCAGGGCGCTCATCTTGACCTGGGCGCGGGGGCTGTCCGGCACGTTGATGGCATCTATCCCGGCCTTCTTGAGCGTCAGCGCGTTCTCTATGAGCTTGCCGTGCTCAATCCCCTTTGGCGGGACGAGCTCCACGCACGTGACAAACTCCCCCCGGGCAATCCTCGCCGCCCAGGCGCTCTTCTTCTCCAGGGGCACCGGGGTTTTCCCGGCCTCAGGAACGACCACGCGGATGTGCTCCGCCAGGATGCTGGGCTGAAGGGCGCGGATCTCGTTGCGGATCTCCCGAATGTGCGCCGGGGTGGTGCCGCAGCAGCCGCCGACAATCCGAACCCCGGACTGGATCATGCGCTTGGCGTACTTCGCCATGTAGGCCGGGGTGGTCGGGTAGATGTTGCGGCCGTTGACGTTCAACGGGACCCCCGCGTTGGGCTGGATGCACACGGGCCGCCGCGTGACGCGCACCATTTTTTCCGCGGTCTCGAGCATCACGCGGGGACCTTCCGAGCAGTTCAGCCCGATTGCATCCGGCGCAAGCTCATCGATGCGCGCCGTGAACAGCTCGGGATCAGTTCCGTAGAGGGACGTCCCTTCGTTGTTGATGGTCAGGGAGGCAATGAGGGGGAGGTCGCATGCGCGACGCGCGCCGCGCACGGCGGCGGCCAGCTCCCGCAGGTCGACGAATGTCTCCAGGATGAGCAGGTCCGCCCCGGCGGAGGCAAGGGCGCCGGCCTGTCCGGCGAAGAGGTCTTCCGCTTCCGCGGCGCTCATCCTGCCCAGGGGCTCGATGCTCACTCCCAGGGGACCGATGGACCCGGCGACATTCACCGAGTCTTCCCGCCCGGCCTCTTCGATTGCCTGCCGGGCCAGCTTCACCGCGCGCTCGTTGATGGAGGGAAACTTCTCTTCCAGCCCGGCCGCGCGCAGCTTGGGAAGGCCTGCTCCCCAGCTGTTTGTCGTCAGGACGTCTGCGCCTGCATCCAGGTACTCACGATGGATCCCGAGGACGAGCTTGGGGTCGGACAGGCACACCTCTTCGAATGAGCGGTTGAGGAACACGCCCTTCTGGTAGAGCATGGTCCCCATGGCCCCGTCGAAGAGAATGGTGGCTTCCCCTGAGAGTCGAACGCGAAAGTCTTTTTTCACGTGCGCGTTGTGCTCAGCCTGCCGCCTTCACGGAGGCAGCGGAGTGGCGCTCCCGCAGCTTTTTTGCCGCGGCGACAAGCGCCGCGAGGGACGGCTCCACCTCTTTCCACTCCCGGGTCTTCAGGCCGCAGTCCGGGTTGACCCAGAGCTGCCAGGGTTGCAGCACGGCCAGCGCCTTGGTGAGAAGCTGCTCAATCTCCTCCGCAGCCGGCACCCGCGGTGAGTGGATGTCGTAGACGCCGGGCCCGATCTGGTTCGGATAGCGGAAGGTGGCGAAAGACCCCAGGAGCTCCATGCGCGAACGGGTCGTTTCAATGGAAAGAACGTCAGCATCCATCGCCGCGATGGAGGGGAGGATGTCGTCGAACTGCGCGTAGCACATGTGCGTGTGTATCTGTGTCGAATCACTGACGCCGCTTGATGCAATGCGAAACGACTCCACCGCCCAGCGCAGGTAGTTCTTCCACTGGGACCGCCGCAGCGGCAGCCCCTCCCGCAGAGCCGGCTCATCGATCTGGATGATCCGAAGCCCCGCTGCCTCCAGGTCTTTCACCTCGTCTCGAATCGCCAGGGCGATCTGCTTGCAGGTCAGCTCGGTGGGCTGATCGTTTCTGACGAAAGACCAGCACAGGATCGTCACCGGGCCGGTCAGCATTCCCTTCACCGGCCGCCTGGTGAGCGACTGCGCGTAGGTTGACCAGCGCACCGTCATGGCGGCCGGGCGCTCCACGTCGCCGTAAATGACAGGAGGCTTCACGCAGCGCGAGCCGTAGCTCTGGACCCAGCCGTTTGTCGTAAAGGTGAAGCCGGAAAGCATCTGCCCGAAGTACTCCACCATGTCGTTGCGCTCGAACTCCCCATGCACCAGGACGTCAAGGCCCAGGTCTTCCTGCAGCCGTACCGTGCGTTCGATCTCCTTCTCGATGAACTTCTCGTAGCCGGCTTCCTCCAGGGAACCGCTTTTCAGCGCGGCGCGGACCGCTCTCACCTCTTTTGTCTGGGGGAATGACCCGATGGTGGTGGTGGGGAATACGGGCAGGGGGATGGCTTGTTCCTGGATTGCGCGGCGCTTTGCAAACGGGCTGGTCCTTCGCAGCATGGCTGGACGAAGCCCAGCAAGGCGGTCCCGGACGCGAGGGTTTCTCGTCCGGGGCGACTTCGCCCTGCTTTCCAGGGATACCCTGTTCTCTTCGAGCTGCGCCGTGACGCTCTGTCTCCCGTCGTTCACTGCCCGGGCGATGAGAGAGATCTCATCCAGCTTCTGACGCGCGAAGGAGAGCCAGCCGCGGATTTCGGGGTCCAGCCCGGTCTCCAGGGAAAGATCCTCGGGACAATGCAGAAGGGAGCAGGAAGAAGCGATGATGACCCTGTCCGAGCCGAGGGCTTCAACGCTCTGCTCTGCGGCGCGGATGGCACCTTCCAGATTGGCCTTCCAGATATTGCGGCCGTCGATGAGGCCGAGGGAAAGCACCAGGTCTTTCGGGGGTTTGCGCAGGATCCGGGCAAGCTGGGCGGGGCCCCGCACGAGGTCCACGTGCAGACCGGCAACGGGCAGGTCCAGGACTATGCCGAGGTTGTCCGCAAGCTCTCCAAAATACGTTGTCAGCATCACGGAGACTTTCGCGGCCCCCGCAAGACGCGCGTATGATCGCCTGACAGCATCTTTCTGTCGGGGGGAAAGGTCCGTGACAAGGATGGGCTCGTCCACTTGAACCCAGGACGCACCCAGGGAGCCAAGCTGCCGAAGGATCTCTTCGTAGACGGGAAGGACCGCGTCCAGGCGCGAGAGGGGGTCCACGGAAGGATCCGTTCCCTTGGCCAGGGAGAGGAACGTGACAGGGCCTACCAGGACCGGACGCGCCGAGACGCCCGCCGCGCAGGCTTCCCCGTAATGGTCCAGCAACTGGCGCCACGCGAGCCCGAAGCCCTGGTCAGGGGCGATCTCGGGGACTATGTAGTGGTAGTTCGTGTCAAACCATTTCGTCATTTCCAGGGCGGGCACATTACGGCGCTGGCTTCCTCGAGCCATTGCAAAATATGCCTCCAGCGCGTTCTCCCGGTACATTCCCGCGTATCGGGAGGGAATAGCGCCGAGCATGGCGGCGGTGTCGAGCATGTGGTCGTACAGCGAAAAATCCCCGGCAGGGATGAAATCGATCCCGGCTTCCTTCTGGAGATCCCAGTGCCTTGCCCGGACTTTCCTCGCCTCCTCCATGAGTGACCCCTGGCCTGTCTTCGAGGACCAGAACTGTTCGAGGGCCTTCTTCATCTCCCGCGCGGGGCCCATGCGCGGGTAGCCGAGAACTGCGGTTCGTACCATGCTTTTGACGCCTTTCGTTTGCTGAAGAGCTCTTTTCCAACAAAATAGGGCTTGCACGCTCCCCGGGCAAGGCAATTCGCGGGCGGAAACTGTGGTCCGAGGCGTCTTTTACGAGTACAATTCAAGCACGGTCGTAAGGAGGTGTTGGGCATGAAGAAGACGCTGCTCTTTGTGATTCTCCTGGGCGCCATACTCGTCCCAGGGGTGCTCTTCGCCGACCCCGTAGGCATCCAGGGCGTCGGGGCAAGCTCCCAGAAGCTTGCAAACGGGAACACGCTTGTCCACTTCACCGTTCGGGTGGCAGTCTTCACCACCCCGCTGGTGTTCAACTACCACTGGGAGAGAAGCGACGGTGCAAAGTCAGAGATGAAGCTGTGGACCGTGAAACCAGGGGTTACCTCGATTCCGGTTTCAACCACCTGGGAAATGGGTCCGGGCCACCCCGCCCAAGTCTGGGAAAAACTCTTCGTCAACACGGGGAACACGCACCTGGAGTCACAAGCCATAAAGATCGCGCTTCCCAACTAGATCATCCGGCAGAGGGCCCGCCCATGTGAAGCAAAGGCAGAAGCGCGCCCCCCTGCGCGGCTCACGGGCGCAGGCCGTCGGAGCCGAGGCCTCAGTCAGGCCCGCGCAGGTATCTCTCCGCCAGCTCCGTGTACAGCTCGATGGCTTTCAGGTAGTCATCGATTTCCACATTCTCATCAGGCTTGTGGGCAAGCTCTTCCCGTCCGGGACCAATGATGACAAATGGAACGGGGGGATCCGAGCACATCTCACTGGCATCCGTGGCATACCCCGGCGTCGGCAGGGCTTCCTGCCGCCGGTGAAACTTCTCTTCGCACACCTTGAGGACAAGCCGCACAATTGGATCACCCGCCGAGGTCGCAGCCGGTGCCCTGCTGCCCGTGGTGCGGATGTTCGTTTTCATCCCCGTTTTTCCTGCCTGGGCTCGCGTCATGGCGGCGCGAACCTCCTTGATGATTTCTCCCTGGGTGATGCCCGGCGGCAGCCGGAAGTCCAGGCTCACGCGGCAGAGGTCCGGGACCACGTTGGGCCCGACGCCGCCGTGAATCATCCCAATGTTGAGGGTGGTCCTTCCGTGGCCCGGGTCCGGGCCTTCCCGCAGGGGAATGGCGAGGACCTCTTCCAGCAACCCGTTCATATCCACGATCGCATTGTGGCCGAGGTGAGGCATGGATCCATGGGCCGTCATGCCCACAGTTTCAAGCTCCAGCCAGCAGAGGCCCTTCTGCGCGATATACGCGTTGAAGCCCGTGGGCTCGCCTATCACCACGGCGCCGACTCCCCGCAGGAACCCGTCCGCGGTAAGCCTCCGCGCGCCGCTCGCCCCCATTTCCTCGTCCGAGACTGCCGAGAAGAGAAGGTCCCCGCGGAGCCTGCCCGCTGTGCGCGCCACCACGTCGAAGGCGGTCACCATGGCCGCAAGCCCGCTTTTCATATCCGCGGCACCGCGCCCGTAGAGCCTGCCGTTCTCGATCTGGGCGCCAAACGGCGGGTGCTTCCATGGCACCTCGCCCGGCGGGACCACGTCGATGTGCCCGTTGAACAGAAGGGCCGGCGCCTCACCCGTCCCCCGCAGCCGGGCGGTGACGTTTGCCTGTCCCGGGGCAATCTCGGTCAGCTCGGGGTGCAGACCCCTGCGGTCCAGCTCGCGGGCAAGGAGCTGCGCGCCCTCCGTGTCCGCGCCCGGGGGGTTCACGGTGGGCACGCGCACCAGGTCCGCGAGGAGACGAATTGCATCTTCCCTGTCGAAGGGACGAGAGACGGGCATGAGGGGAGATTACAGGCGGACAGCGGTGAATGGGAAGCTGCAGGTCTTCAGTTCGGGATTTTCGGTGCCCCGTCAAAGCCGAACGAGAGGAGCTCCACGACCATCTTGCCGTCGGTGGTCATGCTCTTGACGACGCCGTTCACGGGAACGGCCGGGTTCAGCCAGACCTGCGACTCGACGGTCGACATCAGGACCTTCACCGTGGCCTTGATCGTGCTCGTGCCGGCAAAAGACCCCGCGGGCACCTGGATGGCGCCGCCGTCGGCAAGGCCGGACGTTTTCGTGACCAGGCCTTCGTAGGCGGACTTGTACATTCCCTTGAGGAAACCGAGCTGGGCTCCCTGCATCGTGGTCACGCCGCCGCCTTTCTTGAGGGTCTTGAGCCAGACGAGATCCAGGCCGGAGGTGTCACCCGTCGTCATGGCCTGCTCGAAACCGGTGATCAACATCTGCGTCACTTTTTCCTCTCCGTTGCCGCCGGTGGTCGATGTCTCGATGACCCACCCCCCCTGTTCCTGGCGCACGAGCAGGGTCCGGGAAACCGCCTTGCGGGCGCCGTTCATCGTGGCGCCGGTTACGACGTACTGTCCCGCCGCCCAGGGCATCGGCTTCGTGAACTGCGCCGCGGGATAGCTCTTGCCGTTTTGACTCCAGTTGGAGTCGATCGATGCCGCCGGTGATTGCGTCACTGCCCACAGCGCAAGCACCACGCCCACAATGAGGGAATGTTTCATGTGCGCCTCCCGCACCCAAGCATAGCCGGCGCGGGTCGACGGAGGCATCAGCGATTATCGCGTATTTTTCTTGACCCACCGTCCAGGCGACCTGTAGATTTCAGTGACCAGAAGCATGTCGCCACACCGGCCCGGGAGCTCCTCCCCGGTACTGAAAAAGATACTCACGGTCATTGAAGCTCTCGAGGCCGAGCGCACCCCGGAAGGCTTCCTGGGCCGCGCCCTGGAGCAGATCGAAACCGTGGTTGCCTTCGACCATGCCTGCGCCACCCTGTCCACGGCAGCATTCTGGACACCCCGGCTGGTCCACGCCCGGCATTCCTCCATCTGGGAGGGCTACTTCCGTCACTATGCATCGCTTGATCGCCTTCCGCCTCCGGCTGAGGCATGGTGGCCGGTTGTCGCGATCATTGACCCCGCCCGGTTCGGGGACAAGGAGTTCCAAAGGGACTTTGCCGAGGCGAACAGGATCTCGCAAACCCTCGTCATGACCAACCTCCCCCGGGTGGGGAACGGGGCGGAAGGTTTCTGTTTCGGTCTTTTCCGGGGACCGGGACCCAGGTTCTCTGATGCTGAGCTGACCCGGCTGCAAATCCTCTATCCTCACTTGCAGAATCTCTTCCTCCTCGTGGCTGATCCCGCGATCACCCGGAAGCAGAGTCTCCATGCCCGGGCGTCCCAGTCGGGTTTCACCCGACGCGAGCTGGAGATTGCCGGGATGCTCTGCGAGAGACTGTCGGTCAGAGAGATTGCCGAACGCCTTTTCGTCAGCAGGCATACGGTGGAGAAGCACCTGGAGCACATCTACGCGAAGCTGAGGGTTTCGGGCTGGCGGGGAGCCTGTGATCAGGTGCTCGGCGGTGAGCCGTTTCGAGGGGACACCCCTTCGGGCCCGGTGTTCTTTCAGGACGTCTGACTCGGACGTCTGACTCGGACGTCTGACCCCGGGCGCGCGTCCGTCAGCCGAGGCTGTTCTGGCCGTTCCTGCGCGCCTCAATTGCAGCGAAAATGGCCTCAGACGTTGATGGCGCCGCAAGTCCTATCTCACCGCCAGGCCTGCCGAAGGCTGCAACTGCGTCACGGATTGCCTCCCGAACCGAAAAGGCGAGCATCAGCGGCGGCTCCCCGACTGCCTTGCTTCCGTGAATGGTGCCATGCTGGGCCGCGTTGGGCAGCATCGTGATGCGCATCTCCAGGGGTGCGTCGCTGATGGCGGGGATCTGGTAGGTGCTCGCGCCGTGAGTCAGGAGCCGACCTTCCTTGTCCCATGCCAGCTCCTCCCTGGTGAGCCAGCCAACCCCCTGCACGAACCCTCCCTCGATCTGGCCCCGGTCCACGCCGGGGTTCAGGGATTCACCCACGTCGTGCACGATGTCCGTTCGAAGCACCCGGTGCATCCCGGTGTAGCCATCCACTTCCACCTCGCTCACCGCCGCGCCGCAGGCGAAATAGTAGAAGGGGTGGCCTTCCTGCTTTTCCCAGTTCCAGGTGATTCCCGGCGTCGCATAGTATCCGGTTGTCGAAAGGCTGATCCGCTGTCGGTACGCCTCCTGGCAGACCTCTGCAAAGCTGAGCCGCGCACCAGTGCCCCCTCCCTGACCCGCGTGAGCGCAGCCGTCGCTGAATACCACGCTCCCTGGTGGAACCTGGGCGCCTGCTGTGCGGGCCAGCATCCCCGCGGCAACGGGCGCCAGCCGCTCGCGGAGGGTCGCGCAGGCTGCCCTGACCGCTGCACCGTTCAGGTCCGACCCCGAGGATGCAGCGGTTGCCGAGGTGTTGGGCACCTTGTCGGTGCTGGTCGGCATCACGCGCACGCTGGAGGCGGGAATGCCAAGCTCGCGCATGACCACGCCGAGCACCTTGGTGTGAAGGCCTTGACCCATTTCCGTGCCGCCATGGTTCACCTGGACCGTGCCGTCCTGGTAGATCAGCACGAGCGCGCCCGCCTGGTTGTAGGCGGCCAGGGTGAAGGAGATGCCGAACTTTTCTCCCGTGATCGCAAGGCCCCGTTTCACCCGGTCGTGCTGCCTGTTCCAGGCATCTATTTCCAGCCTGCGTTCGCGGAAGCCGGCCTGGTCGAACGCCTGCTTCCACATGGTCTGCAGCCTGTTGTCCCCGATGTCCTCTCCGTAGTGCGTGGTGTTGGTCTCTCCCGAGCCATGGTACATGTTGCGCTCCCGCACCACCTCGGGAGGCAGGCCGAGCCGGCGCGCCACCCTGTCCATGATCTCCTCTATGACCAACATGCCCTGCGGTCCGCCGAAGCCGCGGAATGCCGTGTGCGAGGTGGTGTTTGTCCGGACCACCCTGCCCGTGAAGGCGACGGCGGGGAGATAGTAGATGTTGTCCAGGTGGAAAACGGCCCGATCGATGATGGGCTGGGAGAGGTCCAGCGACCAGCCGCCGTCGGAGAAGATGTCCACGCGGACCGCGAGCACCTTTCCCTGGTCATCGTAGCCCGCGGAGAACTTCGACCAGAAGGGATGGCGCTTGCCGCTGATCATGATATCCAGGTCCCGGTCCAGCTGCATGCGCACCGGTTTTCCCGTCCTGACCGCGGCCAGGGCAACCAGGGCCGCAAATGTGTTCCCCTGCACTTCCTTGCCGCCGAAAGCGCCGCCCATGCGGGGAGACTGGACCACGATGCTGTTGCGCGGAGCATGGAGGAGCTCGGAGAGGATGGCCTGGATCTCCGATGGGTGCTGCGTGGAGGAGCAGACGAACAGGGTCCCCTTCTCACCAGCCTCAGCCCACGCCGCGTGCGTCTCCAGGTAGAAATGCTCCTGGCCGCCGGAGCTGACCTCTCCCTCCAGGTGATGGGGAGCGAAAGAGAGGGCTTTCTCGCAGTCACCACGGCGAATCGTGTGCGGCTCGGTCAGGAAGCTTCCCCTCGCAATAGCGTCCTTGATTCCCAGGACAGGCTGCAGCGGCTCGTAGTCGACCTCGACGAGCCCCGCCGCGGCCCTGCATTCCTTCAGCGAGGTGCCGACCACGAGCGCAATGAGCTGGCCGTGGTAGAGGACCTCCTCGGAGGCGAACAAGGGCTCATCGTTCCTCGAGGTGCCGACGTTGTTGTGGCCAGGGATGTCCTCAGCCATCAGGACCGCGACCACCCCCGGTGCACTTCGCGCCGTGTCAGCGTTCCTGCGCGTGATGCGCGCCCGGGCGTGCTTCGAGCAGACCGGCCAGGCTTCAAGCATGGGCCGGCGCTGCGCCAGGTCGTCCACGTACTGCGCGGCTCCGCTCACATGCCCCCGGGCGCTCTCGTGGTGCAGGGAACGGGAGGCGTCGGCAACGGCCGGGGAGTTTCCCGCGGCGAACTCCAGCGAGCCGTCCACCGCTATGCTCTTCTCGCCAGAGGCAAACTTCTCCCACAGGCTCACGATCAAGCCGCGGCGGTACGCCGCGCTGCCGCGCACGTCATCGATTGGCTGGTATTCGCCGGCAAGGGCGGCTGCCACGGCCTCCCGCGCCTCCGCGATGGTGCGGCCTTCCAGCGCCGCCTCAGCCTTGCGCGCACGCCGCGTGGCGAGGGCCACGCCGCCGAATGCGATGCGGGCCTCGTGGACCCTTCCATCAGGGGCCAGGTCCACCCGGAATGCTCCCGCCACGATGCTGATGTCCAGCTCTCTCCGCTTGGACACCTTGATGAACTCCGCTTTCCGGGCTGCCCCCTGCGCCCCGGATATCCGGGGAATCACGATCTCCTTGATGATCTCCCCTGCGCGCAGATCGGTCTTTCGGTATCCGAGTGAAAACTCGTCCATCGCCGCGGTCCTTTCCCCGGCGGCGGATGCAAGCACGAGCCGCGCGTCCAGGGTCAGGAGAACCGGCGCGCTGTCACCGATGGGCGACGCCGTTGCGAGGTTCCCGCCCATGGTGGCCCGGTTCCTGATGCCGCGTGAGGCGAACACGCGAAGCATCTTCGCGAGAGACGGATACTCGGCGCCCAGGAGCTCTTCGATGGCGGTCAGGGTGGCCGCGGCGCCGACGTGCCACTCCAAGGGCGTGCTCCAGATCCGCGTGAGCTCGGGCACTCCCTCCGTCGAGATGAGAAGCGGACAGGGAAGGAACTTCTTGTTGATGTCCACCCCGATCTCCGTGGCACCGGCCACCAGGCGCGCCTCTGGATGCTCCTGCAGGAGCGCAAAGAGG
>Ga0209415_10003967_pt1 | contig 27340 bp, 29 predicted proteins | sample PeaSoiSIISIP2007_FD_187696 | JGI IMG/M metagenome (GOLD analysis project Ga0209415, IMG submission 187696) | Peat soil microbial communities from Weissenstadt, Germany - SII-SIP-2007 (SPAdes) (version 2) | ecosystem: Environmental > Terrestrial > Soil > Wetlands > Peat | place: Germany... | reverse complement strand
AGGATGTCCGCGCCGGCTTCAATGTAGGCGCGATGGATCGCGAGGATCCAATCCGGGTGCGTGCGGCAGATGTTCTCGTTGCAGTTGTCCAGGCCAGCGCCGCCGAAATCGGCAGCCGTGGGGTTATAGGCCTGGAGCATCGTGCCCATCGCGCCGTCCAGGATCAGGATGCGCGAGGACACGGCCTCATCGAGTTGTTTGCGGCGGAAAGTATCCATGGCTACCGTTCTTTACTTCTGATCCGTGGGGACGACGAGGAGCCCGTTTCCTTCATTCTACATTTGCACGATTTTCAAGCAGTTGAAGGTGCGAGACGTGCCTCTATCCCCAAATCGGCTGGATGATGGGGCGTCATGAGTTTCTATCTGGCGGAAACGCCGACACTTGAAGCGGTCGCGACGGAAGATGAACGGGTCCTGACGCAGGATCTCGAAGCCCGCGTGGCGGAAGCTGTGGAACTGGCCGAGTCGCAAGCACCGGTGTGCGAGGCTGCAAGCGCCCAGCAACAGGCACAGGATCGCCTGGATCGACTGCGGACCGCGGAACGGGCGCTGAACCGGAACGCGAAGGAATCGCGGGAGCGGGTTGCAGAGTTTTCGGAAAAAGCCCTAGACAATCTAGTGGAGGCGGCGGCCTCCGGGAAAAAGCTGGAGTTCAAGAAGCTGGATGAGGTCGCGGCAGGCGAAGCGCAGATTCGGACGCTGGGGCAAGCCATCGAGAGACTCACCGAGCATCTGATTCCGAGGGCGCAGATCGCGAGCCTGCGGGAAGAAGCGCACGCGCTGGAGGCAAGGGCTCGGGCGCTGGAGGGGATCGCGCAGGAGCGGGCCGAGAAAGTGTTGAAACAACTGCGTGGGGCTGTCAGCGAGGAAATGGTGCTTCCGGTGGATATGTCCAAGGGCGTCGCGGGGGCGTTGCTAGCTCGGGCGGCGGGCCTGAAGCGGTTGGCAATACAGGTGTCAGAAAACGCTGATCGAATCGAGCGGGCATACCAGGACAGGAGAGCGGCGGCATGAGAGACATCAGGCGCTATTGGCAGGAAGTGCGGGCGCTAGAGGCGAGCTTGCCGGAGTTCGTATGGCTGGTGGATGTGGAAGGCTCGGTTCCGGTGGAAGTGCCGGCGGGGCGGGCGGCGCAGTTGTTGCTGGCGAAATCGCATCGGATGGCGAGCGAAGAGGAGTTGGATGTTCAGAGGGAGAAGGAAGTCGTGGCGGGCAAGGAGCGGAAGCGGGATTCGCGACGTCGGGACGGTGTGGTGGTGGTTCCAGTGCGGGATGGCCGGAAAAATGGGGACAGCCAACCGATTTCGGGGAACTAATCAGGACGGTCGACGCACTCGTTTTTCGAAATCGGAGGCAGTCCCCAATTTTTCCGCAGTCCCCGATTTCAGGTAGTAGCCGATTGTGCGACGCCGGGCTCGAAGCTATAGCCGAAGCCGCGGACGCTACGGAGGAAAGAAGTGCCGTCGGCCATTTCGATTTTCTGGCGCAGGCGCAGAATGTAGACGTCGACGGTGCGGTCGGTCACCGCGCGATCGTGGCCCCAGACGGCATCGAGCAACTGCTCGCGGCTGAAGACCACCCCGGGGCGGCTCATGAGAAATTCGAGCAGCCGGAATTCGGTGGCGGTGAGCGAGACTTCGTGGCCGCCGAGGCGCACCTGGCAACGGGTGCGGTCGAGTTCGAGATCGCCGATTTTCAGAAGCTTCGTGGAGGACGGCTGGCCGCGGAAATGAATCTTGATGCGAGCCACCAGTTCCCGGACGAAGAAGGGCTTGACGATATAGTCGTTGGCGCCCAGCTCCAGACCGACGATGCGATCGGTTTCCGAGGCGCGCGCCGTCAGGAAAATAACGGGGGTATGAGAGAGCTCGGGATGCGCACGAATGGACTTGCAGATCTCCAGGCCGTCTGAATCCGGAAGCATGATGTCGAGAATGATGAGGTCTGGCTTCTCACGGCGGCAGAGATCGATGGCGCCTTTGCCGGTCCTGGAGCCGGCAAACGCGAAGCCTTCCTTTTCCAGGTTGTACTGGATCAGCGAGAAAAGGTCGGCATCGTCTTCGATGAGTACGATCTTCTTCATGCTCTAGCTCTAAATTAACGCACAATCCATTACAGATTGATTACGATGCGGTTAACTCTCTTTGAATGGGCGCGCTTTCGGACAAACCCAGGTCGTGGACCGGCAGGGTGACGAAGAAGGTAGCTCCTTTATCTACTTGGCTTTCCACGCGAACTTCGCCGTTCTGGGAGCGGGCCAGGTGTTTCACGATCGCCAAGCCCAGGCCGGTTCCGCCGAGGGCCCGGGAGCGGGCTTTGTCGACCCGATAGAAGCGCTCGAAGAGGCGGGGCAGCTCGCTGGCGGGAATGCCGGAGCCGGTATCGCGCACGAAGAATTCAACGCGGCCGGAAGGCCCACCAGGAGCCTCGCCCGGGGCGCCCAGTTGCCTGGCGCCTACGGTCACGGTCCCGCCGTCGGGGGTGTACTTGATGGCGTTGTCAAGGAGATTGGTCAGGATCTGGTGGACGGCTTCCGCGTCACAGAAGACCTCGGCGCTTTCAGGTTCCACGGGCTTCAAAACCAGTTGGATGCCGCGGCGCTCCGCGATGGGCCGCATGCCATCCAGGTTATCGGTCAGGATGCGGCTGGCATAGTAAGAGGCGAACTTGAATTCCTGCTGGCCGAGCTCGACGCGGGAAAGGGTGAGCAGATCGGCGGTGAGGCGCGCTAGGCGCTCCGCGTTCTGGCGGATGATGTTCAGAAACTTGAGATTGTTGGCGGGATCATGGATCGCGCCGTCCAGGAGCGTTTCGGTGTAGCCCTGGATGGAGGCGAGAGGCGTGCGCAGCTCGTGCGACACGTTGATGACGAAATCCTTGCGGATATTCTCCAGTTTTTCCAGCTCGGTGTGCTCGGTTTCCAGGCGGTCGAGCATGAACTCGAGCTTTTCGCTGGTTTCGTTGAGCTTTGCGGAGAGCAATCCGAGCACGCCGCGGGAGGAGCCGGGAAGGCGCGCCCGAAAGTTTCCCTCGGCTAACTGTTGGGTGAATTCGATGATGGTTCCCAGGCGGCCAGAGATATAGCGGGCAAAGACCGCGGCCAGGATCACCAAGGGCAAGAACGCCAGGGCGGTGTATAGCAGAACCTCATTGCGAATGGCATGGACCTGCGCGTCGATGGCGGCAGCCGGCACGGCCAGGCGAAGCGCGCCGCCCTGGTAAGGAATCGCGAGATAGAACAGCTTGACACCGAGAGTGGGACTGAGGCGCAGGCTGGAGCCGACCTGGCCTTTAAGCGCAGCCGCGATTTCGGGCCGCGTGGCGTGGTTGTCCAACCCCGCAGGATCGGCATCGGACTCGCCCAGAACGCGGCCGGTGGCATCGACCCAGGTGACGCGGGCGCCGGTGGCGTTGGCGAGCCGATCGAATTCACTCTCCTGCTGGGGCAGCATGAGCGCGATGGTGCGGGCTTTTTCGGCGAGCTCCTGCTGGAGCTGGTCGGCGAAAGCTTGCTCCACGCGCTGGGTGACGAGATAATCGACGGCAATGAGAGCGAAGGCGAGAACCGCCACCAGGCTCAGGATGAGCTTACTGAAGATGCGCGCGGTCAAGCTTCATTATGGCATTGGCGCAGCGTTCCAGTTGAAGCTCCGCTTCCGCGCGCAGCCAGTCCTCTTCGGCTGATCCGCCCTGGAAGCCTCGGGCCTCCCAATACGAGTAGGCCCGCTTTGCGATTGCTTCGTGCATTGAGGAATCACTAGGACCGCTCCTGTTCCCGACAGGTTGAATCGATGACACCCATTCCTGCCAGGTGGGTTCCTGCCTGGCCGGAACGACTTTCTTCCTCACTTTGGATTCTCACCTCCCATGAGTTCTGTCAGCGCCTCCACTTTGAGGACCACGGACGCCACCCTTGCTGAGATCTCCGAGGGAGCGGGTTTCTCTGAATGCGCAGGGGTATCGAGGACCCCGAGAAAGCCGCTCATGCCGGCTCCGGCGAGGAGTTCTTCGACGTGAATGGGCTCGATCGGTGTTTTACGCCGACGCGGCTTGGGCGCTTCCGATAGTTTGATGGACCGCATGTTGATTGACTGTGAGCAACGCCATCAACTGGCTGGCCGCTGCGGTGTAATCTTGCAGGGCCTTGCAGTGCGGGTCGTAATCCGCGAGAAACATTCTGGCTCGTTCGGATCTGGGCACGGTCCCGTCGGTTCGGATGGGAGGCAGGAGTGGCACGGCATACTTTTCCGACATCTCTTCCAGAGCCGTCAAGATGAAACTGGTCAGGCTGAACCTGCGGTCGATCATCACCGGCAGCATGGCCGCGGCCTTCACCTCAATTTGGAAAATATCCGTGAGCATGTGGGCGGTCTCCAGGCAAGCCACGGCGCCCTGCAAACTGAGCATGTCCGCGGCGACGGGGATCAAGAGGCTTTTCGCATACAGCATGGCGCTGGTCTGCAGGAGACTGATGGAGGGAGCCACGTCGATCAGGACCACGTCGTACAGGAACTCGAGATTCTCGAACAAGCGGATAAACGCGAGCTCGCCGCCGGTCATGGTCAGGAGCGCCGCCTCGACCCGGGTGGTCTCGCGATTGCTGCAGAGCACGTCGATGTTGGGACGCGCCCGTTCCACGCATTCTTCAAAGGGGCGGTTTTGAACGACAAACTCGTACAGGTGGTTCTTCGGCCGGAGACCGAGAACGATTCCCATGGAAGCCTGCGGATCGGCATCCACGATGAGGACCCTCATGCCGAGGTCGCTGAAGAAGCGGGCCAGAGTTGCAGTGGTGGTCGTTTTCGAAACACCGCCGCGTTGGTTGGTGATCACGAGCCTAATCATGAACGCCTCCCCGTCGCACTGAATCACGCTACAACAAACGTGATGGGTGCCCTAGCTGGTCCTCAGTGAGCTGGTCTCTTAAGAAAGGTCGATAGTCGGATTTTTCCTCATGCCTCTACTGGTTGGGTCCATTTAACAGCACACATCAAGCGGTAGTATGGGACTTTCCTTGTCCCAAGTCAAGGGGTGGGTAGGGTTGCTGAATATCATTCATCGGCATGAGGCGCTCGACCCTGAGACCAGAAGCCCCATGCTGCGGAAGGCTGCGAGCGCGGTCATAACATTCTTCCCGATGGCGTCTGGCGACATCTGGAGACCCGGCATGATGGCGGAAACCAGGTCCCGCAAGTTGCGCGTGCCATCGATCAGTTGAAGGATACGACGTGTTTGCGCATCCGGGATCTCGACCTGGGTATGGAGCAACGTGGTGATGCGCGTGCCTTCCTCGGCCTGCAGCCGGGCGAGGCTCGTTGCCATCGGGCGCTCAGCGACTGATTCCGCCAGCGGCGCCTGATAGGTCCGGAGATCAACGATCCTGTTCGCGGCGAGCCTGAGAATGGCCTGAGCCAGAGCTACCGGCACGTCTTTTTGCATCTCCGACGGAACCTTTGCGACGATTTCCGCGGCCAACTCCGAGAAAGGCTTGGCTCGCGGCCAAACCGTTTCCAGGAGCTCCAGAGCGAGGGACACAATCGGATTATTGGTCGTGACGCTCTCTGACCCTTGCCGCTTTTTGAAGACGACTCCGCCGTCAGGTTTAACCGATGACTTGCTCAGAGGTGAAGCAACCAGAAGAGTCTGAACACGTTCCAGGAACTGGCCTCGCTCAAGCTGAACCTCACGGCGGCATAACAGGGTCCTGCGAAATCCTCGAAAGAGCAGAAAATCGAGGTACTGCTGGTATTTGATCACGTCGCCTTTGGCCAGGCGTTCGAGAGCCGCCGCGACTTCGGGTTTGTTGGGCGTCTCAATTGCGTCCGAGAGGTTCACGTCGCTGAGAAACTGGAGCCCGTTCCGCTCCGCAGCCAACGCAAAATCCGAGAAGTACACCGGCGAGTGCCCGGGGGCAAGTTCATCGTGGAATGTCACGCTGTCCGCGCGCTCGGACAACCGAACGGTTTCCTTCTCCAGGACTGTCTTCCAAATGCTGTTCTTGTCCATCAGGTCAACAAGCATTTGGAGGAATTCGCGGCCCTCACGAACCGGATCGGCCTCAATGCCGGCGGCGTGGAGGTGGAACATCATCATGTCGCGCGTCACCTGCCGGACGCGGCCCCCCGGTCCAGTATTGAAGCTGATAAACGCGATGCCTCGCGGCGAAAGGTGGTCGTGGCAAATACCGAGGATCCGTTCGCGGACTTTGTCCGGCACCCAGGAATAGACGCCGTGAGCGATGATGTAATCGAACGTCCCGAAATCCTGCGCGATTTCCATCAAGTCGAGCTCTCGCACGGCGACGTTCTTCGCGCCGGTGCGTTCGATCACTCGTTGAGCGTTCTGAATCGGAATACTGGCTGAATCGACCCCCAGGAATTCGCTATGCGGGAGCTCGAAACCCATGGGAATGATGTTCCCGCCATCACCGCAGCCAATCTCAAGAACACGGCATTGATCGACCGGCGGCGGCTCCATACCGAATAGGACAGCGGTCCTAGCGAGCGTATCAGGGTGAGTTTCCGGATAAGCTTGTGTCGGATAGCGGACATCGTTGTACACGGACATGGGACTATGCGCCGAGCCGGCGTGATCCCGCTACTCCCGGCGGGCGGCGGCTTTTACGGCTCGGATGGCTTGAACCGGCTGCACCGGTTTGCGGGGCTGCTCTTGAGGCTCGAAGACGCGTGAGACCGAGGCTTTCAGCGATTCGAAAACTTCCACGGGCGGGCGGGTCGCGTCGATGACCTCGAATCCGTACGGGTCCGCCAAGCTATCGAACACGCGGATCAGGCGCGACTGATAGCGGACGAAGCTGTCGTACATATTGCGGCCGAAGCCGGTATCGAGGCCGCTTTCCCAATAGTCGAAGGCGCCCCGGCCGACCACCACGCGTGAGATCAGATCCTGCACTCCGGCGCGCAAATAGAAGACGGCGTGCGGGACCAGGGCGAATCCGGCAGCCTTCTCCATCCAGGCGCGATTCTCGCCGCGTGCGATGGCGCGAGCCATCACGGAGTAGATGTAGCGGTCAGTAAGCACCACGACGCCGGCGCGCAGCGCGGGAATGATTTCGTTTTCCAGACGGTCGGCAAAGTCGGTGAGGTAATACATCGTCATGGTGACGGGACCGAGCGTATTGCCCTGCTTGGCTTCCTTGATCCCCTTACCCGCCAGGGCGGAGCGGGCCATGCCGGTGTCGAGAACCGCATGCCCTAACTCTTCGAGCCATGGCTTCAAGCCTCGGATCTGAGTGCTGCGGCCGACCGCGTCCGGTCCTTCGATGACGATCAGCTTCCCTTGCAGCTCGGAGTAATCGACGCCGGGCAGCGCGGTGCGATAGTACGACAGCGGCTGTCGATCTTTATAATCAGGCATGTAATCGGGCGGCGTTGAGATCCACGCCGAGAACGCCAGGTGGGCGCACCAGTCCGAACTCGCGCAGCACGATGCGGCGCATTTCCTTTTGTTGAGCCTCGATCGAATGAGTGGCGTCAATCACGTGGAAGCCCATCTCTTCGATCATGGATTCGTATTCGCCCAGGATGCGGCCCTGAAAGATCCGAAAGCTTTCCTCGATGTTGCGGCTGAGGCCGAGGTCCATGCCGGCCTCGTAGTATTTGAGCGCGTTACGTCCGCCTAGGATGCGGCCGAGCGCGGTTTCCAGCGGCACTTTGAAATAGAACGCCAGGTCGGGCTTGAGCGCGAAGCGATAGAGGTTGCGCACCCAGGCGCGGTCGACGCCGCGGACCACATCGCGCGCGAAAGCGGTGTAAGCGTAGCGGTCGGCGCAGACCACGGCGCCGGCCTTGAGAAGCGGGAGGATGTAGCGCTCCATGCGGTCGGCGAAGTCGGTGGCGTGGATGAGGCTGAAGGAGGTGGGCGTGAACATCTCCTTCTTCTTACCGCGGCGGGTGGTTTCCTTGACCAGCGGAGACGAGTTCCATTCGCTGAAGGCGACGGCGAAGCCGCGCAGGCGCAGCCACTGCGAAAGCAAGGCGATCTGCGTGGATTTACCCGAGCCGTCGATGCCTTCCACAACAATTAAACGGCCTGGTCCGCGATTTGGCAGGAAGGAGGGCACGAAGGTTCTCTATTATAACGATGAGGGTCTGTGACGCATGTTAATAACGCGTTACAAGCCCAGGAGTTAGGATACTACGAAACATGTCCCGCTACGCGGCGATTGATATCGGCAGCAACTCCATCCGCATGCTGGCGGCAGACGTGCATCCGGCGCACTCCACATCCGGGCAACCCATGCAGGTGCTGGCGGCGGACCGCCAGGTTGTGCGGCTGGGAAAGACGGTGTTCCGGGAAGGGAAGCTGGCGGCGTCTGAAATCGAGCTGGCGTGCCAGGTGCTGGGGCGCATGACGGAGCAGTACCGCAAGCTGGACGTGATGGGCGTGCGCGCGGTGGGCACGGCAGCTTTGCGGGACGCGTCGAATCGCGACGAGTTTCTGGCGCGGGCCGCGGCCATCATCGGGCATCCGGTGGAAGTCATCTCGGGACTGGAAGAAGCGCGGCTGATTCATTTGGGGGTGCAAAGCGTGTGGCCGCATCCCAAGCAGCGCGTGCTGATGATGGACATCGGCGGCGGCAGCGCGGAGCTGATTCTCAGCGAAGGCGGGCGGCTGGTGGAAGCCTTCTCCAAACCTCTGGGAGCACTGCGGCTGACGGAAGTCTTCCTGAAGAGCGATCCACCCAACCCGCGCGAACTGGCGCGGATGCAGAAATACATCCAGGAGAGAATCGCGGGCCCGGTGGCGCGGTTCGGAGCGTCCCGCGTGGACCGGATGATCGCGACCTCGGCCACGGCGGCGGCGGCGGTGTGCGCGGTGAATCACGTTCGCCGTTCGCGGCGCGACCGGGCGGACCGGCTACAGGCCACCGGCCCGCAACTGCGGCAATTGTTCCGCGATGTGTCCTCGCGGGATTCCGCGGGGCGCGCCAAGATCACGGGGATCGGGCCCAAGCGGGCGGAGATCATCGTGGCGGGCGTGGCGGTGCTCAACGAAGTCGTGCTGGAGCTGCGGCTCAACCGTTTGTATTATTCCGTGGCGGGCGTGCGCGAGGGCATTATCGCGGATCTTTCGCATCGCCAGGTGGGCATGGAGCAGGCTCGCCTGAATGCGGATGAGCGGAGGGCGGTGCGGGCGCTGGGGCGTCACTACGGGGTATCGGCGCTGCACGTGCGGAAGGTAGCGGACCTGGCGGGGATGCTGTTCCAAGGTCTGCGGCCTCTGCATCGCTTGCCGCTGGCGAAAGGCCGGCTGCTGGAAGCCGCGGCGTACCTGTACAACATCGGGCATTTCGTCAACGAATCGCGGCATCACCGGCATTCGCAGTACCTGGTGCAGAACTCGGATCTGCCGGGCTTTGAGGATCGGGAGCGGACAGTGATCGCGACTCTGTGCCGGTATCACCGCAAGTCGATGCCACAGGTCTCGCATGAAACGTTCCAGGTGCTGGATCCGGAGGATCGGAACAGCGTGGTCCTTTTGACGCCGCTGCTGCGCTTGGCGGTTGCGCTGGACCAGAGCCAGGAGCAGCGGGTGGAGCGCGTGGAAGCTGCCGTGCTGGAGACCACGGTCGAGCTACGCTTGTTTTCCGACCGCGACGTGGACATCGAACAATGGCAGGCGGAGCAAGTGGCCGGTATTTTTCGCGAAGCGTACGGTCTGCCGCTGGCGGTGCGAAGCAAACGATGAGAACCCACAGCCGATGAGGAAGCTGGTAAGATCGCAGACCGCTCAGCGGCTGAAGACACTGGATCGCGAGGTTGGTTACGCCGCGAAAAAGCCCGAAGATGCGGAGGCTATCCACGATCTGCGCGTTTCCATCCGCCGGTTCCGGCAAGAGCTGAACGTATTCGAGGAGTGGTTCAAGCCAAGCCGGGTGAAGAGAATCCGGGGAAACTTGAAAAAGCTGATGGAACGATGCGCCGCCGTGCGGAACTGCGATATTGCGATGGAGGTGCTGCAAGCCGCCGCGTGCCTGAGCCCGAAGCTGGCCGCGGGCTTGGAGCAGGAAAGACAGCGAACGTGCGGGGAACTGGCTCAGAAGCTCGAAAGCTGGCGCAAAGAGAATCGAGTCGGGCAATGGCGCGGCGGCCTGCGGGTTTCGCGCTCCGCTTCCAAGGAGACTGTGCGGGAGCACGCGCGGCTGCTGCTGCCGGCGATGATAGACGAGCTGTTTCGTGCAGGGCGGGAAGCCGTCCGGCCGGTTGCTACCCTGAGGCGCATGCATCAGCTTCGGCTCGAGGCCAAGCGGGTGCGTTACACACTGGAGCTGTTCGCGAAGGCCTACGGTAAGAAGACGAGTCGGATGCTGGCGTCGCTGAAAGGGCTGCAAGAGAAGCTGGGCGCGATTAACGACTGCGCGACCACGCTGGAGATGATCCGCCAGGATCGCACCGCGGCCGCGGCGGTGCGGCGATTAGCCGGCGAACGGGAGGCGGAGTTTCGAGAGTATTGGAAAAAGCACTTTGGATCGCGGGAGAGAGTGCGATGGAAGGCCGTGCTGAGCGCGGCGGACGGGAAGAAGTGACATGGAAATCTATGTTCTGCGCCACGCGGAAGCCGAAGAGAGGGAAACGGGGCTCGCGGATCGCGACCGGAAGCTAACGGCGAAAGGCAAGCGGGACTTGAAAGACGTGCTGAGGGTCGCGCGAAAGGCGGAGGTCGCGCCGGATCTGATTCTCACCAGTCCGCTGCGGCGCGCGCAGGAGACAGCGGCGATCGCGGCGGAAGTCCTGGGCTGCAAGACCGTCGTGGAAACGCGGAATCTGCTTCCGGGGGCGAGCCCGGAGCAAATTTGGAAGGAGATCGCTAGCGACTATAAGGTGGAGAAGATCCTGCTGGCGGGTCATCAGCCGCACCTGGGAAGCCTGATCGGATTGCTGCTGGAGGCGGCCATCGTGGTGGACCTGAAGAAGGGCTCGCTGGTGCGGATCGAGACGCACGGCAAGCTGGGGCCGCCGCGGGGAGTGCTGAAGTGGATGATCACGGCGAAGATCGCGAAGGAGGAGTGAAGGAATTTGCCAGGCTAAAAGCCCGGCGCGGGTCTGGAGACCCGCCCCACCCTAGACCTTGTTTTCGGTGGCGTGATGGCGGACGTCGACGCCGCGCACCAGGAAGATGACGTCCTCGGCGATGTTGGTGGTGTGATCGGCAATGCGCTCGAGATTCCGCGCCACAAACATTAAATGGATGGCGGCCGGGACGACGTTGGGATTCAGCTGCATGATCTCCAGCAGCTCCGAATAGATCTTGTCGCGCAGGGAATCCACCTCATCGTCGGCGGGCAGGACCTTGGCGGCGAGGGCGGCGTCACGCTTCACGAACGCATCCAGGCTGCTGTGAAGCATGTCCTCCACTAAGGAAGCCATGCGCGGCGTGTCAATCAGTGGCTTGACCGGGGGGACTTTCGACAGAGAAATCGCCCGCTCTGCCATGTTGACGGCGAGATCGCCCATGCGTTCCAAGTCGGTGTTGATCTTCAGGGCCATGATCAGCAAGCGAAGATCGCCGGCCACGGGCTGGTTGAGGGCCAGAAGGCGCGTCACCCGTGCGTCGATATCGAGCTCCATCTGGTTGATGCGCTTTTCGTCCTCGATGACCCGGAGAGCCATGCGCTCATCGCGGTCCACCAGCGCCTGAACGCTGCAATGGATGGTAGATTCCACCAGCGCTCCCATCTCCAGCAGGGCTTGATTGAGTTCCTCGAGCTCGACCGCAAAATGACGCATTTTTCTTATCGCGCACAACGCAGCAAGGCACGATCACCTAGAGTGATCACAATGTGCGTGCCTCGCGCTGTGCGTTCCATATCCTTGTAGCCGAACCGGCCCGTGTCAGGTCGCCACCACAATCGTACACCAGCGCGAAGTTATTGGCGTGCTTCCGCGTGATGCCGCACGTCGATCCCTTTCACCAGGAACATCACATCCTCGGCGATGTTGGTGGAGTGGTCCGCGATCCGTTCCAGGCTCCTGGTAATCCCGATCAGATCGAGTGCCTGCGGGATGTGCTGCGGATCCTTTTCCATGAAGCTGACCAGCTCATGGTAGGAGGCCGTACGGAGACTATCCACCGCATCGTCAGAAGACAGGACGCTGCGGGCCATGTCCGCGTCGTTCGTCACGAAGGCGTCCAGGCTTTTTCGGACCATGGACTCGACCAGCGAGGACATGTGGTGGATGTCCACCATGGGCTTGATCACCGGCTCGGAGAGCAAGGAGACGGCCCGCTGCGCGATGTGGACGGACAGATCGCCCATGCGCTCCAGATCGGTATTAATCTTGAGCGCGGCGACGACCAGGCGCAGGTCGGCGGCTACCACCTGCTGGGTCGCGAGCAGATTGATGGCGAACTCGTCGATTTCCATCTCGAGCTCGTTGATGCGCTCCTCGTCGCGGAAGACCTGCTCCGCCGCGCTCCGGTCCTTTTGGGTGACCGCAGCGACGCTCCGCTGAACGGACGCTTCCACCAGCGCGCTCATTTCCAGCAGCTTGCCTTTTAGCTGTTCCAGTTCCTGTTCGAAGTGGCGCACAATTCTGGCTCCGGTTTGCATTTTCGTTTGACCTCAGCGCGCAGCATCAACCAAATCGGCCCGTGATGTAATCTTCGGTTTCCTTCTTGGCCGGGTTCTTGAAGATCACCGTGGTGTTATCGAACTCGATCAGCCGTCCCATCAGGAAAAACCCGGTGTAATCGGCCACGCGCGCCGCCTGCTGCATGTTGTGCGTGACGATCACGATGGTGCAGCTGTCCTTGAGCTGGAAGATCAGGTCCTCGATTTTCGCGGTCGCAATGGGGTCCAGCGCGGAGCACGGTTCATCCAGCAGCAGAACTTCCGGATTCACGGCCAACGCGCGCGCGATACACAGCCGCTGCTGCTGGCCGCCGGAAAGCCCGTAAGCCGACTCATGCAACTTGTCCTTGACCTCGTCCCACAGGGCCGCGCGACGCAGGCTCTGCTCCACATGATCCTTTATGCCCGACCCGCCGACCGAGCCGTTAATCCGCGGTCCGTAGGCGATGTTATCAAAGATGGATTTGGGGAACGGATTAGGCCGCTGGAAAACCATTCCGACGCGCCGGCGCAGCGCGGACACTTCCAGCTTGAAAATATCCTCGCCATCCAGCAGGATTTCACCTTCCACGCGGGCGGTCCGGATGGTTTCGTACATCCGGTTCAGCGTCCGCAGGAAAGTCGACTTGCCGCACCCGGAAGGCCCGATAAACGCCGTCACGCGCTTCTCGTAGACCTGCATCGAGATTTCGTGCAGCGCTTTGAACGATCCGTAGTGGAAATTCAGATTCGTGGCGCTAATTTTCGACTGTTCGCCCGCTGCCGGCTTCTTTTCCTCGGCCATCTGCATAGGAAAGATTTGCTCTCTCATTTTAATATCGGAAGTGGGTTGCGGGCTTGGTGCTTGCATGGGACTCATCTTGCTACATGTCCTCGTTTCGACAGAATCATTCGCGCGGAGACGTTGATCACGAGCACGAGCATGAGGAGCACGAAGCCCGCGGACCAAGCCTGCTGTTTCCAGTCGGCGTACGGAGAAATGGCGTAGGTGTAAATCATCACCGGAAGCGCGGCGGTGGGTTGTTCCCAGCCCGGACTCCAGTAGCGGTTGCCGAAGGCGGTGAAGATCAGCGGCGCCGTCTCGCCAGCCACGCGAGCGATATTCAGCATGATGCCCGTAATGAGTCCGGCTTTCGCGGCTGGAATCACCACTGTGAAAATCGTTTTAGCCTTGGAGGCTCCCAGCGCCATGGCGCCTTCGCGCATAGACACTGGCACCGCTTTCAGGAAGTCCTCCGAACTTCGGATGGCAATCGGGATCATCATTACGCCCAATGCGAGCCCGCCGGAGAGCGTCGAAAAATGTCCTTGCGGAAGCACGATCAGCGTGTAGGCGAATATTCCGATCACGATGGAGGGCACGCCATTGAGGAGGTCCGTGGTGTACCGGACCACGAAGGAAAACGACGACCCGCCGAATTCCGCCAGGTATACGCCGCCCAGGAATCCGATCGGTATGCCGATGCAGCTGGCCAACAGCAGCAGCTTCGCGCTACCGAGAAGCGCATTTGCCATTCCGCCGCCCGGTTCGCCGACCGGCGTCGGCAGCTTGGTAAAGAAATCCAAAGTCAGGCTGGTGCCGCCGTGAAAGAACAGATAGCCAAGGACAAACAGCAGCGTCCCCACCGCCAAAAAGGTGCAAACACCAGTGAGGCTGAGCATCACTGCGTTCACCGTTTTCCGGCGCAAGCTCAACATCGCTTAACGGGCCCCCTTCTTCGTCGTGCTGAGAACCAGAACCCGAGCCAGACCGTTGATGAGGATCGTCAGGCCGAACAGCACCAGGCCAAGCTCGATGAGCGCTCCCTTCTCTAGCGCGTCGCTGGCCTCGGCGAAGTTATTGGCGATCACCGCGGCGATCGAATAGCCGGGCGCAAACAACGACTCGTGGATTTTCGGCTCATTGCCGATCACCATGGTCACGGCCATGGTTTCGCCCAGGGATCGCGCCAGCGCCAGGAAGATCGAGCCCATGATCCCCTTTTTCGCAAAAGGAAGGACCACATTCCAGGTGGTTTCCCACTTCGTGGCTCCCAGGGCCAGCGCCCCCTCGCGCTGCTCGGTGGGAACGGCCAGAATTACTTCCCGCGAGATGGAGATGATGAACGGAATGATCATTACGGTCAGCACCACGCCGGCTGAGAACATGCTGACGCCGTAAAATGGTCCCGAAAACAGAGGTGTCCAGCCCAGCACGGCCCGGATCGCCGGTTCCAAGGCGACCAGAGCGGGAACCAGAACGAAGATCCCGAGCAGCCCGAAAATCACGCTGGGGACGGCCGCCAGCAGCTCAATCAGGAAGGTGAGCCCATTGGAAACCTTGGTTGGGGCAAGCTCGGCCAGAAAGATCGCCGCACCCACACCCAGCGGGATTCCTATGAGCAAGGCCAGGGCGGACGTGACCACCGTTCCATAAATGAAAGGCAGCGCTCCGAACTGCCCGACCACGGGATCCCAGGTCGTACCGGTTAGAAAGGACCACCCGAACTTCTCACGCGGCAATGTTGAGTTCGTGTACAGCTCGAATACCAGCAGCGCCGCGAGGGCCAGGATGGTCAGCGCGCAGGTTAGTGTGATGACATACGCAATATCGTCACCGCTGCGCAGTCGCTGCCAGAAAGCGGAGGCCCGCCCCGAAGGGCGGGCCTCAAAGGCAGTGGGTGCGGTAGCGGACATGCGCGGTTGTGTTGAAGCGGTTACTGGATCTTGGCCATCATTGGATCTTGTCTATGGCCTTGAGTTCCTTGGTGACAACCGCTTTGGGCAGTTGAGCATAGGTCAGAGCTTCCGTCATCTTCTGGCCGTCCGCCAGCATCCACGCGAGGAAGTCCTTGATGGCCTTTTTTTTCGCGGGGTCGGCAATCTTGGAAGGGATCAGCAGCCAAGTGAAGCTGGAAATCGGATAGGCTCCCTTGCCTGGCGCATTCGTGATCGAGACGCGGAAGTCCTCCGGCATGTCCTTCATCCCGGCGGCCGCCGCCGTCACGCTGGCCAGACTGGCCTGGATGAATTCACCCGCGGGGTTTTTCACTTTGCCGTATACCATCTTGTTCTGAATGGCGTAAGCAATTTCCACGTACCCGATCGAGTTTGCGGTTTGTTGGATCGATCCCGAAACACCCTCGTTGCCCTTGCCGCCGAGCCCGACTGGCCAGTTAACCCCGGTTCCGCGGCCGACCTTCATCTCCCATTCCTTGCTGACTTTAGAAAGATAGTCCGTCCATATGAAGCTGGTGCCGCTGTTATCCGAACGGTGAACCACGACAATGTTAGTAGACGGAAGCTTTATGCCCGGGTTGGCATTGGCGATCTCCGGGTCATTCCACTTGGTGATTTTGCCCAGGAAGATTCCCGCCAGTGCTTCCCCCGTGAAGTTAAGTGAAGCAGTGACGCCCGGAATGTTGTAGGTGGGCACATCCGCTCCCAGAACGGTCGGGAAGTGCAGGATCGCCGATCCGCGTTTGTCCTGGAACTCCTTGATGGCCGCGTCGGTCATCGGTCCATCGCTGGCGCCGAAGTCGACCGTGCCCGCCGTCACCTGCGCAATGCCGCCGCCGGATCCGATCGACGCGTAGTTGATCGCAATATTCGAGAACTTCTTGTGGTATTCATCGAACCACTTGGAGTAGATCGGATATGGGAACGTCGCGCCGCCGGCGTTGATCAGTACTTGCTGCGCGGATGCCACGCCCACCGTGAGCGCGGCTGCCAGCGCGGCATTAACGATGAAAATTCTTCGGGTCATTTTTCCAGCCTCCTATCATCTCAGTCTTGTGTTACAAACAGATTACGGTCTTGGGCGGGCTCTCGTGCCCGCCCAACCGCTTGTTAGATCAGTACTTAATGGCGGGCGCCGCACCCGGAAGAACGTAGCGAATATTGAACCAGACCGCACTTTCGTGTGCATTCCTTCCGCCAGCCTGGCCCGGAACATAAGACCAAGGATCGCGGAAGAAGTAGGCGTATTGGAACATGGTTTGGAACGCGCCATATTTCCCATCTCTCCACCATGTCTGCGTCCACCCGAAGGTGCCTTCCTGAGTGGTCTTGTTTTGACTGTTGGCGGAGCCCGCATACCCGTACCCGATCTTGGTGGTGCCGTTGGCATCGAGGGCGGTGTTGCGCCCGGCGTAGATGCCGCCGTAGTAAGCGTAGAACTGCGAGTTCTTGTGCCCGTATTCAAAGCCGGAAACAGTCGAGCCGGCATGAATCAAGGAAGGGCTGCCGTCCGCGCGAACGATGAAATCCGGCACCACGCCGAACAGGTACCGGCCTTCGCCGTCGCTCCAGAAGTTGTTGGTGACCAGGCGCATGCCGGGGAAAAGTTCCACGTTCGCGTTGATCGAGCCGCCGCCGCCCGCTTTAGTAAAGTACAGTTGCGTGGAGGGGTTGAACAGCTTCACCGTGCTTTCGACGCCCGCGACTTCAAAGTGAACCTTGGACATCGGATCGAAGGCGATCTTCGCGATGATGTCCGGATGAACGTTGGGAGTCTTGACGCCGTTGCTGACGTTCTGGTCGAGCTCGCTGGCCATCGATGAAGACAGCGCGGAAGGGAGAGTGGGAACGCCGCCGCCGCCCGAACCGCCGAAGTATTGCGCGGAATTCTCTAGCGACAGACCAAATGTGATCTTCTCGGTCGGGTGATAGAGGAAGCGGACGCCCGGAATACGGCCCCAGGTCAAGCCGTTCATGTAGTTCACGTCGACCACTTGGGAGTAGAACAGATCGCCAGGCAACGCCGAAATCTGCTTGCGATTGGGAGTCAGCATGCTCCAGGACTGGCCGGCGAGGAACTCCAGTTTATTCCTGCGGACATCGACCCAATAGAGGCGAATGCGGTAAAGCAAGCTGTTGCTGGATACCTGCGTGTTGTATGCGGTATCGCCGACGCCGCCCACGAAGTCGCCTTCGTAGTAGCCCATAACGTTAAAGCCCTTCACTTTGGCGTCCACGCGGAAGCCGATGCGGGAGTTCGCCGCGCTGAGTTTGTCTTCGCTCAGCCGGCCCGTCACGCCATTGTTGTAGGGGATGCTTCCGAAGTTGGTTTGCAGGCTGGTTCCCGCGTTGGTACTGCGATAGGTGTTGGTCAGATCCATGAATCCGACCGGGGTGATGGTGGCGTCGCCAATGTGGATTTGCAACGTTTGGTCTCCCGCCGGGGCCGTTGGCACTGCGGACCTCACGGGGATATCCTGGCCCGGGGCCGTCACCGCCGGTAAGGGCGGCAGAATCGGCGCTGTAGAGGCGATCTGCCCGATACCGCGGGAAGGCGCCGATGCCACGGAAGCATCGGGTTTCGCAGCCACGGCTGGATCACTGCTCTTCTGTTCGGCCATCACGCGCTTCAGCTCGTCGATCTGGCGTTGCTGCTCCAGAATCATCTGGCGGAGCTGTTCGATTTCAGGATTCGAGGCGGGCGCTTGGGAGGCCGTTTTCGGGCTGGAAGCTCCATCCGGCGCCGCGGGAGTTTCAGCGGACGCCAACGGCACCGCAAAAGGCACCGCGAAACTTAGGGCACAGACGATGAAGGGTTTGATCCCGCGCCGTCCGATTGTTCTCATGAACATCAAGTCACTCCTGTTGGGGATTTTCCGTGCCCAGGGATCTAGCTGCATACTCCTCCGTCATACGCAGAGCATCGCCGAACACGGGCGTCACCAAGCGTACGGGGTGCCCGTGGCGTTGTAATGAATGAAACGTTACAGTTCGATGACGGTGCGGCCGGATCCGTCAGGGGCCGACGAAGCTGAAGAAGGCGCGGGCGATGCGGTGATCCGGTTCAACGAACGCAACCGCCTCAAAACCGGGATGTTGCAGCGATCCGAAGCGGAGATCCAGCAGCTCCACCCGCAGCGTGTCGTCCACAGGCAGCAGGGTCCAGAAGGGAAGCTGGTCGAAGTTCTCGAACACCTGGAAGGTGCGCGTGGTGCGAGCCGCGTCGATGGCGGGCGAGGAGATGGCGGGATATTCGGTGTGGCCGCCGGCGGCGTCGTACTCGCCGCTCAGGTCGATGGGGGCTTCGTAGATGAAGCCATTGCCTTCCACCACGGCTCGCCAGCGCATTACGGAAAATCGCACGGGAAACACGCTGACCCGTTCGGCCGGAGCGCCTTTGTAGGTGTAGGCGTCGACGATCGAGACCGCCCGGTCATGGGCCAGCGAGCGCCCGGTATCGTATAGCAGCACGGCCAGCAGCGCGAACCAAGCCCAACCACGCCCCGGTCCCCGGCTCTTGCGCCCGCCCATTTCTGAACTGACCAGTCCGCTGAGCGCCGGTGCGGCCACCGCTAAGACCAAGATGCCCAGGATGACTGGGTCGACAATATCGGTGGAGTCGAGGCGGTACCATTTGGCGTTGAAGGGCAGCATCAGCCGTACGCCGTAAACATTGGTCCAATCCAGGAGCAGGTGGCTCAACACGGCGATCAAACACCCGGCATAAGTGGCCAGCGTCACCAGGGTGAACTTCGTGCGGGTGAAAGCCTTCACCAGCAGCAGCGGAACCAGTGCCACCAGCGGCGCGAATGGCAGGGCGTGCGTGTAGCCGCGATGGACCTGCAAGTAGGTGAGGCTGTCGTTCAAGAAGTTGTAGGTGTCCATGTCGGGCGCATTGGCCGCGAGCATGAGCATGACTGGTGTGCCCTTCTCACCACGATTCAGGCCCGCGCGGGATAGCATCAGACCGACCAGCGTGTGCGTGATGTTATCCATGCTTGACTGGCAAAAGAAGGCGCAGGGCGCCGGGCACGATTTCGATAGAGACGGCCTGGCGGCCCAGGTATTCGCCGTCGATCTGGACCGGCGTCGCGGTCAGGATTTCCACATGCTGCGCGCGCAGAACACGGACGCCGCGGATGCGCTGCACACGTTTGGCCGCGACGTTCAACATGTACCAAGCGTATCGCAACGGGTTCGATCCTTCGAATAGGACCACCTCGAAATGGTCATCGTGGAGCGAGGCGCCACTGGCGATTTCCAGGTCACCGCCGTAGTTCCGGACGCGGCTGACCAGCGCGAAACCGCATTGGTGAATTTTGTCGTCGATGGACACTTCCAGTTGGTCCACGCGCTGGAAGAAACGCGCGAATCCAGCAGCCCAGTAAGCCAGTTTTCCGGCGGCGTTCTTGAGGCCGGCGCTGACTTCGTACACGATGTTGGCATCCAGGCCCGCACCGGACATGAGCAGAAAGTAACGCGAGCCGAAGCTACCCGTGATCCGGCCGAGCGCCACCGGGCGAGCTTCGAAGGCGGCCAGCTTGCGGGCGGCTGCTTCCGATCGCGATCCGAGTCCGAGTTCCATGGCCAGGACGTTGGCCGTTCCCCCCGGCAAAACTCCCAAAGGAACGTTCGAATGCGCCAGGCCCTGGACCACTTCGTTCACCGTGCCATCGCCGCCCAGAACCAGAACGAGATCGGCTCCTTGGCGGACGGCCTCCCGGGCGAGCGACGTGGCTTCTCCTGGTGCGGAAGTGGGCATGGGACGCGGAGAGATACCGCCGCTTGCAAGCGCCGCAATGGTACGTTGGAGAATGCCTTGGGGGTTGCGCCGCAACGCGCCAGCGGCGGGGTTGTAGATCAGGACCGGCTGGCGAAACGATGCAATCCGATCATTATACGTGAACCGTGATGAGCATCGCCCAAAAAATTGAGGCCCTGCGCGAGAAACTGCGCCATCACGAGCACCTGTACTACGTGCTGGACGCGCCGGAGATCTCGGACACCCAATACGACGCCATGATGCACGAGCTGGAGGCGCTCGAAAAGGCGCATCCGGAGTTTTTGACGCCCGATTCCCCCACGCAGCGCGTGGGCGGTAAACCGCGCGAGGGATTCGTCAAGGTTCCGCATTCGAGTCCGATGCTGAGCCTGGATAATGCCATGGGCGAGGAGGAATTGCGGGCCTTCGACCAGCGGGTGCGCGGCCTGCTCAAGGACGGCGAGGCGTACGCCTATGTGGCGGAGCTGAAGATGGATGGCGTTTCGATGGCCGTGCACTATCGCGATGGCAAACTGGCTCAGGCGCTGACGCGCGGAGACGGCACGATCGGCGAGGACGTCACGGAAAACGCTCGCACCATCCGCAGTATTCCGCTGCAATTGAAGGGATCGCACGCAAATCGGGAAGCCCGCGGCGAAGTGGTGCTCAATCGCAAGGCGTTCGAGAAGCTCAACGCGGAACAAGAGGCGCAAGGCGCACGGCTGTTCGCGAATCCACGAAATGCGGCGGCTGGATCGCTGCGAGTGCTGGATCCCGCCATCACCGCGTCCCGGCAGCTCGAGTACTTTCCGTATTTTCTGTTCTCCGATGGCGCCCCGGTGCACAAGACGCAGTGGGAAGCGCTCGAGGCTTTGAAGAAGCTGGGGTTCAAAGTGAATACCCACAGCCGGCGCTTCGAGGATATTGACGGGCTCGCGGCGTTCTGCAAGAACTGGGAAGAGAAACGCGATTCACTGCCGTTTGAGATCGACGGGGTGGTCGTCAAGGTGGACTCCGTCGAGCAGCAGAACCGTCTGGGCTGGACCGCGAAGGCTCCGCGTTGGGCCATCGCCTATAAGTTCCCCGCACGGCAAGAAGAGACAGTGCTCGAAAGTATCGAGATAAACGTCGGCCGCACGGGCGCAGTGACGCCTTGGGCCCGGCTGAAGCCCGTCAACATCGGTGGCGTGACGGTTTCACGCGCGACGCTCCACAACGAGGATGAGATCGAACGGTTGGGCGTGCAGGGCGGCGATAGGGTTCTGGTGGAACGTGCCGGAGATGTTATCCCCAAAGTGGTTCGTGTCGTCCGGCATGGCGCACACCGAGTGCCGTTCCACATGCCGCGGCATTGCCCCGTATGCGGCGGCGAGATCGTGCGGGCCGAAGGCGAGGCTATCAGCCGGTGCATCAACACAAATTGTCCGGCGAGATTGAAGGAGTCGGTACTCCATTTCGCCGCTCGTGGCGTCATGGACATAGACGGAATGGGGGAAGCTTTGGTATCGCAGCTGGTCGACAGCGGGCTAGTGAAGAACGTCGCCGATCTCTACCGCCTGAAGCTCGAAGATCTGGTCGAGCTGGAGCGCATGGGTGAGAAGTCTGCCGAAAAGCTGCTGGCGAATATCGAGTCGTCACGAAAGCAGCCCCTGCCACGAATCCTGAACGGGCTGGGCATCCCGTTTGTGGGCGAGCGCACGGCGCAATTCCTGGCGGATGCGTTCGGCGATCTGGACAAAATCGCGGAGGCGGATGAGGAGGAATTGCAGAGGGCGGAAGAAGTCGGCCCCAAGGTTTCCGAGAGCATCAGACGGTTTTTTCACGAGAAGCGGAACCGGGACCTCATCGAACGGCTGCGTGAAGAAGGGCTACCCTTCAAGTACCAGGCCAAGCGCAAGGCGGGAGGTCCGCTGGCAGGAATGACGTTCGTTCTGACCGGCACGCTTCCTAATATGTCGCGCGAGGAAGCGTCGGATCTTATCGAAGGCGCCGGCGGGAAAGTGTCCGGTTCGGTCAGCAAGAAGACCAGTTATGTGGTGGCGGGCGCCGATCCAGGGTCCAAACTCGACAAGGCGAACGACCTGGGGGTGAAAGTGATCGATGAGGCGGCTTTGCGAGCGCTGGCCGAAAGGACCACTTAGAAGGAATGGATGAAGGCGTTTAGAAAACTGCTGGTCTCGTGGGGGCCGCTGGGCGTGTTCGTCCTGGCCTTCATCGAATCGATCGGCATTCCCAACCCGGGCGGCACCGACGCGCTGCTGCTGCTGGTAGCCATCGCGCGGCCGGATGCGGCGGCTCTTTGCGCGGTGCTGGCGACTGCGGGATCGCTGCTCGGCAGTGCGGTGTTCTACGAGATCGTGCGGTTAGGCGGAGACAAATTTCTGTTACGCTACACGCTCTCAGGGCGGGGGCAGCGCTTCCGTGCCTGGGTACACCGCTACGGCATGGTCACGGTCTTCATCTCGGCGCTGTTGCCGATTCCATTCCTGCCGTTGAAAGTCTTCTGTGCCTGCGCTTGCGCGATGGGCGTGAGCCGGACGCGTTTCATGCTGGTCCTGGCGGCGGGCCGGATTCCGCGCTATGCCGGCCTCGCCTATCTCGGCGCCAAGCTGGGAGAGAATACCAGCGCGTGGATCCAAGGGCACTACTGGCACATGGGCGCGCTTGCAGTAATGCTGTTCGGGGCGCTTTATGCACTGCTGAAATGGAATGAGCGGGCCAGGGACTATAATCAGGGGACTACAATAGGGTTGTAGGACCTGCGTGAAACCTCTCCTCGACAGCTTCGGCCGAGTACACGACAACCTGCGGATCAGCGTCACCGACCGCTGTAACATCCGGTGTTTCTATTGCATGCCCGAAGAAGGGGTTAAGTTCGAGCCCCGCGAGAATATCCTGACGTTCGAGGAAATCGAGCGTTTTGTTAAGGTTGCCGTCACGTTGGGGATCCGCAAGCTGCGCGTCACCGGTGGCGAGCCGCTGGTCCGCAAAGGCCTCCCCGAACTGATTCGCAAGCTGGTGGCGATCCCCGGGATCCAGGACCTGGCCTTGACCACGAACGGCGTCCTGCTGGCCCAGCATGCCCAGGAGCTTTACGACGCCGGACTTCGGCGGATCAACGTGCATCTCGACACGCTCGACCGGGAGCGGTTTAAGCACATCACGCGGCGCGACGATTTGGAAAAGGTTTTGGATGGAATTGAACTGTGCCGGAAGCTGGGCTACGGTCCCATCAAGATCAACGCCGTGGCGGTGAAGAACCTGGTGGAACCCGACATCGTCCCACTGGCGCGCTTCGGGCGCGAACGCGATATCGAAATCCGCTACATCGAATTCATGCCGCTGGATGCGCAAGGGATATGGGAGCGCGATCGCGTGCTAACCATGGACACGATGATCGGAATGCTTCAGCGGGAGATCGGGCCGCTCGAGGAGATTCCAGACGCCGATCCCAGGGCTCCGGCGACCGAGTATCGATTCAAGGACGGCGTCGGGCGCGTGGGATTCATCGCGTCGGTCAGCAAGCCGTTCTGCCTGAACTGCAATCGCGTACGCCTGACCTCGGACGGCAAACTGCGTTATTGCTTATTCGCGATCGATGAGACCGATGTGAAGGCCCTGTTGCGCGCGAACGCCCCCGATGAAGCGATCGTCGAAGCTGTGCGGAGCTGCGTCGCCGACAAATGGATCGGGCACGAGATCAACACGCAGAAGTTCGTGCCGCCGCCGCGGCCGATGTACTCCATCGGCGGGTAATCGTGGAGCGGGCTTCAGCCTGCGACGGGGACTTAAGTCCCCGATTTCCCGCGGTGGCTAAAGCCACCGTTGCAGGCTAAAAGCCCGCTCCACCTAGTCTAGTCCACGCCGTGCATGCGGAGCTTGGCGATTTGCTCGGCATTCAGATTGCGCATCCCGGCGTCCTGCAACCGTTTCAGATAGGCCCCGTCGACGCCGTGCATCCGCAACTGGGCGAGTTCCTGCGGAGTGAAACTGCATCCCAAGCGTTTGGATTGCTGGACGAAACTGGTTTCCACGCCGTGCATCCGTAGCTGGTCGACTTCCTCCGCCCGCAGATCCTCGTAACCCGCGTCCTTGAGGCCCTTCAAGTACTCGGGCGTGACGCCGTGCATGCGCATCTGGGTCAGATCCGACGCATCGGGCTTCAGTCCGTAATTCTTCAACTCCCGCATGTAGCCCGAGTCGACACCGTGAATGCGGAGTTGCACGATATCCGCGGCGCGAAGATCGTAGCCCGCTGCTTTGAGTTGGCGCAGAAAGTCCGTGTCGACGCCGTGGATCTTCAGTTGGACGTAATCCTCCGCGGAGAAGTCCTGTGAAACCGGCCTGGCGTGCCTCGCGAATGTAGTCCAGGGTGACACCGTGCATTCGAAGTTGCAGCAGATCACTGATGGACGCTCGCAGGCCGGAGTCGCGGATCTCGCGGGCGAACTCGCGATTGATGTCCATCATCAGCATGGAGAAAAGTTGCTCGTCGTCGGGCGTGTCGTATCCCATTTGCTGCAGCGCGGTCACAAACGCCGGGTCGGCGGCAAAGGTGTAAGTTCCCGATCCGGTCCCCACCAGAAAACGGCCCTCGCAGAGCAGACGGCCTGCATCGGCGACGTATTCGAATTTCGCCGGGCCAGGCGAAGCCAGCATGGACAAGGAGAATCCGCGGAAGCTATCGAGGGGCACATCGCGGCCGTTGGTCCAATTGCTAAAACCATTCGATCGGCGAATGACAAGGTGGACCTTATTCAGGGAAAGACTCGGCCGGAGTTCCCAGCCGGCGTGCCAATCTTCGGAGAAAGCCAGCAGTGTCGCGGCCGCCATCACGCCGAGGATCACCACCGCGAGGGCGAAGTATTTCGCGTTGCTGTTCATTTAAATGACCCCGGCCTGCTTTAGCCGAATGATTTGGGGCAACGTCAGATTGGGACTGAATTCCTTGGCTTGGCGGAGGTCGTCCGGCCTCACGCCCTGTTGAGCAGCCTCGATGATCTCTCGAACAGTGATCTGCGGGAACGCCTGCCGCAACGCCTCGATCAGGTCGGGCCGCACGCCGTTGTCGGTTAGCGCGATCAATTCCTTGGTAGAGAGCTTTCCCTGGCCGGTTTGACTCAGGGCCCGCAGGAATTCGCCGGATACGCCGTGGTTTCGCAATTCAATGATGTCATCCACCGAGATCCCGCCGTATCCGGCGGCGACCAAGGCGGCCAGGAAAGATCCGTTGGGTGCCGCAGCGCGGTTTTGTTCGTCCGCGCGGCGTCGTTCGAGTTGGGCCTGCACCGCCAGCATCTGCGCCTTCCGGGCTTGCAACTGAGCCTCCGCCGCACGGATCTCATCGGCCGGGCGCCCTTGGGCTCTTTGGGCTTCCAATTGTGCCTGCACAAATCGCATTTGCGCTTGTTGCGCGCGCAGTTGCTCTTCCGCGGCGCGAATCTGATCGTTTGCGTCTTCTAAGAGAGCGGCTAGTGGCGCCTGCGGCGCTTGCGGGGGTTGCGGAGCGGCTACCGGCACAGGCGGGATCGGAGGTATGGGGGCCAAGGGCGGTGACGGCGGCGCGGGCGGCAAGGCCGGCACTGCAGGTTCCTGCGCGAAGGCGATCCAATGCGGCGCCTGCGCGCCCGCGAACACTAATCCGAGAAGAATCGCCGCGCCCAGCGCAACACGCACCAGCGAGACGCGCGGGGCGAAATCGCGGCAGCTGCGCAGTAACGCTTCGATCCGTTCGCCCAGATGCGAGGCTCGATCGGCCATGCCGGTGGCCAGCAGTTGCCGCCGGCGTGCGGAACATAACTCAAACAGGCGGGTCAGACTGGCCGCGTAAGGGCGAGCTTCGCCGGTCATGGCGACCACCCAATCGTCGCAGGCGACTTCACGCTCCTGGTCGATGTTCTTGACCAGCCAGACGGCGACGGGGTGAATCGGAAGCAGGGCACCGATCAGGCGTGCGAACAAATTGGTCCAGTCGTCATAGCGCGCGATGTGGGCCAGTTCGTGCAGCAGGACGTGATCCAGCTCTTCCGGCGTAAACTCGTTCAGCAGAGTTTCGGGAACAATCACGGCCGGACGTCGGAAGCCGACGGCCATGGGGGAAACGATTTCGCTCGACACCAGCAGCCGTGCGGTGCGGTCGATGCCGCAGGCCAGCAGCCAGTAGTTGAAGTTCAACAGTCGCTCTGGAGAAACGCCGCGGCTCCGGCGCTTGATGCCGCGAAGGTAACGGTAGCTGCGGACGATCTGGGCGATCCGGAAAAAAGAAAGCGCGGACCAGATCGCAAAGGTGACGAAGACGGCGAGAAGCCCTCCGCCGGCTGTGATCTGAAGAGGTCCGGCGAAGTGAGAAGGCCGCGGCGGGGTTTCGATTTGCGTCAAAGCGACGGGTTGGGACGCCGCCGGCGCCGGAACCGAGACCGGCTGGTAAGCGGGCGGCGAGGATTCAAACTTCTTGCTGGACTCGGGCGCGATGGGGAGGAGCACCACTGCGGCCAGCACTGCCCACCACACGGCGCAGCGCGTCGCGGCGTTGATTTGCACGTTTAGGCGGGGCAGGAATCGGAGCGCCGCCCACACCAATAGTGCGATCGTGGCGCTTTGCCAGAGACTATTCAACAGGGCTGCAAAAGTCGTGCCAAGAATATTCATTTTCGCCCTCTCTGCTCGCTTATAACTTCTTCTGAGATCCTCTTACGGATTCTGGATAATTCCTGTTCGCTTAAATCCTCATCTTCCAGGAGATTGAGTACCAATTCTTCAGGTGAGTTCCGGAAGAAGCGGGTGAGGAGCCGCCGCACGGCGTTGCGGCTGGCCTCCTTCTGGCCGACCACGGCGTGATACAGGAACGCCCGGCCCTCCTTGGACTTGGTATGCCGCACATATCCTTTGTCTTCGAGGATGCGCATGGTGGTCAGCACCGTGTTGTAGGCGAGGCCGAGTTGCTTGGGCAAGGCTTCGGCGACCTCGGAGACGGTGGCCGATCCCTTGCGCCAGATCACGTCCATGAGGCGAAGCTCGGCTTCGGTGAGGTCCTGGGATTTCTTGCGGGCCAAAGGAGGCTCCCTTCAGAACTAAGGAATTAAGACTTCCGGAGCCAGAATACTCCCAGGCGGTGACCTCTGTCAACTAGAAAATTAGGAGATCATGGAACGTCCGGGGTCCGTCAATGCGTACTTACTAGTGTCCTGTGTCCGAAGTCCGCTGAATAATTCCGGTGGCAGCGGAGGGCGGACTTCAGTCCGCGCGGGGCTTTTAGCCCCGCTA
>Ga0209415_10003966_pt1 | contig 27343 bp, 32 predicted proteins | sample PeaSoiSIISIP2007_FD_187696 | JGI IMG/M metagenome (GOLD analysis project Ga0209415, IMG submission 187696) | Peat soil microbial communities from Weissenstadt, Germany - SII-SIP-2007 (SPAdes) (version 2) | ecosystem: Environmental > Terrestrial > Soil > Wetlands > Peat | place: Germany... | reverse complement strand
AACGCGGGGTCGCTGGAGAAGCACCTGCTGGAGAAATACGGCGAGCCGAACCCCGAGGCGCTGGTCGAGAGCGCGCTGTATCACGCCGACATCCTGCAGCAGCACGATTTTCATGATTTCAAGATCAGCGTGAAGGCGTCCGACGTGTTTTTGGCGGTGGCGGCGTACCAGCAGCTTGCCGAGGTGTGCGACCACCCGCTGCATATCGGCATCACCGAGGCCGGCGGGCGGCGCATGGGCACGGTGAAGTCGGCGATCGGGCTGGGCACGCTGCTGTGGGCGGGGATCGGCGACACGCTGCGGGTTTCGCTGTCCGACGAGCCGGAGGAGGAGGTGCGGGTCGGCTGGGACCTGCTGAAGGCGCTGGGGCTGCGCCATCGTGGGGTGAAGGTGATTTCGTGTCCGTCCTGCGCGCGCCAGGGGTTCAACGTGATCGAGACGGTGCGGGTGCTGGAGGACCGGCTGGCGCATATCGAGACGCCGCTGACGCTGTCGATCATCGGCTGCGTGGTGAACGGGCCGGGCGAGGCGCTGATGACCGATATCGGGCTGACCGGCGGGGGGAATGGCCGGCACATGATTTATCGCGCGGGGAAGACGGACCATACGATCGCCGGGGGCGACATGGTGGAGCACATCGTCGAGCTGGTGGAGGCGAAGGCGGCCGAGCTGAAGGCGGCGCAGGCTGAACCCGAGAAGGTGGCGGCGGATTAGGGAGGGCTATAGGACGGTGCTGTGGCGCGGATACCGATTCCCAGCCCATGTTACCTGGATGGCTGCGACTACTTGGGCTTCATTCGTGGGGACAGGCGATGGCGGAACAAGGATGGTACGCGCCTGTACACCTGGGACGCGCGACACGGTGAGATCGAGGTATTCAACCGGCGAGGCAGACACATTGGTGTGGCGGACCCCTTGACCGGAGATATCATCGAGGGGCCTGTAAACGGAAGGCGAATCCATGTCTGAATCGTCCGCAGACCGGGCACCGACGTTCTTCGATCTGTTCAGCCGCGGAGAGGTCGCGGCTGAACAGATCGATGACTACGTGGACAGATGGCACGATGGTTGCGACGCGCGGGCCAAGGGGATGCCGCTCCACGAGTATCTCGGACTGACCTGGCCCGAGTATAAGAGCTGGGTACGGGATGCGGGAGCCTTGCCGCGCATCCTGGCAGCCCGACGACAAGCCGCAGCCTGACCGTCGCACGTCCCCATGTGGTGGTCAGCCGTGATGAGTAGGGTGACTCCCAGGATCGGAGAGCCACGACGTCAGAAACGATATCTACGGCGTGAGAAAGGCCAACCAGACGATTGCCGGGGCCCACATGGTGGAGCGCATCGTCGAATTGGTGGAGGCAAAGGCGCTGGCGCTAAAGGCGAGGCGAGGGACGGAAGCGGCGGAGCAGGTCGCGGCGGAGTAGCGGACGTTCGTGATACCTCCCCGCACGGCCGATGGAGGATTTGCGCTGGTCGATGAAGCGAGTTCGCGAGGCGACGGCGCGCCGGGCAGGCAGCTTGATATTGGCCCGCTGGCGAACGCGGTCGCGCGGCTGCGGGAGGGGCTTGAGCGCCATCGGCGAGAGCCTTCGGACGAGCAGTTGCGCGACGGGTTGATCCAGCGGTTCGAATTCACCTACGAACTCAGCCACCGGATGTTGCGACGGTATCTGCGGCATGTGTCGGCGTCACCGGATTCGTTCGACCAGATGCCGTTTCAGGACCTGATTCGAACGGCCAACGAACAGGGCCTGCTGCGAGGCGACTGGCCCACGTGGCGGCGCTATCGGGACATGCGGGCAAGGACCAGCCACACCTACGCCGCCGCGGTCGCGTCGCAGGTGGCGACAGGCATTCCCGATTTTCTCGCGGAGGCCGCGTTCCTGAGCGATCAACTGGCGCGGCGCCTCGGATGACGGCGACGCTGGACATGCTCGAAGAGCATGCGGCGATCCTGCGTGGCGTGTTGCGCCAGTATCTGCCGGCCGGCGCGCGGGCGTTCGTGTTCGGATCGCGCGCCCATGGCGGGGCGCGGCGCTATTCCGATCTTGACCTGGCGTTGGAATGGGACCGCCCGCTGGGCCTGGGTATGGTCGGGCAAATCGCCGAGGCGCTGTCGGAGTCTGATCTGCCGTTCAAGGTGGATATTGTCGATCTGCTCACCGTCGATCCGGCATTCAGGAGTCGAATCTCGGCGGATTGCATCGCGCTGCCGGTCGATCGCGAGGCGGCGTAGCGCCGCAAGCGGCTTCTCGACCGCTCGGGGCCGATACGTCTCGGAAACGGCCCGGCGGTATCGCATCAGGCCGCACTGTTCGGTGTCGCGGCATGAGCGGCCGGCGGGCAACGCGGGATCGACGCCAAACGCCGGAACAACGCAGCTTCGGCGCCTGCTCAGTGTCCGACGGAACGAACGAACAGCAGCGCCGCGGCGTGCTCGTCGCAGGCCATGCCGAGATGGCCGGCCAGGCGGGGATAGCGTTGCGCCAGGGCGTCGAGCGACGTCAGGTCGGACAGCCGCGGATGCGCCACGCACACCGCGCCGTCCGGGCCGAACGCGGCTTCCAGCGTCATGCCGGGGCCGGGCTCGTCGCGCTGGACGCCGATCCGGTCGAACAGGTCGATCGGCGTGCCGTCGCGCGTGTGGCCGATGCCGTCGCCACCGTAGTCGGCACGGACCAGGCGCACGCAGGCCTGGTAGTACTGTTGCAGCGAGGTGCCATCCGCCAGGGTGCGCCAGGGCTTGTAGCCGAAGCGGATGCACTTGCCCTCGGCGCCGCCGGTGCAGGTGATCAGGATGCGGCCGGGCGCCGTTCCAGGCGCCATTACAGGCGCCACCACAGGTGCCGGCCCGGGGGCCGCCCCTGGGGTCGCGGCAGGCTCTGCCCCTGGGGCCGCCGGAGGCGCCGCGCCAGGCGCCGCCGGCGGCGCCGCGACGTAACGCCCGTCGGGCGTGAACGCGCCGGCGAGCGGAAAGCCCAGCCGCCGCCCGTCCGGGTCGGGGTTGCAGGCGTTGCGCCATTGGCCGGTGGCGGGGGCGGGTTCGGACAGCGTGTAGAGCATCACCTCGCCGGTCGGGTCGCGGGGGTCGTGCTGCACCGCGTCGATGCGGATGCGCCGCCGCCGCCCGCTGCCATCGCCGAGGGTGAGCACGGTGCCGGGGAGTTGTTCCTGGGCCGGCACGCTGCCGTCCGGCAGCGTGACGTGGAATGCCGTGCCGTCCACCGCGACACGCGGCCCTGGCGGCGCGGGGGGCGGCGCCGCCAGGGCCGAGGCGGCCAGCACGACCAGCCCGGCGGTCACCGCCGGGCCGAGCGCGCGGGCCAGGCTCAGCGGTGGGTTGCCGGCGGCAGCGTGATCCCCTCCACCGTCACGCCGTTCAGGTCGGCGATCGCCGATCCGGTCGTGACGAGTGCGTTGGCGGCGAGTGCGTTCCCCGCAAGCGCGTTGGCGGCGAGTGCGTTGCCGGAGAGTGCGTTGGTGGAAAGCGCGTTGCTGGAAAGTGCGTTGCTGGCAAGCGCGTTGTTAGTGAGCGCGTTGCTGGTGAGCGAGTTGGACGTCAGCACTGCGTGCGCGGGCGCGGCCGCGCCGAACAGCAGGAGCGCGCCGGCGAAGGTGAGGTGACGGAGCCGTGCCATGACGAAGCCTCCTGGGCTTGCCATGCGCAGGATCACGCATGGCCTCGACGCTGGTTGCGGCGATGCTGCATCCTGCACGCCACCACGACGCGGCCGCTTCCCGTTGCGCGCAGCATCGCACCCCGCTGCGCGCAGCCGGTCAGGAACGCTGCTCGCCGCGCGACGCCGCGCGCAGGTCGCCGGGCGACATGGCGAACGCGGCCTGGAAGGCACGGTAGAAGCAGGACAGGCTGCTGAACCCCCAGGCGAACGCGATGTCGGTCACCGGGCGTGTGGGGTTGGCGAGCAGCGCCGCCCGGCACTCCTCCAGCCGGCGGCGCTGCACGTGGCGGGCGAAGCTGGCCCCGGTCGGCTCGAACAACAGGTGCAGCGTGCGGACGGAAATGCCCAGATACGCCGCCACGCCGGCGGGCGACAGATCGGGGTCGGCGAGATGGCGGTCGATGTGCCGCTTGGCTTCGACCAGGCGGCCGGCCCGCACGGCGTCCGGTTGGGCGTCCGCCGCCGCGCCGCAGGCGATGCCGATCAGCCGGCACAGTGTGTCGGTGACCGGCCCCATGGTCGCCTCGGGGATGCTGTCCCAGTTTTGCGTCAGGGTTTCCAGATAGCTCGCCGCGAGGGCGTCCACCCCGGTGCGGCCGGACAGCTTCATCGTCAGCGGCCGCGCGACGATGGGCAGGTGCGGTTCGAGCAGCGCCTTCGGCAGCAGCCACGACTCGTCGGCATAGCGGTCGACCGGTCGCGCCTCGAACAGGGCGTCGGCGTCGGCGACGAGCAGATCGCCGGTGGCGCTGACCACCTCCTGGCCGGCGATCCTGAACGACACTCCGGCGCTGGCTTCGCGGTAGACCCGGTAGCCGTGCCATTGGCGGTACGCGATCTCGCGGCGCTGGCGGGTCGCGTGAAAACCGTCCGAGTCGAAGGCGCAGTTCAGCAACGGCCCGCGGGAGCGAGCGGAAAAGCGCGCCCGAAACGGTCCCTCGGCGCCAGGCAACGGCTGCGCCGTGATCGCCAGGGTGCTGAACACCGCGTGGCTCCAGAGGTCGAAGCGGTCCTGCTCCGGCACGTCGTCGGTGGTGATATGTAACCGCATGGCGCCTGTCCCCTGGGCATACGGTGATCGATGTGGCGCGTTTTGCGCGTTGGCACGTTGGTAGAAGCGTCGTGGCGCGATGGAGGTAAGGCCCATCACATCTTGGTCGACTCGAGCCTTGGGCCGACTTCAGATCTTGGTCGACTCGAGCCTTGGGCCGACTTCAGACTGAGGCCAAGTCCAGCCTGGTGCTGACTCCAGCCTTGGGCCGAGTCCGGCCTGGCAAGCATGGTGGCTGATCTGCACGCTGGGGCGGTTCGGCTGGCCGGTGCTCGGCAACAAGGCCGATTGGCCGCTCGCCGACCGCCCTCTCCCGGTGTCCCCGCTTGCCGGACCTCGGCTGCGAGGCCGGGCGCGGTGACGGGGTCGCACGTCGTTGCTATCTCCCCTCCCTCAAGAACGAAGTCCTACCCTTGGCACCACGGCGACCCGGCCGCTTCCATTTGCGCGCAAAACCGATTCTCGTTCCGCGCAATCGATCAGGCGCGCGGCGCGTCACGCGACGCTGCGCGCAGGTCGCCGGGCGAGAGGCCGAACGCCACCTGGAAGGCACGGTAGAAGGTCGACAGGTTGCCGAACCCCCAGGCAAAGGCGATGTCGGTCACCGGGCGGGCTGGGTTGGCCAGCAGCGCCGCGCGGCATTCCTCCAGCCGGCGGCGCAGCACATGGCGGGCGAGGCTGGTGCCGGTCGGTTCGAACAGCAGGTGCAGGGTGCGGACCGCGATGCCCAGCGCCGCCGCTACGCCGGCGGGCGACAGGTCGGGGTCGGTGAGGTGGCGGTCGATATGGCGTTTGGCTTCGTTGAGCCGGGCGGTCTGGACCGCGTCCGGCTGCTCCGCCGCCGCGGCGCCGCAGTCGATGCCGATCAGCCGGGCGAGCGTGTCGGCCGCCGGGTGCATGGAAGCGGCGGGGATGCTGTCCCAGTTGCGGGTCAGCGCGCCGAGGTAGCTGGCGGCGAGCGCGTCGACCCCGCGGCGGCCGGACAGCACCATCGAAAGCGGCCGGCCCAGCGCGGGCAGATGCGGGGTGAGCAGCGCCTTCGGCACGATCCACATCGCCAGCCGGTAGCGGTCGGTCGGCCGGGTTTCGAAGTGCAGGTCGGCGTCGTAGACGACCAGGTCGCCGGGGCGGGTGACGCCTTCCTCGTTCGCCAGCCGGAACCATGCGCCGGCGCTGGCTTCCTGGTAGATCCGGTAGCCGTCCCAGGGACGGCGTGCGATGTCGTGCGGCCGGCGGGCAACTTGGTGCGCGTCCGCATCGACGCGGATTTTGAGCAGCGGCCCGCTGGAGCGGCCCGACAAGCGTGCGTGAAACGGCCCGGGCGCGTTGGGCAGCGGGCGCGCCTGCAGGCCGAGCGTGGTGTGCAGCGCCGCGTCCCAGAGGTCGAGACGGTCGCGTTCCGGCACGGCGTCGGTCGAGACCTCGATCCGCATGGGGCTGGTTTCCTTGCGGCTGCGGGGTTGGGGGGGGCAGTGCCCGGCTGTGGGGGATCGTTGTACGATCTTGTGGGAGAATGGAAGTGTAATGCGTCACATCGCGGCGGGACTGGCGGCCGGCACCCGGCGGGCCGTCGAGGGGGTGCGCAAAGGCGGCGAGGCAGCGCCGCAAACGGTTTCTCAACCCTTCAGGGTCGATACCGCTCGGAGCAGGCAGTCTGAAATGGTTCAGGTTTGCCCCGATCGAGAGACCTTCTTGGGCCGCAAGCCGATTCCGAAGCCCAGTTTCCTCGACACGTGCGCGTATCTTGGATACGTCTACGGCGAGCGGCGATGGCGTGGGACCGACGATGAGTTCCTCTATACGTGGGATGCGTTGCATGGCGAAATCGAGGTCTATAATGCCCGTGGCCGCCATGTCGGCGTCGCGGACGCCGTGACCGGTGGTCGGATCAAGCCTGCCCGGAAGGGGAGACGCATTCGTGTCTGATGTTCGGCATCAAACCTTGTCCTTCTTCGGACTCTACAGTCAGGGGCATGCGCGTGCCGATCAGATCCATGACTTCATCGACGCATGGCACGAGTCAGGGGATGACGAGAAGCGATCCCTGGCGGAATTTCTCGGGCTGACCGAGGAGGAGTACGACGTCTGGCTGATTGCGCCGGGCGCACTCCCATTGATACTGGCCGCCCGCCAGACGGGATGCCCGCTACGGGACCTGATGGCCGAGCTCTTCGCCGAACTGAGTCGGGCGGCACGGCCGGCCGACCGATCGGTGATCCACGCGTTGGGGCACTGGTTGAAGGCGCGATCAACGGATTGACCTGGCGGGTGCATCGGTCCGGGAACGGCGTTGCCGGCAGCCGGAGCTACCGCGTGAACCCTCCTGCCTGGCTGCGCCGCATCACACCTCAGGGGCGAACCGCGCAAGGGGCGGGCAGGCGCGCAAGATGGCGTAGCGTTGATTGGGCCGGCCGGAAAACCGGATCGACCCGCCAGAGTTTCCGGATCGACAACAGTCGCCGCCACCACGCGGCCCACCCATTCCACGCCGGCGGCATCTGGCCTAGCGTGCGCGCCTCATCGGCCACTGGGGAGGACGGACATGATCATCGAAATGCGCACCTACACGCTGCAGCCGGGCACGCTGGCCGAAGTGGAGAAGCGGTTCGGCGCCGCGCTGCCGGTGCGCGAGAAGCACTCGAAGCTGGCCGCCTTCTGGCACACCGATGTCGGGCCGCTGAACCAGATCATCCATGTCTGGACCTACGACAGCTTCGAACAGCGCGCCGCGGTGCGCGCCGCGGCGTCGAAGGAGGCAGGCTGGCCGCCGGGGATCCGCGAGTTCGTCACGGCGCAGCAGAGCGAGGTGTTCGTGCCGGCGCCGTTCTGTCCGCCGCTGACGCCGCGCCAGGTGGGGCCACTGTTCGAGATCCGGCAATACACACTGATCGCCGGCGCCATCCCCGGGCTGATCGAGCGCTGGTCGGAAAAGATCGAGGGCCGGCAGAAATTCTCGCCGCTGATCGCGGGGATGTATTCGGAGTTCGGCGCGCTGAACAAGTGGGTGCACATCTGGGCCTACAAGGACGCCAACGAGCGGGCCAGCGTGCGCGCCGCGGCGGCGGCGACCGGGCAGTGGCCGGCGCGCAATCCGCCGGGCGTGGTGGTGAAGCAGGAGAACGCCTTCGTGCTGCCGGCGGCGTTCTCGCCGATCCGGTAGGCCGCGGACGCGGCGACCGTTCCCACCGTCGTGGCCGGCGCGTGGGCGGTACCGATGGGCCGCCCGCGGACAGGCGGAGCCTGCCACCGGGCGCTTGTCCCGGTGGGTCGGTCATTTACGACTTTGCTGTCGCCATCAAGACAGTCGTGGGTGGCCGGCCTGCGCCGGCCATGACGGGGGGGGGCCGGCCATGACGGTGAGGCGGTCGGCCTCACAGGCTCAGCGCCGGCACGTCCATCCAGCGTGCCTCGGCGACGCTGCGATAGGCCAGGTCGGCGAGCTGCACCGCCTTGGCGCCTTCCACCAGGGTGGGGACGTAGGGGGCGTCCTCGGCGACGTGGCGCAGGAACGCCTCCCAGCACTGGCGGAACGGATTGCCGCCGGGCAGCGTGTCCGGCACCTCCTGCCACTGCGCCAGAAAATCCATGCCGCCCGGCCGGTTGGGGCCGTAGAACGCCTCGGGCGTGTTCACCGCGGCCTGGGTGAAGCAGCGCGTGCGCCCCGCCACCGCGGAGCCGTGCGTGCCGTCGATCTGTACCGTCATCGTATCGTCGTGCCGCACCCGCGTCGCCCAGGAGTTGGTGATCACGCCCACCGCGCCGCCCTCGAGCCGCAGCAGCGCGTGCGAGGTGTCCTCGACATCCACGGTGTAGGTCCGCCCCGCCTCGTCCACCCGTTCCGGGATCGCGGTGGCCATCAGCGCGCAGACGCCGGTGACCGGTGCTGCGAGCCGGTCGATCATGTAGCGCCAGTGCGCCAGCATATCGAGCGCGATGCCGCCGCCCTGCGCGCGCTTGTAGTTCCAGCTCGGGCGCTGGCATTCCTGCGTCTTGCCGTCGAAAATCCAAGACCCCGCATCGATGCGGATCGACAGGATGCGCCCGAAGAACCCGGCGTTGCGGACGAACAGCAGCTTGGCGAACCCCGGCAGGAACAGCTTGTCCTGGATCACCCCGTGCTTCAGCCCCGCCGCCTGCGCCGCGCGCGCGAGCGCCATCGCCTCGTCGACCGTGGGCGCGGTCGGCTTCTCGATATGGATGTGCTTGCCGGCGGCGATTGCCTGACGCACGCGGGCGGGCCGGTCGCCGGTGGCGGCACAGTCCATGAAGATCGCGTCGGGGCCGGCCAGCGCCTCCGCCAGGCTGGTGGTCCAGCGCGGGTTGCCGTGCGCGGCGGCCAGCGCATGCAGCCGCCCGGCATCGCGCCCCACCAGGAGCAGCTCGGGGATCAGGCGGTCGCCGTTGCGCAGGCCCAGGCCACCCTCGGCGGCGATGGCGCGCAGGTTCGCCATGTGCTGGGTGGTGCCCATGCGGCCGGTGGCGCCGTTGATGATGATGCCGATGCGCCGTTCGCCCATGCGCTTGCTCCCTGGTATTCCGTTGGCTGGGTTTGGCCGGCCGATGCGGTTTTATCGCTACTCTAGCGGAACGTTCCGGCACTCCGCCATGCTCCAGATCGACAGTGCGCTCGCCGCGCCGGCGGCCATCACCAGGTAGGCCGGCGACAGCGGGCTGCCGGTCGTGCTGATCAGCCAGGTCGCCGCGAACGGCGCGAAGCCACCGAAGATCGCCACCGCGAACCCGTAGCTGACGGACAGCGCCGTGTAGCGCACGCGCGTCGGGAACATCTCCGCCAGGATCACCGGGATCGTTCCGGTGTACAGCGACTGCAGCACCGCAACGATCAATTGCGCGATCAGCAGCAGCTCGAACGTGCCGCCGCCCAGCAGTTGGTAGAGCGGATAGGCGAGCAGCAGGTACAGCACGCTGCTTGCTCCGATCATCGGCCGCCGTCCCACCCGGTCCGACAGCGCCCCGGTGAACGGGGTCAGCACCATGACCAGGGAATTCGCCAGCGTCGCGCTGAGCAGCGCGCTGTCGGCGTCGATGTGCAGCGTCTTGATCGCGTAGGTCGGCATGTAGACGATCATCACGTAGTTCGCGACGATGCCGATGATCGACAGCCCGAACGCCTGGGCGATCTTGGTGCCGTGCGTCGACAGCGCCTCGGTCAGCGGCGCGTGGGCGATCGTGTGCGTCTCCGCATGGCGTTCGAAGACGGGCGTCTCGGCGACCCGGGTGCGCAGGTAGTAGCCGATCGGCCCGAGCACGAAGCCGAGCACGAACGGCAGGCGCCAGCCCCAGGTGATGAACGCGTCGGGCGCCAGGTAGTGCGCCAGCAGGTAGGCCGACAGCGCCGCCCCGGTGGCGCCGATCTGCGTGCTGAACTGCTGCCAGCTTCCGGTCAGCCCGCGCTTGCCCGGCTCGGCGTATTCCACCAGGAACGCCGCGGCGCCGCCCCACTCGCCGCCGGTGGAAAAGCCCTGGCCGGAGCGGCAGATCAGCAGCAGCAGCGGCGCCAGCACGCCGATTTGCCCATAGGCGGGGATCAGGCCGGTGAACCCGGTCGCCGCGGCCATCAGCCCGATCGTCACCACCAGCGCGGCGCGGCGGCCGTGCCGGTCGCCGTAGCGGCCGAGGATCACGGCTCCCAGCGGGCGGAACAGGAAGCCCACGCCGAAGGTGATGAACGTGTTGATCAGCGCCAGTGCGTCGTTGCCTTGCGGAAAGAATGTGTGGCTGATCGGCACGGCGAGGAACCCGTACAACACGAAGTCGTACAGTTCGAAGAAGTTGCCGACGGCGCAGGACAGGATCGCCCGGCGGCGGAGTTTTCCGGCGACGGACGACGGAAGGGTGACGGCGGCCTGGCTCATCGCGCGATTCTCTCCCTGGTGGGACCGGACTGGAGCACTGCTGACGATGACTGTGAAGCCTGCCCGCGCCTGGCCGCGGTATTGAGGCGCGCCGCGTTATGCTATCGACCGGAATCCGACCCGCAGCTTCGAGGGGGAAAAATGCCCGCCGCACATGCCCACTGGCTGGTGAAATCCGAGCCCGACGCGTTCTCCTGGGACCAGCAGGTGGCCAACCGCGTCGAGCCCTGGACCGGCGTGCGCAATCACATGGCCAAGAACAACCTGAAGGCGATGAAGCGGGGCGACCTGGCGTTCTTCTACCACTCCAATGTCGGCAAGGAGATCGTCGGCGTGGTGCGGGTGGCGCGCGAGGCCTATCTCGACCCGACCGCCGACAGCGGCGACTGGGTGTGCGTCGACATGGAGGCAGTTGGGCCGATGCCGCGCCCGGTCACGCTGGTGGAGATCAAGGCGACGCCGGCGTTGGCCGATCTGGCCCTGGTGCGCATGTCGCGCCTGTCGGTCCTGCCGGTTTCGGCGGCGCATTGGAAGACGCTGTGCCGGATGGGCGGATGGAAGAGTTGAAGCCTGGGTCGAGCGCCCGGGGGCATCCCCCCGAGTCAGGCGCCGCAGAACCCTGCTCCGGTGGAGGCCTGGAAGCCTGCCCCGGCGCAGGCGGCGGGCAGGCCCCCGGCAGGCTGCGCGCACTGTGCCGGCTGGATGAACTGCCCGACGGCACCAGCAGGGGCTTTCCCCCGGCTTCCGGCGGCTTCGCCGGGCTGTTCGCGGTGCGCCAGGGGGATGCGGTGCATGTCTACGTCAACTCCTGCCCGCATCTTGGCCTGCCGCTGGACTGGATGCCCGATCGCTTCCTTTCGGCCGATGGCAGCCGTATCGTCTGCGCCACCCATGGCGCGGAATTCCGCATTGCCGACGGCGCGTGCCTGCAAGGCCCCTGTCGCGGCGACCGGTTGGAGCCGGTCATGGCGCAGGTCAACGACGGCATCCTGCTGGTGCCGGAAGATGCCGGTCTGTAACGCCAAGCCGGCAACGTAGAGAGATCGAACCACCAAAACGGGACGAGGAAGACGCCGATGCCAGACACCCACCATCCCGAAGGTCAGACATTCCCGGTGAAGCCGGAGATCGCGGCGCATGCGCACGTCACGGAGGCGCAGTACCGCGAGCTCTATGAGCGTGCCGCGCGCGACCCCGACGGGTTCTGGGCCACGGAGGCGCAGCGCATCGCCTGGATGAAAGCGCCGACCAGGATCAAGAACACCAGCTTCTCGGGCAAGGTTTCGATCAAATGGTTCGAGGACGGCACGCTGAACGCCTCGGTGTCCTGCCTGGACCGGCACCTGGCGACGCGCGGCGAGCAGACCGCGATCATCTGGGAAAGCGACGATCCGTCGGTGAGCAAGCACGTCACCTACCGCGAACTGCACGAGCAGGTCTGCCGGCTGGCCAACGCGATGCGGATTCTCGGCGTCGAGAAGGGCGACCGCGTCACCATCTACCTGCCGATGGTGCCGGAGGCGACGGTGGCGATGCTGGCCTGCGCGCGGATCGGCGCGATCCATTCGGTGGTGTTCGGCGGATTCTCGCCGGACAGCCTGGCGAACCGCTTGCAGGACTGCGACTCCTCGCTGCTGATCACCGCCGACGAGGGAAGGCGCGGCGGGAGAAAAGTGCCGCTGAAGGCCAACGCCGACGAGGCGCTGAAATCCTGCCCCAGCGTGAAGAACGTGATCGTGGTGAAGGTGACCGGCGCCGCGGTCGACATGCAGCACGGGCGCGACCACGACTACGCGGCGCTGACCGCGGAGGCCTCGCCCGATTGCCCGCCGGCGGAGATGAGCGCGGAGGATCCGCTGTTCATTCTTTACACCTCCGGCAGCACCGGCAAGCCGAAGGGCGTGCTGCACACCACCGGCGGCTACATGGTCTGGGCCAGCTTCACGCACGAGAAGGTGTTCGACTACCACGCGGGCGAGATCTTCTGGTGCACCGCCGATGTCGGCTGGGTGACCGGACACACCTACATCGTGTACGGCCCGCTGGCGAACGGCGCCATCACGGTGATGTTCGAGGGCATCCCGAACTACCCCGACAGCAGCCGGTTCTGGCAGGTGGTGGACAAGCACAAGGTCAACATCTTCTACACCGCGCCCACCGCGATCCGCGCGCTGATGCGCGACGGCGAGGCACCGGTGGAGAAGACCAGCCGCAAGAGCCTGCGCATCCTCGGCACCGTCGGCGAACCGATCAACCCGGAGGCCTGGCTGTGGTACAACCGCGTGGTGGGCGAGCATCGTTGCCCAATCGTGGACACCTGGTGGCAGACCGAGACCGGCGGCATCCTGATCTCGCCGCTGCCGGGCGCGACGGCACTGAAGCCCGGTTCGGCGACGCTGCCGCTGCCCGGGGTGAAGCCGATCATCGTCGATGGCGACGGGCACGCGCTGCACGGCGTGTGCGAGGGCAATCTCTGCCTCGCCGATGCCTGGCCCGGCATGATGCGCACCGTGTTCGGCGATCACGAGCGGTTCGTGCAGACCTATTTCTCGACGTTCAAGGGGTTGTACTTCACCGGCGACGGCGCGCGGCGGGATGCCGACGGCTACTACTGGATCACCGGACGGGTCGATGACGTGATCAACGTCGCCGGCCACCGCATGGGCACCGCCGAGGTCGAGAGCGCGCTCGTTGCGCATCCGAAAGTCGCCGAGGCCGCGGTGGTCGGCTTCCCGCACGACATCAAGGGCCAGGGCATCTACGCCTATGTCACGCTGAAGGCCGGCGAGGAGCCGACCGAGGAGCTGCGCAAGGAACTGGTCGCCTGGGTGCGCAAGGAGATCGGGCCGATCGCCAGCCCCGACGCGATCCAGTGGGCGCCGGCGCTGCCGAAGACGCGCAGCGGCAAGATCATGCGCCGCATCCTGCGCAAGATCGCGGCGAACGAGACGGATAGTCTGGGCGATACGTCGACGCTGGCCGATCCGGCGGTGGTGACCGAGCTGGTGGAGAATCGGGTGCAGTAGGCGCGGCGGCCCTAGGCGACGGCCCGCGACGGCGCGTTGTCGCGCGCCTGAGCAATCGCCGCGACCAATCGCCGCGCGGCGGCCAATTGCGGGCCGGTAACGATCAGCGGTGCGCAGCCGCGCGCCTCCCACAGCAGCGCGGTGAAATCGGGGAATTGCCGCACGACGACGCCACCAGTGGCGAAGTTCGCGCGATCGCCGGTCTCCAGATAGCTCTCCGTCGGTAAACCCTCGGCCAACACCACGTCGTGCTCGGGCAACTCGATATGATAATACGTTACCGCATCGACTGGCACCTGCGCAATGCTGGCCCCGGTGAGCAGATGTCGCACCGGGATCAATACCTCGTTGAGATAGACGGCATGGTCGGGCGACAGAAATGGATCGCGGTGCGGACGCCCCGGCCCGAACGCGCCGGCCCGCACCCGCACCGGCCACACCTGCGCCGGCTTCGGGTGGCGCACGCAGTCGACCGTGCGGCGGCCGATCCAGATGATGGGCGCCGGCGCATTGCCCAGCAGCACCCGCACGCGGTCGCCGACTGCCAAGGCCTCCACCGCGACCTCGCCGCGTTCGGTTGCGATTCGCGTGCCGGCGGCGAAACAGGCGGGGCCAAGCTCGACCAGGCTGTTGCCGCCGCTGCTGGAGACGGTGAAGTCGCCGGTGGTGAAGGCACCCTGGATGCCGATCGTCTCCATCGCCCCACCGGTGCCGGACAGGACCAGCCCGCCGGAGGTGTAGGTGTAGCCGGTTTCGACGAAGCCGGTCAGCTCGATCGTGTCGCCGGCAGCGAACCCGTCGATCGTCTGGCCGGCGGCGATGCCCGTTTCATTTCCCGTGACGAACCATGACGCGCCGGGATCGAACGCGATCGTGCCGAAGCCGATGATGCTGTTGCCCAGGCCGGCAATCGTGCCCGCCGTGGCGGGATCGGCCAGTTCCAGCACGTTGCCGACTGCGGCGTCGGCAACGACGGCGCCGTTGAACGATGCGCCGGGATCCAGGATCAACCTGGACGTGCCGCTGCCGAAATAGATCGCATCGGGGACAGGGCCGCCGAGGGCACTGGTGCCGCCCTCGATGACGCCCGCATCGGTCAGCGTTCCGCCGCTGGCGAAGACAACGCCGACGCCGCCATCAGAGCCCCCGATTCCCCCAAGATAAGGGCTGCCGCCGCTGATCGTGCCGGCGTTGGTCAGGCTGCCATCCAGGACATAGACGCCAGCGCCACTATTCCCGTTGATGCCGTGTGCCGCGCCGTTGGCGCCCGCCGAACCGCCGATACCGCCGGTGATCGTGCCGTTGTTGGTCAGGCTGCCAGCCACGAGAACGACGCCGGCGCCGCCGGTGCCGCCTCGGCCGCCACCACCGATGGCATCATCCGGGGTGTCGCCCCCCACACCGCCCGCGCCGCCGATGATCGTGCCGTCGCTGGTCAGGCTGCCGCCCGTGAGATCGACGCCGGCGCCGCCGGTACCGCCATTGCCGCCGGGCACGACGGCCGCCAGAGAGTCGACGTAGCCGGCACCGCCGGTGCCGCCGCCGCCGCCGGTCAGCAGCCCGTCATTCGTCAGGCTGCCGCTCGCGAGATCGACACCAAAGCCGCCGGTGGCACCGTTGGCCGCCGCGCTGCCGGTCTGGCCAATGCCGCCGGTGACCGACCCCCGGTTCAGCACGTATCCCGCGCTGATCGTGGCATAGAGGCCGGTGGCCGCGTTGGCCGAAGGCGCGATGGCGCCGGTCTGGGTAATGGTCAGCGGGCTGGGATATGCCGCGCTTCCCAGGGTGATGCCGAACGTGATGGTATCGCTGAGCGTGCTGCCGGCCATCGGTGTGGTCCTGCGCCAGATGCACGTTCAGAATACTGCCCGGACAGGCGCCGAGGCGAGTCACCAAGCCGTATCGCGGCCGGATTCATGCCGATGATGATCGCGGCACCACACGCGCAACGATGAGGCTCGTGCGCCTGCTCTCGGCGCGAAACGGGTTCGGCCGCCGCCGATCCCGCTTGCGCCCATATCGCTGCGTCTAACGGCTGCCCATGTAGTCGCGCTTGCCGATCTCCACGCCGTTGTGGCGCAGGATCGCGTAGGCGGTGGTGCAGTGGAAGAAGAAGTGCGGGAAGCAGAAATGCAGCAGGTAGTCCTGCCCATTGAACGACATCTGCCGCTGTCCGGCCGTCCAGGCGATCTCCTTGTCCTCGGTGCCGTCGATCTGCGCCGGAGTGAAGCTCTTTACGAAGTCCAGCGACTTCGCCACCCGGTCCTTCAGCTCGGCAAAGCTGCTGTCGGCGTCCGGGAAGGCGGGTGAGGCGACGCCGGCGAGGCGACCCGGCGCGTTGCGGCCGAAATCCGTCGCCTGTTTCACCTGGCGCGCCAGGGTGAACATGTCGGGGAACAGCCGCGCCTGCAGGAAGGCGGATTCCTCGTATTTCTTCTCGGCGCAATGCGCGGCGGCCTTGTCCAGCACGCCGGCCAGCCCGTTCAGCATCTGGGTGATCACCGGCACGCAGGCCTGGTACATCGACAACGCCATGGCTCGATCCTCCTGTTGGTCGAACCCAAGCGTAGAGGCTTCTCCGCCAACACGAAAGACCACGCCGGGCCGGGCAATCGGGCGATCAGCGCCGCCGATGATGCAGGTCGGGCAGCAGCGCCGCCAGCAGGCCGATCAGCGGCAGGAACGAGCACACATGATAGACCGCGAAGATGCTGGTGCGGTCGGCCAGCGCGCCCAGTGCCGCGGCGCCCAGTCCGCCGAGGCCGAAGGAGAAGCCGAAGAACATCCCCGCCACCATGCCGACGCGACCGGGCAGCAGGTCCTGCGCGTAGACCAGGATCGCCGAGAACGCCGAGGCCAGGATCAGTCCGATCAGCACGGTCAGCGCGCCCGTCCAGAACAGGCTGGCATAGGGCAGCATCAGCGCGAACGGCGCGGCGCCAAGGATGGAGAACCAGATCACCGGCTTGCGCCCGACCCGGTCGCCGATCGGCCCACCGACGAAGGTGCCCGCCGCGACCGCGCCCAGGAACACGAACAGGTGGATTTGCGCGTCCGGCACCGACAGGTGGAATTTCTGGATCAGGTAGAACGTGTAATAGGAGCTCAGGCTGGAGGTGTAGATGTTCTTGGAGAACAGCAGCGCCACCAGCACGGCGATGGCGCCCAGCACCTTGGCGCGCGACAGCGAGTGCAGCGCCTCGATGCCCTGCGCCAGGCCGCCGCGGCGCGCCGGCGCCCGGCGGCTGCGATACCAGAAGCTGACATTGGTCAGCAGCAGGATCGCCAGCAGCGCCACGCCGGAGAACCAGGCGATGGCACCCTGCCCGCGCGGCACCACGATGAACGCCGCCAGCAGCGGGCCGATCGCCGATCCGGTGCTGCCGCCGACCTGGAACAGCGACTGCGCGAAGCCGTGCCGCCCGCCGGAGGCGAGCCGGGCCACGCGCGAGGCCTCCGGATGGAACACCGAGGAGCCGACGCCGACCAGCGCCGCGGCGGTCAGGATGGCGCCGAAGTTGTGGGCGACCGAGAGCAGCAGCAGCCCGACCAGGGTAAAACCCATCGCCGCCGGCAGCGAGTAGGGCATCGGCCGGCGGTCGGTGACCATGCCGACCACCGGCTGCAGCATCGAGGCGGTGAGCTGGAAGGCCAGCGTGATCAGGCCGATCTGCGCGAAGTCGAGGTGATAGGAGTCCTTCAGGATCGGATAGATCGCCGGTACCAGCGACTGGTTCAGGTCATTGAGCATGTGGCAGAAGCTCAACGACAGCAGGATGGTGAAGGTGGTGGATTCCGCCGGGCCCGCCAGCGGCCCTACCATCGGCGCCGTTCCGGCGATGGCTTGCCGCGCCGTCCCGGCGATGGTTTGCGGCGCGCGGACGGTGTTCTCGCTCAAGCTGGTGTCCTCGGGATCGGCGGCGGGAAGTCGAGTATGACCAAGCCACGCGGCGGCAACCTATGCGCTGCGCTTCTGCCTGCCTTGCAGCATGAGAACAAAAGCGGACGCTTTCTTAATTTCGCCTTAACCAGTGAAGAATATCACAGCGTTGCGGAACGGGTTGGCCGATGTCTGGCGCTCTCGCCGCTTGTTGGAGGGTGTCGTGACGGCCGGACGGAGACTGGGCGATTCTGGATATGGCGCGCGCCGCGCGATCTATGGCGTGGTGGCCTGGATCCTGATTCTGCTCGCCGCCTATTGGCTGGTCGCGGAGTGGCATTTGCTGCCGGCGCTGGCCGCCTCGGTTCTCACGCGGGCAGGGTAAGGCGGATCAGACCGGGGGCAGGTCCGCCGCGCCAAGCATCTTCAGATCGGCCGACTGGACCAGCAGCGCCGCGCCGAGCCCCGGGGCGATGTCTGGCAGGGTGAGCTGGCGCGCCGTGCCGTCCCAGGTGTCGAGCAAGCTCGTGCCGCGGACGATGCGGTATTCCGTCAGCCGGCGGCCGCCATTTTCCCCTGCGCCGATCTCGGTGGCGCGCTGCGGATCATACAGGGCCAGCAGTGCGCTGACCTTCTGGCCGGCGGCGCCGATCTCGGCGACTGGCACCTCGGCTTCCCGGCGCAGCGTCACCGGGACCGCGAAGCCGCCGACCGCGCCGATCGCCGATCGGACGGCCTGGTCGTCCGATCCGACCACCATGCGCGCGCCGTTCACCACCAGCGCCGGGGTGTAGACCTTGTCGCGCAGCGCCTCGGCATAGCGTTGCTGGCGCTGGGTGGCGGCGGGGCTGGAATAGGGATCGTGCCAGCCGAGCCCGTTCCAGTAGTCGACGTGCCAGGCCAGCGCGATGATGCCGGGTTCGCGTGCGAGCCGGCCGAGCAGGGCGTCGGCGGCCGGGCACGAGGAACAGCCCTGCGAGGTGAACAGTTCCAAGACCGCCGGCGGCGTGGCGGCGCGCGCGGTTGGCACGAGGCTCGCGGCCAGCACGGCCATCACCAGGTCCCGACGTCGCATGCACCCCTCCGTCATCTGATCCTATCAGTTGGACCGCGCCGGCGCGCGGGTGTTACGCGGCGGACCCTGAATGACTTTGCGGATCGGCGGCGGCACGCCACAGTGTGACCCAACCGAGGGAGCAACGCCGATGCGTCCGCACGCCGCCGCCATGCAGGCCCTGTTGAGCGAACCGGCGTTGCAGGTCATGCCCGGCTGCGGCGATGGCCTGGGCGCCCGGCTGATCGCGGAGGCGGGTTTTCGGGTCGGGTTTGCCTCCGGCTCCTCGATTTCCGCCACGCGGCTGGCGATGCCGGACATGGACCTGCTGGCGTTTCCCGAGATGCGCGACGCGGTCGAAACCATCATCGCCGCCGCGCCGGACGTGCTGTGGCTCGCCGACGGCGACACCGGCTACGGCAATGCGATCAGCGTGCAGAAGACGATCCGTGCCTACGCCCGCGCCGGCGCCGCCGCGGTGTTGATCGAGGACAAGATCTGGCCGCGCCCGCTGGGCCAGAACGGGGCGAAGCTGGTGATCGAGCGCGACGCGGCGCGGCTGCGCTGCCGGGCCGCCGTGGAGGCATGTCGGGAGGAAGGTATTTTGCTCCTGGCGCGGACCGATGCCCGCACCTCCCGCGGGTTCGACGAGGCACTGGCGCGCATCGGCGATTTTGTCGCCGAGGGGGCGGAAATCTTCTTTCTCGATTCGCCGCAGTCGGAGGCGGAGATGCGCGCCTCGGTCGCGGCTTGCCAGGGCAAGCCGGCGATCGCGGTGACCTCGCCGGCGGGCAAGCACTTCATGCCGGGCGACGCGGAGCTGGCGCGGATCGGCATCCGGGTGGTGGTGTATCCGCAGGAGATCCTGGCGGCGACCGTGCGGGCGGTGCGGTCGGCGCTGGCGGGTCTCCAGGGTGGCGAGCGGGCGGCGATGGCAACGGTGGCGGAGCTCGCCAGCGCGATCCGCGTGGCCGACTACCTGGCGCTGGACGAACGCCTTTCGCGCCCGGTGTGATGGCGCGGCAGACTGGCCGATACGCGTCGGGGCGGCCAGCCGGTCGTTGCGCACGCGGCGCGGGGATGGATTGATCCTGCGCTTGGAACGGGAGAATGGCGCATGGCGCTCGATCACTGGCTGGCGTTTGTCGCGGCGTCCGCGGTCCTGCTGGCCATTCCGGGGCCGACGGTGCTGCTGGTGATTTCCTACGCGCTGGGGCATGGGCGGCGGTCGGCGAGCTCGACGGTGGCCGGGGTGGCGCTGGGCGATTTTACGGCGATGACCGCCTCGATGCTGGGGCTGGGCGCGCTGCTGGCGACCTCGGCGGCGCTGTTCACCGGGTTGAAGTGGGTGGGGGCGGCTTACCTGGTTTATCTCGGGGTGAAGTTGTGGCGCGCGCCGGTGGGCGTTGCGGGTTCGGTCGAGGCCGTCGTGCCGATGGAGCGGCCCGGGCGCATCTTCCTGCATGCCTACGCGGTGACCGCGCTCAATCCGAAGAGCATCGTGTTCTTCATTGCGTTCCTGCCGCAGTTTTTGGACGGGGCGCGCGCGGTGGTGCCGCAACTGGTGATTTTCGAGGTGAGTTTTCTGGCGCTGGCGACTGGCAATGCGCTGACGTATGCGCTGCTGGCCGCGGCGGCGCGGCGGACGATCCGACAGCCGCGGGTGCAGCGGGCGGTGAACCGTACGGGGGGAACGTTGCTGATTGGGGCAGGGGCGCTGGCGGCGGCGTGGCGGAGCGGCTGACGCCCTCGGGCGTTGGGTATGGGCCGCAGCGCTGTACACGTCGATCAGCGTGCATCTGCGTCATCCGCGTGCATCTGCGTTTCACCTTTCTTTGCTGCGAGCGGCACCCGACCTGACCCGAGCGCACAAACGTTCAACGGCATCACGGCGGCAGATCAAAAAAGCAAGAATCAAAACGCAGATACACGCGGATGACGCAGATGCACGCTGATCGACTTGTCCGCCGCCGGTGCGTCAGGCCCCGGCGCGAATAGCGCGGCGTCGCCGATGGCGATGTTCATCATGCGTTTACCTGGTCCGGCTACGTCAGGCGAAGATGTGGCTTGAAAACTATATAACCGGGTTGTATAGATGGCGTTGCGTGTGCTGAAGCTTCGCGGGTTTGCACGTGCGGCGCGCAAGGAGGGCGTCAGTGACCGGGCGTTGCTGCGCGCGGCGCAGGAAATCGACGCTGGGCTGATCGATGCGCGGCTCGGCGGATGCCTGATCAAGAAACGGCTCGCGCGCACCGGCGGCGGCAAACGCGGTGGCTACCGGCTTATCATCGCCTATCGTCAAGGGGATCGCGCGGTGTGCCTGTTCCTGTTTGGCAAGAACGAGCGGGACAATATATCAAGTCGGGAACTGCACGCATTGCTGCTGGTTGGCGAGGGGTATGTGAGTGCGACGGCAGACCAATTGGCGGCGCTGGTCGCGGCGGGTGAATTGACCGAGGTGACAGACGATGGCGGCTAAGCGAACGGGGAGCCGGCTGCTGACCGAGATGCATGCGGCGGGGCGAGGCCTGTACAAGGCCGGGGCGATCGATGCGCTGACGATGCGCGAATTGGATGCGCTGTGCCTGCCGCCGGTGCCGTCCTACAGCGCGGCACAAATCCGGCGTATCCGGCGGGCGACCAAAGCCAGTCAGGCGGCGTTTGCCGCGGTGTTGAACGTGGGCGCGGCGACGGTGGCGGCATGGGAGCAAGGCACCAAGACTCCGTCTGCCCCGGCGTTGAAACTGCTCGAACTGGTGGAACGCAAGGGGCTGCAGGCGCTGGCGTGAATGTGACCCAAGTCAAGAGCGTGTGCGCGCTACACTGAGCACGATGTTGCTGTCGCGTACCGCGCTCATCACGGGTGGCGTGCCCACGCCAGCGCCGCATCGACGGCATCCGCGATGGCCTCGGGGCAGACGCCGGTGTTCTGCTGCTTCGCGTTATCCGCCTCCAGCTCCAGGATGCGGGCCTTGGCTGCCTCAACCACGCGCCAATCTTCATCGGCCCCGATGTAGAAATCGAACGCGTCGGGGTCGATGCCGATCCCAAGTTCATGGGCAAGACGAGCCACCTGATCGCTAACCAGCTCATGTGGCTCGATCAGGTCGGGATCGGCGGAAGCTTCCGGCAACAGATCCCGCACGAACGGCAGCATCGTCATGGGAATGTCGAACTCGACGCCGACGAGCTCGGTTGTCTTGTCATAGCCCCGGAGATGATACGCTACGGTCATGGTTCAATTTTCTGCCATCAAAGCGCCCCGCCCCGCCGCCCCGCACTTGCCCCCAGCCTCAGCCGCAGCGCATTCAGCTTGATGAACCCCTGCGCGTCGAACTGGTCGTAGGCGCCCTGGTCCTCCTCGAACGTCACCACTTTCTGCGAATACAGGCTGTTGGGGCTTTCGCGGCCGATGCAGCTTACGTTGCCTTTGTATAGTTTCAGCCGCACCCGCCCACTGACGCTCTTCTGGCTCTCGTCGATCAGCGCCTGCAGCATCCGCCGCTCCGGGCTGAACCAGAACCCGTTGTAGATCAGCGTCGCGTAGCGCGGCATCAGCTCATCCTTCAGATGCGCCGCCTCGCGGTCCAGCGTGATGGTCTCGATCGCCCGGTGTGCCGCGAGCAGGATCGTGCCGCCCGGGGTTTCGTAGACGCCGCGGTTCTTCATGCCGACGAAGCGGTTCTCCACCATATCCAGCCGGCCGATGCCGTTGGCCTTGCCCAGTTCATTCAGCCTTGTCAGCAACGATGCCGGCGACAGTTTCACCCCGTCGATCCCGACCGCGTCGCCGTGCTCGAACTCGACGCTGATCACGGTGGCTTTGTCCGGCGCGTCCTCGGGACTGATCGTGCGCTGGTAGACGATCTCGTCGGCCTCCACCGCAGGGTCTTCCAGGATTTTCCCCTCCGACGATGAGTGCAGCAGGTTGGCGTCCACACTGAACGGCGCCTCGCCGCGCTTGTCCCTGGCGATCGGGATCTGGTTTTCCCCCGCGAATTCCATCAGCTTGGTGCGGCTGGTCAGCTCCCACTCGCGCCAGGGGGCGATGATCTTGATGTCGGGCTTCAGCGCGTAATACGACAGCTCGAACCGCACCTGGTCGTTGCCCTTGCCGGTCGCGCCGTGCGCCACCGCGTCGGCGCCGACTTCTTCCGCGATCTCGATCTGCCGCTGCGCGATCAGCGGCCGCGCGATCGAGGTGCCCAGCAGGTACTGCCCCTCGTACAGCGCGTTGGCGCGGAACATCGGGAAGACAAAGTCGCGCACGAAGGTCTCGCGCAGGTCGTCGACGAAGATCTCCTTCACGCCGAGCATCTCGGCCTTGGCCCGCGCCGGCGCCAGCTCCTCGCCCTGGCCGAGGTCGGCGGTGAAAGTCACCACCTCGCAGCGGTAGGTCACCTGCAGCCAACGCAGGATCACGCTGGTGTCGAGGCCGCCGGAATAGGCGAGCACAACCTTCTTCACATCCTTGACGCGCATGAGGGCCTCCGTCTGGCGAAACGTGCGGCGTAACGCCCGGGGGGCGGCCGCGCAAGCCGGCGCAGGGACGCCGGGCCATTGCCGGGATCTGGCAGTCTGACAATAGCTCGCCAATCTGGCAGATCGACGCTACACTCCGCATATGGACCAGCCTGACATATCGCCCGCCCAGCCGATCCGCGCCACCATCGGCGAAGGCGGCCGGCTGCTGATCCCGGCGGAGTTGCGGCGCCGGCTCGGCCTCGGGCCTGGCACCCCCGTCGTGCTCGACGTCGCGGACGGGGCGTTGCAGGTGCGTCCGCTGGCCCAGGCGATCGCGCACGCCCAGGCGCTGGTCCGCCGCCATGTGCCGCCCGAGGTCAGCCTGGCCGATGAGCTGATCCGCGAGCGACGCCAAGCCGCCGCGCGTGAGTGAACCGGTCGGGTTCGTCCTCGACGCCTCGGCGCTGCTGGCGCTGCTGCAACAGGAACCGGGTGCGGCCAGGGTCGCCGAGGTGCTGCCGGACGCCTGGATCTCCGCCGTCAACCTGTCCGAGGTGGTGGCGAAGCTGATCGATCACGGCGTGCCCACCGACGCACTGATCCCCGCGCTGGGGCAACTCGGCCTGAAGGTGCATGCGTTCGACGGCGAAGCAGCCATCCGCGCCGGCGAGCTGCGCGTGGCGACCCGTGCCTTCGGGCTGTCGCTTGGCGATCGGGCCTGCCTGACGCTGGCGCAGGCGCTGGGCGCGGTCGCGATGACGGCAGACCGGATGTGGCCCGGCGTCGCGACTGCACTGCCGGGCATTATGATCGAGATGATCCGATAGCATGGCCGCCGTCATATCCTTGACGGGCGCGGCGGGGACCCTTCTCCTCGTCGCCGGCGCGGGCGTAACCCTGGGCCGGAACCGGCGGCGCGGCGCCGCCACGCGGAACGGGGGAGGCGAACCATGCAAGACCTGACGGGCAAGACCGCGCTGGTGACGGGGGCGGCATCCGGCATCGGCCTGGGCATCGCCGGCGCGCTGGCCGAGGCGGGGATGCATCTTGTGCTGGCGGACTTTCGCCCCGAACCGCTGGAGCAGGCCCGCGCCGCCATCGCGGCGACCGGTGCGCGGGTCATCGGCGTGGTGACCGACGTGTCCGACCCGGCCTCGGTCGCCGCCGCCGGGCGCGCCGCCGAGCAGGCGTTTGAAAAACTGCACGTCGTGGTCAACAACGCCGGCGTGGCGATGCACGGCATCCCGGTCGAGCAGGCAGCCCCGGAAACCTGGCGCCGCGTGATCGGCGTCAACGTCATGGGGGTGATCCACGGCATCCACGCGCTGGTGCCGCTGATCCGCCGGCACGGTGAGGGCGGCCACGTGGTCAACACCGCCTCGATCTCCGGCTTCTTCGTGCGCGAGGGGCGCCACCAGGGCGGCTACGCGATGACGAAATACGCCGTCGTGGCGCTGTCCGAGGCGCTGGAGCAGGAGACCAAGGGCAGTGGCATCGGCGTGTCGGTGCTGTGCCCCGGCCCGGTGCACACGCCGTTCTTCGCCACCGCCGCGGCGCGCCCTGCCGGACCCAACGCCGCCGCGGCCGCGCGCGCCAGTGACCCCACCGGCGCCGGCGCCGGCGCTGGTGCCGGCGCCGGTGACCCGACCGCCGACCTCGCGACACTCGCTGGCGGCTTCACCGGCCGCATCGAACCCGCGGCGGTCGGCGCCCGCGTGGTGCACGCGATCCGCCACGACGAATTCTACATCTTCACCCACACGCAGGAGCGCGCGGTGGTGCTGGCGCGGCACGCGCGCATCGCCGCCGCATTCGACCGCGCCGACGCGCTGGCCCGGGGGGCACCAGGCTGAAACCCGCGCGCCTGCTGTTCCCGCGGGCGGACAGGTGCCCCGGGTAGCCGCGCGTGGCCCCATACATCGCCCAGCGCCTGTTGCAGCTCGCCTTCGTGCTGATCGGCGTCAGCATGGTGGTGTTCGTTGCCATGCACCTGCTGCCGGGCGACGTCGCGCAGCTTATGCTCGGCGACCATGCCACGGCGCAGGGGCTGGCCGCGCTGCGCCGGCAGCTCGGCATCGACCAGTCGGTCTGGGTGCAGTACCTGCGTTTCGTGGCCGGCGCGCTGCACGGCGATCTTGGCCTCTCGCTGCAAACCAACCACCCGGCCCTCGATGACGTGCTGGTGGCGTTCCCGGTCACGCTGCAGCTCACGGCGGCCTCGTTGGCGATCGCCAGCCTGGTGGGCGTGCCGCTCGGCGTGCTCACCGCGGTCTGGCAGGGCACGCGCTTCGATGCGGCGGTGATGACGCTGACGCTGTTCGGTGTCTCCATGCCGATCTTCTGGTTCGGCCTGATGCTGCTGATCCTGTTCGCCGCGGTGCTCGGCTGGGTGCCGACCGGCGGGCTGCTGCCGGTCGGCATGGAGCCGCCGCGGGTGACCGGCATGAGCGTGGTGGACAGCGTCCTGGCCGGCGATCCGGCGATGATTTGGGAGGCGATCCATTATCTGCTGCTGCCGGCGTTCACCCTGGCCACCGTCCCGCTGGCGCTGATCACCCGCATCACCCGCGCGGAGGTGATGGCCGCGGCGCTGTTCGATCATGTGCGCACCGCGCGCGCCAAGGGGCTCGCCGAGCGCCGGGTCGTCCTGCGCCATGTGCTGCGCAACGCGGCGATCCCGATCGTCACGGTGATCGGGCTGCAGCTTGGCCTGCTGCTGTCCGGCGCGGTGCTGACCGAGACGATCTTCTCGCTGCCCGGCGTGGGGCGGCTGATGGTCGATTCCATCCTGTCACGCGACTACCCGGTGGTGCAGGCGGGCGCGCTGTTCATCGCCGCGGTGTTCGTGCTGGTGAACCTGGTGGTGGACCTGAGCTACGCGATCCTCGATCCGCGGATCACCCGGCCATGAGCGCGGGGCCATGAGCGCGGCGCCATGAGCGGGGCGGCCGGGATCGCCGTCACGCAAGCGGCGCCGGAGCGCGCGCTGCGGCGGGCGTTGCGCCGGCCGGGCGCGCGCGTCGGCTTGGCGATCGCCGCGCTGTTCCTGGTGCTGACCGTCGCCGCGCCCTGGATCGCGCCGTACGATCCGTACGACCAGGACCTTTCAAGCGCCCTCTCGCCACCGTCCGCCGAGCACCTGTTCGGCACCGACCAGTACGGGCGGGACATGCTGAGCCGGGTGATCTACGGCACGCGCACCGCGCTGATCGCGATCATCGTCGCGGACGGGCTTGCCCTGGTGATCGGCGGCGGGCTCGGCCTGGTCGCGGGCTTCGCCGGCGGGCGACTGGACGCCGCAGTGATGCGGCTGGTCGACGTGCTGCTGGCATTTCCGTATCTCCTGCTGGCGCTGATCATCGTCGCCGCGCTCGGGCCCAGCCTGACCAACTGCATCCTGGCGATCGGCATCATCTACACGCCGCAATACGCGCGGCTGATGCGCGGCCAGGTGCTCGCCGTGCAAGGCGCGGACTTCGTCTGGGCCGCGCGTTCGGTCGGGGCGAGGCCGCTGCGCGTCATGCTGCGCCACGTGCTGCCCAATAGTTTGTCGCCGGTGCTGGTGATGGCGACGCTGCAGGCCGGCGCGGTGGTGGTGGAAACCGCCGGGCTGTCGTTCCTGGGGCTTGGGGCGCAGCCGCCGTCACCGGATTGGGGCGCGCTGCTGGCGGATGGGCATGGCTATTTTCTCACCGCGTGGTGGATCGCCACCTTCCCGGGTCTCGCCATCTTCCTGGTGGTGCTCGCGTTCAACCTGGTTGGCGACGCGTTGCGCGACCAGCTTGACCCGCGGCGGCGAACGCTGTGACGTATATCATTCGCACCCGGCCCCGCCGTCCGCTATCCTGGGGTTGTCGTACCAGCCAGGGAGCGGAAATGCCGGGAGGGAGGCGGCCACGTTCTCAGTAGGTCAAACCGTAACGACCATCTTATTGTTGCTCCTTATCGTAGTCGGAGCAGATGCCACGCATTGGCAGAATCGCGCAGTCACGCTTGAGGCTGGGCGAACAGCCCCAGCACAAGAAGAAGTGAACAGACAAGGGAATGCCGGCCCACGAAATCACAGAACCGAGGACCAGACCTACGATCTGGAAATCAAAGTTCTGACCCTCCTTTTGGGCGCTGGAACATTGGGCATCCTCATTTTTCAGGCCGTGATCTTTTCGCAACAACGGCGCCTGATGAGAAGGCAGACTGATCTGATCGAGTCGCAAAAAACTCTCATGCAACAAAACTATACCCCGCTCACGCCAGAATCCGAAAATCCTTGGGCGAGATGATGCGGAAGTTGTCTGATACCTCATCGCAATAG
>Ga0209415_10003965_pt1 | contig 27345 bp, 29 predicted proteins | sample PeaSoiSIISIP2007_FD_187696 | JGI IMG/M metagenome (GOLD analysis project Ga0209415, IMG submission 187696) | Peat soil microbial communities from Weissenstadt, Germany - SII-SIP-2007 (SPAdes) (version 2) | ecosystem: Environmental > Terrestrial > Soil > Wetlands > Peat | place: Germany... | reverse complement strand
AACGTCTACAACCTGGTGACCAAGCGGGCCCGGGCCGAGGCCGAGGCCCACGTCGAGTGGATCGACGGCAACATCGGCTCGCGGCTCACGATGAAGTACCCATCCGTGTACCTGATGGGCCCGAAGGCCTCGGGCGAGGTGCTCTCGGTCGCCTACGCCGGACCGGGGCAGCACCAGGACGCCGGGGCGAAGATGATCCATGCGGCCCCCGAGACGACGTCGACCATCGTGTCCAAGTCGATCTCCAAGGGCGGGGGCATGACCACCTACCGCGGCACCGTCCACGTCGACGAGGGCGCCAAGGGGGCGAAGTCCTTCGTCCGCTGCGACGCCCTGCTGCTCGACGAGGACTCGGTCTCCGAGACCAAGCCCTACATGGAGGTGGGGGAGCGCGACGCCCGGATCGGCCACGAGGCGACCGTCTCCAAGGTGGGGGACGAGCAGCTCTTCTACCTCATGAGCCGGGGGCTCTCGGAGAGCCAGGCCATGGGCATGATCGTGAACGGCTTCATCGAGCCGATCACCCGGACCCTGCCGATGGAGTACGCGGTCGAGTGGAGCCGGCTGATCGAGCTGCAGATGGAGGGCTCGGTCGGGTAGGTGATGGGCGGGCTCTCCGGCAGTGGCACGATGGTGTGGTGCCGATGCGCGAGGAGTGCAAGCACTTCCAGAGCCGAACCTACGCCTCGGGTGAGGTGGCCCGCTTCTGCGTCCTCGATCTCGCCCCCGAAGCCCCGTGGCGCTGTCCCGACAACTGCCCCCGCTACGAGCGGCGCCTGGCCGATGTCGGCTGGGTCCACGGAAGCCTGGTGGAGCCGCCGATCGAGGACGAGCCCGATGTTCCGCCGGCCGTGGCCACCGCAGTGCTCAGCCAGGCCGAGGAGATCGTGAACGAGATCGCCCCCGGGGTCCTGGCCGACGTGCGGGCCGACGACGCCCGGGCCGAGCGCCGTTCCCGCCGGTGGTGGCGGGGACGCCGCTGAGCCACTGCCATCGCCCAGCGGACGGCGTCCTCCGGGCATGACGGACCACGAAAGGTCGAGCACTGCACACCTTCACCGTTGACGCCGCCCTCGCCCTCGGCGGTCCTGCGTGGCTGGCGGAGCGCCGCCTCGGCGCAGCCGAGGGGCTGGCGACGCTGTCGGTGCCGACGGCCGAGAGCGACGTGTGGCGCTACTCGCCGATCGAGGACCTCGATCTCGACGACTACGCCCCGGCGAACGGGGTGGGCACCGGGGCGCAGGCGCTCGACGGGGCGCGAGCGCTGGCCGCCGTGCTCGGCGCGGTCGGCGGGCTGGCGATCGTCGACAACGGCCGACTGGTCGAGGTCGAGCGGAAGGGTCTCGCCGACTCGGTCATCTTCGGCGGGGTGGGCCAGCGGCCGGCGCCCCCCGCCCTCGGGCAGGTGGTTTCGAGCCGCGAGATCTTCGTGTCGATGAACGATGCGTTCGCGCCGGAGGTGATCGTGATCGACGTGCCCGACAACACGGCGGTCGGGTTGCCCATCCTCGTCGTGCACTGGTGCGACCCGGGCCCCGGGGACGGCGCGACGCCGAGCGGTGCGGTGTTCCCGCGCACGGTCGTCCAGGTCGGCGCGGGCGCCTCGGTGGCGGTCATCGAAGTGCTGGTCGGCCCGACGGCGGCCGGGCGCGCCCTCGTGGTGCCGGTGACCGAGCTCAGCCTCGGCGACCGAGCCCAGCTGTCCTACGTGGGCATCCAACAGCTGGCGCCGCTGGCCTGGCACATCGGGCGGCTCGGCGCGACGGTCGGGCGTGACGCGACGCTGCGGACCTTCACCGTCGGGCTTGGGGCCGACTACGACCGCTCGCGCACCGACGCGGTGGTGACCGGCCAGGGCGGATCGACCGAGCTGCGCTCCGCCTACTTCGGCTCGGGCACCCAGATCCACGACGTGCGGACCATGCAGGACCACGCCGCGCCGCGCACCACGAGCGACCTCCTGTGCAAGGGGGCGGTGGCCCAGCACTCCCGATCGGTCTACAGCGGCCTCATCCGCGTCCGGCATGGCGCCGTGCGCGCCGATGCGATGCAGACGAACCACAACCTGGTGCTGGACGAGTCGGCCCACGCCGACTCGGTTCCCAATCTCGACATCCAGGAGAACGATGTGCGCTGCAGCCACGCGTCCACGGTCGGACCGGTGGACGAGGACCAGCGTTACTACGTCGAGTCACGCGGCGTTCCCCCGTCCCGGGCCGAGCGCCTGATCGTGCTCGGGTTCTTCGACGACATCATCGAGCGCGTGCCGATCGCGGCCACCGGTCCGTATCTACGGTCGGCCTTCGGGGAGCGGGTGGCCGAATCCTGGCCGGACGACGAGGCGGGCGACGAGTCGGCGGAGTCCGGCAATGGCTGAGCGCGTCGTCGTGTGCCGGGTGGACGACCTGGCGCCGGGGCAGGCTCGCCGCTTTGAGGTCGGGTCCGAGCGGATCGCCCTCGTGCGGGTCGGAGACGAGTTCTTCGCGCTCGGGGATCGTTGCAGCCACGAGGACTACTCGCTCTCCGAGGGCGAGGTTTGGTCCGACGAGTGCGAGATCGAGTGTCCCCGGCACGGCAGCATGTTCGACCTGCGCACCGGCGCCGCGTGCTCGCTGCCGGCGACCAAGCCGGTGCCAGCCTACGAGGTCGAGGTGGTCGGCGGCGACGTGGCGGTGCTGCTCCCATGAGTGGCCGGGAGCTCGTGATCTCTGGTCTGCGCGCCGAGGCGGGCGGGGTCGAGGTGCTCCACGGGGTCGATCTGTCGGTGCGCAGCGGCGAGGTGCACGTCCTGATGGGACCGAACGGGTCGGGGAAGAGCACGTTGGCCCACGCGCTGATGGGCCGTCCGGGCACCACGGTGACGGGCGGCAGCGTGACCATCGACGGCCAGGAGCTGCTGGGCCTCGCCCCCTGGGAGCGGGCCCGGGCCGGGCTGTTCCTCGCGCTGCAGCAGCCGATCGAGGTGCCGGGCGTGCGCCTCGAGGCCCTGCTGGTCGAGGCCGGCGCCGACCGCGACGCCTCGTTGCCACCGCTCGGGGCGCGCCTCGTCGAAGAAGCGAAGGCCATCGGGTTCGACTCCCGCTTCCTCGAGCGGCCGCTCAACGTCGACCTGTCCGGGGGGGAACGGAAGCGCAACGAGGTGCTGCAGCTGGGCGTGCTGCGCCCGCCGTTCTGTGTCTTAGACGAGATCGACTCGGGTCTCGACGTGGATGCCCTGGCGCTCGTGGCCCGCCGGATCGAGCGGGCCACCGCCGAGTGGGGGATGGGGGTCCTCGCCATCACCCACTTTCGGCGGCTGCTGGTCGAGCTGCGCGCCGATGTGGTCCACGTGCTCGCCGGGGGGCGCATCGCGGCGAGCGGCGGCCCCGAACTGGCAGACGAACTGGACCGCGCCGGTTACGCGGCCTACGGCAGTCCCTGATCCCTCGCCCTCGGGCTCAGCGCCTCGGTTGGGGCGTCAGGCCTTCCACAACAAGGTGGCCCCGGTGGCGACCGTGAGCAGCAGCATGTAGGTGGCCAGCGCGGTCGTCGTCCGCTGGTCCAGGTGCTGAAAGCTTCCGGCCTGGATCGCCCGATGCCCCCGGCGCTGCCGCAGGGTGCCGCACACGATGAATGCCGCGGCCAGGATCGCCCAGCCCACCCCGAGGACGACGTAGGGGGCCTTCGGGAGGTGGGCGACGTCGGGGAGAAGCCGTCCGACGGCCAGCGCGACGCCGATGGCGCCAAAGGCCGTCCGCCACCAAGAGAGGAGCGTTCGCTCCGCCGCCAGGTAGGTCCGCCGGGAGGGGTCGGCGAACTCCGACGGCTGCCCAGCCACCGGTTCTCGGTCGGTCGGGTCTCGAGGATCGTGCGGGGTCACCGAGCCCGAGCCTACGGGGCCCAAGGGGAAGCGCGGCGAGGACGACCGCGGCGGGGTGCGCCGTTAAGAGTTTCCTAAGAGGTCATCCGGCGTCGTCGTGGGGGCCCGGCAGGTCGCGCCACGGTTGGTACCGTTGACCCGATGGCCAGTGGTCGTTCCTCTGGCGGATCGGACCCAGCGGACGGTCGGGGGAACGACCCGCTACGCGGACTCGCCAGCCTCGGCGACCGACGCCCGCCTCGATCCAAACCGACGCCGTCGCGCGCCGTGGCCAACGAGAGCGGGTTGCGTGCCCTGGGCCACCACATCGACGGGCGACCACCCCGCCGCGGCCGTGGGGGAGGCGGCGGGCACCGCCGGCCCCGCCGGAGCCGGCGGCGCCGGGTGCTCACCACTCTCGGCGTGGTGGTGCTCCTCATCGTCATCGTCCTCGGTGCCGGCTACGCCTATCTCCGCTACGACTGGGGAAAGGTCGCCAAGATCAACTGCACCGCCTGCGTGACCACCAATGACGCCATCACGCCGTTCAACGTCCTGCTCGTCGGTTCTGACACGAGGGCCGGGAACACGGGCCAGGCCGCACGGTCCTTCGGGACGGCGTCGGCCGTCGGCGGGCAGCGCAGCGACACCATCAAGATCCTCCACGTCGACCCCGCCACCAGGACCGCCCAGCTCCTGTCGATCCCGAGGGATACCTGGGTCGAGATGTCCGGCATCGCCGCCAGCACCGGGCTGTCGGGGCCCAACCGGATCAACACCGCCTTCAACGAGGGACCGGTGCCGCTCGTCCAGACCATCGAGAACACCTTCGGGATCCCGATCTCTCACTTCGTGGTGGTGGACTTCATCGGACTCATCGACGCCGTCCAGTCGGTGGGCGGGATCAACCTGCGCTTCAACTACCCCGTCCGGGACAACGACAACGGGAACAACAACTCGGGCCTCAACATCACCACCACCGGGTGCGTCACGCTCAACGGGAACCAGACGCTGGCCCTCGCCCGGTCGCGCTACTTCGAGTACGACGACCCCGCCGCCGGTGGGTGGACGTACGACCCGAGCTCGGACCTCGGGCGCATCGAGCGCCAGAACCTCATCATCGAGGCCCTGATCACCAAGGTCGAGTCGACCTACAACCCGTTGAGCCTGAAGTCGTTCCTCGACTCGGTAGTCCACGACATCGCGGTCGACCGCAACCTGGGGTTGGGCGAGCTCTACAGCCTGGCCAGCGGCTACCACGCCTTCTCGGCCTCCAAGCTCAAGACCCTGACGCTCCCGACGACCTCGGCCCAGACGGCGGGGGGAGCCGACGTCCAGGTGGTCCAGGAGCCGGCGGCCCAGCAGATGCTGACGAGCTTTCTCGGTCAGGTACCGGGCGCCGTCACGACGCCGCCGCTCGACGAGAACGACGACCCCATCGCCGTCCCGAGCGGCTCGGGGGCCACCACCACGACCGGCTCGATCCCGGGCTCGACCCCGACGACGACCACGGTCCTCACACCGACCCCGATCCCCGCCTACGACCCGACCCCCTGTTAGCGGGGGGTCGTTCAGGCCGGAGTGGCCAGCTCGTCGAGTCCCTGGATCAGCGCGTTCCAGCTGAGCGTGGCGCACTTGATCCGGACGGGGAACTTGACCACCCCTTGGAGGGCGGCCAGCTCGCCCATCTCCTCGAGGTCGATCGGCTGGGCCTCGGCCAGCTCGGGCGAGGCCTCCTCGACGCCGGTCGTCCGGTCCTCGCCGAGCGACGCCTCGTGCACGGACATCATCGTCTTGAAGACCCGAATCAGGCGCCGCACCTCGTCGAGCGGCTTCCCCTTCACCGCGGCCGACATGAGCGAGCCCGAGGACTGACTGATCGAGCATCCCGAGCCGGCGATCTTGATGTCGGTCAGGGTGCCGTCGGTGACCTCCAGGCTGAGCACGACCTCGTCGCCGCACAGCGGGTTGAATCCCTCGACCCGGTGTGCGGGCGGGGCCGGCAGCTCGCCGCGGTTCCGTGGGGAACGGTAGTGGTCGAGAATGATCTCCCGGTAGAGGTCTTGGAGGTCGGGCATCAGTGGCCTCCGGCTCCGGGCGACGTCACCCGAACAATCTACCGACTTCGTCCAGGCCTTCGATCAGGACGTCGATGTCGTGCTCGTCGTTGAACACCCCGATCGAGGCCCGGGCCGTGGCCGGGACGCCGAGCCGGCGCATGAGGGGCTTGGCGCAGTGGTGGCCGGGCCGCACGCACACGCCGAACTGGTCGAGCACCTGGGCGATGTCGTGGGCGTGGACATCGTCGAGCGCCAGGGAGAGGACCCCGCCGCGGTCGGGCCCGGCGGGCGGGCCGAAGATGCGCAGGCGCGACCCGAAGTGGTCGGCCAGGGCCGTCATGGCATGGGCGGTGAGCGCCTGCTCGTGCGCGCGCACCCGCTCCATGCCGAGCCCGTTCAGGTACTCGACGGCCGCCCGCAGGCCGACGGCCTCGGCGATGGGCGGGGTGCCGGCCTCGAATCGCGCCGGCGGCTCGGCCGGCAAGAAGCGCTCGAGGTTGACGTCGAGGATCATCCCGCCCCCGCCCAGGAACGGCGCCATCCCCGAGAGCAGCGAGGCCCGGGCCCACAGCACGCCGATGCCGGTCGGCCCGAGCATCTTGTGGCCCGAGAAGGCGAGGAAGTCCACGTCGAGTGCCTTCACGTCGGTGGGCAGATGGGGCACCGACTGGGCGCCGTCGGCCACCACCAGCGCCCCGGCGCGGTGGGCCGCCCGGCTGATCTGGTCGAGCGGGTTGATCGTGCCGAGCACGTTGGACATGGCCGAGACGCCCACCACCTTGGCCCCGTCCAACAGGCGGTCGAGGTCGGACAGGTCGAGTCGGCCCTGCCCGTCGACCGGGATGTAGCGCAGCTGGCAGCCGACCTCTGCCGCCAGCATCTGCCAGGGGACGATGTTGGAGTGGTGCTCCATCTCGGTGAGGACGACTGCGTCGGCCGGGCCCAGGTTGGCCCGGCCCCAGCTCCGGGCGACCAGGTTGAGGGCCTCGGTGGCGTTCTTGGTGAAGACGATCTCGTGGTCGGGGTCCGGCGCCCCGACGAACCGGCCCAGCTGGCGCCGGGCGTCCTCGTAGTACCAGGTGGCCTCCTCGGCGGTCGCGTAGACGCCGCGGTGGACGTTGGCGTGCGTCGTCTCGTAGTAGCGCTCGATGGCGGCGATCACCGCGCGGGGCTGCAGCGAGGAGGCGGCCGAGTCGAGGTAGACGATGGGTCGGTCGTGGACGGTGCGCGTGAGGAGCGGGAAGTCCTTGCGCAGGACGCAGACATCGAGTGGATCGAGGTTCACCGGCACCTCAGGACCGCCACGCCTCGTAGCCGTCGGACTCGATGCGGGCGGCCAGCTCGCGCCCGCCGCTCTCCACGATGCGCCCGTCGATCATGAGGTGGACCCGGTCGGGAACGAGGTCCTCCAGCAGCCGGAGGTAGTGGGTGACGACGAGCACCCCCATCTCGGGATGCGAGGCCCGCACCGTGTGCACGCCGCGGCCCACCACCGCCAGGGCGTCCACGTCGAGCCCCGAGTCGGTCTCGTCGAGCACCGCCAGGCGAGGCTCCAAGAGGGCCATCTGGAGGATCTCGTTCCGCTTGCGCTCGCCGCCCGAGAACCCCTCGTTGAGGTAACGCTCGGCGAAGGCGGGATCCATGCCCAGCCGGTCCATCCACTCGATCAGCGCCAGCCGCACCTCGATCACCGAGAGGTCGATGCCCCGGCGCGCCGACATCGCCTGGCGCAGGAACTGGATCACCGACACGCCGCTGATGGCCTCGGGGTACTGGAAGGCGAGGAACATGCCCGCCTTGGCGCGCACCTCGGTCCCCCAGTGGGTGACGTCCTCGCCGTCGAGGCGGATCGTCCCCGCCGTCACCTCGTAGCTGGGGCTGCCCAGCAGGGTGGTCGCCAAGGTGGATTTCCCGGCGCCGTTCGGGCCCATGAGGGCGTGCACCTCTCCGGTGCCGACCCTGAGGTCGACGCCGCGCAGGATCTCGACGCCCTCCACCTGCACGCGCAGCCCGGAGATCTCGAGCAGCGGTGGGGCGGTCGGCACGGGCAAAAGTCTACTGCTTTGGTCAGCTTTTGACGACGGGCAGATTTGGGAGAAAGGCCAGCTCAGAAGCTCGAACGGTCGGAGAGGGCGGGTCTCACCAGCCCCGGTCGACCCACTCCTGGAGGTGCGGGGACTCGGTCCCGATGGTGGTGGAGGCCCCGTGGCCGGGCAGGACCAGCGTGTCGGCGCCGAAGCGGGAGAACAGGCGGCCCTCGATCGAGGCGATGATCGCCGGGAAGTCGCCGAGGGGGAGCGAGGTATTGCCCGGGCCCCCCGGGAACAGGGTGTCGCCGCTCAAGAGGAGCGGCGTGCTCTCGACGGCGAAGCACATCGATCCCGGGGTGTGCCCCGGTGTGGCGATGGTCTTCACCCGCAGCCGACCGACGTCGAGCACCGTGTCGTCCTCCAAGATGAGGTCGTAGGAGGGGAGCATGCCCGCGTCCGCCGCGGTCACGGCGACGGAGATCCCGGCGGCCCGCACGGCCGGCACCGCCTGGATGTGGTCCCAGTGCCCGTGGGTCTCTATGACCTGGGTGACCCCGAGCCGCCGGCACACCTCGAGGAGCGACTCGTGCTCGTTGGCCGCGTCGACCAGGAGGGCCTCGCCCGACTGCTTGCAGCGCAGCACGTAGACGTTGTTCTCGACGGGGCCGACCACCATGCAGTGCACCTCGCAGGCGGCGTCCTCCCAGATCTGCACGAGCTCGGTTGCCATGGCTGAAAGGATTCCACACCACGCCGAACGCCCCGGGCCGGGGCACCGGCGGGGGTGCGGTGGGGGACTCGCAGGGCGTCCGACGTCACGGCCAGGTGTCAGGGCGACAGGACATGCTGACGACACTGGCCGGGCCGGCGGGAGCGCCCGACCGGACGGCCCCACCCCCCGCGAGCAGGGAATTCTCCCCGGTCGGCCCCCGGACCGCGCCGGTTGCGCGTGGTCGCGCCGGCGGTCGTGGGACGGTCGCCGTTGTCCCGGGGTCGGCTCGTCTGGTAGACAGCGAGAGCCACAGGGTGCGCACCGGCGCCGCCGACAGGGGTGGTTCGAGCGGTGCACACCGCCGCCAGAAGGGGGCTGTTCTCCGATGAATTTCGCCTTCAGTGAGGAGCAGGACGAGCTTCGCCGCGGCGTCCGCCGGTTCCTGGCCGAGAAGTCGCCCGAGTCAGAGGTGCGCCGCCTCATGGAGACGGCCGAGGGCTACGACCCCGCCGTCTGGTCCCAGATGGCCGACCAGCTCGGGCTCCAGTCGCTCACCATCCCCGAGGCCTACGGGGGATCGGGCTTCTCCTACGTTGAGCTGATCGTGGTCCTTGAGGAGATGGGCGCCGCGCTCTTGTGCGCGCCGTACTTCTCGACGGTGGCGCTGGCCGCCAACGCCCTCCTCACCTCGGGCGACGAGTCGGCCAAGAAGGACCTCCTACCCGGGCTCGCCTCGGGGGAGACCATCGGCACGCTGGCCATCACCGAGGACAACGGTCGCTGGGATTTCGACGGCATCGCCCTCGAGGCCAAGCCCTCCGGCGACGGCTGGGCGCTCAACGGCCACAAGTCCTTCGTGCTCGACGGTCACACGGCCAACCTGATCCTGGTAGCCGGCCGCACCCCGGCGGGCCTCAGCCTCTTCGCGGTGAAGGACGACGCGGCCGGGCTGACGCGGACCCTCCTGCCCACGATGGACCAGACCCGCAAGCAGGCCCGCCTCGAGTTCAACGACACGCCGGCCTCGCTGGTCGGCAGCGACGGCGGGGCCGCCGCCGGGCTGACCAAGACCCTGGATCTGGCGGCGGTGGCCCTGGCCGCCGAGCAGGTCGGCGGTGCCCAGCACTGCCTGGACAGCTCGGTCGAATACGCGAAGACGCGCATCCAGTTCGGTCGGCCCATCGGGAGCTTCCAGGCCATCAAGCACAAGTGCGCCGACATGCTGCTCGAGGTGGAGTCGGCCAAGTCGGCCGCCTACTACGCCGGTTGGACCGCGGCGGACGACTCCGACGAGCTGCCGGTCGTGGCCAGCCTGGCCAAGTCCTACTGCTCGGAGGCCTACTTCCACGCCGCGGCGGAGAACATCCAGATCCACGGCGGCATCGGGTTCACCTGGGAGCACGACGCCCACCTGTACTTCAAGCGGGCCAAGTCCTCCGAGCTCCTCTTCGGGGACCCCACCTACCACCGAGAGCTGCTGGCCCAGCGCATCGGGATCTGAGCGCCGGCGCCAGGCGACGCGTCGACCAGCTCGCGTGAGTGGCGCCTGGATCACGATCGAGGGCCCGGCCGGAGCGCTGCGCGTCTACGCGGCGACGCGCGGCCCGTTGGCGCCGGTGCTCGTCATCTGCCCCGAGCTCCCCATCGTCGAAGGCGGGACCGGCGACGTCGGCCCCGGCTACGAGACGCTGGCCGACCGCTTGGCCCAGGAGTCGGGCTGGCGGGTGGTGAGCCCGATGCCGCGCGGGGTCGGCGGGTCGGCGGGCGACTTCTCGGCGTCGGGCTGGCTGGCCGACCTGGCCCGCGTCCTCGATCACGATCTCGGGGCCGACGGCGCGGCCTGGGCCGCGGGCTTCGGGTTCGGCGGCGCCGTGGCGCTGCGCCTGGCGGCGGGCGACGAGCGCGTGCGCGGCGTGGCCTGCCTCGGCACGCCGGCCGACCTGTCGGGATGGGTGGCCGACCCGCTGCGGCTCGCCGAGCGCTGCCGCCGGGCCGGGGTGATCGGCGCCGGGTTCCCGCCGGACCCGGCGGCCTGGGCGGGCGAGCTGGCGGACCTGATGCCGGTGAACGCGGTGATGGCGCTCTCCTCGCGCCCGCTCCTCGTCGTCCAGGGCACCGATGACGCGGTCCTGACCAGCGCCGCCGCGCACACGCTGGTCGACGCCGCGCCGGGACGTTCCGAGCTGCGGATGGTGCCGGGCGCCGGGCACGGCCTCCGGGCCGATCCGCGCGCGGTGGCCACGCTGGTCGGCTGGCTCGAGCGCCAGCGGTAGTCAGCGCGCCGCCCCGCCGAGCGCCTCGTCGATCGCCCCGGCCAGCGCCCGTGCCGCCTCCTCGGGGTCTGGCGCCTGGGTGAGCCAGCGCACGGTCACGAACTGCCGACAGCCGTGGGCCACCAGGGTCGGCACCCTGGTCGGCGTGACGTCACCCGTGACGAAGACGGGCCAGCGCGAGCGCGCCGTCGCCATGCCCGCGTACTCGACGCCGGTGCTGGGCCGCCCCGGGTGCGTGGGGGTCGGCACCACGGGACCGGCCGAGAGGTAGTCGACCGGCTCGCGCAGCGCGGACTCGAGGTCGGCCGCCGAGTGAGTGGAGAGCCCGACGATGGCGTCGGGCCCCAGGATGCGCCGGGCCAGCGAGACCGGCGCGTCGTCCTGGCCGACGTGCACCCCGTCGGCCTCGGCCTCCAGCGCGAGATCGGGCCGGTCGTTCAGGATGAACGGCACGCCGAGGTCGGCGCACACCGCCCGTGCCAAACGGGCGCGTCCGAGCAGGTCTCGCGCCTCGAGGTTCTTCTCCCGGAGCTGGACGATGTCGACCCCGCCGCGCACGCAGGCGGCGACAAAGCTGGCGAGATCGGGCCGGTCCGGCGTGCAGAGGTAGAGCCGGCGACCGGCGAGGTCGCTCACGCCTGGGCGGCCGCCGCCTTCTTCGCAGCCTTCATGGCCTTCTTGGCGGTGCGCACCTCGTCGAGCGTCTCCTGGCTCACGATGTCGGCCGCCGACCGGAAGATTCCCGGCGCGCCGTAGGGGGCGCAGGCCTCCTCCCAGCCGTCGGGTCGCACTCCCAGCTGCTTGCCCAAGAGGGCGACGAAGATGCGGGCCTTCTGATCGCCGAACCCCGGCAGCCCCCGGACGCCCGCCACCAGGTCCTTGCCCGACGCCGGCGTGCGCCAGATGGCGTCGGCCCGGCCGCCAAACTGCTCGACGATGACGGCGCACAGCGCCTGCACTCGTTTGGCCATCGACGCCGGATAGCGGTGCAACGACGGACGCTCCGCGAAGACGGCGGCCAGCCTGTCCGGGTCCATGGCGGCCAGCGCGGCCGCGTCGAGCGGGGTGCCGAGGCGCTTCGTGAGCTCGTATGGTCCCCGGAACGCCCACTCGAGGGGGATCTGCTGGTCTAAAACCATTCCAACCAGCAATGCCAGCGGATCCCTCGATAGAAGAGCGTCAGCCTCAGGAACTTGTGCCAGACACAGCTTCACTGCCAGGGGTTTTGCCACGGATCCGAGTGTACCGGTGTGCCCGAAGTGCTCGCAGCGCACCGACAAGGGGAAGCAGACGAGGCGAAGTTGGCATGGGCTCATCATGCCCAACTCATTCGATCTTGGCGGGCGTGGCTCAGTTCGGTGACCGGCATGCGACAGCTGGGTGAACTTGATGAACATCTCGGGCGAGTTGACTGAGCATGTGCCATCCGGAAGCGTTGCGTCTACATTTGGGCCGAAGAGCAGAAAGCTCGATGGAGGACAGTGCGACCCGGGACCGTACGACCCATCGAGTGCGAAATCGCTCCCGAAGCCAAGCCGAGCACATGGGGCTTACCTCGGATGTACGGGTCTGGGAGCGCTGCATGACACAGTCGCCGAATTCTCCGCCGCCCGAGACACGTCACCACGAACACAATGTGGCGTTCGATGCCCTCTTCGCCTTGTCGATGGCAGTCGGTCGTGGTTCTACGGCGAGACGCGTCGTCGGAGTCGCCGAGCTCACCAGTGACGATCGGGTGGTCGACATCGGCTGCGGGCCCGGCGTAGCGGTCCGTATCGCTGCCCGTCGATGCGCACACGCAACCGGAGTTGATCCGTCACCTGCCAGCTTGTCCCTCGGACGACGGCTCAATGCGATTGGAGGCACGCGCAACGCCGAGCTCATTCATGGCTCCGCCGAAGCCATCCCGCTTCCCGACTGTAGTGCGACGGTCGTGTGGGCTCTGAGGTCGGTCCACCACTGGGGCGATCGCGCACGCGGCCTGGCCGAAGCGTTTCGGGTGCTTACGCCGCGCGGACGATTGCTGCTCGCCGAGCGCCTCGTCAAGCCCGGGGTCCACGGAGGAATGACGGTCGATCAGATCACCAATCTCGAAAACGACGTCATGGCAGCAGGCTTCATGGACGTTCGCCGGGCCACCCTGGCAAGGGGCCGACGAACCATGAACGTGGTCCTCGCTTCGCGTGGACTTATCAGCTGACCCCAATCGAGATACGAGACGCGCGGGCATTGGTAGCGCCTGACTACGCGAGCACGTCGCGGGGTCGGCGATTCCTACCACCGCCGAAGAGATCCCGGGAGGTTGCGGATGAATCGCAATGTGCGCCTGACCGCATTGAGACAGCCGCGAAGAGCGATTCGGGCGCCAGGATCGCTGTGGCACAGGGCGGACTGTCGATGGTGGCCGTCTGCACGAGCTCTCCCCCCGGAATCCGTCCGAGAGCGCCACCAGCATCTGGAGCAACGCCGAGAGCAAAGCTCGTTGGACTAAGACAGCGTACTCCTCCGATCAAGTGAGGCACTCAAGGGCTCATGAGGCGTTGTTCCTCGGCGAGCGTGGCGGCTCGGGGTGCAGCGTCGACTTGGATCTCACGGTATGCGATGTGTCTCCACACCGAGCACTTGCACCAGGTCATGGCTGGAAAGAGTGATGGGATCGCAGTTGGCGGCCGGCGCCCCCTGACCTAATCGCCGGTCGAGAAGACGTAGCGATTCTTCCCATCGCGCTTGGCCCGGTACATTGCCATATCGGCGTTCTCCAGGATCTCCTCAGCTGAGATCTGAGTGCCCGTCGCTACTCCAATACTAGCGGTGGCCCAGATCGGAGCAGGCCCGGCATTCTCGATCTCGAATGGCTCTCGTAGGGCGTCCAAGATGCGCTGACAAATGAGTTCGGGCGCGTTCTCCGGTGGGATGCAGTCGGCCACGACGATGTACTCGTCGCCGCCGAGACGGCCCAAGGTGTCGGACTCTCGTAGCACCCGCCTGACGCGCTCGCCGACGGCTCGCAGAAGGTCGTCACCCACGGCGTGGCCGAAGTTGTCATTAACGGCCTTGAAGTCGTCAAGATCGATGAAGAGCACGGTCGCCTCGGTCCCGAATCGCCCGTGGCGACGCAGGAGCTGCTCGATGCGATCGATGATGAGGGCCCGGTTGGGGAGTCCCGTGAGGGCGTCATGGCTCGCCTGGAAGACGATCTCTTCTTGATTGAGTACGAGCGTCTGATGCAAATGTTGGCGTTCAACCTCAAATGCTTCAGCCATGCGCACGAGGGTGACCCGCAGGCTCCGTTGGAGCATGGAAAGGGCCTGGGGCAGCCGCTCCTCGACGCCCAGTCGGCTGGCATCACGGTTGAGCTGTGACGCCACGGCGTCGTGCCAGCGCAGGCAACATTTCGTGACCTCGTTCAGAGGAGCATCGTTGCGGGCCGCCACTTGCCCAAAGATACGAGAAGCGTCAATCCCCTCCCGACGAGCAGCCTCCTCCTCCCCACTCGAAAGCCAGACGGCAAAGGCTCCGGTCGAAGACCTGGCGATGGCGAGAATAAGTCCCTCGACGGCATCATCGAGCACGTATCGAGACTGTTGGTTGCGCCGCTGGAGATCGGCAACGACATCGTCGACCGCCAGCGACAACGCGGTGCCGAGTGGCATCAAACTGCTCCTCGATCTTGAAAGTCAGCGTCCAAATGAGGGACCTTGGACACTCCCTCACCCAGAATGAGGGGTACCAAAATTGCGCCCTAATCATGCCATTCAGCCCCCGCCGGTCGCCGGCGCTCGCTCTGGCAGGATGGATACGTGGCGAAGACTCGGGATGAGATTGTCGCCAGCAAGCCGACTTGAAGCGTTTGTAATCTTCCAGCATGGAAGAGTCCTCCACCCCCTGGGCTGATCGGATGCAGCACTGGGACGCCGCCTATGAGAGTCGTGGCGCTGACGGGGTCAGCTGGTTTCAGCCCGCGCCGACAATATCCATCGCTCTGGTCGAGCTTCTCAAAGTTCCCCAAGACGCAGCAGTTATCGACATCGGTGGCGGCGCCTCGTTGTTCGTCGACGCGCTGGTTGCCCGTGGTTTTCGCGACCTATCCGTGCTCGACATCTCTGAACTGGCCTTAGAGACGGTGAGTCAGCGCCTGGGCAGCGCCCCTGTGTCCTTGCTGCATGAGGATCTCCTGGCATGGAACCCACCGCGCCGATTCGGGCTCTGGCACGACCGAGCCGTGTTCCATTTCCTCGTCCATGAGAGTGACCAGGAGACCTATCTCGAGGTGCTCCGATCGGCCCTCCTTCCAGGCGGCGCGGTCATTATGGCCACGTTCGCTTCGGATGGGCCCGAGTTCTGTTCGGGTCTGCCGGTCGCTCGGTACTCCTCCGCCCACTTGGCCGAGGTCCTGGGTGTCGGTTTCGAGGTAGTGGACCAGCGACGAGAAGAACATGTCACGCCTATGGGAGTGACCCAGCCCTTCACCTGGATCGCCGCCAGGGCACGATGAGTTCCAAGGGGGCGACGGGAGACTCGATGGCCCTGAAACCGGGACTCGGCCTTGTCCTCGACTGCCACGACCCCGAGGCACTGGCCCCGTTCTGGGCGGCGGCACTGGACTACGTGTCGCTCGGGTCAGTTGGGAACTACGTCGTTCTCGTGCCCGCTGCCCCACCCGGGCCAAAGTTGCTGCTTCAGCGAGTCGGTGAGGAAAAGACCGGCAAGAACCGGATGCACATGGATATCGAGGTGTCTGATGTCGAAAGTTTCACGAGCCGACTGGGACAGCTGGGTGGCAGGCGCATTAGCAACGGCGTTGAGGCCGAACATGGGAGTCGATGGATCGTCATGGACGATCCCGAAGGAAACGAGTTCTGTGTGTGCGACGGTGGAGCCGGCAAGCAAGAGACCGCAGCTGAGATAGCACCGCATGCACGAAGATCGGTTCGAGGTAGCAGACCCCATACCACGTAGTGTCTGCATGGCGGTACTTTGTATCGGCTTCGTCCAGTGTGTGGATCGCGGACGCCAAGGACCATACGGTCAAGGTCGAGCGCCGGGACAAAGGTGGCGCTTCTACGCCGGGGAGAGAGATCGATCCAACGTCGTGGAGGGATTGGGCTGGCAGGTCGAAGAGATCAGGAAGCCGCTTGGCTAGAGGATCGCGTGGGTTGCTCCCGTCGGATGCCCTCGCCAGTCCGCGGTCGGCTCATTCGACCGAGAGCTCGGCCGCTACGTGCTTCATGGCGATGTAGGAGAAGACGAAGCTGGCGCCGATGCTGGCGCCGGCGCCCGGATAGGACCTGCCCATAACCGACGCCGTGCAGTTCCCGGCTGCGTAGAGCCCAGGGATGGGTTCGTGTGACGTGTCGAGCACGCGCGCGAACTCGTCAGTGAGGACGCCGCCGCTGGTTCCGACGTCCCCGGGATAGAGCGCCACCGCGTAGTAGGGGGGCTTGTCGATCGGCCCCAGCGAGGGGTTGGGCTTGTGGGTGAAGTCGCCCTGGAAGCGCTCGTGCCCGCCCATACCGCGGTGGAAGTCGAGGTCGACGCCCGTGATCGCGAAGGAGTTGAAGCGCTCGACCGTCGCCTGAAGTCCGGCTGGGTCGATGCCGCACTGCTCGGCCAGTTCCCGCAAGGTATCGGCCCGCTTCATGTAACCGCTTGTGATCCACTCCTCCGGGGTGCGTCCGGCCCGTTGCGCGCCCCACATGTAGCGGCGGCGATTGCGCGAGTCAATGATCAGCCAGCTCGGAATGGAGCCGCCGTACTCGTTGTGCGCGTACATCTGGCGGCCGGCCTCCATGTAGGAGATCGCCTCGTTGAAGTAGCGCCGTCCTGCGCGGTCCACCACGATCGATCCGGGTTTGGACCGCTCGGAGATGTGCGTGGCGGGTCGACCGTCGGGGAAGACCGAGCAGGGGAGCCACCAGGCGTCGTCCATGAGGTCGGCCGCGGCCCCGTGCCCGATCGCGGCCTCGAGGACCTCGCCGGTGTCACCCGGGCTGGCGATCGTCCACGCACCCGTGTTCGGCTGCTTGTTGTAGCGCGCCCGCATCTCGGGGTTCCGGGCGAATCCACCGGCGCTCAGCAGCACGGCGCGGTGCGCACGGATGGTCACCCTGTGGCCGTTGCGCTCCGCGACCACCCCGGTCGCACGCCCCTTCTCGATCAACAGGTCGACGACCGGCGTCTCGGTCCAGATGCCCAGCTCCTGAGCGATGGCCACCTTCAGGGTCTGGCCGATGAGCGCCGCACCATTGGTGAGCCGATCCTCTCGCTTGAGTTTGCCGGCCACGGTCCGGGCCCCGATGCGGGCCGCCAGGCGCAGGGACTTGAGCGACCTGGTCATCAGCTGGGCCGGGGCCACCTCGCCGGTGTAGAGGGTCAGGGGGACGGCCGCCGCCATCCCCGGGCGGATCTTGTCGAGCCAGAGGCCAAGCTCGTGCCCGTCGAAGAACTTCGCCTCGATCGAGCGCCCCCGGTCGGAGCCTCCCCGGATCCCCGGCATGCCGGCGTAGTAGTCGCTGTACCCCTCGCAGCGGCGAAAGCTCATCCCCCACCCCTGGAGGAAGCGGACCATCTCCGCACCCTCCCTGACGTACGCGGCGCGGCGCTCCGGAGAAGATGCCGGACCCACGTCGCCCACCACCGAGTCGAAGTAGTCCATTGCCTCCTCGAACGAGTCGGGCACGCCCTCGGCGGCCATGAGGGGGTTGTTCGGGAGCCACAGGACCCCGCCCGACATGGCGGTGGAGCCCCCGACTAGCGGCTCCTTCTCGATCACAAGGGTCTCGAGTCCCTGCGCGGCGGCGGTCACCGCACCACAGAGACCACCTCCGGACCCGACGACGACGACGTCGGTGACGTACTCGGACTCAGACATGATCCCTTGCTCCGATCTTCCCTGGCATGTGCGATCCGACTCCGACGTGGCTCAGCGGGCGAGGTAGCGGTCGAGCTCGATGTGCATGTTGCTGATGGGGCTCTCCCACTCCGTGGCCAGCAGCATCTCTTTGAAACCCAGCGAGCGCAGACCGCGCTGCTGCTTCTCGATGTTCCTGAGGTCCTGGCGGGGGATGAGACCCAGGTTTTCCGTGTCGTCCTGGTCGAAACGGCCCATGAGACGAGCTCGACCGGGCTCGTGGCCCTGTGGGTAGGTGGTCAGCGAGAAGATCTCGAAGCGGCAGCACTCCGGATCGTCGTCATGGGGGCGGATGCGGTAGCAGAGCGCGTTGCCGTACATCGGGAGCACGAAGAAGTTCGGGAAAAGGAACACCTCGCCGCCCCAGAGCCGCATGCCCTCGTTCATGGGTGGGACCGGGATGCCCGCGCCCTCCCAGTATTCGAAGAGAGCAGCGATCGCCGCCGTGGGGAAGTCCTCGCCAGGCTGCACCCGATTTCGCATGCCCATGAAGACGTCGAGGTCGCGCTTGAGGGTCATGGCGTCCTGGCCCTCCCAGAGGGTCTTGGATCGCTCGAGAAACTCATCAGCCCCTCGGCCCTCGGCGACACCACCCGCGGTAGCGTCAAAGCGGCCCTGGAAGCGCGCGTGGCCATTCTCGAAGGTCGTGTATTCCACGAAGCCCGTGGGGTAGTCCTCCCCCATCCCCATAGCCAGCTGGGGATGAGTCCGCATCACGTGCCAGCCCTCATGGAAGGCCTCCTGCGCAACCTTCCAATTGGACCCGATGATCACTTCCTTCCACCACCAGACCCGCATGTTGCCGAAGCCGATGGGGTCGAGGAGTTCGGCCGCCGGGGCCAGGGCCTCGGCCAGCGGGCGAGCCTCGGGATCCATGTTGATCCACACGCAGGCTCCCCAAACGTCGACCTTGACCTCGGGGAGCTGCAGCTTCTCGGGGCTCACACAGTCGGGCTCGAAGCCCTCGGCGCCGTAGACGAAGGAGCTCGAGCCGTCGAGGTTCCACCGCCAGCCGTGGAAGGGGCAGACGATCTGGGCCCGGGGCATCCGGCCCGATCCCTTGCCGAGCTGCACCCCTCGGTGGCGGCACGCGTTATAGAAGGCCTTGATCGAGCCGTCCTCTTGGCGCACGAGCAAGATCGACTGATCGCAGATCTCGTACTCGACGAAGTCCCCCGGCTCGGGCAGCTCCTCGAGCCGGCATGCCATCTGCCAGACCTTCGGCCAGAGCTTGCGCTTCTCGAGCTCGAAGAACTCCCGATCGAAGTAGCGCTCGCGCGGCACGTGTAGCGGGTCCCTCATCGCATAGGGCACAGAGCCCACGCCCGGCAGTGAGCGCTGGTCAGGGATGGTCACGTTCACCGATCCTTTCGTTTGTTGCTCAACCCTCCGTTTGGATGACCCCGATCTCGGCACCTACCTCGTAATCGGTCATGAGCTCGCTGGTCCAGTGCACCGTCCCCGAGGCACCGGCCTCGACCTCGGTATCCACCTTCTCCGTATCGATCACGAAGAGGGGGTCGCCCTCGCTGACGTAGCCGCCCTCTTCGACAAGCTGCTTGACCAGCGTCGCCTCGGAGATCGCGATCGAAACCCTCGGGATCCGGATCGTGAACTCAGACATCTCCACTCGCCTCCGCTGTTGGCTCCTCTAGGGTTCGCCGCACGGCGCTGACGATCCGATCTACGCTCGGGTAGACCTGCGCCTCGAGCGCAGCCGAACCGGGGTTGGGCACGAAGCGAGCGCCCACCCGCTGGACCGGTGCTTCCAGCACGTCGAAGAGTTCCTCGTGCACGATTGCCGCGACCTCGGCTCCGGGACCGGCGAACTGCACCGCGTCGTGCACGACCACGGCCCGGCGGGTGCGCGCACAAGACTCGAGCAACAGCGGGACATCCATGGGCACCAGCGTCCGGAGGTCCAGCACCTCGACGCTCACCCCCTCGGCATCCAAGGCAGCGGCGGAGTTGAGCGACTCGACCAGACCACGCCCGTAGGTGACGACGGTCACGTCGGTACCGGGCCTCTTGACCTCGGCCAGACCGAGGGGGATCGAGAACGAAGGATCCAGAGGGACCGAGCCACGCTGGCCCTGAAGTCGGATCGTCTCGAGCACGAGGCACGGGTCCTCGTCGAAGATCGCAGAGGTCAACAAGCCCTTGGCGTCCCGGGGGGTGGCGGGCACGATCACCTTGAGGCCCGGGATGTGCATGAACCACGCCTCGAGCGACTGCGAGTGGGTGGCCCCGGTGCCGAGCCCGCCGTAGACCTGTGTTCGCACGGTGATGGGGGCCGTGACGCGGCCGCCTGTCATGAACCGCAGCTTGGCCGCGTTATTGACGATCTGGTCGGCTGCGATGCCGATGAAGTCCATGATCATGATCTCCGCCACCGGGAGGAAGCCATCCATCGCCAGGCCGATGGCAGCTCCGAGGATTGCCGCCTCGGAGATCGGGGTGTCGAGGACCCGGTCGGTGCCGTAGCGTGTGGAGAGGCCCTTGGTCGGCCCCGTCGCACCGGGATCGGCGATATCTTCACCCAAGAGCAGGACCCGCTCATCCCTGGCGAGCGCCTGGTCGAGGGCGAGGTTCAACGCCTCTCGCAGCGACATCTCTCGTTCGTCCACCATGGCTTCGTTTACGCTGGACAGTTCGTCGGATCGGCGTAGACGTCGCGGGCGAGCTCGTCGGTCGATGCTGGCGACGCAGCGAGCACCGTCGCCAGTGCCTCCTCCACGGCTGCCAGCGCGGCGAGGTCGATCTCATGGAGCTCGTGTTCGGCACAGATCCCCGACGACGCCAGCGCGGCGCGGAAGGTCGGGACCGGATCGGCCAACACGGCCGCCGCCATCTGCTCTTCCGGGATGTAGGTCATCGGGTCACCGAAGTAGTGACCGCGGAAGCGGAACGTCACGCAGTCGAGCAGGGTCGGACCATTCCCGCTCCTCGCTCGATCCACGGCCTCGTTCAGGGCGGCGACCACGGCCAACGGGTCGTTGCCGTCCACGCGCAGGCCGGGCATCCCGTAGGCCTGTGCTCGCTCAGCGATCGTCGCCACCTTCATCGTGTGCTCGACCGGGGTCATCTCGCCGTAGAGGTTGTTCTGGCACAGTAAGACCACGGGCAGGTCCCACAGAGCTGCCATGTTGGCTGCCTCGTGGAAGGAGCCAGTATTGGTCGCGCCGTCCCCAAAACTCACCACCGTGACCCGGTCGATGCCCTTGCGCTGGGCGGCCAGGGCCAGCCCCACCGCCACCGGCGGACCCGCCCCGACGATCCCTGTCGACAGGAGGACGCCTGACTCGGGTCGGGCGATGTGCATCGTCCCGCCCTTGCCGCGACTCGCTCCAACCTGGCGCCCCAGCATCTCGCCGTAGATCTCCACCAGAGGGACGCCCTTGCCGATCAGGTCGTGCAGGCCGCGATAGGTCGTGACCAACTGATCGTCAGTCCGGAGGCACACCCCGATGGCGGCAGCGATGGCCTCCTGGCCACGCGGCGGCCAGTAGACGCAGAGGAGCTCACCTGAGGCGATCCCCTTGCTCAGCCGATCGTCGGCCGCCTTCATCAGCGCCATCAACTCATAGAGCCTGCGCTGGACGTCGGCGGATGGCGCAGCTCGCTGGCGATCCTTGTCCACTTGCCCCCTTCGAGCGATCGGCCGCGACGGACGACCGGATCTCGTCTTTCTATCCCCAGCCTCCCCGGCTTCGCAAGTAGTTGAGATAACCCGTCTATCGCAGGCTCTTGTCTTGGGACGCTGCCGGGTGATGGCAGAGGAGACGGCTGACTCGATCTCGGTCGGGGGAGCCCGGAGACGTGATGACCCGGGACGTGAGATCTGTGACGCGCGGATCCCCGCTAAGTCCCGTCATGCCTTCTCTGGCCACGGCGAACCGAGGACCGGAGTGCGAGCACCCCGACGAGATCGACCTCAAGCACGGCGACGGGGGCATGCCTCCTTGGGTGGTGGCATCCACCACTGCTTGGGATCACATTTGGCCCGACGCGAGATCGTGCCGGCATCGAGGAGTTCGACAAGCTCATCTCGGACTATGAGCGTGCGGATCGTGATCGACGGCGATCTGACCGACGGAGCCCAGCTCGACCACTTCCAGCCGATGGTGCTCGCCTGCCCGAGATAGCCAGCTCCCGAGTAGGTGAGTAGCCTCTCGCCCACAATGCCGTCGCGCTCCCGACCACCGACCACCAAGCGCCGGCGGAGCGCGCCCATGACTGGTCAGCCGCGGCAGAACAGAGACGGCAGATCGGTGCCGGACTCGACCACACCAGATGTGAAGGCAATCGAACACCTTCGCCGGGGCTTTGTTCCACTCGTTATGCAGGCCTACTTCTACACTCGGAGGAGTTTCGATGAGGCAATGCGCGCCCACGGCGTCACTGCATCGCAGGCGTCGGTACTAGATCGGATCTACGAGCACCCCGGGATCTCGGGTGCGGAGATCAGTCGGGAGATGCTCACGACGCCACAGGCCGTGCAGCTCATGCTGGCAACGCTGGAGCGCAAGGGGCTCCTCGTGCGCGAGCCTGACCCGACGCGAGGACGGGTCGTCGGCTCCCACCTTACGGAGGAGGGCCGCCGGATGTTCGGCGCCTGTCTTGCCGACGCCATCGAGCTCGAGAAGAGGCTCAGTGAGAACCTGACCCCGAAGGAGCGCCGGACTCTGATCGACCTCCTCAAGCGGTACCTCGGTCGCTCGCCGCGCTCTGTCGCCTCCGAGCCCGTGGAGGAAGATAATCGGGCAAGGAAGGGGGCAACCGTCAGGCGAAGGTCGAGTGCCTAGCGAGGACGGGGGATGAACTCGGCAGAGCTGCGTTTCGACGACCACGTCGCCATCGTGACGGGAGCAGGCCGAGGCATCGGGCGGGCCCACGCGCACCTGCTGGCGTCCAAGGGAGCGCGCGTTGTGGTGGCAGATCTCGGCTGCGAGATGGACGGGACCGGATCGTCACCCGATCCCGCTGACGACGTGGTGCGCGAGATCGAGACGAACGGCGGCGTCGCGGTGGCGAGCCACGCCACCGTGGCCGACGTGGAGGGAGCCGCCTCGATCGTGGACGCCGCGATAGAAGCCTTCGGTCGTCTCGACGTCGTCATCAACAACGCGGGCATCTTCGTCCCCGGGCCGTTCGAGGTGCTCTCCGCTGAGCAGTTCCGCTCGATGTTCGACGTACACCTCTTCGGGACGTTGTTCGTAACCAAGGCTGCCTGGCCCCACCTGATCGCATCGGAGTCCGGCCGCATTGTCAACACCACCTCCGAGTCGTTCCTGGGTATGGAACAACTGTCGAGCTACGGGTCGGCCAAGGCCGCGATCGTCGGGCTCACCCGTAACATCGCCCTGGAGGGCGTTCCCTACGGCATCGCGGCGAATTGCCTCTGTCCCCGCGCCGGGACGCGGATGGCCACCGCGCACGCCGAAGCCCTCTCGATGCCGCGCGAGGTGGTCGAGCAGGCAGCCGCGGCCATGCCCCCAGAGGCCATTGCTCCGGCCGGCGCCTTCCTGGCTCACCCTTCGTGTCCCCTCAACGGCGAGATCCTGTTCGTGGGACCCGACCACGTCTCACGCCTAGCCGTGATCCAGACCCGCGGTATCTCCGCGGCGACCATCACCGCCGAGGGCATCGCCGAGCGGCTCGACGAGATCATGGACACCGCTGATGCCCAGGTGACCGACGTGCACCACCGCCTGACCTCGTGACGCGGCTCGTCATTGTTGAGGTCCAAAGATCCTGAACCAGCACCCGGTCGCGGCCTGCGAGTTGGCAACCTGGGCCGGGGAGGCACATTGGATGTGGGTGAGTAGGACCTTCCCCGTCGATCGGATTCTGCCGGATCGAAATGGGGGATTGGCACGCTCTCGGAAGATTTGACGCGGGTGCGCGCGACCCTCAGTCAGCCATCCGAGGACGCTGCCCCGTAGACCCCATCGAACGTCGATGGGGAGAATATCCGCCGTCTAAGGCTAGCTCGAGGTGACCGAGATGGCCTGCTCTGGACAGGCGATGACGGCGCGCTGGGCCTGCTCCAACTGCTCGTCACCCAGCTCCTCGCTCAGTACTCTGCCGTAGCCGCGCTCGTCATCATCGAAGAGCTCAGGGAAGAGCGCGTGGCACCGTCCATTGCCGGTGCAGAGCGCATTGTCGATCGTTAGGCGGATCACCGCTGGCTCTCGGCAGGCGGGAAGATGAGCGGCAGCGACTTGAGGTGGAGCGTCGACGAGGGCCAGACGACCCTCGGCTGGGTGCCTGGAGCCAGCTCGTAGTCGGGGATGAGCTTGTGGAACTCCTCGACGACGAGCCGCAGCTCTCGACGGGCGAGGTGAGCGCCGAGGCATCGATGGATGCCGCCGCCGAAGGTGGCGTGCCCCCGCTCGCCGTGCTGGAGGTCGATGTCATCGGGGAGCTCCCGATCACCACCCCGGTTGGCGGTGGCCAGGCAGAGCATGATTGGGGAGTTGGCCGGGATCGTGACGCCGCAAACCTCGACCTCCTGCGTCGTGACGCGAGGGGTGGTCGGCGCAGGTGGCTCGAGGCGCAGGACCTCCTCGATCAGGGGCCCGATGAGCTCCCGGTCAGCCAGCATCTGGCGCCGGAGCTCGGGGTTCTGGGCGAGGTGCAGCATGGTGAATCCGATCGCCGCCGTGACGGTGTCGAGCCCGGCCACGGTGAACAGGATGCACAGGCCGACGATCTCCTCGTTGCTCCAGGCATCCTCGCCGGTGAAAGAGAGGATGTGGCTGAGCATGTCGTCGCTGGTCTTCCCCCGCTTATCGTCGATGGCCTTCTGGACGTAGCCGAACAGCGACATGGCCGCCTCCCCCACGATCGGGGTCGGCTGGCCGGTCCCCGTGATCGAGTTCTCGTTCATGATCTCGACCCACCTGATGAGATCGTCGCGGTCCTCGAGCGGGAGGCCAATGAGCGTCAAGAAGACCTGCGTCGGATACAGCTTGGCGATGTCGGCCACGACGTCGCAGGAGCCGGTCGAGGCGAAGCCCTCCACGAGCTCGCGTACCTGGGCTCGGAGCTCGTCCTCCATCGCGTTAATGACCCGAGGGGCGAGCATGGGGTCGAGGATGCGGCGGTACCTTACGTGATCAGGGGGATCGATAGCGACCGGGATGAGCGGCACCGGGAGCCCCGATGTACCAAAGGCCTCGGCGGAGGAGAAGATCTCCGGATGGCGATGCGCGAAGCGCACCGCCTCGGGACTGGTCAGCAGCCAGGTCCCATCGGCGGCCTGGAAGACCTCGCCACGCTCGCGGATGTACCGGAAACCGATGGACCTGTCCTCGGCCATGGGAACGTCGGGCATCTGGAAATCCGTCGCGCTGGTCACCGACGACAGCCTAATGACCAAGGCGCTGATGTCAAGTACTTGTTAAGTCCGGTGGACTCCCCTTCAGTTAGGTTCTACGAGGAAGCGGTGTGCCGAGCAGAGGAATGGGGGCGGGGTGGACGGAGCAGGGGAAGCGGTCGTCCGGCAGATGTGGGAGCTGTGGGCCACCCGAGATGCTGGTGCGATGGCGGACCTGTTCACCGAGGACGGCGTCTATCACAACGTTCCGAATCCGCCGATGGAGGGACGCGAGGCCATGCGCGCCTTTCTGAGGAAGGTGTGCGAGCGGTTGGGCGTCGAAGCCGACATGCTCCACCTCGCGTGCGACAGCGAGTGGGTGTTGAGCGAACGCCTTGACACCCATATCGAAGGAGAACGCCGCATGTGGCTACCGGTCATGAACATCAGCGCGTCGTGGATGGCAAGCTCGCACTCTGGCGGGATTTCTACGACACCCAGATGGTGAACGACCTCGGCCTTACCTAGCGGCGCGGGGCTGATGCCTGAGGGAGGCGCGGCCGATGGTTGCATCATCAGCTTGGTCGCCCAACCGATCCGAATGACACGAGGAGGACCATATGGCGATCACCGACGTGAGCGACAGGTCTATCTCGGAACTGGTCTCGCTTGAGGGACGTGCTGCGGTCATCACCGGTGGTGCTCGCGGCATCGGTCTCGCTATTGCCAGGAGGTTCGCTGAGGTCGGCGCCTCAGTGCTGATCGGAGATCTCGACGAGAAGGGCGCCGAGGACGCCGCCGAGAGCCTGAAGGCCTTGGGTCATCACGCGATTGGCGTCGAGTGTGACGTGCACGACGAGAGCTCGGTCAGCCAGCTCGCCGACCGGGCAGTCCTTGAACTCGGGTCGATCGACATATGGGTTAACAACGCCGGCGTCTTCCCGAGCGTCCCGTTCCTGGACATGACCGAGGCCCAGTGGGACACCGTCCTGGACCTCAACCTCAAGGGCAGCTTCCTCGGCGCCCAGCAGGCGGCCAGGCGGATGATTAGCGCCGGGCACGGCGGGGTGATCGTCAACCTGGCGTCAACCACGGGCTTCCGGGCGCCAGGCCCCGGTGTCGCGCACTATGTCGCGTCCAAGTTCGGCATCCGCGGGCTCACCAAAGCGCTGGCCGTAGAACTCGGGCCCCACGGCATCCGTGTCCTGGCGGTGGCGCCCACGTATATCGACACGCCGGGTACCGCAGCGGGACGTGAGGCGCTCCAGGCCACCGACCGAGAGGAAATAATCAGACAGTTGGGAGCGGCGAAGCCACTCGGCCGGATCGGCGTTCCAGACGACGTAGCTCGCGTGGTGTTGTTCTGCGCGAGCGACCTCGCCGTGTTGATGACGGGCAGCACGATCCCTGTCGACGCTGGCGATCTGGCGCTCTAGCAATCCGTCAGCCCAACGAAAGCTCGGACACCGTGTCCGTGATCGACGGGAGGTCCACGCCCAAAATCACGACGCAGTCCACAGATGCCCTCTTGGGATTCCCGGTCCAGCCAGTGCCAAGCGTCGAGAAGGAAAATCCTTAGTCACAGCCCGCAAGATCACCTAACCAGCGCGCCGTCTTGTGCACTCATCAGGCTGTCACATCAATCCCGAGATAACGCTCAAAAGCGTCGTCGCCCCGTAGCTCCCCGGCGGGACCGAAGAACACGATCCGGCCGCGATTGAGCACGTACACGTCGTCAGCCAGTTCCAGTGCACGGAAGAGATATTGCTCCACGAGCAGGAGAGCCGTCCCCTTGGCCACCAGTTGGCGCAGGGCCTCGAAGATCCGGTCGACTATCAGGGGAGCCAGACCGAGCGATGCCTCGTCAACCACAACGATCTTCGGTTTCGAGATGAAAGCCCGAACAAGGGCGAGCATCTGTTGCTCGCCGCCGCTCAAACTCCCCGCGAGTTGTTTCATTCGCGCTCCAAGGAATGGGAAAGTGGCTGTCGCCACCGCCAGGCTCTGGCTCTCCTGGCCCGGAGGTGACTGGAGGATGAGGTTCTCTCGAACCGAAAGGGAGGGAAAGATGCCTCGTCCTTCTGGCAGGTGGCAGAGACCCTTCCGGGTCATCACGTACGCTCGCTGTCCGGTCAGATCCTCACCGTTCAGCATGACTCGGCCGCTCATCGGTCGGATCAAACCCGACGTGACTCGAAGAG